>CENP01101063.1_pt1 | contig 24501 bp, 30 predicted proteins | sample 361281 | NCBI WGS metagenome assembly CENP01 (sample SAMEA2591122, study PRJEB7988) | marine metagenome | biome: marine biome (ENVO:00000447); feature: deep chlorophyll maximum layer (ENVO:xxxxxxxx); material: saline water (ENVO:00002010), including plankton (ENVO:xxxxxxxx) | depth 70 m | reverse complement strand
AAATCCAAGAGCAGAAGCAGATGATTTAATTGCTAGATGGATAGACAAACACCCAGAACAAAAACACGTGATATTAAGCACTGACAAAGATCTTAATCAATTAGTTAACACCAAAGTAAAACAATACAACGGGGTCACAGAGCAAACAATCACGCACGAAGGTTGGTTTGACAAAAAAGGAAATCCTGTAATTGATAAAAAAACAAAAGAAGCCAAAGGGGCTCCAAATATAGAATGGATTCTTTTTGAAAAAGCAATGAGAGGTGATCCTAGTGACAATATCTTCAGTGCGTTTCCAGGTGTTAGAACTAAAGGCACAAAAAATAAAATAGGTTTGAAAGAAGCATTTGATGATAAAGATTCTAAAGGTTATACGTGGAATAACTTGATGTTAAGCAAATGGGTAGATGCCGATGGCAAAGAGCATCGTGTACTAGATGACTACACTAGAAACAAATTATTAGTTGATCTTCATGCACAACCAGAAGCTATTATACAAGAACTAGATCAAACTATTGAACAAGCAAAGGCTGAAAACAAAAACATTAGCCAAGTGGGAATTAGGTTTATGAAATTTTGTGGAAAATATGATTTACAAAAAATTAGTGAACAAGCCCAACTGTATGTTGAACCGTTCAATGCCAGACTAACAAATCAATAATAATTTTAGTAATAATTACAAGATGCAACCACGTCCAAGCAAACCATTACAAGATAAAATTACAAAAATTTTAGATAAAAAATACAAGACTGTAAGTTTTTTTGACAGTACTGGAAGGATTAGTCCACCAAGTTTAAGGAACTTTTTAACAGAAAAATTTAAAAATTATAATAACAAAGATCATTATAAGTCAGCAGTGGTGATTTATACCGGTGAAGTGCAATTCTATCTACCATACGGTATGGTCAGTGTAGATTTTTACAATATTCATAAAGCAATCAAAGAGTCAAATCTAACAAATTTAACTTTTATAATAGTGTCAACGTGGGGACAATCATGTGATTTACAGGTAAAAAACTTTTTAGCTAAAAAAGACAAAGAAAACACATACGTATCTTTGTATATGCCTGTGCCTAATCAAATAGAATTTGAAAAAATAGACTGGCAATCATACAAACCAAAGTATAAATTTTGTTATTGTGGACACAACAACATTCTCCATAGACAACTATTTGGAAAATTTTTAATTAAACATAATTTACACAAAGAAAATATAGTGTCTTTGACTGATAGGACAAAAAGTTACAAACAGTCATTAAGAAAATATGATAATAAAATTGAAAATGATGAGGTTTTTGTTTATGCTCCAAAAAACAGACAGGATAACTGGATCAATGATAATGAAGTTATAAAAATTTGGGATGAAACAGAACTTTTAAATTATTATAATGATGAAATTCCGCCTTACGATCTTAAAACATATCAACCATATCAGGAAAAAGCATATATTACATTAATTGGTGAAACAGTTTTTGACTATCCATATCCACGTTATACAGAAAAAGTATTCAGTGCAATTTTATCTAAACGTTCATTTATACTACTGGCACCAGCAGATACATTAAAAGAATTACGAGAATTAGGCTTTAAGACTTTTGATGATATATTTTCCGAAGAATATGATACGGTGGTTGACCCAAATAGGCGTTTTAGAATAATATGTGATTTAATTTTAAAGTTAAATGAATTACCAATAGACAAGTTTGAAAAACTTCATCAAAGAGCAGATGCAATCCATAAGCATAACTTGTTGCATCTTAAAAAATTATCAAATCAAATACCAGAGGATATTTTACAGTTGAACAACATTTAAAAATGTTGTATAATAAGGTATGACAGTAACAGCAAAAACATTGGTAAAAAATAAATTTTGGATACTTGAACAAGGTGGAAAAAAATTAGGCACCTTGCAGAAAAAAGAAAACAACGGTTGGATCTTTTTAAGCAAAAGTGATAACAAACAAATTTATCATACCAAAGAAAGTTTGTTTGAAAAGTTTGGTATAGATTTATTTGCTGAACCTATACAGGTTTCAATAGCACCAGAAGAGGTTGAAGACGCAAACTTTGAAGTTCATGGATACCCTAGTTCACAAAAACCATTTAATCCAATGTTTGATGTTCAAAAGCAACTGCCAATATACAGTAAAACTCCAAAAAGCAAAAGTCTATTTTGTGCTGGATACTTTATAATTTGTTTTGAAAAGGGTTGGAGAAAAGCATACTGTCCAAAACTAATTACTTTACAACGGTATCCTTACAAAGGACCAATGAAATCAAAAATAGAAATGCAACAGGTATTAAACAATGCAGTCAAAGAGCAAAATACAAACACGCCCAATTGAAGACTTCATCGGACAAGTCCGAGTAGCCAAGAGTAGACAACAACCTACTGTAACTTTGCCTATCAAAGAAGCAGAAAAGTTAGCAGACAGTTTGTCACAAACCATGACACGTCTAGTCGGCATCCAAGAAGAAATAATAGAAGCATATAAAACTGCCAAAGATAGTCAAACCGTGTCGATTGAAATGGACGGCGGCGAGTTCAAGGGCGACAAGTAACATCAGCAATACAATTTTTGGTAAATACTGTTGGAATTATGAGCAGACCAAAACCAACAGTGCTTTTATCAGTAAGCAACAAAGAAACCTACAAACAAGAAGAAGTTCTTGCCGCGGAAGGAATCTGGGCAGTGTTTTATGATGGCAAGCCAATCAACTTGAAAAGTTCAAGTCTAGTATCCAACTATCCAGGTCCAAAATACAAAAAAGTTTCATTTTCAAATCCCGGACACGCAGAAAACTTGTCTAAAAAACTAAATGCTATACACAAAACAGACAAGTTTGCAGTATACCTTTTAAAAACAGGCGAAAAATTCAATAGATAATTAAGTGTATGGATGTTAAAACAGCCTACACTCGTACCTTTATGTCACTTATGGAGCAACCAATCCATGATGAAAGTATTAAGACAAACTACTATACATGGTGGCAAAATGTTAGAGAAAGTTATCAAGCCCGTAGTTTAAGACTTACCAAAAAAGGCCTAGAAACAGTCAAAAAATTAGAGATCAAACTATACACAATCAAGTTTCCCGATAAGATTGTGTTTACTCCACAAACTTATCTTTGGCTGGACGAGTTTGTAGATTGCCCTTATTTTGTGGATAAAAAGAACATTGTAGTATCCATGGAAAAAATGGCCCTACAATTGATGATGTTTGCTGGTGATATTACCAAATATGGCGTTGCTAGAGCTATGAGCAAAGCAGACGATCAAAAAAGCCAATAATTATCCACATTTTACCAGGTTGACGTGTGAATATAGTATGCTATAATGATACTATAAACATTTAAACAGGAGTGTACTAAATGCCAAGAAAACAAAACAGAGAACAAACAGTAGGCAGTCAAAATAGAACTGTCACACCAAACGAGGCTAAATCAGCCCTAACACATTGTATCAAACTACAAAGACCTATAATGATGTGGGGTGCACCTGGTATTGGAAAATCAGACATTGTAAAACAAATAGCAGATTCTGAAGAAAGAGAAGTTATAGATATTAGACTTCCTTTATGGGAACCTACAGATATAAAAGGTATTCCTTATTATAATTCAAAAGAAAACAACATGGTTTGGGCAAGTCCGGCTGAATTGCCAACTGATCCTAATTCCAAAGCAATTATATTCTTAGACGAATTAAACTCGGCGGCTCCGGCTGTACAGGCGGCGGCTTATCAATTAGTGCTTAATAGAAGAGTAGGACAGTATCATTTGCCAAAAGGCGTTGCAATAGTAGCCGCAGGTAACAGAGACAGTGACAAAGGAGTCACTTACAGAATGCCTGCTCCGTTGGCAAACAGATTTGTACACGTTGAATTAAGAGTAGACTACGATGACTGGATGAACTGGGCAACAAATAAAAAAATACATCCAGATGTTGTTGGATACGTCACATTTGCAAAACAAGATCTATATGACTTTGATCCAAGAGGATCAAGTAGATCTTTTGCTACTCCAAGATCTTGGAGTTTTGTTTCAGAGCTTCTATCAGATGACCTGCCAGAAAGTACGCTCACTGACCTCGTAGCAGGTGCGGTAGGAGAAGGCTTGGCCGTTAAGTTTATGAATCACCGAAAGGTGAGCGGCCAATTGCCAAATCCATCTGATATCTTGAGCGGTAAAGTGAAAGACTTGAAAACAAAAGAAATATCAGCAATGTATTCATTGACTGTGTCACTGTGTTATGAATTACAACAGGCACATCAAAAGAAAACTAAAAACTGGAACGAACAGGCAGACAGATTTTTCCATTATATGATGGATAACTTTGAAACTGAGTTGGTAGTGATGGGAGCGAAGATTGCTCTTACAAACTACAGACTTCCTTTTGATCCTAGCAAGTTAAAATCATTTGATAGGTTCCATAAGAAGTTTGGCAAATATGTCATTACTGCTATGGAGTCTAAATAGTGTCAGATCACAAAAATCAACTTATAATTGATAAACTAGTAACGGCAAGGATTGCCTTGTTATTGAAACACCCTTTCTTTGGTAACCTTGCTACTAGATTAAAATTAGTTAATGCAGATGACTGGTGCCCAACTGCTGGCACAGACGGTAGACATTTTTACTACAACACAAAATTTATTGATAGTTTAAATCCAAGAGAAGCAGAATTTTTATTTGGACACGAAGTATTGCACAATGTATTTGAACACATGATGGTAAGGATAGGATCTAGAGATCCACAACTTTGGAATATTGCGGCGGATTATGCAGTAAATCAAATATTAGTCGATGGCAGTATTGGAGAAATGCCAAAAGGTAAAAAAGGAGAAAACAAAGGATTTCAAGACGACAAATACAAAGATTGGCCTGCAGAAAGAATATACGATGATCTTTACAAGCAGGCAAAAAAGAACGGAAAAAAAATGCTAGACAAACTTGGCAAACTTATGGACGAACACGTTGACTGGGGTAAAGGACAAGGCAATGGCAAAGAGAAAGAAGGAAAAAAAGGTCCACCAAGTTATTCAAAAGAAGAACTTAAAAAAATTAAAGATGAAATAAAAGAAGCAATGGTAAGTGCGGCACAAAGTACAGGGGCAGGTAACTTGCCTGGTGCTTTACAAAGATTAGTTAAAGAACTTACAGAGCCAAAGATGGACTGGCGTGAAATATTACAACAACAAATAATGAGTACAATTAAAAACGATTATACTTGGATGAGACCAAGCAGAAAATCATGGCACACTTCTGCTATCCTTCCAGGACAAAACAATGAGCAAATGATTGATATATGTTTGTCACTTGATGCATCAGGTTCTATTACTGATCAACAGTGCAAAGAGTTTTTGACAGAAGTAAAAAACATTATGGATCAATATCAAGACTTTAGAATACACTTATGGAGTTTTGACACAGATGTTTTTAATCCAAAAGTTTTTACACCAGATAATGCAGATGAATTATTAGACTATGAACTAGGATCAGGTGGCGGTACAGATTTTATTTGTAATTGGGACTACATGAAAAAAGAAGGCATAGAACCTAAAAAATTTGTTATGTTTACAGATGGTTGGCCTTTTGATAGTTGGGGTGATCCAGATTATTGCGACACTATTTTTTTAATTAACAATCCATATGAACGTAATATTACTGCCCCATTTGGCATGACAGTAAAATATGAAGATTAAGTATTGTTATGTTAGAGAAGCAGTTATATAGAACAACTTGGTTAGGTCTAAAAAGTAGACCTTTTGATCATTATCCTAATAGTACAAATTATTTTGCTAGTGTTGGTACCTGTGTAGCACATGATAAAAAACACAAAGGCAATAGTTATCTGTATAATTTAAGTAAAAAACTAAATTTAGACTTTTTAGATGTAGCCATACACAGTAATAATTTAGAATGGCAAGATATACAATTGAAAAAAATAATGACTACTGATATTGTGCAACCTAAATTTTTTATAGTACAGTTACAACATCCTTACTATTGGCACAATAGTATTTTTTATAAATTTTTAGGAGATGAAAATATAGGACACAAACACCCGTTGCCGACCAAAGATGCTTATTTGCAAGGTTGTAATTTTTTAAAAAAAATGGTTAGTGCATACGCACATAAACCAGTTTACTTTTTTAACCATATTTGTTACTCTGCTTTTGAATTTAAAATGTTACAAAAAACTATTGGGAACTTTTCTAATGTATTTTTGGATAGATGGATATCAAAACCAGATCAAGACAATTTTGATGGCCAAACACAAACAATGATAGCAGATAAAATATATCCATGGCTTAAGGAAAAAATTAAATAAAAGCATGATAAACAATACAAAAATACATCTAAAAAACAGTAGAATGTCTTACTTTAAACACATGACGCACTCTTTATACAACGGGTGGAGAAGTTTTGTAATAGTTCTTAGTTCTATTGTTCATGCATTTTTTCCAAGCATTTTAAAACAACACGCCGCTCGTGGCATAGTGAGAATATACAACGATATGAAAAAACACGCTCACATTAGAAAAATGATTAAGGAAGAAAATGCGAATAAATCCAATTAACTTTTTTAAAAGAAAATTAAACTTTTGTCCGCCTCATTTTGCGACAACAATAATTACTTCCCCTGGTGGTAATGACGTTCAAGTTGATTCTTGGATATATGATAATTGTGTTGGTAGATATAGTATTACCAAACCATATAGTGCAGGAGAATCAATAAGACACAAAATTAAGATTGGCTTTGAAGAACCTTCGGATCTTACCCTTTTTGCTTTGAGTGGCCTAATGAACCAAAGTACTCAAAAGGATCAGTGGTAATTACCAAACTATTGCCACGATGGTTGGAAATAATCATTGACTCTGTTAAATATTTTTAGTAAAATAAGCACTAAGGAGATTTATTTACATGGCTGAAACAAAAACAGAAACAACAGCAAAGACAGAAGCTCAACCGGCTCCAGAGGCAAACCCACAAGCGGGTCCAGGAATTGGTGATCTCTCTATTGCTGATCTTAAAAACATTGCAACAGTAATAGACGTTGCATCTACACGTGGTGCCTTTAGAGCTAACGAAATGGCTACAATTGGTGCTGTGTATAACAAACTTCAAGCATTCTTGGTTAAGGTTACACCTAAAGACCAAGCACCTGAAGTTGCAAAACAAACGGCAGGAAAATAAGGAGAACAAATGGTACAACAAATGATGCCAATGGACATACAAGGTACAAAAGAAACTATTGCGGCAAATAGAAAACAAATAAAACACATAGGTAAACTGAAAGACAGTGGAGCCAAAGTTGCAATTATTTTTAGAACTATACCTGAAGAGTCTACAATGGCTTTAGTAATGGGACCTAAGTTTTTAGATGGTACTAATCATGATGCTTTTATGAAAGCATTAGAATCCGGAGAAGGACAAAATTCATTTGAACTTGGTTCATATCTTTCAAGAGTGAACTTTCCAGATGGAACTAATATGTTACAATACTTACACGCAAATAATTTTTTAAAGAAAATGCCAAGCAAAGAAATAGTAGTTACAATGGGTGCTGGCAATGATGGTGAAGTATCACTTGATGAACTTAATAAATTGATTGCAAAAGAAAAAGGCGTAAAAGTAACTGAATTGGCTGTCCAAGATCCAACACCAAACCAAACTAAAACGGATGAGTCAAAAAAGAAAAGTACCCCCAAGAAGTAATCAAAACTGGGTACAACTCTCTTCAAACTTTGTCAAACAATGGCCTGAGGTATTAGAAGGTCTTGAACTTTCAAGAATGCCAGTTCATTATGTTGACAAAGTTAGTATCATCTTAAAAACCAATATCACTATCACAATTGACGTTAAAGCAAGTTTAAAAAAAATGTCAAACAGCGGTGTAGCGGATATGTTAAAAAGATATCTTAACAGACATTATAGTAAGATAAAAAATGTAGACCTTCAATTTAATGTTAATAAGTTGAAAAGGGATATGAATACCAAAACAGATACTCTGTTAGGTAAAACTTTCGGCAAGTAAATCTAAATTTTTAGCAACTGAAATAGCGTGATCAACATCAGTAATTGGTTTACGTTTGTTACTAACACTATCAACAAACTCCTTTAATTCATTACGTAAAGGATTTGTGTTTGTATAAAAATTTTCAGTTGTCGGTTCGTAATTAAACCTTTCGCCATTCCAAATATTACTTGTCAGTCTTACATATTGATTTTCTTCATCCCAAAATATTATACCAAATTCTCCTGTTATTGTAATTGTTCTAATTTTTTCAGGATAATACCAGCTTAAATTAAATTTTACTGATACGTTGTTACACTCAAATTCAAATTCATCTCGATCGTTTTGGTCAAACCAGCTAAACCTGTGTCCACTATGTTTAATATTTTTAAATTTATGCACACCCAAAAGCTCATGTATTATACTAACATCGTGCGGAGCAAGACTGTGTAGAGTGCTAATATTTTTTTGGAAACGTCCCCAGTTCAATCTATTTGATTCAATGTGTTGGATCAATCCTATTTTTGGCAAAAGCTCTTTTACTTTTTTAAATCTGTCATTATACATAAAAATATACCCACACATAACAATTTGATTGGCTTGTATATTATTTTTTATATCAACACATTGTTCAGCTGTCATTGCCAATGGCTTTTCAACATAAACATTACGGCCTTGTCTTACAAGTTCCAAAGTTTGTGTGTAATGATCAATCGCTGGTGTTGCCAGTATAACATTTTGATAGTTAATATCTTTTAATGTTTTGCCTTCTTTTATATCTATGACTTCGACTTGTTCAACATTAGGAATAGTTTGTAGCTCTTTAGCAACCTTACTTCCCCAATAACCTGCACCTACTAAACTAATTTCCATAAAAATCCTTTATTGCTTTAATTACATATTCTTGATGGTGTTGTTGTATTGTGCCATAACAAGGTAAACTTAAAATATTTTTACAGACGTATTCTGTCCTGGGCAATGGCCAAAAACTGTATTCTTTAAATGCTTTTGTTGTATGGGTAGGATTTTTATAATGTATATTTGTGCCAATACCTTTATCTGTTAAGAATTTTTGTAATTTATCTCTAGTGCCTTTTGGAGTTTCAATGACATAAACATAATAGGTGTGATAACTCCATGGAGCTTCTTTTGGAGTTTTTACAATATTTTTAAGAGTTTCTGTGTATCTGTGACACACTTTTCTTTTACGTTTAGTCCATTGGTCAATTTTTTTTAACTTTTCCTGTATTATTACAGCTTGGATATTATCAATTCTAGCATTGTACCCAACAGTTTCATATTGAAACTTTGTTTTTCTTCCATGATCTCTAAACATTCTCACTCGATCAATTAATTTTTTACTACCTGTGACAGCACCAGCATCTCCCATTGCTCCTAAATTTTTTACTGGATTAAAACTAAAGCAAGTTAGATCAACAAGACTACCAACTTTTTGTCCTTTGTATTCTGATCCAAAACTTTGTGCGGCGTCTTCGATAAGTTTAATTTTGTATTTTTTGGCAAATCTTTTAAGTTTGTCTATATCTGGAGTTTGTCCGTAAAGGTCAACAAACAATATTGCCTTTGGTGGACAGTCAGGATTAAAGTCTTTTACTTGCTCAAGATCCATATGATAGTATTCATCAATATCAATAAACACCGGTCTTGCTCCTACATTTACTATTGCTTCGGTTGTAGATACAAAAGTGTGTCCAACTGTCCATACTGTATCACATTCATCAACATCTAAAGCCTTTAAAGCACAAACCAAAGCATTTGTTCCCGACCCCATTGCGGCACAGTCTTCCGCTCCTGTGTATTTGCATATAGCTTGTTCAAATTTATCAACAGTAGGCCCTGTAATAAAATCATTTTTTTGTATTATACCACGAATGGCATTGTCGATATTTGATTGTAATTCTTCATATTGCGGATATAGATCCACAAATGGTATTTCAATATTTCTCTTCATAATATTTTTTTAACCAATTAAAATCATATGATAACATTAATTTGTCCACTTTGTCACTATTTTCTTCAAAATAGCCTTTGGCTTCATGGGCTCCACGACATACCCATATTGCATTTTCTCCCTTACCAAGTTCTAACCACTTTGTCAATCTGTATTGCGATTCTACAGTTGGTTTGGTTTGGCATAGTTTTATTACTTCACGAAAAGCTGTTCTCCAAGCTAACCACGGTGATGTATTAAAATAATTTGTAGCACTCAGTATAGGCACCCAATCATGAGGTGAACTTAAAGTAAAATCAAGACCTGGTTCTGTTGTATTTAAAGTTAATTTTTTATTGTACAATAATACTGCTCCATGACCATACTCCAAATCATTTACAGGATTTTTACAATTAAAAATATAATGACAAGGATTTTTCATCCTGTCAGGTTGAAAGTCAAATTTAAAATTATCATCTATTACAAGTTTTGGAAAAACTGCAAAGAAATATTCTGTTTCACTTAACCTTGCCGCTGTATGATAAGCTTCGGTTTGTCCTACAACATCTTTACACCATTTTGCTTTTGGAAACTTCTTTTTTAATTCATTGTATCTCTGCTCAGCCAATGGCTCATCATAACTTATAAAAACAATATCCATTTCTTTGACCGGATATGAACTTTCAAACTGTTCAATCATTTCAAAGTCATAAAGTTGTTTTATTTTTTCTTTATAAGGAACTAAATTAATATCATTAGTATCACCCCAAGTGTACATTTTAATATCATGCCAATAACTTGGAAAAAAGTTAGGTATTATAGGCCAATGTTCTAAGTCTTTGTTAACAAGCCAATGATAAGGAAATTTTTCTTTGTTGTTATAATCTTCAACTATGTTAGACAATGAAAACATGATATTAGGTATAGTTGGATTCTCTATATCAATTTTGTGATAATTGATATTTTTAAAGTCTCTTAAATATTTTAACTTAGTCATTTGTTCCATAAATTCATGCTTAGGAATAAGCATACAGTTTCCTTCTTTATTTTGTCCACTGTAAAATACATGAATTTGTTTTTGTTGAAACTGTTCAGGAACAAAATCAAACAAATTTTGTGGTGGCTTTACAAACGAGGCAACAAGCCAAAAATGACTTGTTTTGACTTCTGATACTTTTGCTTTTAATATGGAAATATAGTTTTTGATAAATGGCACAGAGTGATTTGACCAAAAATTCTGTTTTGGGTATCCGGAAAAATCAACTTTAATAACATCAAACATTTTCTTGTTTTAACAACCAATCATAGTAACTTTTTAATCCTTTTTCTAGATTCCACTTTGGTTTATATTTACAAAGCCTTTTGGCTCTATTAATATTCAAAGCGCCTCTATCTGGATACAAACTGTTTCTTCCTGTATCAACAATTTTGCTTTTACTATTACAAGTTTTTATCACAAGTTCCGCGGCATCCTTTAAAGTTCGAGCCTTGCCATATGTAATATTGAAACTGCGATTAGTCTCCTTGCCTAAGGCTACCTGTTTGATGCCTTTTGCAGTATCTTCCTTATATGTGAAGTCCACTTTATTTTGACCGTTATGTACTGTTAACTTTTCATTAGCCATTGCGGCTTGAAAAAACTTACTAATAACTCTATCTGGCAAATCACCTGGACCATATACACCGCTTGGTCTTATGATACTGTAATTAATACCTTTGTCTTTACAAAAAAGTTTTACAATACGTTCCCCTGTAAGTTTTGCTTCTCCGTAAATATTAACAGGTTTTGTATCCGAATCTTCTTTAGTATTATCCTTATAATTTCCATAAACCATAGATGAGCTTATATAAACAAATTTTTTACAGCCAAATTTTTCAGCGTGCCATAACATATTCACTGTACCATCAACAATTTGACTTACTCCTTCTACAGGATTTGTTTGCACAATTTTTGCTCTTGGATAAGAAGCTAAATGTATTACAATGTCGGGACGTGACTTAAAAGCCTTTAATCCAGACATTTGACTTCTTACATCACCAAATACATGATTTACTTTGCTCCAATTACGTTGACGCCATTTAATTAATTTTTGTAATTCATCTTGTGACATTAATCCATATGTGTCGTTATTATCTAAAATTGTAACAGAATGTTTATTACATAAGAGCTCAACTAATTTTGCGCCTATAAATCCATTTCCGCCTGTAACTAAAATTTTCATTAGAATACTTTTACTCCATATTTGCTTTCAAATGCTTTACCATCTAGGTGATCGTTGACAATTGGTTGCCCTTTAATATTCAAACTAGTGTTCAATAACATTGGACATCCTGTCTTCTTTTTCCAAACTTTTAAAAGCTCATAAAAGCCTGGATTATCCGTCTTACGCACCGTTTGAACCCTAGAAGTGCCATCATGATGTATTATAGCCGGAAAGTCTTTACCAGCAGTACACGCCGCTGTAAATTGCATATAAGGGGTGTTTTTGATGTGTCTAGGTAGGGTAAAATACTGCTTTACATCCTCTTCAAGTATAGCCGGAGCGAATGGTCTAAACTCTTGTCTACGCTTAATTTTGTTTACCAAATCTTTTACTTTAGATCCACGTGGGTCAGCTAAAAATGATCTATTACCAAGAGCTCTTGGACCAAACTCAGCTCTACCGTTTGCCACTCCACACATTTTATTTTCTTCAAGTTCTTTGATAATTTTATCTATTGGATATTCACCTTGAATGTTATAACCTAAAAACGGATTCTTCCAATTCAAAAATTCTTTTTGGGTAGCGGCTATACACCCAAGTGATGAACCTGCATCACCAGGATTAGGCATTATCCATATGTTGTCAAATAAGCCAAGCTCTGCAAGTTTAGAGTTTGCGGCACAATTCAAAGCAACTCCTCCGCCAAACACTAGATTGTGTTCTGCAAACATCAAGTTCTTTGCTGGTAGATAGGATTTGGCTTTACTCCACAAACCAGCCAATACTTCCTCTGTTACAGATTGAATAGACGCCGCTAAGTCCATTGGATCAGCATCGGGCATCCAGTCACCTATACCTCGATGCAGGTTACCTGTTAATTTGAACGGGTGTCCTGTGTGTATAAAATGTCTGTAAATTTTATCATGATATATAGGCTTGCCATAAGCGGCCATCCCCATTAAAATATATTCTTCTTCTGCAGGCTTTAATCCAACTCTTTTTGTAAAAGCTGAATACAGGATGCCAAGAGAATGGGGATACTTTGTTGTTTCTTTTAGTTCCATTTTTCCGTTAGTGCAAAGCCAAATGCTTATAGTATCCCATTCGCCAATTGCATCAACTGTTAATACGACACAATCACGAAACGGAGATGTATAATAACCTGTGGCGGCGTGTGACTCATGATGTAAAATATATTCATCAATTTTTATGTTAAATTTTTTAAGATACTGGCTTGGAAGTTCTTTTGTACTGAAAGCTAAATCATACTGCCCAGCATATAACTGCCTTTGTTTTTTTAACCAAGGCTTTTCATAATATACAACTTTATCAAAAGGACCATACTTTTTTGCTTCATTAACAATCTCTGAATTTAGAAAGTGATCATTTTTTACTTTACTGTATCGTTCGGCGTGTGCCGCCCAAACTATATCCTGACCGTCAACTACCGCCATGGCGGCATCGTGGTTAAGGCAGTTTATCCCTAGTATTCTCATATTAAGTTAATTTTATTTTTTATTTTCTTTAGTTGTTGTATCCAGAAATTGTCTTTTTCAATCTCATATTCAAAGTTTACAGTCTCGTGATTCATTTGTAATTCTACTGCTCCATTTTTGATGTGGAATCTTCTTGCCATGTCGGTCAAAGGTGAAAGTGTAACTACTCTAGATATTTGTTCTTGTTTTCTTGCGTGTGCTATTAGTTGATTAACTATCAGTCTACCTGCACCTCTTACTTTACTCCAAACAGTGTAAGCCACTGCAATGTGGCCATCAACATCAGTAAATTTTTCAAGTTCTCTTACAGTGGTAGGCACCATATTTGTAAAAGCCACGCATATAGTTGCAACATGATTACCATCACTATCAATCAAACTATAAATTGTTCTACCAGGTTCATTTCGAAACTCTAAACTTATTTCAGGTCTTACCGGATCTTCTGAAACGTCAATAACATTGGTTGTTTCTAAGGTGTATGTCATATTATTTGTAAATGAAAGGATCTTTTTTCTTAAGTTCCTTAATCTTCTTTCTATAAGCAATCTCGTCTTTAATTTTCTTAAACAAAGATTTTATCCAATTTATCATTTAATCTCCTTTTTATAAATTCTCATAAAATTGTCCTTCATTAACATTATAGCGTCTTTATGTGCTTTGTCTAGTGGATGTGTTGCTCCTCTTTGGTAGTCATTTAAAAGGGCCCATTGGTTAAAGCCCATTTTCCTTTCACCAAAAAAGTGCCAATTACCAAAATCAATTTCATTGTACATTGCTTTTAATAAGCCATCAATATCACTGTGTGGTGTTTTATCCTGATAGAATAGACTATTGTCAGCCAAAGTAAACAAATATGGAATCTTTTTCTTTTGTAAAATATTTTGTAACCAAATAATGCTTTTCCAACTAAGATAAATTTCATGGTATTGGTTACTTGCGTGTTTGAATATTGTGTCCGCCAGTGGCGTTACCCCAGTTGTGCTTAAACTTGTTCTTCTCTTTCTCCATATTTCTTGCTCTGGTTCAGAACATTGATGTATCTGTTCCACATTTATTTTTGTGTCCCATGGTGTAATTGACACCCATCTGCCGCCTTCAAGGTAAGAATTGTGAGGCATAGCCCAGTCGTACCTTGTTGTAAAGGTCCACATTACTAAAACAAAATCTGTTGGATTATTTGCAACATAATTGAAAGTTCTTCTTGCTATACCACTGTTTCCAAGTCCGCCTTTAGCAGTAGAAAAATGATTACCTTGAACTAAATTGGAAAGACCGTGTGCCCAAGTCTTTGTTGAAAAGGTTTTACTATCTTTGTAATCAGACAATTCATGCCCAAATGTAAAACTACAACCACCTGATATAATATTTTTATTCATATATTTTTAATAAATTATTTAAAGTTGGAAAAGTCTTGCTAAAATTTTCTTTTCGATAAGAATCTGTTTGCTTAATTCGGAGAGATCTTTTGTCGTCTAACTTCCTTGACCATAAGTTTTTCATGTTCATAAAATTTATTGTTGGCTTAAATTCGTCTAATTCTCCATATCTACGTGTAGCCATTATTTTTACTGACTCTGGTAAAGTTTGTATATTGAACTCAATAGGCTCAAAACAAGTGTTAACATAGAAACTTTTTGGCTTAAATGTATCAACCCATCCTGATAACTTTGCAAGACTTAATATATTGAAAATATTAATAGTGGAACATATTTGAAAGTCAATGTTATCACTTGCACGTTTTTTGAATATTTCTAAATTTTCATTTACTTTATTCCATTCAGCACCGGATCTTTGATATTCAAATTGTTTGCCAATGTCATCGATACTAAATGCAATCTCTACACCTTTAAACTTACTCCATAATTCAAAAATTTCCTTTGGTGGTAGTTGTGTTCCATTGGTGTTGTAATGTATATGTTGGTTTTTGGCATAACCTTTTTCTACACAATATTCAAGTATCTTAAAATGGTTCTTGATCATAAAAGGCTCGCCTCCGGTAAATTCAAAAAATTGAACGTGTTCTAATACCGGCTGTATATCTGTAAAAAATTTTACTTCTCTTTTAGGCCACCCGCCCTCTTTTAATTGTTTTTTGGCAAGAGGGTTGTCTCCGCCTTTAGCTATTTCATAATCGATTTCTTCCTGTGCCCATTTGCTAGAACTCCAAGAGCCACAAATCCTACACTTTAAATTACATACGTTGCCTAGCTTAAAATCAATAAATTTTAGTTCTGGCTCGCTATCAGGAGTCCAGTTGTCTAAGCTGACATTCATTTTGTAAAAAGTGTGCATACGTTTGCTAACTTTACCAGCATCTTCCTCGTCCCAACATCGAGAACACATTTTTGGCCGTTGTCCATCCTTAAATTTTTGTCTAAGGTCATTCATGTATTTGCTTTTCTGAATTTTTTCTAAACTTTGTTCGTAAACTTTTGATTCAGGAATTTGTTCATTGTATAAACAGCAAGGACGAGCACTACCATTGACTCCTATCTCCAATGACGTCCATGGCAATACACAAATATTGTTTTTTAAATATTTTTCCACCATTCTAATACCTCTGGATCTTTAGCTAATATTTTTTTAATATCTGTACCGCGAATAGTATCAATTCTTTCACATTCCGCTTTACCATTCCGCCAACCTTTTTCGCAGGTCTCTTTGTCGTATCTTTCATCATTACATTTGTGTTGTAATAAATCATCTAGTCCTTCTATGTAAGACAAATTAAAAACATTTTTTCTCTCGTTTTTAACCTTAACTTTTGCTTTGTTTACTAATTTTGTTAAAAGTCTCTTTGGCATCCACAAAGGACTCATGTATACATCAGGTGTAAAAGTAAAAACTTTTTTAAGCAATAAAGGAATTTTTAAGTCTTTGTGTAGTTCGTACATATTATCTAAATCAAATAATCCAGGAAAAGTTACAGTTAAATCAAGTTGAAGTTGTCTAGGATTTTTTACAAACTTTTTTGCATATCGCATATTTTCCAACCATTTGTCGTAGTCCAATCCTGTCCTTATGTACTCTCCTATTTCTCCTGTACCATCGATTGATGCATTTATTTGCCAATCATTAAATTTAGACAAAATATCATCAAACAAGTTAAGATTGAAAAAATTTATTCTACTCATGTTTGAATTGTATCTAGCATACACACTGTTAGCATAGCCTAAATCTACTACTCTTTGCATTGCTTCCCAGTGTATTTTCCACATCAATGGTTCACCTCCGCACCAATAAAACTCTTTAATAGTTTTATTTTCAACAGCTTCCAAAAACTCTTTAACCACTGCTTGATCATGAAACTTTTGTAACTGTTCTTTGATATCTTTTCTTTCCCAAAGTTTTTCGGTATTATATTCTTCTGCTCTGCCATGTTTTTTGTTTTCAGTCACCCAAGAACTAGAAAGCATATCTCCGCACATCCTACAAGTAAAATTACAAAGATTTGAGAACCTATAATCATAACTGGAAACTTTCATAGTGGTTGCACCTGTATCGTCTGTGGTATCAAATGCTTCATCTATTTGACTATTATAAAATCTATTAAAATGTTGCCTATAAACATTTGCATTTAAAAGTTTATGATTACAAGTTTGGCATTGGGGTATTTCGTTTCCAGCAAGTAAATTAAGTCTTACGTTTTTCATATAATCCGAATTCCAATGTTGATCTAATGTTTGTAATTTTATTTTGTTGGTTGCTGGACCTTGTGAATCTATATACTGTTTAAAGTTTGTTGCTTCTTCACTTGATGCACAACATAATCTTCTCTCCATTTGTGGAGAAATAAAAGTGTGCGTCCATGGCGCCATACAAAATGTTTTGTTACCTTGATTTGGTTTTATTCTTTTCATAATGATCGTGAAATTCTTGTAGTTCAGGAAACACTTCCAAAACACTTTCATTTCTTAAATTATCATATCTTTTGGTATTCTCCCAAAACATATTAGTTTTACTTGTCATGTCCTTTTCATTCATCCAATTAATCGCACTAATAAATCCTTTAGTTGCCCTTGTTAATGGATCTTTATCTGCCAACCATTTAATATGATTGTTGTATTTTTCTTCAATTTTTTTCTTGATGTGTTTTGGAAAGATATCCATTCTTTGCCAAATAGGATACTGTAACAAGTTAAAATGAAAATCTTGTGGCTGTATTAATCCTTGTTCAATCCAGTTACGATGAAAATCAGGAATATGATAAGCGTTAATAAGCCCAACTGTTGCACTAATATAAAAGTCCACTTTTGGTGCTTCTTTTAACATACGTTTTCTATTGTTTACAATATCATTCCACACTGTTCCTTTTCTCATAAGTTCTGCTCGTTTGCCTTCAGCGTCCAAGCTGGCTCCAACTGATACAGAATCAAATTTGTTCCAAAGTTCTAAAACTTCCATATCTTTAAACTTTAATTTTGAAAAATTTGTATTGTATTGCAACCTTACATGATACATTTTTCTTTTATCAAGTTCTTTTAAAATTCTATAATGTTCTTCCATTAGTAATGGTTCACCGCCTGCAAAATAAATTTGTTCAATATTATCAAATTGCTTTAACATTTGATCATATATGTCGTTAGCTGATCTGCCAGCTTTAATAATTTTTGCGTGTTTTGGAGGTGCACCTGTTAATTTTTTATGATCTTCATACCAATTAGAACTGAACCATGTTCCACAACTTCTGCAGGCAAAATTACATAAATTTGAAAACCTTATATCCCAATACTTTATAATGAAGTCCGCTGTGCCATCAGGCTTTGTATTATCAATTAAACCAACGTTGTGTCCAAAATGTTTATTGGAGCTCATTCGCATACTGAAAAATCCAGCTTTTTCTTGTTCATAACATTTGCCGCATTCTTTACTTGTTTTATTTTGTAGCATTCTTGTTCTAAGAGCTTTCATTTTTTCACCGTTGAAAACTTCTTCCATGCTATTTTTGTTCACATTTCCAACTGGATAAGGATCAAAAGCAAAACAACAAGGGTATGCTCTGCCATCAGGATAGGCGTGAAGATGCAACCATGGCATCATACAAAACGTTTTGCTATCTATTAACAACTCCTTTTGTCTAGGAGTCATATCTTTAATTTTTAGTTCTACAGGCTCCTTAGCACCGTAGTCATAATTGTCATATGGATTTTCTTTTTTATCAGATTCCATTATACCATTCTCCTATTATTGGAAAAGTTTTAGCAAAGTCTTTACCTCTCCTTTTGTCATACTGACTGTAAAACGTTTTAAAGTCCTTTTGTAATTTACTTTGTTCGGCCGCACCAGCGTGAGGCGTCTTAACAACATCTAAATAATCAATAAGTCTTTGTGTATGGTTAATTTCCATTTCTTCCAAATATTTTTTATTATTATTTAAAAATTTTTCAATGTTGCCTTTAAATTTATGTCTAAGGTCATCCGGCAAAACTAGCGGTGATTGAAAACTAGGAAACCTTAATATATTAAGTGTGAAATTTAACGACGGTCCATAAAATTTACTTGCAGTTTTAAACCATACCATTGTTTCTAAAAACTCAGGTAAAGACTCCAAACAAAGTGCATTTATGGTTGCCATGTTATGTATTTCTGCTGGAATTTTTTCTGACATCATATTTAGAATATTGCTGTGCCATTTTGCATAATCTATTCCGTCCCTAATATATTCTGATTGTTTAAAAGTGGATTCATTACTTGTATACAAATGAAAGTTCTTAAATGTTGATAATTTTTTCTTAAATCTTTCAATAATGGGTTGTTTAGCACCTAAGTTTGAATTAATTGCTATTCTCATATTAGGATTCATTTTATCACCTTGTGTTTCGATCCAATCTAATAACCTCCACAAATTTGGAGACATCATTGGTTCACCACCTGTAATTCGTAATTCGTCTAATGTTTTGTGTAAATCAGATTCCCACCATTTATAAAAAGCTTCTACGTATGGATTTGTTTCATCTTTTTTATATGGTTCGGCTGAATCGTGTGCGTGAGTAAAATGGTTTCTTCCATCAGTTTTCATACTGGTGTACGCACCTTTTTGATTAATGTCTCTTGCCCAGGTTGTACTGAAAGCTGGGTTACAATATGAACAAGCAAAATTGCAAGTTCTATCAAAAGCAATCTCTAAAGTTTTTAAATTAAAATCTTTAGTATGGTCTGACCTGTAAGCGTCATCAAGTTGTTTGTCAGTGTAAATTTTTGACTTGTACACTCTATCACTTATGGCATCTCTGCCTATGTCTTCTATTTTCCAACAATATTCACAACCAGCTGGTCTATCGCCACATTGCATTTGCCTACGTTGTTCTTTCTTTTGCCAGGTGTTATGTATAGCAGAAGGATTTTTCTTAATTGCTTCTAAATCAATTTTGTGGGGTAAAGGGTGGTGACAGCTAGTGGTCATTCCACTACCCAACCAAATAGTTGCGTTATACCACTTGGCTCCACAAAAACTTGCAGACTTTGTGTCTAGTTTTTTTCTTTTAAATTCAATGTCTTCCATTGTTTTAATTTCCTATATTCTTCAATTGGTGGCTCTATGTCACTCTCAAAAATTATATCTTTTACCCATTTAAAATGTGTAAGTGGCAACGGGTGCTGATCAGTGTCTTCTGCAAACTGATCTGGGTATAGCTCCTGTGCAAACTCCCACAAACCTAATTTATCTTTATAAAATTTAAATTTACTCCAATCAATCTGTTTTGTTAGTAAACTTTCAGCAGGGCTAAATTGTTCTTTTTTAAGTACGTCTGCCTTGTATATCATCATTGTATAATCTATTTTGTGTTTTTCTAAAAATATTTGTATGTAAAGTATTTTTTCCAAAGTATTGAAGTAATTTAAATTTTCATTCAAGAAATATTTTTGATAATTTTTGTGCTGTGTTTTGTCAGGATGTCCGCCATAATTCATATGCCAGTTGTAATTAATTTCGTTCACATCTTCTCTATCATTTACCACATCGTATCTATCCGATCCAGACCACATAATATAAACATGATCTACTTTTTTATCTTGTAAAACCCCATTTACAACACTTCTTGCAATAGAGTCATTACTACTTGCTACACGTCCATGATTTATTACTTCTGCCCGTTGGAACCATTTTAAAAAATTAGGCCAACATTGCCATTTGTATTTTGTAAAGCTACACCCAGCTGTTAGTATTTTCATAATGACTTACACTCCCTCCAAAAATCTTCCATCTCAGGAAACGTGTTTAAAAAGTTAGTACCACGTCTGCGATCGTGTTCTGAGAAAAAAGCGTAAAAATTCTTTTTTTGTTGTGCGTTAGCGTCATAATTTTTGCGCCAATATGCTAAATTGCGAAGCATTTTTTGAATTTCAAAATCTTTGAATACAGCGTACTCCGAATCTTTGTACACACCTTCTTGAAACTTCTGCATCATTGAGATATTGTCCTCATGAATCTTCTGATAGCTTGGCGGCAACATGGTTATTTGTTGCCATAAAGGCTGTCTTAAAAGCGGAATATCAAACCACACTCTTTGATATGTGGTGCTGTAACGCTCTCTTAACTGTCTTATGTAATTTAATAACTTGTCTAAGCTAGTGACACTGAGGTTATTGTAGGTTATAATAAATGTTACGCTGTTACGCACTGGGATTCGTTGTAAAAATTCTTCAACATTATCCTGAAAATAGTTCCAGTCTAAACCATTACGTATGTATTCTGCCTGTTTGCCAAAAGCATCTACTGAAACAAATTGCATGAAATGTTCCACGTGCTCATCTAAACAGATTCTTTTAACCTTGTCATAATATTTGTTTTTCAATTTTATATCTGGTGGACACATATTACTTGTTACATTGAGATGTAGATCTTTTTTGGGATGGTCAATTACATAATCTAATACTTTATATGTGTTTTTGTCCATCATAGGTTCTCCACCTGTCATTCTAAAGTGTTTAAGATTTTTGTACAGTGTGGGCCACCACTTCCAAAAAGCAGTGACATAAGGATTGTGTTCTCTATTGGGTATTGGCTGTCTACTCCCTTGAAAATGTTCTGGAGCGTTGTGGGCCGGAGATGTGGGATATTGGCCATACCTTTCTATCTCCTGAGCCCACGTGGTCGAGAATTGTGGTGAACAGTAACTACACTTAAAATTACAAGCATGGTTAAAATTTACTTCTACATATCTCGGCGTCCATTCTGAGTCTATAGGTTTTCCAACAATTGACTCAAAATCTTGTTTTGCCCAAGGTTCTCCTGAGCGATAAACTCTATCTGATGTGCCACCTGCATCTTCAATCTTCCAACAATAACTGCAACCAGCTGGCTTTTTTCCGTCTAACATTTGTTGACGTTCTTGCAGTTTTTGTTTGGTGTTGTGCAGAGCGGCAGGATTACTATCTAATTTACTTGCGTCTATTTTATGCAAGGGTGGATGATAACAACTGTTAGTCATACCTGTTGGTAGGTGTAAACTAACCTGATTCCATTTTGCTAAACAAAAACTAGGAGATACACTGTCTAGTTTTTCTTTAGCTTCATTAGCCTGTTGCTGATAAACACTAGTTTTCAATGTCTTGCACTCCTTTGTTTGTGTTGACCGGCTGACAAAATTTAAAAAATTTGCTTTGTTCTTGTGTAAGATCTGCTACTGGTATACCCAATCTTTGTCGTATACTTTCTCCATGGGCTTGTAAATCTCTGTCTATGTCCGAATGTGTACGATGGTGCGTGAACATTGTAAAAAGATGCTTCAAGTTTCTTACACTTAAAATATCAGCCTCTTTTATAGTGGTCAAGTAACACCCCATTCTAGCTCCTAGCATGGCATATTTGCCATTTTCTACATCTTGGCCAATGCTCATCCATGTTATAAGTCTTTTTAAATTTTCTTTGGGTATATCAGATTTAAATCTATTTGGATCAATTTTTTTACCTTTGACCAAACTCATTTTTACTCCTTCTCTGTATCCTGCAACAAATGCCTGTTCTGCTGTGCCATTAATCACAGTTGTGCTATAACAGTTGTGTAAATTAACGTGAGGCACACTCCAACAAAAATCAATCTGTCCTTCTGTGTCTGAAGCCAAAGCATTTTCATGAGTCTTCATATTCAAACAAGTTTTTTTGTGCCATCCAACCAATCCTCCATTGCCGTAAACTAAACCATTTACACTGTTCTTTGCACGCCATCTGTGTACAGCTTTTTGATCTGTCTTTTGAAAATCCAATGTCTCTAATAAAAAACTTTCATCAATTATGTTATCACCGTCAACACTAATAAAAAATTCTGTGTCAGCTAGTTTGGCCGCGGCTTTGTGTGCAGAATCGAATCCCTCAACTCCGTCAACACGTTTTGCCCAAGGCACTTTGTTAACCAAGTCCGCATAATTTTCTTCTTTGTTTGGCTCATTGTAACTAATAAACACAAAGTCCATATCCATTATTTTTGCCATTTGTATTTTCCTTCTATTGTAGATTCAATCCAATGGGGGTCATTATCAACAAATTTGTATCCTTTGTCAGCAAGTTTTAGTAAACTGTGTTTAATTACTTTTGCCTGCACTGGCTTTTTAACAATTTCGTTATCAACAATCATGTAATTCTCTTCACCATGTTTTATGACTTCAAGTTTCTTTTCTAAGGATACTTCATATTGCTTACTGGCAATAGTGACTGTGTGTTTTGCTTTTTCTATTTGCTTGTGACTAGATAAGGCTTCCCAAAACTTTGTCATTTTTTTTCTCCATTAGTTTTTTATTATGATAGTGCCAAACTCCTGTTTGCCTAAAACCTCCTACATAAACTTTGTCCTTGATAATTTTTGGATGCAAATATACATCATTATCAAAACTATGATGTAGTTTGTTAATATTGTGTTTGTTGTGTGTCAACTTAAAGAATTCATAATCAAGTTTATCCAGTTGTAGCGGATCAATAATTTTACTTGCCAGTGCATAAACAACATCTGTTGTAGGTAAACTGTCATGGCAATTTACTAATATATTTTCTTTTACAAACTCCCAATTTAACGTAAGCAATTTACATACATGATAAAATTTTTCTGCAATTAAACTTTTTCTAAAATATGAAAGGCCACTATACACATTTGGCAAACTATTTTCTGCAAATAATTTCCTGTATTTGTTTGTTTTTACGACTTCTCGTTTATAGTTAAAACAGTCATAGCTTAAAACAAGATCTTTTTCCATTAATATATTCCACCAATTATCAATATTTGATACAATTAACTCATCCGCTTCAAGTTTTATTGTGTGCGTATATGGAGATAAATTGAAAACTTGCCATTCATTACTCAACTTCCATTGCTCATTAATGCTAAAATCTTTAGGAAGTAAAACAACATCATCAACATTTTTTACAGCACCCGGAATCTGTAACATATGATCATTAGTGATAATACAAGTGTTGTTGTGTTTGTTATTTTTTTTAATACTTGCTCCAAGCTGTTCGCTCAGTGCTACATAATCAGTTTTTTTGTTACGCAAACAAAACCAAACAAAGCCTCTACTCATTGATAAACTCCTTGTCCAACACATGAACATCTTGGTTTGTTAGTTCATTAATCTTGTTGTTGTATTTGAATACAATTTTGTTGTCTGTCATTTTTAAAACTTGATTGTTTAAACTTAAAGTAGCTAAAGGGTTAGGAATTTTATTTTTTTTTGAAACAAACCCTCCTAATTGATGTAAAGCAATAGCAAAGGCAAAATCATTTCGAAAATTACTGTGCTTGATCCTGTACAAGTTTCTGTAATGTTCATAATTTTGTTCAACATCTTTGATCATATCAAACAATTTTTTTGTTTCTTCAGTTTTTTTAAACACACAACA
>CENP01239196.1_pt1 | contig 24555 bp, 22 predicted proteins | sample 361281 | NCBI WGS metagenome assembly CENP01 (sample SAMEA2591122, study PRJEB7988) | marine metagenome | biome: marine biome (ENVO:00000447); feature: deep chlorophyll maximum layer (ENVO:xxxxxxxx); material: saline water (ENVO:00002010), including plankton (ENVO:xxxxxxxx) | depth 70 m | reverse complement strand
CTCTCCTTAAAAGGGAGATGCTCTACCAACTGAGCTACCGAATCTTTAAAGGCTGCAAATATAATATCAAATATGAACTTATCATTCTCATTTAATATAAATTTACGTTGTTTTTAAAATTTTATGAACTTTTCAAAAATCATTCTGGTAGGCTATATGGCATCTGGTAAATCTGCTGTTGGTAAAAAGTTGCACGAGTTGTTAAAATATGATTATTATGATCTGGATAATTTTATAGAGACAATTTATGACACAACCATAGAAAATATTTTTAAATCAAAAGGAGAACTTTATTTTAGAGAAATAGAGCGCAAGTCTTTAGAAAAAATTATCAGAAAAAAAAAGAACCTGATAATTTCATTAGGAGGTGGAACACCATGTTATTATAACACTATTGATTTCATAAACTCATTTTACGATACAAAAACCTTCTTTTTACAAACAACAGTGAATACAATTTTCAATCGTCTTAAGAATTCAAAAACAAAAAGACCTTTGATTTCTCACTTAAATACTGAATTGGAAATTAAAGAGTTCATAGGGAAACACTTATTGGAAAGAAACCACTTTTATGAAAAGTCTTTAAAAAAAATTTATACTGATAATAAAACAATCTTAAATATTGCTAATGAGATACTTAACTTTTTAGGTTAAAAAAATCCCTGGGTCCGGCCCATCTAAAATTACGCTAATGTGTTCATTCATCGTTGTTGCTAATGAAATACCTTTAAAATCGACTTTTACGGGAAATTTTTTATGATTTCTATTAACCATTACTGCAGTTTTTATAGATTTAACGGGAACCTTTAAAAAATAGGATACAGCGTACATTAAAGTGCTACCAGTATTTAATACATCGTCAACAACTACAACTGAGCTGTGTTTTAAAATACTTATGGGTTTATCTGAGTTAACATTATTCAACGGATTTTTTTTGTCAATATTTAGTGTTATAAATTCAACCTTAATCTTACTGATTGAGTTTAATGATTTTCCAATTAATGAACTGAGAACTTCTCCTTTCTTACCAATGCCAACAATAAATACTGTATCCTCCTCAAAATTACTTTCATAAATCTGATACGCAATTCTATCAATACTTAAATAAATATCATTTAAATCTTTAATCTTACTTCCGGTTGATTCCATTATTTAATATTATGCTAATTATGTTAGTTTTTCTTATCAAAATCATCAATTTTTCTGCGCTCTTTTTTTGTAGGTCTCCCTTTTCCAGGACTTCGTTGTATTTTGAATGAAAGTTTTTTAAGATTTTCTTTCTCCAATAAATAACTTTCGGTAGTTTCTTTGAGATAAAGATTTACAAATTTCGGACCCATTCGGGTGATAGGAAAACCAATAATTTTATATTTATGCCAGACTTGATTTTTTCTTATCTGTAATATGTCGCTGATCATAACTTCTTTAGATGGCTTAACAGATTTGTTATTGATTTTGATATCACCTTTTTTACATCCAGAGGTAGCTAAATTTCTTGATTTGAATTGTCGTACACACCACAAAAATTGATCAATACGCATGCTTAAAACTTTATTAAGAAAGTTCTCAAAAATAAAGAAAATTGTATCTTGGGCATCAAAAATTAGTGTATTCTTGAAAAAAATATCTTTTTGTTTTATTGTAGTTTTAATTTCACTTTATTCATGCAAGAAAGAAGAAGAAATTGTACCTCCAAGAGATGTTGCAGAGCAAGTATCTGAGGAGGAAATTAAATTAGAGCAGTTTTTATCTTCACATTTTTATAATTATGAACAGTTTGAATCTAGTGATATCCCACTTGAAATATCTATTGATACGATAACTTTCCCAAACCAGGAAAAAACAGCACTAATCAATCAAGTAATAAAACAATTTGTAAAAGTGAAGACTTCAAGTGGTGATTTAATTGATCATCCGATTTATACTCTTATTGCAAAAGAAGGATCAGGCCAATCACCTTCAAGAGCTGATTCAACTTACGTCTCATATAAGGGTATGTTATTAAGCAAAAGTCAATTTGATAGCTCCTTAGAACCAATTTGGTTTGATTTAACAGCTGTAGTAAGAGGATTTAGAGAAGGGCTTGGACTCTTTAAATCAGGTGAGTTTACTGTTGATCAAAATAATGTAGCAACATTTTCTAATTATGGCCAAGGAATAATTTTTATGCCTTCAGGACTTGGATACTATAATAATAATTCGGGTTCTATTCCAGAATACTCACCTCTAATTTTTATAATCAATCTTTATTTAGTAAAAAAAACAGATCATGATGGAGATGGTATACTTTCAGGTCTTGAGTATGACAATGATGGGGATGGTTTACCGGACGACTCTGACGAAGACGGATTGGCCGACTACCTTGACGCAGATTAATTATAACTTATATGAAATTCCAATACTCCAGATATTTGATTGGAGATCAACAGTGCCATTTATGGGTATATTATTTTTTTCTAATAAATATAATTCATTTGAATTTAAACCTCTATCATATCTAATATCAGCATTTAATGGACCTAAATGTAATCGAATTCCTAAATGAATACCTAAATCAGCATTCTGTTGAATTTCAGATATAATTATTTCATCAGTTTTAGGATTGAAATTATATTGTAAATTAGGTCCGCCAAAAGCGCTAAGTATAGGTATAAACTTAAATCCTATAGAAACTGGTATTTCTAATTTAGATTGATTCAGTCTTAAAGAATTGAAATTCCTATTTTGAAGTGAAAATTGCAACTCAGGTCTTAAGTAAAAGAAGAATAATTTTAATGAAGCGTATCCTCCAAAAAAATATCCTGTGAGATTCTCTTTTAGATTTTCTGATGAGGTTAAATCAATAACGGCGTCTTCTATTTGACCAGAGGCAGTCATATTTATACCACCTTTAATACCATATTCGAGTTGAGCAAAAGTTATTGTTGGTGACAAAATTAACAAATAGAAATATTTTTTAATTTGATTCATATTATACTGCTTAAAGACGTTTTTTTAATTCTAAAACTTTTTGAATAATAGCGTCTTTATTTAATCCATATTTTGCCATTAGTTCTGCAGGTGTGCCAGATTCGCCAAAAGTATCTTGTGTAGCTACAAATTCCATGGGAATTGGGTATTTTGCGGCCAGTAAACCTGAAATACTTTCACCTAGGCCACCTATATAGTTATGTTCTTCAGCGCTTACAATACATCCTGTTTTTTTTACTGATTCTAATATAATTTTTTCATCTAGTGGTTTTATAGTATGTATGTTAATAACCTCTGAGTCAACTCCATATTTTTTTAATTCAATAGAGGCCTCAAGGGCTTCCCAAACAAGGTGACCTGTTGCTACAATTGTTACATCAGAACCTGGTTTTAGAAGTATACCTTCGCCTATTTTAAAACCAAGATCATTTGTTGTAAAATTAGGAACAGAAGGACGTCCAAAACGCAAATAAACAGGACCGTTATATTTAGCTATAGCTAAAGTGGCAAGTTTTGTCTGGTTGTAATCACAAGGATTAATTACCACCATTCCAGGAATCATTTTCATTAATCCAATATCCTCGAGTATTTGGTGTGTAGCTCCATCTTCCCCTAGGGTTATGCCAGCGTGTGAGGCACATATTTTAACATTTTTGTTTGAATATGCGATAGACTGTCTTATTTGGTCGTAAACTCGTCCTGTTGAAAAATTAGCAAATGTACCGGTAAATGGAATTTTACCACCAATTGTCAAACCAGCTGCAATCCCCATCATATTTGCCTCAGCTATGCCAACCTGAAAAAAACGAGTAGGATTTTCATCGATAAATGTTTGCATCTTTAAAGATCCAACAAGATCTGCACATAGCGCAATTACATTGGGATTAATTCTTCCTAATTCAGCCAACCCTTGTCCAAAACCTGAACGGGTGTCATTATTTCCCAAATTTGAAAATACTTTCATTTAGATTTTGTAATTAATAATCACCAAGAGTTTCTTTATTTTGACTTAATGCGATTGATAATTGTTCATCATTTGGAGCTTTTCCATGCCAGGCATGTGTATGCATCATAAAGTCAACGCCATTTCCCATTTCTGTTTTCATCAAAAGTACAATAGGTTTTTTAAGGCCAAGATCTGATTTAGCAAGCTCAATTTTTTTAATGAGCAGAGAAATGGAATTTCCATTTTCAATCTCATGAACTTGCCAACCAAAAGCAATAAACTTATCTTTTAAACTTCCCATTGGAAGTACATCATCAGTATTTCCATCAATTTGTTTGCCATTTAAGTCAATTATCGCGATTAAATTATCTACTTTTTTAGCTGCGGCAAACATAATAGCTTCCCAATTTTGTCCTTCCTGTAATTCACCATCACCCATAAGTACGTAAATAGTTTTTGGATCGTTATTTAATTTTTTTGACAATGCAGCTCCAACTGCAACTGAGAGGCCTTGTCCTAGTGAGCCTGATGCAACTCTAATCCCAGGAAGTCCTTCATGAGTCGTTGGGTGTCCCTGCAACCTTGAATTAATATGCCTAAAAGAGTTAAGTTCCTTTAAAGGAAAAAATCCTTTTCTAGCTAGCACACTATAGAAGACTGGTGATATGTGTCCGTTTGATAAAAAGAACAAATCTTCGTTTTTTCCATCCATGGAGAATGGAAGATTAAATTCCATTTGATCAAAGTAGAGGACAACAAAAAACTCGGCGCAACCCAGTGAACCCCCAGGATGTCCTGAGTTTACTTTATGAACCATCCTAAGAATATCTCTTCTAACTTGAATTGTTAAACTTTCTAAAAAATTTAAATCTGGCATAAAAAACAAATTTAACTTAAGTAAAAGCATTATCAAAGGTCAATTTCTAAATTTTCTTATGATATTTCATTAAGTAATTAACAATCATAACTTCAATTAATTTTTTTTTTAAGACACTATATTTGCAACTAATGGAATTTCAACTCACAAAATCTGACAATCATACAAATGCAAGAGCAGGAAAATTAATTACTGATCATGGTGCGATCGAAACACCCATCTTTATGCCAGTTGGAACATTAGGAACAGTCAAGGGGATTCATAAGAATGAATTGCAAAATGATGTTAATGCAAAAATAATTTTAGGAAATACTTACCACTTGTATTTAAGGCCAGGTATGTCTACAATAAGAAAATCAGGCGGTCTTCATAAATTTATGGGATGGAATCGACCGATTTTGACAGACTCCGGTGGATATCAGGTATATTCACTTTCCGCAAATAGAAAAATTAAAGAAGAGGGTGTGAAATTTAAGTCACATATTGATGGATCGTACCATATGTTTACCCCAGAAAAAGTTATTGAATTGCAGCGACAAATTGGAGCTGATATAATTATGCCACTAGATGAATGTACACCTTACCCATGCGGCTACGATTATGCAAAAGAGTCCATGGAAAGAACTCATAGGTGGCTTAAACGTTGTTTAAAAGAGCATTTAAGATTACCCTCTACATATGAATACAATCAAGCACTTTTTCCTATTGTACAAGGAAGTGTTTATTCAGAACTTAGAAAAGAATCTGCTCATTTTATTGCAGCACAAAATTCTTATGGTAATGCTATAGGAGGGCTATCAGTAGGGGAGTCAATAGATGAAATGTATTCTATGACAAATGATGTATGCGAGATACTTCCAAAACATAAACCGCGTTATTTAATGGGAGTTGGAACACCTGTAAATTTATTAGAAAATATTGCTTTAGGAGTAGATATGTTTGATTGTGTTATGCCAACAAGAAATGGAAGAAATGGAATGATGTTTACTTCAGAGGGTACTATCAATATAAAAAATAAGAAATGGCAAAATGATTTTTCAGCACTAGACAGTTTTGGATCTTCCTATGTTGATAAAGATTATTCCAAAGCATACGTAAGACATTTATTTAGTGTTAATGAAATGCTTGGAAAACAGATTGTATCACTTCATAATTTGAGTTTTTATTTGTGGTTGGTTCGAGAAGCTAGAAACCATATCTTAGAGGGTAGCTTTTATAGTTGGAAAGAAAAAATGGTAAAAAATATGCAACAACGTATATAATTGAAAATTATTGATTTATATATAATAAAACGTTATATAGGCACATTTTTGGTAATGATCTTGTTATTCATTCCAATTGGAATAATGGTCGATATTGCAGAGAAAGTTGACAAGTTAAAAGAAAAAGAAGTGCCGCTAAATAGTATTTTAGAGTACTACATAGATTTTACTTGGTATTTTGCAAATCTTCTCTTTCCTATTTTTTTGTTTCTTTCAGTCATATGGTTTACCTCAAAACTGGCAAATAATACCGAAATAATAGCAATTTTAAGTTCGGGTATCTCCTTTTTTAGATATTTAAGACCCTTTTTAGTTAGCGCATCAATTATTGCTGTTTTTTCTTTTTTAGCAGGAATGTTTATTGTTCCAAAATCTAATAAGGGATTTAATGATTTTCGATACAAATACCTAGTAAAAAAAGAAGCTAGAGATACAGACAAAGTATATTTGCAAATAAATGAAAATGAATATATATATGTAAATAACTATGATCCTGTTCGTAAACAGGCTTCAAATTTTACTTTAGAACATTTTGAGCAAAATAATTTGAAATTTAAAATTGCTGCCAGAAGAATCCGCTGGGTTGAAAAAGATAGTATTTTCAGATTATCTGGCTATAAAAAAAGGATTTTTAAAGGAGATAAAGAAATTTATGAGGATATTAAAAGAAAGGATACAATATTTGATTTTGAAATTAATGACTTGGCTCCTGTAAATTATATAGCTGAAACACTAACATTTGGTCAGTTGAACAAATTTATTTACGAAGAAAGACAAAGAGGATCTTCTCTTATAAATAATCATTTATTAGTTAGGCACAAAAGGTGGAGTATACCGATTTCATCATTTATTTTGACATTGATTGCTGTAGCAGTTTCTTCATTCAAGCGAAGAGGTGGTATGGGAGTTAATTTAGCATTTGGTATAAGTTTAGGGTTTCTTTTCATCTTTTTTGATAAGATTTTTGGTGTAATGGTAAATAAATCCACTTTTTCTCCTTTTCTAGCAGCTTGGTTACCTCTTTTTCTTTTTGGTTCTTTAGCATTCTTTTTATTACGTCATGCTAAACGTTAGGGAAAAAAATTTAATCTTATATCACTTCATTGTCTTTCTTTATGGATTTACGTCAATACTAGGTGCATTAATTTCACTTGAAGCTTTACCTACTGTAATTTATCGAATGTTAATTGGGGCTCTAGGTTTGGCGATATTTTTTCTGATTATTAACCCTACGTATTTTAGAATTGATAAAAAGGTTTTTAAAAAAGTTTTTTTTTCTGGAATAATTATAGGTGCACACTGGGTGACTTTTTTTTATGCAATTAAAATATCTACCATATCAATCACTTTGAGTATGATGTCTGCTGGAGCTTTAATAACTGCATTTGTTGATCCTGTTTACAACAGAAAAAAAATATCACCTTATGAGATTTTTTTTGGATGTATCACAATCGTAGGTGTTATTTTAATATATAGTGCTGAATTTGAGCATTTAATTGGAATAACCATTGCATTATTTTCTGCTTTTTTGTCATCCTTATTTACAATTCTAAATCGCAGTTTAGTCAAAAAAAATAATTTTATAACATTATCCTTTTATGAACTATTAATAGGTGGGGGGGGCTGCCTATTTTTTTATCTTTTAACAAATGAATTTAAATTATTAGATTTTAAACTAAAAGGATATGATTTTTTATGGATTTTGATATTAGGAATATTATGTACATCATATGCTTTCAATATCTCTATAAAAGTCTTGCGACATCTTTCTTCTTTTACAGTCATGATGATAATCAATCTTGAACCAATTTATGGTATAATACTATCAATTTTAATTTGGAAGGATAAAGCTATTTTAAGCTTTAATTTCTATATTGGATTTGTTATCGTTCTATGTTCGATTTTCATGAATACCATTTACAAAAGGAACAAAGAGACTAAAATAATTTAAATCTTATTGTAAAGAATTTTTACATTTGTTTCATCAATTTATGTATATGGAATATTTAGAATTTGAGTTACCAATTAAGGAGATGCATGAACAACTCGAAAAATGTAAATTAATTGGATCAAAAAGTAATGTAGATGTTTCGGAAACTTATTTACAAATTGAAAGAAAGCTTGAAAAAGTAAAAAAACAAATTTATGGTAATTTGACAGCTTGGCAACGAGTTCAATTATCACGTCATCCATCAAGACCGTACACCTTTGATTATATTAATTCATTAACAAATGGAACCTTTTTAGAACTTCATGGTGATCGAAATGTAGCTGACGACAAAGCCATGGTAGGAGGCCTAGGTAAAATAGATGACCAATCATTCATGTTTATCGGTACCCAAAAGGGATATAATACGAAAACCAGGCAATACCGTAATTTTGGAATGGCTAATCCCGAAGGATACCGTAAGGCCTTAAGGTTAATGAAATCTGCTGATAAGTTTGATATTCCTATCATTACTTTTATAGATACACCTGGGGCTTTTCCAGGGTTAGAGGCCGAAGAAAGAGGACAAGGAGAAGCAATCGCACGAAATATATATGAAATGATGTCATTATCAGTTCCTATTATTGTAGTTATTATTGGTGAGGGTGCATCGGGAGGAGCGCTAGGTATTGGAGTAGGGGATAAAATATTTATGCTTGAAAATACGTGGTATTCGGTAATATCTCCTGAATCGTGTTCTTCCATATTATGGAGAAGTTGGGAGCATAAAGAGGAAGCTGCTGAAGCATTGAAGTTGACCTCGAAAGATATGTTACAAAACAAATTAATCGACAAAATCATTAAAGAACCCCTTGGAGGAGCCCACTATGATAGAGAAACAACATTTTTAAATGTAAAAAAAGAAATTCTTTTAGCATTTAAAAAAATCTCAAAAATTAATCCAAGAACAAGAGTCGAACAACGGCGAACCAAATTTATTGGGATGGGTGAGATTTTAGAATAATTATCGGTTCTTAACAAAAACTCATAACTTATAAACATCTATTTTTCATAGATTGGGGATAACCATTTTATGTAGACGTTGATAAAATTAATTATTTTAGTCCAATGGAAAATAAGAAGTCTGAGGGTTTAAAAAAAATTGTAGAACCTACCATCATAAATTTACAAAAGGGGAAAATACCGCCACAAGCTATTGAATTAGAGGAGGCTGTTTTGGGTGCAATGTTAATTGATAAAAAGGGTGTGGATGAAGTTATTGATATATTACAACCAGAGGCCTTCTACAAGAAATCTCATCAATTCATTTTTGAATCAATATATAGTCTTTTTCATGACTCACAACCAATTGATCTTCTGACTGTTTCTTCTGCATTAAGAAAAGAGGGAAAACTAGATCAAGTCGGTGGGGAATTTTATTTGGTTCAATTGTCACAAAGAGTAGCCTCATCTGCTCACATAGAATTTCATGCACGAATAATTCTGCAAAAATTTATTCAACGCAGTTTAATTAGGATTTCAAACGAAATTATTGAAACTGCATATTTGGAAAGTACGGATGTCTTTGATTTACTAGATCAAGCAGAATCAAAATTGTATGACGTAACTCAAGGGAATATAAAAAAATCATCGGAAACAGCTCAAAACCTCGTTTTAGAAGCAAAAAAGCGTATAGAAGATATTTCCAACCGAGAGGGTTTAAGTGGTATCTCAACAGGTTTTGAAAAGCTTGATAAATTGACATCGGGTTGGCAATCTAGTGATTTAATAATAATTGCTGCTAGACCAGGTATGGGTAAAACAGCACTGACTCTTTCAATGGCAAGAAAAATTTCAGTTACTAAAGGAATTCCAGTTGCATTTTTCTCCTTAGAAATGTCCTCTGTGCAACTAATTACAAGATTGATATCGGCTGAGACAGGACTATCATCGGAAAAATTGAGAACAGGAAAATTAATAGATCACGAGTGGCAGCAATTGAACATTAAAGTAACTGACCTAGAAAAAGCTCCGCTTTTTATAGATGACACTCCTTCTTTGTCAATTTTTGATTTGAGGGCAAAGGCTAGACGCCTGGCTTCTCAAAATGGAATTAGACTGATCATTGTCGATTATTTACAATTGATGACATCTGGTACAAATAGTAAAGCTGGAAATAGAGAACAAGAAATTTCAATAATTTCTAGAAATTTAAAATCACTTGCTAAAGAACTTGATATACCAGTAATAGCTTTATCACAATTATCAAGAGCTGTAGAGACACGTGGTGGAACCAAAAGACCTATGTTATCTGATTTAAGAGAGTCTGGAGCAATTGAGCAAGATGCCGATATAGTTTCATTTATTTACCGTCCAGAATATTATAATATAGATGAATGGGATGATAATGAGCGAAGTCCTGCTCAGGGCCAAGCTGAATTAATCGTAGCTAAACATAGAAATGGTGGTTTAGATAATATTAGAATGAAATTCGTTCCTCATCTTGGTAAATTTGAGGATCTAGAATCATTCGATACTCCCTTTGAATTTCAATCTAAAATGAATCCTAATAGTAACGAAAGAATTGAGTCAAGTAACTCAAAAGATTCAGATGATTTTGACTCAGAGTTTGATGATAATAAACCAGATAAACTATCACCATTTTAATTTTTTTTTAAAGATCTATTTCCAACAAATAATCTGTTTGCATATCTTTTCCCAACTTAAAATTGTGTTGTCCAAATTTTTTAAAACCGTTTTTTTTATAAAATTTAATTGCCCTAAAATTATTCTCCCAAACACCCAGCCATAACTTTTTGTAACCCATTTCTTTTCCCATATTTAAAATTTTAGCTAAAAGTTTTTCCCCTAGTCCTTTTCCTTGAAATTCTGCGGTTAAATATATTCTTTCAATCTCAAAGCCATTATGGAGATACATTTTTTCTCTTTGAGATTTATAAAAATTTAATTTTAAATAACCAATTATTTTATTTTTTCCTTTGACAAAGTAAAATTTAGAATTAGGTTCACTTATTTCTTTTTTTAACTGTTCACAACTAAGATTATTTTTTAAGTACAAAAGAATATTTTCATTAGTGTTTTGAGCAGCGAATGTTTGCTTAAAAGTTTCAATCGAGACTGATCTTAAATTTTTTAAATCATTAATTGATATTAATTTTAAAAAAACAGATTCCATCACTTATTGTATGATTCCATTTATTTTTAGATCGGACTTTAATTGTAATGGATTTTTAAAATGAATTGTTTTAATACCAAATTTATTTGCAGCTTTAATATTACGAATATTATCATCGATAAAAATAGATTCAGATGCTATTAAATTATATCTATTCAAAATTATTTCATAAATATCAGAAAATGGTTTTCTGGTTTTTTCAGTACCAGATACAACTATTCCCTCAAATAAATGCAGAAAATCAAATTTTTTTAAAGCTATTGGAAAGGTTTCTGCGCTCCAATTAGTCAAAGCCAAAACACGAAATTTATTTTCATTTACAATATTTTTTAATACTTTGACAACCACTTCGATTTCACCGCCAATCATTTCTTCCCATCTGCCATAATACATTCTAATTTGATCTTCATGCTCAGGAAATATCTTAATTCTATCTTCGGTTGCTTTATCTAGTGGATATCCTGCATCCTGATTTTCATTCCATTCAAAAGTGCATACTTTTTCATAAAACTCCTTTAATTTTACTCTATCCCCCTTAAATTCTTTTAAAAAAACATAATCAGGATTCCAATCTATGAGTACTCCGCCAAGATCAAAGATTATGTTTTTAATATTAATACTATTTTTCTTGTTCATTTTGATTTATTGTCATTAGGTAGGCCTTTAAAAAAGAATCAATTTGTCCATTCAGTACAGCATTTACATCGTTAACTTCGTGTTGAGATCGAACGTCTTTTACTAGTTTATATGGATGCATTACATAGTTTCGTATTTGTGATCCCCACTCAATTTTCTTTTTTTCAGCTTCAATCTTATCTCTTTCAGCAAATTTTTTTTGAAGTTCTATCTCATAGAGTTGAGAACGTAAAAGTTGCATTGCTTTATTTTTGTTTTCTAGTTGTGATCTAGTTTCAGAATTTTCAATTATTATACCACTGTTTTTATGACGAAGTCTAACAGCTGTTTCAACTTTATTTACATTTTGGCCACCAGCACCACTAGCTCGCATTGTTTCCCAGGAAATATCGGCAGGATTAATATTAATCTGAATATTATCATCGACTAGTGGATAAACATAAACAGATGCGAAAGATGTGTGTCTTTTCGCATTACTATCAAAAGGTGAGATACGTACTAAACGATGAACTCCATTTTCACCTTTTAGCCAGCCAAAAGCAAATTCACCTTCAAACTCTAAAGTTACAGTTTTTAATCCAGCAACATCACCAGCCTGATTATTCAATTCTTTTATTTTAAATTCTTTTTTTTCAGCCCACATTAAATACATCCGCATTAACATTTCGGCCCAGTCACAGCTTTCTGTACCACCTGCTCCAGCAGTTATTTGTATTACAGCACTAAGATTATCCCCCTCATTTGAGAGCATATTTTTAAATTCAAGATTTTCAAGAAGTTCCAATGTATCATTATAAGTAGTTATAATTTCGTCAGAATTAGATTCACCGTCTCTAGCGAATTCCATGTAAATTTCTAACTCTTCAGTTTTACTTTGGATTTCTTTAAAATGAGTAACCCATTTTTTAAGGTTACGTAAATTTTTCAGGTGCTTTTCAGCTTCCTGAACATTATTCCAAAAGTGAGGAGACAAAGATTTTTCTTCTTTGTTTTCAATTTCTATTTGTTTTGAATCAATGTCAAAGATAGCGTCTTAGTGCACCAAGGCGATCGATAATATCTTTGTATTGTTCTGAAGTAATCATCATTAAATTTATAAAAAATAATAAACTTTACATTAAGCAACTATTTCCTCCTTATTACTAGTATCTTACTACATAAGATGTTATTAGTTTTTAGTAATTTTATTTATACAATAGGCCCAATGAAACTTAAAATATTTATATGCTTTTTCTTCTGCCTGATTTTTAATATAAATTCAGCTCAAAATAAAGGCAAATCAAAATCAAATAAATCTTCAGAAAAAATTCAATCTTTTTCTGGACTTTTTGATTTCATATATAATCACGATAAAGATCGCATCTATTTAACAGTTAGTGAGCTTGAGAAAGAATTCCTTTATGTTAATAGTTTAAGCGCTGGTATGGGTAATAATGACATTGGCCTAGACCGAGGCCAGCTTGGGAATCAACGTATTGTATATTTTTCAAAATTTGGTAACAAACTAATGCTTATTCAACCAAACCTAAGTTATCGTTCAACATCAGATAACCCTCAAGAGAAAAGGTCTATAAATGAGGCTTTTGCAAGATCAATCTTATTTGGTTTTCCCATAATTGACACTTCTGAAAAGGGATATGAGATTGATTTAACACCCTTTTTGATGCAAGATGCTCATGGAGTTGCCAATCGTTTAAGTTTTATGGATGAAGGTGATTATGAAATAGATCCTTCTCGGTCTTCAATTTCTTTACCTAGAACTAAAGCTTTTCCGAAAAACATTGAATTTGACATAATGTTAACTTTTTCTGGAACACCCAGCGGCACATTAATATCGTCTGTGACACCAACCCCAGAGTCAATAACATTGAATCAGCATCATTCATTTGTTTCATTACCCGATTCAAATTACAGTCCACGTCATTTTGATCCTAGGTCTGGAGCAAATGCTTTGACCTTTTATGACTACACTACTCCTGTCAGTCAATCTACTAAAAAACAATACCTATTGCGCCATCGTCTCATAAAAAAAAATCCTTCTGCCACCTCTAGTGAGGCTAAGGAACCTATTATTTATTACTTAGATAATGGAACACCTGAGCCAGTTCGCAGCGCTCTGATAGAAGGTGGAATGTGGTGGAATCAGGCTTTTGAAAATATTGGTTTTAAAAATGCATTTCAGGTAAAAATGCTACCTAAAAATGCAGATCCATTAGATATCCGCTATAATGTAATTCAATGGGTTCATCGTTCTACAAGAGGATGGAGTTATGGATCAAGTGTTATAGATCCTCGTACAGGCGAAATCATCAAAGGACACGTAACATTAGGGAGTCTTCGAATACGTCAGGATTTTATGATAGCACTTGGACTAATTGAGCAACCCTTTTTAAAAAATAATAATAGAGAAAATATTGCACTTGAAATGGCATTATCTAGAATCCGTCAATTGTCAGCACACGAAATTGGTCATACCCTCGGCTTTGCGCACAACTTCACAGCAAGTACTAATTTAAGAAGCTCAGTTATGGATTACCCGCACCCAAATATTACGTTTAAAAATGGAGAGATTTCTATTTCTGAGGCTTATGAAAATGGAATAGGTGAATGGGATAAAGTAAGTATAGCTTATTCATATAGTCACTTTCCGAAAAATATCAATGAAGAAAAAGCTCTTGATTCTATTTTGACGAAAAGTGCTCTAGATGGACATCGTTTTATAACTGATAAAGACGCGAGGCCCATTGGTGGCGCACATCCACTTGCTCACTTATGGGATAATGGCAGTATCCCCACAACTGAGCTTGTACACTTATTAGATATTCGCAAGAAGGCCCTAGAAAACTTTTCCATAAATCATCTGAGAGATGGAGAAACCTATAGTACACTGGAAGATCGAATGGTTCCAATTTATTTGCTCCACAGATACCAAATGGAAGCCGTTGTCAAATTAATTGGAGGGGTTGATTATGACTATGCAGTAAAGGGATCACAAAAATATAATGTGAATGTTGTTGACCCAACAATACAAAGAAATGCTTTGTTGGCTTACCAAAAAGCTTTATCTCCTGAATGCTTAGCTCTTCCTGAAAACTTTCATGGTCTTCTTCCTCCACGCTCCTTTTTTAATCCTCGTAGTAGAGAAAATTTTTTATCAGATACAGGCATAACGTTTGATTATCTAGGAATTGCTAACAGTTTAAGCGAAAACTTTATAAAAATGTTACTTAATCCTGAACGTGCAAATCGATTAGTCACACAATATGGTTTTGATAGCAATCAACTTTCTTTGGAAGAGACTTTAAATAATTTAATAGACTCTCATTTTAAAGCTAAACATAGAAATAAACATTTTCAGCAATTAAACGACTTAGTGAAAAATAATATTCTTAAATATATAATAATACTAGGTCTTCAAACAGAGTCTAACCCAATTGTAAAAGCTACTGTCTTTAATCAGCTAATTAAACTAGACCGGTGGCTTGCGGCACAAGATGAATACGGTTTTTCTGAGGTATATCGTTCCCTAATTGATAAATACTTTACTGATCCCTCTTCAATTAAATTACCTGACTCACAAAAACTTCCCGATGGATCACCTATTGGGAATTATTCATGTGATTTTTGATTTATGATTGTTAATTTGATAAGTGATACTATAACAAAACCCTCTCCTAAAATGCTGGAGGCAATGTTTTCCGCTACCGTGGGTGATGACGTTTTTAAGGAAGACCCTTCGGTTAATAAACTTGAGAGTGAAGTAGCTTCTTTATTTGGAAAAGAAGCAGCACTTTTTTTTCCTTCTGGTACTATGACAAATCAAACAGCCATAAAAGTCCATACCCAACCAGGAGAGCAAATTATATGTGATCATTATTCACATATATTCAATTACGAAGGAGGTGGTGTCAGCTTCAACTCAGGTGTTTCATGTAAAATGATTTCAGGAGATAGGGGAAGAATAAACGCAGAACAGATTTCGGAATCAATTAATCCCTCTGATTTTTATCATAGTCCTAAAACAAGTTTGGTATGTTTGGAAAATACAACTAATAAAGGAGGTGGTGCTATTTATGATTTAAATGAAATACTGAAAATTAAAGAGGTTTGCGTCAAAAATAAACTTGGCTTGCATTTAGATGGAGCTAGACTTTGGAATGCATTAGAAGTCACTAATGAAAATCCAAAAAAATATGGTGAATTATTTGATACAATATCACTTTGTCTAAGCAAGGGCTTAGGATGTCCTGTGGGTTCTGTTCTAGTAGGATCTAAAAAATATATTAATAAAGCACTAAGAATTAGAAAGGTATTTGGCGGAGGAATGAGACAAGCAGGATATTTGGCAGCAGCTGGAAGTTATGCATTAAAATATCATCGTTCAGATCTCAACAATGATCATAAGAAAGCAAAAGAGATAGCTTGTGCACTAAAAAAATGCTCATTTGTAAAAGAGGTAAAACCTGTAGAAACAAACATTATCATTTTTTCATTAAAGAACCAACATGATGAAATTTCATTTGTAGAAAAATTAAAAAATAAAAATATATTGATATTAAGTCTTGGTAAAGGGAAATTAAGAATGGTAACCCACAGAGACTACACCGACGGTCAACACTTATATCTTTTGGAAACATTACCCAAAATTGAATATAATGATTAAGATTGTAAAAATAATGATCATCATCTGTACATTTGTATGCTGCAAAAAGAAAATTGTGATGAAATTCGATGTAACACTTAAAGCTCCAAAAGCTGAGAAAATTCCATATCAGTTAAAAAAACACGGTGATATTAGGATTGATAATTATTACTGGATTAAAGAAAAAGAAAATCCTGAAGTAGTTGATTATTTGGAAAGAGAGAATGATTATTACCAAAGAATGACAGAGAGCTCAAAATCTCTTAAAGAAGATTTATTTTTAGAAATGAAGAAAAGAATAAAAGAAGAAGATGAGTCAGTACCTTATTTCTTAAATGGTTTCTGGTATGTAACACGTTATGAAAAAGGAAAACAGTACCCTATTTACACTCGGAAAAAAGATTCTTTAACTGCAAGTGAAGAAGTATTATTTGATTGTAATAAGTTGGCTGAGAACCAAGATTATTTTCAGTTAGTAGGGATTAATGTAAGTCCAGACAATACAAAAGTTATATATGGGATTGATACTGAATCAAGACGTAAGTATACTCTTTATGTAAAAGACTTATTAACAAACAAGGTGTTAGATACCAAAATTAAAAACACCACTGGTTCAACTGCTTGGTCATCAAATAATAAAAATTTTTTCTACGTAAAAAAAAACGAACAAACATTACGTTCAGAAAAAGTATTTCTACATGACATTTCAAAGCCTAATGATTTGGATACACTCATTTTTCACGAAGAAGATGAGACATTTTCAGTGTATGTAAACGAGTCGAAATCAAAAGAATATATTTTCATAGCTTCTTACAGTACATTAACTTCAGAATACCAATTTATTAAATCATCTCAACCATTATCTGATTTCAAATTAATTCAAAAAAGAACAAGAAATCTTAAATATTCCGTTTCTCATTTTAAAGAGAAATTTTACATAATGAATAATAAAGATGGTGCATACAACTTCAAGATTTCCAAAACCTCAATTAATAATCCTTCAAGTGAAAATTGGATTGATATCTTAGAACACCGTGATCATGTTTTATTAGAAGATTTTGAGATTTTCAATGATCATTGGGTTGTAACAGAACGCAAGAATGGTCTTACAAAACTAAAAGTAAAACGATGGGATGAAACAGAAGATTATTTCATACCAATATCAGGTAAAACTTATTCACTATCAGGAAGTTTTAATCCAAACTTTGAAACTTCAAGTTTTCGATTTGGTTATACATCATTGACCACGCCAACAACTATTTTTGAATACGATATGAATTCAAAAACAAAAAAATTATTAAAGCAAAGAACAGTTCCCAATTCAAAATTTAAGTCTAATAACTATATTGAAAAAAGACTTTGGGCAGATAGTAGAGATGGGGAGAAAATCGCTATTTCTTTAGTATATCATAAGGATACAAAATTAGATTTAAACACGCCATTACTTTTATATGCTTATGGATCATACGGTTATACAATTGACCCTTATTTCTCCTCAAATCGTTTGAGTCTTCTTGACCGAGGTTTTATATATGCTATTGCACATGTTCGTGGTGGACAATATCTTGGGCGTTCTTGGTATGAAGATGGTAAGTTATTGAATAAAAAAAATACATTTGATGATTTTATTGACTCTACTAAATTTTTAATTAAAAATGGAATTTCTAGTGCTGATCACATCCACGCAATGGGGGGATCAGCTGGCGGATTATTAATGGGAGCAATATTAAATGAAGCACCCTTTTTATATAATAGTGTAATAGCATCTGTGCCATTTGTAGATGTTATTACGACAATGCTTGACGAAAGTATTCCACTTACAACAGGGGAATATGATGAATGGGGTAATCCAAATAATAAAAAATATTACGATTATATAATGTCTTATTCACCTTATGACAACGTAAAAAAGCAAGATTATCCAAATATAATGGTTACTTCAGGATACCATGATTCTCAAGTTCAGTATTGGGAGCCAACAAAATGGGTAGCAAAATTAAGGGCTCATAAAACGGATTCAAATGTGCTGTTTTTAGTAACAAACATGGAAGCTGGCCATAGTGGACCTTCCGGTAGATTTAATTCACTGAAAGAAATTGCAAATGAGTATGCTTTTGTGTTACAACTAGAAGGGAAGGTAGAATAATATTTTTTCATTAAATTTGCACAGTTTTGTATAAGACTTAATTATGAATCAACCTGTGAATGCCTATCGAAATATTTTAAAATTGATAGGAGACACACCTCTTATTAAGCTTAACCGGACAGTTGAAGGTTACCCAGGTGAATACTTCGCTAAGTTTGAGGCTTTTAACCCAGGCCACTCAAATAAAGATAGAATTGCTTATTATATTGTAAAAGAAGCTGAGCGTACTGGTATATTAAAAAAGGGTTCAACCATTATTGAGACTACATCTGGAAACACTGGTTTTAGCCTTGCTATGGTTTCTATTATTAAAGGTTATAACTGTGTATTAGCAGTGAGTTCAAAATCATCGCAAGATAAAATTAATATGCTTAGTGCAATGGGTGCTGAAGTTCACGTTTGTCCTGCTAATGTTCCAGCGGACGATCCCCGTTCGTATTATGAAGTTGCTAAACGCTTAAATAGCGAAATAAAAGATTCACTCTATATAAATCAATACTTCAATCAACTTAATGTTGATGCTCATTATAATTCAACTGGTCCTGAAATTTGGGAACAAACTAAAGGTAAAATCACACATTTGGTTGCATCTAGTGGAACTGGAGGCACCATCTCAGGAGTAGCTAAATTTCTAAAAGAAAAAAAACCAAACATTAAAATTATTGGTGTTGACGCATACGGATCTGTACTAAAAAAATATCATGAAACAAACGAATTAGATCCAGACGAAATTTATCCATATAGAATAGAAGGATTAGGTAAAAATTTAATTCCAGAAACAACTTATTTTAATTACATTGATCGTTTTGTAAAAGTAACAGATCAAGATAGTGCACATACGGCAAGAAGTGTTACAAGGAATGAGGGTATGTTTGTAGGGTACACATCTGGCGCAGCAATGCAGGCAACAATTCAGTTAGTAAATGAAGAATATTTTAATCATGATAGTAAGGTAGTAATAATGTTTCCTGATCATGGTTCCAGATATATGAGTAAAATTTATAGTGAGGATTGGATGGAAAAACAAGGTTTTTTTGATTCTGATCATGGATCACATCAACAGATAGAATATGTAAATGAGCTAAATGAAAAAAAATGAAAGATTTATTTGATAGAATTCATGAAAATAAAGGTCCCTTGGGAAAGTGGGCTTCACAAGCTGAGGGGTATTTTGTTTTTCCAAAACTAGAAGGGCCAATCTCAAATAGAATGAAATTTAAAGGAAAAGAGGTTATCACTTGGAGTGTAAATGACTATCTTGGATTAGCAAACTTACCTGAGATTAGAAAAGCAGACGCCGATGCGGCAGCTGAATTTGGTTCAGCCTATCCAATGGGAGCTAGAATGATGTCGGGGCACACGGAACTTCACGAACAACTCGAAAGAGAGTTAGCTGAGTTTGTAGATAAAGAATCTGCTTATCTTTTGAATTTTGGATATCAGGGAATCCTTTCCACAGTTGATACCTTAGTTGGTAAAGATGACGTTATTGTGTACGATGCAGACGCACACGCATGTATTGTTGATGGTGTTAGGCTTCATATTGGAAAACGGTTCACTTATATGCATAATGATGTTGAAAGTTTAGAAAAAAATTTGCAAAGAGCTACAAAAGTTGCTGAACAAACAGGTGGAGGTATTCTAGTTATTTCAGAGGGAGTTTTTGGAATGCGAGGTGAACAAGGTAAACTCAAAGAAATAGCAAATTTAAAATCAAAATATAAATTTAGATTTTTAGTAGACGATGCTCATGGTTTTGGCACTTTAGGTGAAAATGGAAAAGGTGCTGGTAACGAACAAGGTGTACAAGATGAAATAGATGTTTATTTTGCAACCTTTGCAAAATCTATGGCATCAACTGGAGCATTTTTAGCAGCTGATAAAGGAATAATTGATTATTTAAAATATAATATGCGTTCTCAAATGTTTGCAAAATCTTTACAAATGCAACTCGTTAAAGGTGCACTTAAAAGACTTGATTTATTACGTTCTAGACCTGAACTAAAAGAAAAACTGTGGGAAAATGTCAATGCATTACAGAATGGGCTTATTAAAAGAGGATTTGATATTGGAACAACTCAAAGTTGTGTAACTCCAGTTTATTTAAAGGGTAGTATCCCTGAAGCAATGGCACTTGTACAAGACCTGAGAGAAAATTACGGTATATTTTGTTCAATAGTCGTATATCCTGTAATACCCAAAGGATTAATCTTATTACGTTTAATTCCAACTGCGACTCATTCTCTTGAAGATGTTGAAGTTACCTTAAATGCATTTGCGGGGATACGTGAAAAATTAGAAAACGGCACATACAAACGTTTATCTGAGTTAGTTAAATCAACAACATGATAAAATCACCAAAAAAAGGTGACCCCGGTTATTCTTCAAATAGAAAATATACTATTAAATACCAAAATATTGGAATCAGGAATTGAGCATAACCGGCATTACTAACATTGTAACTTCTTCGCCATTATCAAAGCTATCTAAAGGAGCTATTAAGCCAGCCCTGTTAGGTAGAGACATTGACAACTTGATATCTTCACAACTAAGACCATTTAACATTTCAATTAAAAATCTTGAATTAAATCCGATTTTTATATCATCCCCTTGATAGTCACAATTTAAGCGCTCTTCAGCACTATTACTATAGTCAACATCCTCTGCAGATACTATAATTTGGGCTCCGGCAATATTGAGACTAATTTGATATGTTGTTTTATTTGAAAAAATACTAACCCTTCTAACGGAGTCTAGGAACTGAATTCGATTTACAACCATTTCATTTGGGTTTTCCTTGGGAATTACAGCTTCATAGTTTGGATATTTTCCGTCAATAAGTCTAGATGTCAAGACAGAATTACCAAATCTAAATTGGGCATTAGTATCATTATATTCAATAGTTATGTCATTATCAATACCCTGAAGAATTCCCTTTAAAAGCTGGAGTGGCTTTTTAGGCATTATAAATTCAGAAGTCTGATCAGTTTTCAGATCATGCCTAGTGTATTTCACAAGTTTATGTGCATCGGTTGCAATAAATTTTAATGATTCTGAATCAAATTGAAAAAACACACCACTCATGACCGGTCTTAAGTCGTCATTACCAGTTGCGAAAAGTGTCGAGTTAACTGCTTTGTGCAGAATTTTACTTGGTATAAGTGTTGTTTTCGAATCTGTGATTTGAGCTGCTAAAGGGAATTCACTTCCATCGATATATGCCAAAGAATATTTACCACTATTAGCATTTATTTCAACAGTATTTTTTTCAGTTTTTAAAAAAGTAAGTGGTTGGTCTGGAAATGTTTTTAATGTATCTAATAATAATTTAGCAGGCAGTGCAATTCTTTCATTATCTTCAGATTCAATTTTTAATTGTGTGGAAAAAGTTGTCTCAAGATCAGACGCTGTCAATGTTAATTTATCATTATTTATATCAAACATAAAGTTTTCTAAAATAGGTAGGGTAGTTGTACTATTTATTATACCCCCTATCATTTGAAGCTCTTTAAGAAGTAAACCACTTGAGGTAATAAATTTCATCGCTATATATAAATTATGTATTGCCCAAATTATGGATAAAAGTGGTGTTTATGTAAAATAATAAAACATTCAAATATATTTGAAAAGCTTCTAATCTTAAAAGAAACTTATCAACAGTTATATTTTTAGATGTTTATTTCTAAAGCTGTTGCTAATTAATAGAGTAGATATTCCTATTAAAAATGGTAAAAAAATTATGAGCAACTTCCAATATAAGCCAATCGTTTTTACTTTTTTAATATCAAAAAAAGCAAAATTCCATTTTTTAGCTTTCGTACTAAGATAATCTTTATTGCCAGTTAGAAAATGAATAACATTTATTATCCATGATTTATTAGAATAGAAATTGTTAGTCCATTTGTCATACCCTAATGTAAGCGGAATCCCTCTATCAATTTGATTTTCAGCAATATTTCCATCACCTATAATCACCATTTCAAAAATCCCTTTTTCTATATTACCATTGAATTTGAATGGTTTAATCCGATTTTGAAAAAGTGAATATTCTTCTCCTTGGATTAAATAACTAATTGCTTTTGATTTTTGAAGAAAAGTTGAGGGTTTTATTTTGTTAGTAGCTTGTTCTAAATTTATCACTGCAGGAAAGGTTGATATTTTTATAAAATCTGAACTTTTCAAAAGTAAAAATTTAGAAAGCTTATTTTCAATAGTTTTAATTGGACTAGCAAATTGACAAAGAATTGGCCCCGTATCTTTTCCAATTATAGAGTCTTTAGGTTTTATAATTGGATAGTACACCCATGGATATGGAATGTATTGAGTATTATTTTCGTAACCGCTAGCGAGTACTATAGGGGCACAATATAGATCTTGAATTAATGTTTTTTCTATTTTAACTCCCTTATGAAAAAAATAATCTTCAAGATTTAGTTCTTGAGGTAAAGCATAACTTTTCCCAGATTTATTAAATAGACTATCTCGATTTATTGCTACTCCATTAATCATCCACATTATTTTTCCGCCTTGAAGACTATATTGATCCAAAATATATTTATCACTTGTCGAAAATTTTTTAGAAGCATTTGAAATTACAAGCAGATCAAACATCATTAAATCATTTAGCCTGTCTAAAGGTGAGGCATTCGATTTTTTTAAATCAAATGCTGATAAATTATAATATGGGTCTAAGTTTTTTAGTAAGTCTGCTATTTTGTTTCTTTTTGAAGTTCCGTGTGAATTTAGAACAGCAATATTTTTCTTTTTTCTTATATTAACTTTATATATTCCATCCATGATATTATTCTCAAGGAGCTGTATAGAATGAATAATATTTTCGTTCTGGGTATTTCCAAGTTGTTTTTTTAGCAGTCCTATCTTTTCAGATTTTCCTTTATAATTGAAAATGGCCCATGGGAAAATTAAATTTTCTTCACGATTTCCATTTTTATTTTGAACCACAATTTCTGGGGTTAATCCAAATTTATTCATTTCTTCAATTATCGAATCTGAATCACCATATTCTAATGGGTCACTATATTGAATTAGAATTTTATTATTATAATACTTTAATCTATTTAATATGACATCTAGCTCATTTCGAAATGGCAAATAAGTTTTAGGTAATTTCCCTGCTAGAAAAATGTCTATTATTAATGGTTCGTCAATTTTATTTATTTCGTTTAGAGAACTTTTTGATAAACTATATCTTTTGTCATTAGTAAAATCAATTTGAATAAAAAATATATTACTTGAACACATTAATGCTACAATAAATAATGTCGTTAATAACAGTTTATAACTCAATTTCATTTGCACTGTTCATTTTTTATTTGATTAATACTCAGCATACTGAAAATTAATACTAAACCAATTAGATAGACAACATCATCAAGTTTAATAATGCCAAGATTTAAACCTATATAGTGAGTTTTCATACCAATATTTGAAATAATCTTATAAGTCCAAGGATTATAAACAAGTTTAGCTAAGAAATCCCAAACGAAAAATTGAAAAAAGCAAAAAATAAAAGCTGTTAAAAATGATACGACTTGATTTTTAAACAAAAGTGAGCTAAATAAGCTAATACTTATAAACACAAGTCCAATTAGAAACAATCCTAAGTAGGAAGTAAATATTGAAGACCAATTTAGTTCTGATTCGAACGTCAATAATGAGTTTAGAGCAACTACATTCAAAATAGTCATAAAAACGCATACAGAAAAAATAAAAGTTATCCCCAAAAACTTTCCGCCAAATATTTCATTTGCATTTAAGGGTTTTGTGATTAATAACTCCATGGTTCCACTCGATATTTCCTCAGAAAAACTTCCTATTGATAACGAACAAATTAGAACTATTAAAAGCCAAGGACTTATTTCAAAAAACAAATTCATATCTACAATTTCATAATTTAAAAAATTGTAGGGTGTATCAAAGAACCATAAAATTA
>CENP01230327.1_pt1 | contig 24588 bp, 19 predicted proteins | sample 361281 | NCBI WGS metagenome assembly CENP01 (sample SAMEA2591122, study PRJEB7988) | marine metagenome | biome: marine biome (ENVO:00000447); feature: deep chlorophyll maximum layer (ENVO:xxxxxxxx); material: saline water (ENVO:00002010), including plankton (ENVO:xxxxxxxx) | depth 70 m | reverse complement strand
GACCATTGCGGTCGTGCGGGTTCAAGTCCCGCTCCGAGTACAAAAGGAGAGATGAATGCAAGTTCCTCTCCTTTTTTATTTTAAATAATCGACAGCTATCAGGATTATAAGTTTTTTTTTATATTTATTATAATTATTAAGATATCATCAATATGAAAAAGTTATTATTAATTTCTATAGTGTTAACCTTAAGTGTATGTAACAATGTTGTCACTGAAGCTCCTTTAATGGAGGAGACAAAAACAAATGGAGAACCTGACGGACCTCATACTTCAAATGAATGGAAAATATGGGCTTACAGTACTGCAGCTCCCTCATTTATTGCTTCGGGATGCAGAGTAGTGGATGTTGATGGCACTGTGCTTAGAGAAGGTAATAATGGATGGACAGCTATGGCAGGTAATCCCAGAGGTATGTCAGACCCGGATAATGGATGGAAAGACCCGCACGAAGCAATGCCAATGGTTGCAGATGCTCAAGGTATGAAATGGGCCATGGCCTATATGGGTGGGACAAAGCCTGAACTAGATCACGATGGATGGATGTATATGTTACATGGTGATATGGGAGAAGATAATTCTGTGGGAATGAGACTGAGTGTTGATAGTGATGGAAAAATTGATATAAAGGAAAAGGAGACAGCAGCTGAAGGTCAATGGATAGTATCTGGACCTCATTTAATGTTAATGCCTAAAGATCCTTCTTCTCTTAAGGGTTTAACTACTGATTTTAATTCTGGTGGTCCATACATTATGTTTCAGGGAACAGGATATGATCACGTTATGATTCCAGTTGAGGGATATTATGATTACCAACCCAAACAATAACTCCAAATAACATAATATAAAAAAACCTCCTTGCTAAAAGGGGACTGGTATTTATTAGAAGTCTGAAAAGTTAAAAGTCACAATCAGGGATAATAGATCCATGAGGATCTATCTGAGCATTCCCCAAAATTTCCTGCATTCGAAGAAAAAACTTTGTATTTTTGATATGCTCAACCTCTTCGGCAATCTCATGAACCTCACCTAAACTAAATTGCATTTTTTCTACTAAATAAAGTTCAATTAAACGATGTTTCGCAATGATCTTAACTGCTGTCTTTTCTCCTGATTTTGTAAGAATAATTGGCTTGTAGGGTTTAGTATTTACCAAATTCATAACAACTAATTTTTTAATCATGTTAGATACTGTTGACTTACTCACATTAAAATGATTTGAAAGAGATGTTACACTAATTTTGATGCCTTTTTCAGCCATCTTGTAAATAACCTTTAGATAATTTTCTTTTTCAATTGTCTTTTGCATGGAATTGTTTTGTACTATAAAACTAATTAATATTTTTGTAAATGAATATTTATTATGATAATTCGTACATTATTCTTTTTCTTTCTTTTTAAAATAGCTTCTGCACAAGAATTTTCTGTAACAGGAAAAGTTTTATCTAACGGTAAACCATTAGAAGGTGTTACGGTACTTTTAAAGGGCTCAAATATTGGAGTTATAACAAATTATAAAGGTAAATTCCAGTTAGATTTAAATAATCTTAAAAATGAAAAATTGATATTTTCATACATAGGTTATAATCCAGTTGTAAAAAGAATAGATCCCCAAAATTTAAACTTAGGAACTATAATATTACAAGCTGATGAGAATTTAGATGAGGTTGTTATTTCAGGAACTTTAAAGCCAGTTTCTAGGCTGGATAGCTCAGTTCCAGTTGAAGTATACAACCAAACTTTTTTTAAATCTAATCCAACAGCTTCAATTTTTGGGGCCTTGGAAAATATTAATGGAATCCGACCTCAGTTAAATTGCAATGTTTGTAATACAGGGGATATTCATATAAATGGTCAAGAGGGAAGTTATACAATGATACTTATTGATGGCTTACCAATAGTTAGTGGACTATCAACTATCTATGGATTATCTGGTATTCCACAATCTTTAATTGAACGCGTTGAAGTCATAAAAGGTCCTGCCTCAACACTTTATGGTTCAGAGGCTATTGGAGGTTTAATAAATTTAATTACCAGGCTACCTGAAAATACATCTAAATTGGCGGTAGATTCATTTCTTTCTGGATGGGGAGAAGTTAATACAGATATTGGATACAAGTATAGTTTATCTTCAAAAAATTCAGGCTTATTAGCAGTTAATTATTTTAATTATTCAAACCCAATAGATAATAATCAAGATGGTTTTACTGATTTAACATTGCAAGACCGGTTTTCTATTTTTAACAAGCTAACTTTCGGAAAAAAATTATCAATTGCAACACGATTTATCTATGAAGACCGTTGGGGAGGTCAAATAAATTGGTCACCTGAATATCGTGGTGGAGATAGTCTATATGGAGAAAGTATTTATACATCAAGATTTGAAATATTTGGTAAATATCAATTTAATCCTAAGCTTTCATTTAATTTTAGCTTTAATGACCATAATCAAAATTCCTTTTATGGATTAACTGCTTTTAATGCAAATCAAACCATTGGTTTTGGTCAATTCATTTGGAATCAAAAAGTAAAACGGCATGATATTCTATTTGGATTGGCCTATCGTTACACTTATTATGATGATGACACCACAGCCACACTTAATGAGTTTACTTTATTTAATGAACCTTCAAAAATGCATTTACCAGGTGTATTTTTTCAGGATGAGATAAAATTAAATTTAAAAAACACTCTATTATTCGGTTTTCGTTATGATTATAATTCTATTCATGGTAATATTTTGACACCTAGGATAAATTATAAAATTAGTAATTTAGATAAGAGCACAACATTTAGATTAAGTATTGGATCGGGTTACCGTGTAGCTCAAGTTTTTACTGAAGATCACGCAGCGTTAACCGGAGCTCGTGATGTTATATTTATAGAAGAGTTAGATCCGGAAAGATCATGGAATATAAATGGTAATTTTCTTAAAAAATTATATTTAAAGCAAGGGACCATAATTGACTTTGATTTTAGCATTTTTCACACTCGCTTTTCAAATAAAATTATCCCAGACTATGATACGGACCCTAATAAAATAATTTATACCAACCTTTATGGAAGTTCAGTAAATCAAGGAGCTTCTTTCAATTTAAATGTTTTAATTCAAAATGGAATTAGAGTTAATTTAGGTGCAACTTATATAGATTCTTATATACATGAGGAAGATCTAAAAATAACTCCATACCTGACCGAAAATTTTCAAGGGGTTTGGAAAGTTGAAAAAAAATGGAAAGCTTCAAATCTTGTATTAGATATTACAGGAATTATAACTGGTCCAATGAGGTTACCAATATTAGGGCCTCTAGACCCTAGACCCGATTACTCTTCAATTTTTCATATTCTAAACTTCCAACTTACCAAGTCTTGGAATAATACTTTTGAAACCTATGGAGGTGTAAAAAACCTTCTTGATTTTACACCATCCAAAGACAGTATTGCAAGATCATTTGACCCGTTTGATAATGGAGTTACTTTTGATAGTGAAGGAAACGCAGTGTCAACACAAAATAATCCTTTTGCATTAACTTTTGACCCTTCATATGTGTATGCATCAAACCAAGGCACTCGGTTTTTCTTTGGTTTACGATGGAAACTTAATTGATTTTAGTTTTTCTAAATAAATTGTCTTAAACTCTTTTATAACCATATCAGCTTTACTATAATCTTGATTTTTTGAATGTCCTCCATCAAATGCAACACAAAAAATTCCTGCAGACTTAGCAGCTATAATTCCATTAGTGGCATCTTCAATAACTAAACACTCTCTTTTTGACTGACCAGTAAGTTTTGCTGCTTTTTCAAAAATCTCGGGATGAGGTTTAGAGGCTTTTAAATCAGCACCACTTATTTTCGCTTTAAAATATTGATTCAAATTAAATTTATTAAAAATCATATTTATATTTTGCATTGAAGCTGATGAAGCAAGTACTAGCGAAATTTCATTTTTTTTATAATGTTGAATCAATTCCAACACACCATCAATTAATTTAAATTCATGACCATTTTCAAATAAACTTTTAAAATGATTTCGCTTAGTTTCAACTAATAAGTTAGGAGAGTGTTTTATTGAGAACTCATTACATAATCTTTCGCAAATAGGTAAAGTAGACATACCAGTGAAGGATCCATATAATCTATCGGAAACCTTTAGATTAAATTCTTTAAACATTATTTGAAAGGCTTTTTTGTGAAGTGGTTCACTATTTATTATTACCCCATCCATATCAAAAATTACAGCTTTAATCATGTTTTAAATTTATTTTAAACTTAACATAAAAGTATTGTAAGACCCGTAAAAAAATACTCAAATAATACTTCAAAATTATTTTTATTGGTAATAAGTAACTAATTTTATTAAATGAGTTTAATTCTCTCATTAATCTTTTTAAAATTAACAACAGGGTCACAAACTGACTGGCCTGTCTATTTCGAAAACGATCAAATTGAAATTTCATTTAAGGATACATTATGTAATGATGTTAAGAATGGGATTTCCTTTGAATATTATATGATTAGGATAGTAAATAAAACAAATCAAACTCTAGTTATAAATTATTATTTAGGTGATCAGAAGAATGAAGAAAATAAAGTTGCATTTGTCTTAAATCCATCTGAAATAAAAGAAGGAAATTGCAAATACAATCCAATAAAACTTAAACTTTTTAAATCAGAAACTAATAGTAAAAAATATGGTTCTTCCATTAAATTTAGTTTAAATAGCATTAAATCAATTGAAGTATACTAGACTAATTTTAATCTTACTATTTGTAAATCAAGCAGTTTCACAAAGTGTTGATTTTACTGATACAGTTGTGTCAATAACATGTAGTGGAACTACAATTAAGTTTGAAGCAACTTTTACACCAGGTCCAACTAGTGTAACAGAATTTGATTTTAATGATGGTGTTCTTCCAGCTGGGTGGGATTCTTCTCCATATAATGTTGGTCAACCATGTAATCCGGCAACAGGGGATACGGATGATAACTCAGATTATTTTTGGGCAACTACCCTTCAGACTTCTGGAAATAATATTGGTAGAAGATTTGTTCAAACCTCTGCTGTTGATGTTTCTCAGGGAGGTAATTTGGAGTTTTATATTCGCTACGGTAAAGATGACCCTCAGCCTGGATGTGAAGATCCCGAAAGGGCAAACGAAGAGGTTAAACTCCAATATTCGATTAATGGTGGATCTTCCTGGATTACAATCTACGAAGATTGGAATACTGTCAGTAATAAAAGTGCAGCATGGTATTCATGGCATAGTAATAATATTGATATTCCTATAGGTGCATGGACAAATTCTACTATTTTTAGGTGGTATCAGCCCAGTAATGATGGAAATCAATGGGATAACTGGGGTCTTGATGATATTGTGGTTAAGGCAATTACACCTCCTTCAGCATCTTGGGAGGCTGGATATACTGGTTTAAGTAGTGATACATTTAATGTTGCATCCAACACAGTTTCTTTTACTAAACTTTTTCCTCCAAGCAACCAAGACAAAGTATATTCGGTTTCGGTATCAACAACTTTAACTAATGGTATTATTATAGCTAAAACACGAAATGATGTAACTGTTCCAGCAAGCGATAATTCTATTCCTTCAATTACTACATCAAACATTGTTACAAACACCCTTGCTGGTCTTTGTAAGACAAATGTTGATCTTGCAAATCCTGTCGCTAGTGATAATTGTTCAGTAGCTGGTTATGTGGGAATTATATCTGGATATTCAGGGAATTTATCTGATTATGAATATCCCATAGGGGTAACTACAATAACCTGGACAGTTTCAGATACAGCTGGAAATATAAGCTCAACTTTTCAATTTATAACAGTCATTGATAATGAAGATCCTGTTCTAACTATACCAGCAGATATTATTACAAGTACATGCTCGGTTGTTATTGGAGTTGCTTCAGCTACAGATAATTGTTCAGCTTTAACCCCATCTTACACTATTACTTCCAATGGAGGAGTAATTGGCTTAGGCAGCAATACAATAATTTGGCATGTTACAGACCTAGCAGGAAGAACAGTTTCAAAAACCCAATCTATTATTGTTTCAGACACTACTGTACCAGTAATTTCAGCGCCACCTAATCTTGAAAATAAAAAAACTGATAATGGTTCTTGTGTGGCAACAAATCTTAACCTTGGAATTCCAAGCATTTCTGATGATTGTTCTGCAGTTACTTATGTAGGCTCAATAGATGGATACACTGGCGTTTTATCAGATTATGAATATCCAATTGGAGTCACTACCATAACCTGGACGGTTTCAGATACGGCTGGAAATATTAGTTCCACGATTCAACTTGTAACAATAATCCATGAACAACCTCCAATAATTACTATCTCAGAGACTACCAAAATAATATCAACTTGTGTTGCTATTTTGGAAGACCCTGTAATTACTTCTTGTAGTAGTTCGTATACAATTTCTAGAAATCCTTCAGGTAATCAGTTTAATTCCGGTATAACAACAATAACCTGGACAGTAACAGATACTTTTGGAAACACCGCAACTTCAACTCAACTTATTAATTATATTAGTCCAGTTCCAGGAATTACTCTACCAGCTAATATAGAAGTAGAAGCCTCTCTTGGATCTTGTGGAATTTCAAATGTAGATTTATCACTTGGAAATGCAATCGGACATATCTCATGTGGTACCAATACTCCTACTAATGACGCGCCGGAAGAATTTCCAGTAGGTATTACTGCTGTAACCTGGACTGTTACAGATACTCAAAGTGGTCAAACATTTTCAAAAGTTCAAAGTGTTACAGTTAATGATGTACAACCACCTATTATTCGTGCAATTGATAATATAACACTTTCATTAGATCAAGCATCTTCAATAAATTTAGATTGGACTCTTTTAGACAACGGAAGTGAAGATAATTGTGCTATAAGAAGTTTTTCAATTGAAGGTGAAGCATTTGAAACCATTGATTCAAAAGCATTTTCTTCTAATTTTAACTCACCTCCACTAAATAGCTCTTTGTTAGGTGATGCTAAAATTGAAGACGGGGTTTTGAGTTTAACTTTACTTGAACAAAATTCGTGGGGAGTATTAAATATCAATCCGGATGTTAATCCCTCAGAATATTTTGAAATAACTTTTAAACATAAACAGTCTGGAGGAGGTTCAATAGGTTCTCCTGGAGCTGATGGCATGGTTTTTAATTTTGGGCCACCACTTATTTATAATTCATATACTGAATTTGATAATCAAATTCCTCTAACCGGTTTAACAGTTTTATTCGATCAATACGAAAATAAAGAGATTGTTTATTGGAAAGGATCTGAGATTGGAGCAAATTCAACTGTTAGTTTCAATTCATTGACTGAGATAAAAATCACCTATAATAAGAATGGATTAAGTTTTTCAGGATTTGATTTATTGTTTAATAATAAGTATTTATCGAATTATTTGATTTCAGAATTATCAAATTGGGAATTAAGTTTTGCTGCCAGAACTGGGACTTATTATAATTATCATATAGTTGACGATTTAACTTTATCGTATAAATCTAATCCATCAACTAGTAAGTCAAGATTTACAAATAGAGAAAAAGGATTATCATTCACAACTTTTAATTGTGATAATTTAGGGGCTCAAGAGGTTGTTTATTCTGTAACTGACTCCTCTGGAAACACTAGTTCCAAAACTATAAATATAATTGTAACTGATGATGATAATGTGTGTAACTCTAGTGATCTTCCAAAAGTATCAAGTGGAGGAGAAACAGATTCTGGAGAGATATCTTCTGGAGGCGGAATAGATTCAGATGGAGATGGATTTTTAGATTCTTCTGATGCATTTCCTTTTGACCCTGCCGAATGGTTAGATACAGATTCAGACTTAATAGGAAACAATAAAGATTTAGATGACGACAATGATGGTCAATCTGATTTAGTCGAATTGGATTGTGGTTCTGATCCTTTAAATAACTTATCTAGATCTAATGACACCGATTTTGATGGGCTTCCGAATTGTTTAGACCCAGATGATGATAATGATGGATTTGAAGATATAGCTGAGTTGAGTGCTGGAACAGATCCACTAAATGTGGATGAATATCCTGATGATTCAGATGCTGACGGAATTCAAGGGCCATTTGATAATTGTCCTGATGTCCCTAATCCAGACCAATTAGATAGTGATTCAGATTTTTTTGGAGATGTATGTGACAATTGTCCTTTGATTTACAATATATACCAGGAAGATACTGATCAAGACGGTATTGGAGATGTTTGCGATAACTGTTTGGAAAATAAAAATCCACTTCAAGAGGACTATGATCTAGATGGATTAGGTGATCTTTGTGATAATTGTCCTGAGAACGACAATCCATTACAAGAAGATTATGATAAGGATTTACTTGGAGATATTTGTGATTTAGATGATGATAATGATGGACAGTCTGATAAAGATGAAATAGCTTGTGGCTCTGATCCTAAGGATGAAACATCACTTAGCCCAGATATTGATGGTGATGGTATTTTAGATTGTTTAGACACGGATAAAGATAATGACGGCATTGATGATTCTGTTGATATTGATCCTTCTACTTTTGATGATATATTAATAAGTCAATTTGTTTCTGATAATGGAGACGGAATTAATGATCAATTAATAATATTAAAAATTGACAACTATCCAAACAACCTATTATCAATTTATTCTCGTAGTGGAGCTTTAGTTTATTCGAAAGTCAATTATCAAAATACTTGGCCTTCAGATCTAGCGGATAAAGAATTTCCTGAAGGCAGTTATTTTTTTAGATTAGATTTAGAACAAGATGGCAATGTAGATTATCAAGGCTGGCTTTATTTAACGCGCTGATAATCGACTAAAATATTTCATGATCGATCTAGTCAAAACCCAATGAAATAGGTACCTTAAAAAAATCAAGTAAATCTATATTTAAGGGATCATTACCACCTTAATAAGATCTAATTAGTGACCAACGCTAGAGGGGTGACTTTAATATTTTTTTTGTAGCTATTTGATTTTAAAACTAGATAAATTAATTACCCCAAGAGCACTAAAGGCAGTATTAGAAATAAACTTTCGAAGTTTAATTTTTTTTGAAAGAACTATAGGGAATCAATCTCATTATCCATCCAGGAAAGTCTTTTTTCTATCCACTGTTTAAGGTAGTCTATTTCTTCTGAATATTTATTACCTATAAAATTATTAGGCCATATATATTTACCTAAAATCAACCATTTTCCAAAGTTCCTTGTGGATGCGTCGCTTTTTTCTAATTCGAGTTTTAAATCATCTATAATAGTCATTATGAACTCATTTGAAAATTGATTTGATCTGAGTAAAGACCATCTTTGTTTGAGTGCTAAAACATAATCGGGGTCCTCTAATAACCGGTTCCACCAAAAAGGAACATGCATTCCGTCTTGAGGACAGATTTTATTGAAATCCATTGCCCACCCTGATGTCAACTCTGCTTCACAATAATTTGCGTTTCCAAATGCAATATTAAAATCCCAAATTGGCCCCATGTTTAGTTTACCTCCTTTATCTTTATTCATAAAAGTGCTAATTCTATAACCATCAACATTTCTTGAAATTTCATTTAAAAGAAAAAAATCAATAAATGTATCAGTATTTATAAATTGCTTGTATCCATCTTCTTCCGACTGAAAGTTTTCAGAAGCCAAAGCATTTTCAAAATCTTGAATATAATTTTGAATATATTCTTTTTGATCTGACGAGATATCCTCATTTTTTGGATATTCATAAAGAAAAACAGGATTTTTATTTATCCCTTTAATTCCTGCTGAGGTGTATTCCGACATAAATGCAATGTCTGAATTAAAAGAATCTCCATCGCCTGTAGGTTTGTCAATTTTTATAATATAACCTCCTGAAATATCTTCAGGTTTATTTTTACTTATGTTGACTCTATTTTTATCTCTTTTTATTTTCTCCATCAGCACATAAACTCCTAAGAATTGTTTGTTAATTTCTAAATTGTAGAATTTTGTTTTTGTTGCATACTGGCCAATTTCATTTGATAAATTATAAATAAGAACATTTCTAATTAGGGACTTATCACTGAATGGTCCATAAAGAATCCAATCTTCCTCCTCAGGATAACCTGCGAAGGATACATCTAAATCCTCACCAGTCTCATCCCATGTTTCAAAGCCATATGATTTTTTGTCAAAAAATTGAGAAGAAGAGCCTCTAATTTCAATACCTATATTGTGCTCTTCTAATTTTTCTTCCCCTTGATAAATTTCTAAAAATCCTTTTATTTTTGGTTCATCAACAATTGGAACTGAATAAGTGTCAATTTCAATGTAAGGTAGCGGGGGAAATTCAGAAACAGTAGTTTCTTCAATAGTCAATGCTGTGGGAGGCACATATGGTTTTGGATTATCCCATGTGCTGCAGCTTAGGCATACAACTAATATAATGTATAGATATTCTTTTTTCATGTTTATGGTTTCAGATTGAAATTTACTAAAAAGAAATAGATTGTAGGTAGACCATTTATTAATAGTTCTAATCTTAATTTTTTTTTTATATTGAAATTAAATAATCCAAATGCAATTAATCTTTTTTGTACTATCATATTTCAGCTTCATATATTTTTCAAGTAATACAATTGATTTAGATGTCATGTCTTATAATATTCGATATGATAATTCCAAAGATGGAAAAAATCAATGGAGTTTTAGAAAAAAAACTCTCATTAATTATTTTTCGAAGAGTTCCCCAGATATTATTGGAATGCAAGAAGTATTACATAATCAGCTAACTGATCTTTTGACCGGATTGAAAGAATACAATCATATAGGGGTAGGTCGTGAAGATGGGAGAACAATGGGTGAGTATAGTCCAATACTGTATCGAAAATCAAAATATAAAGTATTGAAATCTTCTACTTTTTGGCTTTCTGAAACTCCAAATATAATTTCTGTAGGATGGGACGCAGTATTAGAAAGGATTTGTACATATGCTCTTTTTGAAGATCGAAAAACAAAAAAATTTTTTTGGGTATTTAATACTCATTTTGATCATATTGGAAGAGTAGCCAGATCAGAATCAGTAAAGCTTATTCTTAATCAAATTTCTAGGCTTAATCTTGAAAACGAACCTACATTAATCACGGGAGATTTTAATTTGACTCCAGAAACTAACCCTATTAAAAAACTTCAATCTAAATTTCAAGATGTAATGAGCCAGCTCAATTCAAATGATTTAACCTATGGAACATTTACAGGATTTGATACAACAAAAAATGCTAACAGGAGAATTGATTATATCTTTCAAAAGGGTTTTAACGTAAAAACTTCAAAACACCTATGGATTAAAACTCCTAAAGATTTATGGGCATCTGATCATCACCCAGTTTTTTTGAAATGTTCCTTTTAATACTTTTATATTTTTGTTCAAAATCTTACCTATATTAGTAAAAATTTAATCATGAAAAATTTATATTATACTATATTAACTTTATTTTTTGGCTCATTAATCCAGGCTCAGGAATTTAAAGGTTTAGATAAAAGCCCTCTAGATATGATTGAATATCCAGGCAACCGTGGCGAAGGAAAATGGGCTAGAATTTTATATAGTCGTCCACAACTTAAAGGCAGAAAATTCGAATCTATAGTCCCAAAGGATAATATATGGAGAATGGGTGCCAATGAGTCTACTGAATTAACCCTTTTTGTTCCAATGAGAATTGGAGGGACCTTAGTAGATAGAGGAGCTTATACAATGTATGCTATACCTTCAGAAAAACAGATAACTATTATCATAAACAAAGCCACACATGTTTGGGGAGCATATAGTTATAATAGAGATCTTGACGTTGTAAGAGTTACAGTTCCTATTACAGAAAATGATGACTCACTTGAGGCTTTTTCTATGATTTTTGGAAAAAGCGACGGTAATGGAATGAATCTTCACTTTGGATGGGACACATTTAGGGGTAGCCTAAAATTTTCAAAGTAACTTTTAAAAAGTATTATAATTTTAATATTCTTGAAAAATTATTTCAAGACTATCTTTAGCGCTTCCTCAAGATTTTTTTCTAGTATTTTATAACCCTCAAGAGTTAAGTGAACCCCGTCACCACTGTGTTTTTTTGACATTCCATTATAGCCATTATTTAGTGCCTTGAAATAATCTAAATAAAATACCCCATTTTTTTTAGTATAGTCTTTAATCATTTCGTTTAATTTGGGGATTTTAATATTGGGTTGCAAGCCAGGACTCCAGGGGTAATCAAATGCTGGAAGAACGGAACATAAAATTACTTTTACACCATTAGCTTGAGCGATTTCGGTCATAGATTTTAAATTGTCTAAAATCATTTCTAGACTTACTGGTCCAGTATTGCCAGCAATATCATTAGTTCCAGCAAGAATTACTACTGCAGAGGCATGAATATCAATTACATCAGCACGAAAGCGAACAAGCATTTGTGGAGTAGTTTGGCCACTAATTCCCCGATTTATGTAAGGTTTGTTTTTAAAAAACTCTGGATGAGTTTGCAACCAACCAATAGTGATGGAATTACCCATAAATACCACACGTTTTTCATTTTTTTTCAATTCGGGTAATGTTGAATTAGCCTCAGAAAATTTACTTAAATTAGGCCAATCTTGACCTTTTATAGAGTTAAAAAGAAAGAAAATAATTAAAATGTAAATAGTTTTAAATATGTTTTTCATCAAATTTTTTTGTGGATTAGGATTTCAAATTTACTATCTTTCTTGATGTAATGCTATTTATTTTCAGACAATTAGCACAAAATTTAAATCAACATTTAAGTAATGAAATTTCTAAAACCTAAATTTTTTCTTCTTACTTTTCTTCTTCCATTATGCCTGAATGCTCAAAAATATCAACCAACTGCTGAAAATATAGAAGCTAGGAAATGGTTTCAAGATTCTAGATTTGGACTTTTTATACATTGGGGAGTATATAGTGTTTTAGGTGATGGAGAATGGGTAATGAATAATCAAAACATCAGCATTGATGAGTACGAAAAATTACCTGATTTTTTCAATCCAATTAGTTTTGACCCAAAAAAATGGGTTTCTATGGCTAAGAATGCTGGAATGAGGTATATAACTATTACAAGTCGACATCATGATGGATTTTCAATGTTTGATTCTAAAGTGACTGATTACGATATAGTCGAAGCAACACCTTATGGAAAAGATATAATTAAAATGTTAGCTGACGAATGTCGGAAACAGGGCATAAAATTATTTTTCTACTATTCTTTATTAGATTGGAACCGAGATGATTATTTTCCAAGGGGAAGAACAGGAAAAGAAATACTTGGCCGGGGAGAGGGAGACTGGGAAGATTATATTGATTTTATGAAATCTCAACTAAAAGAACTACTAACAAATTATGGAGAAATTGGTGGAATTTGGTTTGATGGTCACTGGGATCAAAAAGAATGGGATGGGGAAAAATATGGAGAGCTTAAAGTTGATTGGCACTATGATGAAATCTATGGAATGATTCATCGAATGCAGCCTCAAGCCCTAATTGGAAACAATCACCATATTGGTGTTATTGATGGAGAAGACTTTCAAATGTTTGAAAAAGATTTACCAGGAAATAATTCAACAGGCTGGGGCACACCTGCAGATCAAATTGGATCTGTACCTCTAGAAGTTTGCGAAACAATAAATGGCTCCTGGGGTTTTAATTTACAGGACAGAAAACATAAGTCTGATAAAGAACTTATCCATTATTTAATTAAAGCTGCAGGTTACGGAAGCAACATGCTTCTCAATGTAGGCCCTATGCCTAACGGAGAAATTCAGCCAAAACATCAATCTTCTCTAAAGGCAATTGGTGATTGGTTAAAGCAAAATGGTGAAACAATTTATGGTACAAGAAAAGGACCAATTCCCCCAAATAATAATTATGTTTCAACTCAAAAGGGAAAAACAGTTTACGTTCATATACTCAATCCAGAAATTGATTTGATTCACACTGACAAAGTCCCTTTTAGGATTAAAGAGATTTTCGATATGAAAAATAAGACCAAACTAGCTTACAGGAATAACAGATTTGGTTTATCAATTGATGTTTCGAATCTTTTAAAAGATGATGTAGATACCGTAATCAAAATAGAATTAAGATGAGATTATCAAATTCTGATATTCGTTTAGTTTCACCTCATTTTGTTAAAAGTTTTGTAATGTTTAAAAAAATCTTTCTCTTACTAATATTTATTACCAGTTGTTCTTATGTCGAGTCCTCTTTAGAGCCAGTTTTACCTATTCCTAATAAACATCAATTAGCTTGGCAAGAATTGGAGTATTATGCATTTATTCATTTTAATATGAATACGTTTACCAACAAAGAATGGGGTTATGGAGATGAAAAACCTTTCCAATTTAACCCCACCGAATTGGACACTCGTCAATGGGCACGTGTAGCTAAAAAGGCTGGAATGAAAGGGATTATAATTACTGCTAAACATCATGATGGATTTTGTTTATGGCCTAGTAAGTTTACCGAACATTCAGTTAAAAATTCACCTTGGAAAAATGGTGAAGGGGATTTAATCCGAGAGTTGTCCGAGGCCTGTAAAGAATATGGACTTAAATTTGGAGTTTATTTATCTCCATGGGATCGAAACCATCCCAATTACGGTAGACCTGAATATATTTCCTATTTCCGTAATCAGCTAAAAGAATTGTTGACCGAATACGGTGAAATCTTTGAAGTATGGTTTGATGGTGCTAATGGAGGTGATGGGTTTTACGGTGGAGCAAATGAAGAACGAAGAGTAAATAAAAAATCATATTATGATTGGCCCACAACTATTGAACTCGTTCGTAGTTTACAACCTCAAGCTGTTATTTTTAGTGATGCAGGACCTGATATTCGGTGGGTTGGAAATGAAAAAGGTTATGCTAATGAAAGAACTTGGTCACCCATATACCGAGATAGTATTTTTGTAGGAATGCCTGATTTTCATCGTTTCGCTGCTGGTCAAGAAAATGGTTCACATTGGGTACCTACGGAAACTGATGTATCCATCCGTCCTGGATGGTACTATCATCCTGAGGAGGATAATCAAGTTAAGTCATTATCAAAATTAGTTGACATATATTATAACTCTGTAGGACTAAACAGTTCTCTTTTATTGAATTTACCAGTTGATACCCGAGGATTGATTCATGAAAATGAGGTTGCAAATTTAAATGCCCTTGCAGATTATCTGAATGCAACTTTTTCAAATGATTATTCCAAAGGTCAAAAAGTAAATACAAGTTCAAATTTTAAGGGCTACAATGAAACAGCTTTAATTAATGAGGATAAAAAAAGTTTCTGGGTATCTGCAATAGATGATCAAAATCCAAAAATAGAAATCTATCTAGAAAATCCGGAATCACTAAATACCTTTTTGATTCAGGAATACCTTCCAATGGGGCAGCGAATTAAGTCTTTTAATTTTGAAATTTTTTCAAAAGGGAATTGGGTAAAAGTGTATGAAGGATCGACTATTGGAAATAAACGTTTGATCCGTTTTAAAACTCAGACTATTGATGGAGTTCGATTTACTGTAACCGATAAAAAAGCCCAAGTGGTAATTTCCAATATAGGACTATTTAGAGCTCAAGATTTAAATAATTAGTATGAAACGACTTTTTTTATTTTTGAGTTTTTCTCCAATTTTTATATTGAGTTGTGACAAATACAAGCAAGAGGAGAAGCCTCCAAACATTATTCTTTTTTTTGTAGATGATATGGGGTGGCAAGACACTTCAGTTCCTTTTTGGGATCAAAAAACATCATTTAATGAAATATACAGAACTCCTAATATGGAGCGTTTGGCAAAAAAAGGAGTGAAATTTACCAATGCATATGCTACTCCAGTGTGTTCTCCCACAAGAGTAAGTTTAATGACAGGAATGAATGCTGCAAGACACAGAGTTACAAATTGGACTCTGAAACCCGATCAAAAGCAACCAATGGAACTTGACCATCCTACTTTAGAGTTCCCTGAGTGGAATTATAACGGAATAAGCCTAGAACCTTCAACACCAAATGCAGTTTATGCAAAACCATTACCCAAACTTTTATCCGAAGCAGGTTATCATACTATACATGCTGGTAAGGCTCATTTTGGAGCTATAGGCTATCCAACTTCTAATCCATTAAATCTTGGCTTTGATATTAATATAGCCGGCCATGCAGCAGGAAGACCTGAAAGTTATTTGGGAATTGAAAATTTTGGTAATGGGAAAGCAGGAAAAGAAGTTTGGGCAGTTCCAGGACTAGAAAAATATCACGGACAAAATATTTTTCTAACAGAAGCACTTACTAAGGAGGTACTTTATTCGTTGGATTATCCTGTTCAAAAAAATCAACCCTTTTTCTTGTATTTCGCTTTGTATGGAATTCATACACCTTTAATGGCAAATAAACGTTTAGTTGAAAAATATCGAGAAATGGGACTGGAAGAACCTGAAGCCTGCTATGCCTCAATGATAGAAAGTATGGATCAAGCTTTGGGTGAGGTCCTTAATTATTTAGAAGATAACCAACTTGAAAAAAATACTGTAATCTTATTTATGTCGGATAATGGTGGACTGAGTGCTTCTGCAAGAGGTGGTGAAAAACACACCCATAATCTTCCACTTAAAAGTGGTAAAGGTTCAATTTATGAAGGAGGAATTCGTGTGCCTATGTTAGCTTATTGGCCAAATAAAACTAATGCTGAAACCGTTAATTCAAGTCCACTTATTATTGAAGATTTTTTTCCCTCCATTCTGCATATGGCCCAGGTTAATATAGATAATTTACCTCAAAAGTTAGACGGTCAAAGTTTTGTTCCACTACTACTTCTAAATGATTTTAAAATTGAAAAGGACCGTCCCTTAGTTTGGCATTATCCGAATAAATGGGGAAATGAAGGTCCCGGTATTGGGAGTTTTAGTGCTGTTCGTCAAGGTGATTGGAAGTTGATTTATTTCCACAAAAAAAACACTTTGGAACTCTATAACTTAAAAGAAGATATTCGAGAGAACCACAATTTATCAAAATCAAATAAGGATAAAGCAAAACAAATGGCAAATACGTTAACAAATTATTTAAAAAATGCAAATGCTCAAATGCCAGTTTATAAATTGAACAAAAAAAAGGTTCCATGGCCAACATCTATATTTGAGACTACAGAATGAATTTATTTTTTAAATCTGATTGAAAGATTGGGAAGGTTTATTTTTTGACTTAATTTAAAGATTAGCCCATCAGAGATTGAACTTTCATCGCCAATCCCATGTCACCAGTAATTTTTATTTGACCACCCATTACTGCCATCATGGGGTTGATTTCTCCATCTCTAAGTTTTTCAAGTACTTCGGCAGTTAAACTAATTGTGCAGTCTGCCTCTTCATCAGATGCTTTTACAGTGTTCGAAGCACCTGAACCATCGATTAATATTCCTTGGCCATCTACTTCAAACTTTATGGAGCCACCAATTGGTGCCGCATTTGATGCTTTTTTCTCGAATTGGGAAACAATATTTTCTAAAGTCATTTTTTTTTTCAAAAGTAAAAATAATAAATGACACAGTGTCATTTATTTAACTAAATTTATAAATTCAAAAGACATTATATGACTTATCGATTAAAAAAAGTTGTTGTTTTAGGATCTGGTGTAATGGGATCTGGAATTGCATGTCATTTAGCTAATGTAGGGATGGAGGTTATGATGTTAGATATAGTTACACCTAACCTTAAAGGTGATGAACAAAATAGTCCACTTCATCGTAATAAATTGGTCAATTCTGCTCTACTAAAAACAATTAAATCAAAGCCAGCTCCTTTATATCATAAATCATTTTTTTCAAGAATCAAAACTGGAAATTTTCAAGACGATTTCGAAAAAATTTCTCAATCTGACTGGATTATTGAGGTTGTAGTTGAAAATTTAAAAATTAAAAAACAGGTTTTTGAAAAAGTTGATCAACATCGTAAAAAAGGGAGTCTGGTAAGTTCCAATACTTCTAGTATACCCATAAATTTATTAGCAGAGAATCGTTCAGATGACTTCAAAGCCTGTTTTTGCGGGACTCATTTTTTTAATCCCGCACGTTATTTAAGGCTTCTGGAAGTTATACCTACTAAGGATACCCAAAAGGGAGTAATTGATTTTTTCATGGAATTTGGAAAAGTAACTCTAGGAAAACAAACTGTTTTGTGTAAAGATACACCCGCTTTTATTGGAAATAGAATTGGAGTCATGTCTGCTACAGAAATTACATTATTGACTGAAAAGTATCAATTTAGTGTTGAAGAGATTGATGCTATAACAGGATCATTAATTGGAAGACCAAGTTCAGCTACCTTTAGATTACAAGACTTAGTCGGTTTAGATACCGGTGACAATGTAAGTCGTTTTATAGCTGAAAATGTTAAAAACGATAGTTATATCGAACAACTGCAAGATAGACCGGAACTGAAGTTCATGAAGTTTCTTTTAGAAAATAAGTTTTTAGGAAATAAAACGGGGAAAGGTTTTTATGAAAAGACATCTAAAAAAGATAAAAATGGAAAAACTGTTATAAATGTTCTTAATCTAAAAACACTCAAATATGAGCCCTCTATACGTCCCAAAATAGATTTTGTTAAAACAGCAAAAGGAATGGAGTTGATGGATAAAAGATTACAATACATTGTTCAAGGAGACTCTAATTATAACAATTTCTTTGCTGAATATTTTGGCCAGTTACTTAGCTATGCTGCATCTCGTGTTCCAGAAATTTCAGATCAATATTTTCCATTAGATGATGCAATGCGTACAGGTTATTTTTGGGATTATGGACCATTTGAATATTGGGATCTGATTGGTTTTGATTTGGGAATAAGTTTGATTAAAAAAGTTGGTGCTAATATTCCTGATTGGATAAATCAAATGAAAGCCAATGGGAGAACTCTATTTTATAAATTTGAAGAAGGACAAAAAAAATATTACAACATCAAATCCCATAATTATCATTCATTACCAGGGATGGAGTCCTTTACGATTTTAGATAGTTTTAGATTACAAGCACCTATTGTTAAAAATAGTGAAAGTATAGTTCATGATATAGGTAATGGAGTTCTTTGTTTTGAATTTACAGGTAAAAGCAATTCTATTGGAGAAGGTGTTGGGAAAGCATTATTTGAGGTCCTAGAACTTGCAGAAAAAGAAAATTGGAAGGGGTTAGTCATTGGTAATAATGCAAAACAATTTTCTGTAGGAGCAAACCTTATGAATATTGGTATGATTGCTATGCAAAAGCAATTTGATCAATTAGAACGCTTTGTTAATGACTTTCAGCAAATTAATATGAAAATTCGTACTTCAAAAATTCCCGTTGTAGTTGCCACTCAAGGTTATGTATTAGGCGGTGGTTGTGAAATTGCTATGCATTGTGATGCAGGAATTTATGCCTCAGAATCTTATATTGGATTGGTTGAGGTAGGATTAGGGCTTCTTCCAGGTGGTGGTGGTACGAAAGAATTTGCTTTGCGAGCTTCAGATGATTTTTTTGAGGGAGATGTTCAATCACCAACTTTAATTAATTATTTCAAATCTATTGCTACTGCAGCTGTATCTACATCAGCTCATGAGGCTTTTGATCTAAAATATCTTAGAAGAGGGAGAGATGAAATTTGTATAAATACTCAAATGAATATCGGTTTAGCTAAAAATAAAGTTTTAGAATTAGCAAAGAATTACACGCCACCATCCGAAAGGGATAACGTGCAAGTTTTGGGAAGAGCAGGAATGAGTGTATTATATTCTGCTATCAATGAATTTAGAATGGGAGAATATATGTCAGATTATGATGTCGAAATTGCCCGTAAAATTGCTTATGTAATGTGTGGAGGTGATTTAACCTCTCCACAACAGGTAAGTGAGCAGTACCTATTAGATATTGAAAGAGAGGGTTTTATGAGTCTTTTAGGGAATCAAAAAACACTCGATAGAATTCAATATTTAATAATGAATAATAAACCTTTAAGAAATTAAATAATGGAAGCATATATTATAAAAGGCTATCGTTCAGCCATTGGAAAAGCTAAAAAAGGAGGATTTAAAAATTACCGTTCTGATGATTTAGCGGTCGATGTAATAAAACATATGATGGCTACAGTTCCTGAAGTTGATCCTAAAAGTGTAGATGATGTAATTGTAGGTTGTGCTAATCCTGAAGGAGAACAAGGTCTTCAGATTGGAAGATTAATATCTGCAAGGTCATTAGGGAAAGAAGTTCCTGGGGTTACAATTAATCGATACTGTGCATCTGGTCTAGAGGCAATTTCCCAGGCTGTCTCAAAGGTTAAAGCTGGTTTCGGTGATATTTTTATTGCTGGGGGGATTGAGAGTATGAGCATGATACCAATGACTGGGTATAAGTTATCTCCCAGTTATAAAGCCAACATAGAAAATTTAAATTACCATGTTGGTATGGGACATACGGCTGAAGCTGTTTCTATTAAATATGAAATAACTCGGGAATCAGCTGATAAATTTGCTTACGAATCTCATAAAAAGGCTGCAGCAGCTATTGATAAAGGAAAGTTTATTAATCAAATTGTACCAGTAGAGGTAGAAGATATTTTTGTCAAGGATGGAAAGAGAATCACAACTAGTCATGTTGTTTCAATGGATGAGGGTGTTAGAAGAGATACTACCATTGAAGGCTTAGCAAAACTTCGGCCAGTTTTTAAAAAGGAAGGCATAATAACTGCGGGGAACTCATCTCAAACTTCAGATGGAGCTGCTTTTACCTTAGTAGTAAGTGAAGCAATAGTGAAAAAATTAAATTTAACGCCAATAGCTAGGTTAGCAGCATGTTCTGTTGGAGGAGTTGAGCCATTATATATGGGCATTGGTCCTTGCGTGGCTATTCCCAAAGCTATAAAGCAAGCTGGTTTAAAACTTTCTGATATAGAGCAAACTGAGCTTAATGAAGCTTTTGCTGCTCAAGCACTTGCAGTTATTCAAGAAGCTAAACTTGATCCAGAAACTGTTAATGTTAACGGGGGAGCCTTAGCTTTGGGTCATCCTTTAGGATGTACTGGAGCTAAGCTTACTATTCAGCTATTGGAGGAAATGAAATTAAGAAACCAACGCTACGGAATGGTTACTGCGTGTGTTGGAGGTGGACAAGGAATAGCAGGGATTTTTGAACGCTTGTAAATTGAATGAGTCAATTATAACAACAGGAAAAAGAGATGCTCAAAAACAACAGATTCGTGAGCGCCTATTGAGGGAAGGGTTAGCCTTATTCTCTTCTAATGGACTTGAAAACACAACAGTTTCTGAAATTGTTGAAAAAAGTGGCATTGCTAGAGGTACATTTTATAATTATTTTCCTGATACTCAAAATCTATTTGATGCCTTGATCGAAGAACTTAACCAAAACATTAAAGCAGCAATACAACAAACACGAAGAGAGAGTAAAAATGTATATGATTATCTTTACGGAACTTTTAATAGTTATTTTGAATTGATTGGAACCCCTGAGATGATTCAATTCCATATTTTGAACCAAGCACAAATTCGTCAAAGCTCATATAAAAGTGATATAATTAAAACCATTGTCAAAAACTTGAATAGAGATCTAAAATCTGACTTCAAAATCAAATCTTTTACCGAAAAATATGAATTTCTTTTACTGAGTATTATGTTGGTAGGTTCGCCTCCTGAACTTTTTTTAACAACTCATACTTCGGATATGAATCTTACTAGTAGTCAATTGGCAACTTTTTTAGCAAAACTATTCCATAAAATTTTGATGGAATAAGTTGTTAAACTTTTTTAATCACGTATGTTACTATGCCCCAAATCAAAAGTTCGTCTCCTTCACTGACCTTAATTGGTTTATAGTTTTCATTTTCAGGCATTAGATAGATACATTCCACGTCAACTTTCAGTCGCTTTACCGTAAAGGACCCATCAATAAAACATACCGCTATTTTATTGTCTTGTGGTTCTATACTTCGGTCTATGACCAAGAGGTCACCGTCATCTAGACCTGCACCCTGCATTGACTCACCAGATACACGCGCATAAAAGGTTGCTTCTTCATTACGTACTACTTCTTGATCAATACTGATACGTAGCTCTTTAAAATCGTCAGCAGGTGACGGAAATCCAGCCGAAATACCCTCATGTGCCAGGTGTATTTGTTTTTTTACATTTAGGTCAGGATGAAAAAAAAATAATTTTTTGTCTTTCATTATTTTACATTAATAATTTCTTTAAGTTCTGTAGTAAACTTGTTGGAAAGGTGTTCTTGTTTCATTTTCCAAGTGCGATTTAAATCTTGATTAGCTAGTTTCATTCGATAAGGACCAAAACGCCTGTGAATCTGATCTAGACTTTCCATCAGTGCAATATGCTTTATATTATTATTTTCAAAAAGACTTAATTGCCGTTTATCTGATGGTGAGAGGCCCATAGCAATAACTCCTGCTTTTTTATAAGCAATATTTTCTTTGAAAATTTTACGCAGTCCCGTGACAGCATACCTACTCAGTAAAATACTAGAATTACTTGTATAGGGAAGTGTTAAAACACAGCTATTTTGGTATGAAATTGCACCTTTTTTATGTGGGTCACTACGAACAAAAACCAAGAGTGTTTGACAATTGCTTTTCTGTTTTCGCATTTTTTCAGCGCAACTGCTAGCAAAAGTTGAAATACGTTCTTCTAAATCTGAAAATGATGTAAGGGTCCCCTCAAAACTACGGGTGGTAGCAATACCTTTTTTTGGAGCTTGAATTTCTTCTAGTTGAATAGAAGCCAAGCCTTGCAAATCTTTTTTAAGGCGAAGACCTAAGACACTCATTTGTTTTCGAACCCAATTATCGGGAAGCATGCTAAACTGCCAAGCATTTGTTACTCCGATATTTTCAAGGCGCTTACTGTGCTGGCATCCCACACCCCAAACATCAGCTATAGCAGTCCAATTTAGCGCTTTGACGCGTTTCTCTTCTGTATCAATGCAATAGACACCTTCTGTTTTCGAAGCAAACTTTTTGGCAATTTTATTAGCAATTTTAGCCAAAGCCTTACTAGGAGCTATTCCTATTGAAACAGGAATTCCCGTCCACCTTTGGATCTGTTTTCTTATCTTTTTTCCCTCTTTCTGCAAGTTAAAAAAATCAAAACCTTCGAATTGTAAAAATGCCTCGTCAATACTGTAAATTTCGACATTGGGTGTATACTGTTCTAAGATAGACATTACCCGACTGCTCATATCGCCGTAGAGGGGATAGTTGGAAGAGAAAACTTTAATTTTTTGATGTTTAAATTGTTCTTGATATTTAAAAGCAGGTGCTCCCATCGGAATTCCTAGTGCTTTTGCTTCTTCACTACGTGCAATAACACATCCATCATTATTTGAGAGAATAACTACAGGTTTTCCTTCCCACTGAGGTTGAAAAACTCGTTCACAAGAAGCATAAAAATTATTACAATCTACAAGTGCAAACATGATTGGGAAGGTATTAAAATGTTATCTTTTAAAAAGCAGATTTTTTAAAAAAGTTATTCACGTTTTCATTTCCTTACCTAAAAATCAATTCATCCAAAAAAGTCACTATTTTTAAAGAAATGGGAAGACACTAATTGCAAAAGTTGTAATTTTGAAATTAAGATTTTAGTACTGATTTAACTATAATGGATAATTATTCATTTTTAAACGCAGCCCATACAGTATACTTTGCAGAACTGTATGATCAATATTTACAGGAACCTGACAGTGTAGAACCTAGCTGGAGGAATTTTTTTCAAGGTTTTGACTTTGGTCTAGAAACTAATAGCGCAGTAAGGACTATTAATTCAAGTGAAGGGATTGAGATGGAAGTCCCGGAACACCTACAAAAAGAATTCAGAGTAGTAAAGTTAATCGATGGTTACAGAAGTAGAGGGCACCTATTTACAAAAACTAATCCAGTAAGAGAACGAAGGAAATACCATCCAACATTAGATATTGAAAATTTTGGGCTTTCAAAAGAAGATTTACCAACTGTATTTAGTGCAGGGGAAATAATGGATATTGGCCCTAGCAGTTTAGAGACTATTATTGGACATTTACAAAGAATTTATTGTAACTCAATTGGGATCGAATACATGTACATTCGAAATCCAGAAAAGATTAATTGGATTCAACAGCGATTAAATATAAATGATAATCATCCAGACTTTTCATCAGAGCAAAAAAAGCATATTTTAAAAAAATTAAATCAAGCAGTAAGTTTTGAAAGCTTTTTACATACAAAATACGTAGGACAAAAAAGATTTTCATTAGAGGGTGGAGAATCATTAATACCTGCGCTTGATTCTTTAATTTTGGCAGCTGATGATCTGGGTGTTGAAGAATTTGTCATGGGTATGGCACACAGAGGAAGGCTTAGCACTTTAGCTAATATTTTTGGAAAATCAACTAAAGATATTTTCAGTGAATTTGATGGTAAAGATTATGATGAGGATGTATTTGATGGCGATGTGAAATATCATATGGGATGGACTTCAAAAATAGATCCAAATAAAGATGG
>CENP01038009.1_pt1 | contig 24609 bp, 20 predicted proteins | sample 361281 | NCBI WGS metagenome assembly CENP01 (sample SAMEA2591122, study PRJEB7988) | marine metagenome | biome: marine biome (ENVO:00000447); feature: deep chlorophyll maximum layer (ENVO:xxxxxxxx); material: saline water (ENVO:00002010), including plankton (ENVO:xxxxxxxx) | depth 70 m | reverse complement strand
AAAAACCAGCGATTCTCTTTGGGTGGTCAGTTCCATTATTGCTGACTCATACTGCATATTTAGGGAGTTTTCTAGATATTGTTGTTGGTTGTCTAATTGTTCTGATTTTATTTTTAGCTTTTGTATGTCGTTTCTTTTATTGAAACCATCAAACAAAGGGACATTCAAGGATAGTGTATAAAGACTTCCGGGAAACCAGTCTTTGCCGAGACCTTCGAAAGGTTTATTATTTGCAAATGAATTTTGAAGGTGTTGCGCATTTAAATAAATTGAAGGGTATCTCGTAACCTTTAGACCTTTTATTTCCATTTCATTTAACAAAATTGATTGATCTAGGATTTTACGTTCAATCCTATCTTTTTGGTCAAAGAGATTTGAGGCAGGAGATGTAAAGCCTGTGTTTTCCATTGAACTCGTTAATTCATATTTCTCATCTATTTTTTGTCCTAAAATTAAGTTCAAATACATTCTAGCAACAATACGCTCAGCTGTAATTGTTCTTATTTGGTTTTCGATATTATTTTTACTGAGTAATAGTCTGTCTACATCCAACTTTTCTGTCATTCCTTCTACATACATGGCCGAAGTTTGATCATAAAGGTTAGAGACTAAATTTTTACTTTTTTTCAACAGGGTTAAATTTTTCTCAAGAAGCAAAACTCGGAAATAGTTTTTCATAGTCTGTTCTTTCACTTCTAATTCTGTTTGTATTGCGAGAAGTTTGGTCATTTGGACTACTTCTTTTGCCGCTTTGAGACCTAAAAAGTAACGGCCATCAAAAACCAACTGATTCAAGTTGATGGTGCCTACTATTTGAGATGGAGCGCCAAATTGGACTGCTTGTCCTCCAGCGCCAGGTTTAAATTGCGAATTAGATAATAGACCTTCATCTATCAAAACATTGTAAATGGAAGGTGTGATGAAGTCGGGAAAAACGGCAGAAGGTATTTCTACGTTGTGTGTAAGGGAACTACTTGCATTTATTTGAGGAAGGCCAGCTGCAATAATTGATTTCACCGCGTACTTTTGTGCCTCAATATCTAATCTTTTATTTTTAATTTCATTATTGTGCTCAAGTGCCAAATCTACAGCTTGCTCTAATGATAAAAAAGGTTTGTTCTGAGCGTTATTGTTATGTAGACTTAGTAAAACATAGATTAAAGTAAAAATAATCTTAAATAGCGGTAAGCGTTTATTTAATGAATATTTCGTTTGCTGTTTTTCCATAGAAAATAAATCTAAAACAAAGAAACAAAAAATACTAAGTAGAAAAATGACTTTCAGGAAAACTTACGATGGTTTTTATAATTTTATCGATAAGTGCTTAAAATTTCACTTAGGTAGGCCAAAAAGCTTTCTTTACCCTCTTTACTTGTAGAAGAACTTAATAGATATTCTGGTATTTCATCCCAATTATCTTGTGATAGGCTTAATTCAAAATCTGCCATTTTTTTTTCTATATCCTTTGACTTTACCTTATCAATTTTGGTGAAAACTATCACGAACGGAATACCATTTTCGCCGCACCATCTTATAAATTCAAAATCAATAGGCTGTGGGTCAATACTTAAGTCTAGCAAAAGGAATGTAAGAAATAAGGATTTTCTGTCTAACAAATATTCGGTAATCATTTCATCAAACTTTAGTCTACTTCTCATTGAAACTTTTGCATATCCGTAACCAGGTAAATCAACTAAATAAAATTGATTTTCAATAAGGTATCGATTAATAAGTTTGGTTTTTCCTGGTTTTGAGCTGGTTTGTGCAAGTTTTTTATTGTTACATATAAAATTAATTAAACTTGATTTACCTACATTTGAGCGTCCAATAAAAGCCAACTCAGGGATCCTTTCATCGGGCATTTGCCCCAATTTTGAAAAGGAACGGTCAAATTTTGAATAAGAAATTTTCATCTAGGTCTGCGCAAATTAACCAACAAAAACAGGATATCGCAGAGATGTTCGATCAAATTTCAGATAATTATGATTTTTTAAACCGTTTATTTAGTTTCCGCTTTGATGTTTATTGGCGGCGTAGTTTGGTTAAAGGCGCAAAACTACAGGACGAAGATTTTGTACTTGATTTAGCAACTGGAACTGGGGATTTGGCTTTTGCCATAAAGCGACATAAACCAGATGTCCGTGTTGTTGGGACAGATGTGGCAAAAAAAATGCTAATTATCGCCAAAGAGAAGGCGAAAATGAAAAGTGTTAAGATTGATTTTTGTCAAAAAAAAGTAAATTTTCTGCCATTTGAACAGCAATCTTTTGATCATGTCTTCATTTCTTTTGGCGTAAGAAACTTTGCTAATATTCATGGCGAGTTACAGGAAGTTTACCGGGTGCTGAGACCGAAAGGACGTATACATATTGTTGACTTTTTTCAACAACAAAGCAGCGTAGGTAAAATGTTTATTAACTTGTACGTTTCAGTCTTAATGCCCTCTATTGTTGCCTTATTTTACAAGAATAAATCGGCTTATAATTACTTACCTAATTCGATAAAAACATTTTATAAAAGCAAAAAATTTAAAGAAATTGTATCAAATTGCGGTTTCAAATTCGTTGAAGAAAGAAAGCTTTCATTTGGGTTGTGCGAAATAGTAAGATTCGAAAAATAATTTTCATCTGGTTAGCAATCGGTCATTTTTCTGCAAATGCACAGCAAAATAATCCATTGTATGATTTACAAAAAATCCATTTTGGGTTTTCAATAATTGGCGATCATGCCAGCTATAAATTGAACCCTAGTCAGGATTTTTGGTTAGACAACCAAGTCCTAAATATAGAGCAAATGGACTATGCTGGTTTTGGCTTTGGAGGCTTGATGAATGCGAGAATATCTGATCATTTTGATTTTAGGACAGCGTTGAATCTCCACTTTACCCAAAGAGATTTGGTATTTACTTTTAGCGACCAAAGCAAAAGGCAAATAGAGATGGAAAATACCTATTTTGAAGTACCAATGTTAATCAAATTAAAATCGATTCGTCACAGAAACGTTAGGATATATGTCATTGGGGGTGTAAATTATCGATATGATTTTGCAAGTGATATAGATACGGATAGAAGTTTTGAAAAGCCCATTGTTGCATTATCTCCTAATACGTATAGCTATGACCTTGGTTTAGGCTTTGATTTATATTTTGAATTTTTCAAATTTTCACCTGAAATTAAATTAAGCTCGGCTTTAAATAGTTATTTGGCTCGAGATAAATATATTTTCTCTCAATCAATTGGAAGTTTGATGCCCCGATTGGTTCAGATCTCATTTTCTTTTGAATAATTGCTACAATTTTCGTTAAAACATACAGATTCCCATTCTCAGGCGCGTACAGGTGAAATCACGACTGCTCACAACACGATTAAAACACCCATATTTATGCCCGTTGGTACTGCTGGGACAGTAAAAGCCATAAGCCAAGAAGAATTAAAAAGCGAAATTAATGCGCCAATAATATTGGGAAATACTTACCATCTTTTCTTGCGGCCTGGAGTAAAGATATTGGAAGAAGTAGGAGGTTTACATAAATTTATGAATTGGGATAGAAGTATTCTAACAGATAGTGGAGGTTATCAGGTGTATTCAATAGCTGAAAGTCGCAAAATAAAAGAAAATGGGGTTGAGTTTCAAAGTCATATCGATGGCTCAAGATTTTTCTTTACTCCTGAAAAAGTAATGGACATTCAAAAAATTATTGGAGGGGATATCATTATGGCTTTTGATGAATGCACCCCTTATCCTTGTGATTATCAGTATGCCAAAAAATCTTTAGCTCTTACGCATGATTGGCTGGTAAAGTGTAAAAAGCATCAGCAAAATCAAATGAATTCTTACGATTACTTTCAGTCTTTATTCCCTATTGTGCAAGGGAGTACATTTAAGGATTTACGACAAGAAAGTGCAAAATTTATAGCAGATCAAAATATGCCAGGAAATGCCATTGGAGGTCTCTCTGTAGGCGAACCTCACCACCTTATGTATGAAATGACCAATTTAGTAACCGAGCATCTTCCTAAAGATAAACCACGTTATTTAATGGGCGTTGGAACGCCGGCCAACTTGCTTGAGTGTATCGCCTTGGGCATTGATATGTTTGATTGTGTGATGCCAACCAGAAATGCGCGAAATGGAATGCTTTTTACAGAAAATGGAACGATAAATATCAAAAACCAAAAATGGGAAAATGACTACAGCGAAATTGATGAAAAAATAACGCCCAATTATTCAAAAGCGTACTTAAGACATTTGATTAAAAACAATGAGTATCTTGGTGCTCAAATTGCAAGTAAACACAACCTTAAATTTTATCTTTGGCTTATGAACGAAGCAAGGGAAAAGATAGCGGATGGTAATTTTTATGCATGGAAAAACACAATGGTACCTAAATTAGAATCAAGATTATGAACCCAGTAGAATTAAAAAACAGAGTACAAAAACTTAGCTATGCAGGTTTGAAAATTGCACTCGTTTTGCCTCAAAAACAGGCATTGAGTAATCTAATACGCTTGGAAATAATCAAAATGGCAAGTCAAATGGCTATTCAAGCGATGGGGCTTTATCAAGGTCAGTTAAGCCATACATTTTTAGACAATCTTAATGAAGCCAAAAACCAAGCTAATGGATTCCTCTATTGGCTTCAATTGGTTCAATCAGAAAAAATGTTAGACAGCAAAATTATTGACCCACTTATTGCAGAGACAGAACAAATAATCCAGATGTATATTAAAGCATTTAAGACGCTAAAGAATAAGTTGGATTGAGACGGATAACAAACTTTCTTACAAAATTAGACAGGTATATCATCAAAAAAATGTTGGGTACCTTTTTGATGGCTTTAGGCTTATTTACGGTAATCATTGTGGTGTTTGACGTGGCTGAAAAAATTGATGAATTTGTTTCCAAAGAGGTTACGCTGCGAGAAATATTATTGGTTCATTATGCCAATTTCATCCCTTTTTTACTCAATATGTTTAGCCCGCTCTTTGTTTTTATCACTGTTATATTTTTCACTTCTCGTTTGGCTTTCCGCAGTGAAATAGTTGCCATACTTTCTTCAGGTGTTTCTTATGCAAGATTTTTGAGGCCTTATTTGGTTATAGCTTTTTTGATTGCCTGTTGTTCGTATTACTTGAATGGTTATCTAATACCTATTTCAGAAAAAAAAAGGTTGACTTTTGAGAACACCGTTATTCGTGATAGAAGTTTTGATTTTAAGCAAAATATTAAACTACCTTTAACAGCCAATGATGTAATTTCTTTTGAAAATTTTAGGTATTTAGATAGTTTGGGATTGAAAGTTTCTCTGGAACATTTTGAAAACGGAGAATTGGCTTCAAGGATAATGGCTGATAAACTCACATGGGAACCTAAAACACAAAAATGGCGCCTGCACAATTTTGTTGAAAGGATTTTTTATGACGATGGAATACAAAGACTAACCAAACTAGCCTTTAAAGACACGCTCATTCCAATCAATCCTGATGAAATATTTATGATGGACGATGATGTCCAGTCCTTTAGCAATTCTGAAATCAATCAGATGATAAAAATCGAGCGAGCGAGGAGTTCAAATAACATATTTTTTTATTTGACAGAAAAATATCGACGAATTGCTTCTCCTGTTTCTATCATTATCTTAACCCTTATAGGTGTGAGTGTTTCAAGCGTAAAGCAGAGAGGTGGTGTAGGTCTTCACTTGGGCAAAGGACTCCTTATAAGTTTCGCTTTTCTTTTTGCCATGCAATTTTTCAACTCTTATGGAGCCAAAGGTACTTTACCTCCTCTTACAGCTGTTTGGTTGCCAAATATTATTTTCGGATTGATTGCCCTACGTCTTCTTCAGCGTACTCAAAAATAATTTGTATATTTAAAAAAAAATCGGGTTTTATGAGTATTCAAAAGACTGCAAGAACACATGCCGGTATAAATAAATATAACGGTCCGTGGGATGATGCTGCAAAATTGCATTTGCTAAGAAGAACCTTGTTTGGTGCCACATTTAGAGATTTAAAATACTTAGAAAATAAAAACTTATCAGATGCCATAAATGAAATCCTTGATGATTCAGTAAGCCTTCCATCACCACCACTTAACTATTATCAAAATGATAACAATAATGACCCGAATGTACCATTAGGTAAGACATGGGTAAATGACACTTTTGGGGGTCAATTTAATTCTCAAAGGAGAAACAGCTGGGCTTGGGATTGGATAGGTAATTGTATCAATCAAAATTTTAATATTAGAGAAAAAATGACCCTCTTTTGGCACAATCATTTTGCAACAGAATCTTCCATTTTCGCCTATGCTTATTTTGGTTTTGAACATACCAAGCTTCTTAGAGAAAATTGTTTAGGTGATTTTAAAGGGTTGGTAAAAAAAATGACATTGGATAAAGCCATGCTTAGGTACTTAAATGGTGAAAAAAATCAAGCAAAAGCACCGGATGAAAACTATGCAAGAGAGCTACAAGAACTATTTACATTGGGGAAGGGTGAACAGGCAAACTATACCGAAAGTGATATTATTGAAGCCGCTAAAGTATTGACTGGTTGGAGAATAAATTATAAAACAGGAGAGGTATATTTTACCGAATCTAGACATTATGATAAGAATAAAGTATTCTCTAAATTTTATAATAACTACTTGCTAAGAGCGGGAAGTTCTCAAGAAGATGCTGAGAAAGAAATTGATGATTTAGTCAATATGATATTTGCCAAAAAAGAAGTGGCTAGATTTTTGGTTCGGCGCTTGTATGTTTGGTTTATCTATTACGAAATTGATGAAACCACGGAAGCAAACTTTATTGAGCCATTGGCAGATATTTTCTTTGACAATAACTTTGATATAAAGCTTTTAATGAAGACAATGCTCGAAAGTGAGCATTTTTTTGATACCGCCAATAGGGCTTGTATGATTAAAAGCCCACTAGATTATTTGGCTGGTTTTTGCCGTCAATTTGAAATAGAATTCCCAAGGATTGAAGACGATATAGAAAATACCTATAGAATGTGGGGTTATATTTATTATTTGTCTTCAATTTTACAACAGACCATAGGTGATCCGCCTTCTGTTTCTGGTTGGCCAGCTTACCATCAAATGCCCTCATTTCACGAATTATGGATAAACACCGACACACTTCCCAAAAGAGTATCATACACAGAATACTTAATTTGGACAGGCTATAACAGAGGTGGCTTTAGATTGCAAGCAGACACTATCAAGATAGCTTCCAAAACGTCAAAACCAGAAGATCCTAACCAATTGATTCAAGACTTAGTTAAACATCTTTGTCCTTTAGATGTTTCAGACGAGGTGAAATTAGACATGAAAAGTATTTTGCTCTCGAACCAACCACTCGATTCTTACTGGACTGAGGCTTGGATGAATTATATAGCTGAACCAACAAACGAAACCTTTAAAAATACTGTAGAGTCAAGATTAAAACTCCTTTTTGCATATATCATAAAACAAAGCGAATATCAATTGTCTTAGAACCATGAACAGAAAAGAATTTTTACAAACAGCAGGTCAATTGAGTTTAATTCCAGTGGTGATTGGCGGACAACCCATTCGCGCTTTTGGTAAAACTTTATCAAATACGGCCAATACTTTTACAGAAACCGATCATGTATTGGTCTTAATAGAATTAAATGGCGGGAATGACGGACTAAATACTGTTATTCCTCTAGATCAGTACAGCAACTTGTTTAAGGCTAGAGAAAATGTATTAATCGATGAGAATAAGGTATTGAACCTAGAAGGAACAGAAAAAACAGGTTTGCATCCCAGTATGACAAAGCTTCAAGAGATGCACAAGAATGGGGAGCTTCAGATACTGCAAGGTGTAGGGTACCCGAACCAAAATCGATCACACTTTAGATCAAAAGACATTTGGGTTACAGGTTCTGATTCTGATGAAAATTTAAATAGTGGTTGGATTGGAAGATATTTAGCTAATGAGTGGCCAAATTATCCTGAAGGATTTCCAAATGACAATATGAAAGACCCATTGGCAATACAGATTGGATCAGTTGTTTCACCAGTTTGTCAAGGCATTTCTGTGAATATGGGCTTAGCAGTTTCAAATCCAGACTATTTCTACGAGCTATTAACAGACGATGATAGTACGCCAAATACCCGTTCAGGGAGAGAGCTAAAATTTATTAGAACTGTAGCACATCAAAGCAATGAATACGCTAAAGTTGTAAACGAAGCTTCCGAAAAGGGCAGCAACAAAAGCGAATTGTATGACGAAACAGAAAGTCTGGCTAAACAACTAAAAATAGTAGCTAGACTTATATCAGGAGGACTACGCACAAGAGTGTATACAGTAACTTTAGGTGGTTTTGATACACATGCCAATCAAATAGACGCAAGTACAGGCAATGAAGAAGGAGCACATGCCAACTTGTTAAATCGGGTGTCAGAAGCCATTTATGCTTTTCAAGACGATTTAAAACTTTTGGGTTTAGAAGATCGTGTTTTGGGCATGACTTATTCTGAATTTGGAAGACGTATAAAATCAAATGCAAGTAGTGGAACTGATCATGGATCTGCCGCGCCTTTGTTCATGTTTGGTAAAAATGTGAAAGGAGGTATTTTGGGTGAAAATCCCCAAATTGCGGACGAGGTTGAAACCGGAGACGGAGTTGAAATGGAGATAGATTTTCGAAATATTTATTCTTCCGTTCTTAAAAATTGGTTTTGCTTGCCAAGTTCTGAAGTTGATTCTGTAATGCTTCAAAACTTTGACTCGCTTGATATACTAGAGGATACTTGTCAGACAGGAAGCGTGGCTAGAGCCTTACAAAAAAAGTCAGGAGATACATGGATATACAATTACCCCAATCCTTTTGTTGAAAGTACAACCGTGAAATATGCATCTAATGGCCGTCATGTAAGGATAAGTGTTTTAGATACACAAGCTAGAGAAATATCGGTATTGGTTGATGAAGACAAGAGTGAAGGTGAGCACACAACTATTCTAAATGCATCGTCAATGACGCCAGGTGTTTACTATTTGCAATACCAATCGGAAGATGTTATGCAATCACGAAGTGTTGTGAAAATTAGGTAGATTTTATCTAGATGGGGTTGATCAATTAATTAAACCCAATTCACGTTTTTGAGAAGGGTCAATCTCTGAGGGTGCATCTATCATTAGATCTCTGCCTTGGTTGTTTTTTGGAAAAGCAATGACATCTCGAATATTATCTTCCCCAGCTAGCAAACTACAAAGTCTATCAAATCCCAATGCAATACCACCGTGAGGAGGTGCGCCATATTCAAATGCATCCATCAAGAATCCAAATTGTTCTTTTGCTTCTTTATCTGAAAAACCTAAAAGGGACAACATTTTCTCTTGTGTAGCTCTATCGTGAATTCTTATACTTCCGCCACCAACTTCTACACCATTAATTACCATATCATAAGCATTTGCTTTAACCTGTTTTGGCTGACTGCTAAGTTTATCAAAATCTTCTGTTTTCGGGCTAGTAAATGGGTGGTGCATTGCATGAAACCGCTGATTTTCTTCATCCCACTCCAAAAGAGGGAAATCAGTTACCCAAAGTGGTTTAAATATTTTATTATCAATTAAATTTAATTGACGCCCCATTTCTAACCTAAGCTCACTCATTTGCTTCAAGACCTGATTTTCAGTACCCGACAGAATCAAAATCAAATCTCCCGCGTGTGCGTCACAATTCTCTGCAAGATTTTGCCAAACTTGTGCATCAAAGAATTTATCTATCGACGACTTGAAACTTCCATCTTCATTATATTTACAATAAACCAGTCCTTTAGCACCGATCTGTGGTCTTTTTACAAAATTGCTTAATGCATCTAACTTCTTTCTCGTATAATTTGAGGCACCTTTTGCCACGATGCCCAAAACTTTCTCTGCACCATCAAAAACTTGAAAACCATGTCCTTTGGCAAATTTATCCAGATGTTTTATTTGCATTTCGAATCGCGTATCGGGTTTGTCATTACCATATAAGTTGATGGCTTCTTCATAAGTCATGGTCTCAAAAGCTGGTAAATCAATATTGATTGTTTCTTTGAAAACCGCTTTTGCAAGTAATTCAAATGTTTGGCAGATATCTTTTTGTTGCACAAAACTCATTTCACAATCAATCTGAGTAAACTCTGGCTGTCTATCTGCCCTCAAGTCTTCATCCCTAAAACATCTTACAATTTGAAAATACTTGTCAAATCCGCTTACCATAAGTAGTTGTTTGAAAGTTTGCGGGGATTGTGGTAAAGCGTAAAATTGATCGGTATTCATACGGCTTGGTACAACAAAATCTCTTGCACCTTCTGGCGTTGATTTGATAAGGTAGGGTGTTTCAATTTCAAGGAAGTTTTCTTTACTTAAAAAGTTTCTAATTGCTTGTGAGGTTCTATGGCGCAAAAACATATTTTTCTGCAGTTTTGGACGTCTCAAATCTAAATAGCGGTATTTCATTCTCAGTTCATCGCCACCATCTGTCTCATCTTCAATGGTAAAAGGGGGTGTACTAGATTGGTTCAATACTTCTAAATCCTCTACTTGTATTTCTATACCTCCAGTAGAAATTTGTTCATTTTTACTACTACGCTCAATCACTTTGCCAGTCGCTCTAAGGACATATTCTCTTCCTACATTTTTTGAAACTTCAAGGAGAGAAGAGGCGCTTAGTTCATTGAAACTAAGTTGGGTGATTCCGTGCCTATCTCTTAAGTCAATGAAACACATTGCACCCAAGTCTCTATGGTTTTGGACCCAACCGCATAAACTGACTTTTTCCCCAATATTGGATTCATTTAACTCACCACAAGTATGTGAACGAAGCATACCACAAAAATGATTAAAAGTTTAGATTTTAGGCCTAAAAATCATTCTTCAAGTGTTACAATCAAATCAGGGCTTAAATTTGTTGACTGATGTCTATTTCTAAGCATTACAATCCGAATGATGTTGAAGGCAAGTGGTACAAGACTTGGTTAGAGTCAGGTGCCTTTACCTCTAAAGTGGACAATAGAGAACCTTTTGTTGTACTAATTCCTCCACCAAATGTTACTGGTGTTTTACACATGGGTCATATATTAAACAACACAATACAAGATGTTTTAGTACGAAAAGCGCGCATGATAGGTAAGAATGCCTTGTGGCTTCCGGGTATGGACCATGCTTCAATAGCTACCGAGGCAAAAGTTGTAAAAATGCTTAGGGAAAAGGGAATTAAAAAGAGTGAAATCGGTCGTGAGAAATTTCTTGAATATGCATTTGAATGGAAAGATACATATGGAGGAATTATCTTAGAACAACTTCAGAAGCTCGGTTGCAGTTGTGATTGGGATAGAACAAAATTTACCATGGAAGAGGAACTTTATAAATCAGTTATAAAAACTTTCGTCAAGATGTATAATGATGGGTACATATATAAGGGCAAAAGGATGGTCAATTGGGATCCAAAAGGACTTACTGCTATTAGTGATGAAGAAGTTATATACCATGAAGAAAAATCAAAATTATATTACATCAAATACAATATTGTTGGACAAGACGATTTCATAACTATTGCTACAACACGCCCAGAAACTATTTTAGGAGATTCAGCAATTGCAGTAAATTCTAAAGATCCTAGATATAAACGTTTGAAGGGTAAAAAAGCGATTGTTCCATTAATACATCGAGAAATACCGATAATAATTGATGACTATGTGCAAATGGATTTTGGAACAGGTGCACTAAAAGTTACTCCTGCACATGATTCAAATGATTATGAATTAGGACAAAAGCATCAAATTGAAACAATTGATGTACTTAACCCGAATGGGACATTAAATGAAAATGCACAATTTTTCATTGGAATGGACAGGTTCGAAGTCAGAAAAAAGATCACTATTGAATTGCAAGAGGCGGGCGCTTTGGATAAAATAGAAGAATATCAAAATAAAGTTGGACGATCGGAGAGAACCAACGCTGTTGTGGAGTCAAGGCTTAGCGAACAATGGTTTGTAAATATGGATTTATTCATGAAAAAACACCCAAATGTGCTTAACTCAGTCATGACTGATGAAATCGAATTTGTCCCATCAAAGTATAAAAATACTTACCGCCATTGGCTGGAGCATATCAAAGATTGGTGTATTAGTCGTCAATTGTGGTGGGGACAAAGAATTCCTGCATATTATTTCAACGATCAAGTTGTGGTAGCTGAAACAAAAATTCAAGCTTTCGAACTTGCAAAGCAAAAAGGTTTCTCTGGTAAAATTGACGAGCTTATGCAGGATGAAGATGTTCTAGATACATGGTTTAGCAGTTGGTTGTGGCCGATTAGTGTTTTTAACGGTGTCAATGATACGCAGAACGAGGAAATAAGTTATTATTACCCTGCAAATGATATTGTAACTGGTCCGGACATTATTTTCTTTTGGATAGCCCGCATGATTATGTCTGCTTATTATTTAAGAGATGAAAAACCATTTAAAAAGGTCTATTTTACGGGTATAGTTCGGGACAAACTGGGCAGAAAGATGTCCAAATCACTTGGAAATTCACCTGATGCTATTGCTCTAATGGATGAATTTGGAACTGACGCAGTTAGATTTGGTATTTTATCGAGTGCTCCTGCTGGGAATGATATATTATTTGACGAGAGCCTTTGTAATCAAGGAAGAAATTTTGCCAATAAAATATGGAATGCTTACAGGTTTGTTGAGGGCCTCGAAACAACAGAATTGGCGAATGATTTTTATAAAAACAACAATACCCATATTTCACGTTGGGTAAAAAATAGGTTTAATGCTTGCTTGACAAATGTAAATCGACAACTCGATGAGTATAGATTTTCAGAAGCCATTACGTCAATTTATAGATTTGTTTGGGACGATTTTTGTTCTTGGTATTTGGAAATGATAAAGCCTTCTAATAACGAAAAAATTCCAACCGACACAAAGGCTGAGTTTTTAGAATTATTCGGAAAAATTTTGAAATTGCTTCATCCATTCATGCCCTTTATTTCAGAAGAACTTTGGCATGCTCTAGGAAATAAAAGTTTGATTAACCAAAACCCTTGGCCAGAAGCATTTGAGCTGGTTGATGATTTTACCTACACACAAGAACCTTTTTTGCTAGTTAGTCAAATACGATCTGAGAGAAGCAAAAAAGGCTTAAGCCCCAAAAAAACCTGCGCAGTAGAATACAAGTTTGAGGGAGAAGAGGCAAAAATATACCTGTTATTTAGCGATGTAATTAAAAAGCTTGCCAATGTTTCCGAAATTAATTTTTCGAAAAATCCTTCGGGAGACAAAATTTTGGTTCACACAAAGGCGTTCTCTTTGCAATTTGAAGGAGTAGAAAGTGGAAAAGTCGATGTAGAAGGTGTTATCAGGGAAATAAAAAGGTTGCAGGGTTTTTTATTGGGAATAGAAAAAAAACTGGGCAATGAGAGATTTATTCAAAATGCACGAAAAGAAGTCATTGACAGAGAGCAACAGAAATTCCGAGATACCTCAAATAAAATTAAATTGCTAAAAGAACAATTAAAAGGATAAACGCTTGAAAAAACTACACATTTTATATTTACGTAGCTTTATTGGACCTTTCATCGCAACTTTTTTTATTAGTTTATTTCTTTTTTTACTTCAGGCATTGTATCAATACGTTAAATATATTGTTGGTAAAGGGCTTGAGTGGTATGTTATTGTCGAATTTATATTCTACCTATCTATCCATCTTATCCCTTTAGCCTTGCCATTGGCCATATTGCTTTCAAGTATAATGACTTTCGGAAACCTTGGAGAAAGGTATGAACTTGTAGCGATAAAATCATCAGGTATTTCGCTATATCGAAGCATGTTTCCACTCATTTTATTGATGGTCACTTTGTCTGTAATTGCTTTTCATACAGCCAATATTTGGATACCAAAGGCAAACTTGAATTGGGGCGCATTATTTTATTCTATAAAAACCAAAAAACCTGGGATGAATCTGCAAGAAGGGATTTTTTTTAATGATCTAGAAGGGTATTCTATCAAAGTTGGGAAGAAGCATAAAGATGGTGAAACAGTTGAGGATATACTTATCTATGCAAATCAGAAAAATGGTATAAATAGAGATATAATTACAGCAAAAAAAGGCAAGCTGGTTTTTACCAATGACAAAAGGTTTATGGTGCTTACCTTAGAGGATGGAGTAAGACATCAAGAAATGATAGAGGATAAAAATTATAGAATAAGTTTCCCAAACAATATCATGCGGTTTTCTTATCAAAAGATTGCTATTGACTTGACAGATTTACAATTTAATAGGATTAGTAAAAATGCCTTCAAAGAGGATAGAAGAATGTTAAATGTAGCTGAGCTGCAGGATAGAATCGATTCTCTAAATAAGAAGGTGAAACAAGAAGAAATGGCTACCAATGAATATCTCCAACAGTTCTTGGATTTGCCTAAGCTGAAAGACAGTATTTCGATTCAAAAAAACCAAAAAATCGACACATTACATGCATTAATGAAATTGCCTGTTTCGTCAAAAAAATATGCGAAAAAGAATTTTGTAGAAAGAAATGTAAAGCCCGCTAAACCGAACAATAATGATGTTTTCAATTTTGCTATTTCTAGGGCTAGATCAATAAAAAATCGCCTCAAAATATATAAGGATGGGATTCGGGAAGACAAAATGCTAAAATGGAAATATCAAGTGGCTTATCATCAAAAGTTCACATTGGCTTTAAGCGTTATATTACTATTTTTTATAGGCGCTTCCTTAGGCGCGATAATCAGAAAAGGAGGTTTTGGGCTACCACTTGTTGTTTCAATTCTGATGTTCATTGTTTACCATATAATTAACGTATTAGGGGAGAAATTGGCCAAAGAGGGAAAGTTAGATCCAATTGAGGGCATGTGGATGAGTACTTTTATACTCACTCCAGTAGCTATCATGCTTACCTATGCGGCTTCTAAAGAAATAAGATTCTTTGAAGCTGATTTTTGGCTGAAATTATCTACTAATCTTAAAACCAAAGTGCGTAAGAAAATTCAAGTAAAAAATTGAATCTGCTAAATATTTCACATAGAGTTCCTTTCCCATTAAAGGATGGTGGATCAATAATGATTTACAACTTTCTAATGGGCTACAAATCTTTAGGGTTGAATACATATTTCATGGCCATAGCAGCCAAAAAGCACAAAATTGATATCGATCGGGCAAATGAAAAACTCAAATATTTGGCGGATGTGGAACTTTTTCCGTTAGATACAGACGTAAAACTCATTCCAGCTTTTCTGCATCTTTTTAGAAAAAAATCATATAATATTAGCAGATTCTATAGTAAGTCATTTGCTAAGAAAATTTCAGAAAAGTTATCGGCGAATAATTTTGATGCCGTTCAATTTGAGACCATTTTCATGGCTCCTTATTTATCAATTGTTAAAGAAAAAACCTCAGCGCCTTGCATTTTAAGGCAACATAATATGGAATCAGAAATTTGGGAACGAAGGGCAAATAGAGAAGTTAATCCCCTCAAAAAATGGTATGTAAAACACCTTACAAAACGCCTTAGAGATTATGAAAAAAAGATGTTGCCAAAATTTGACTCTATTGTTTGGGTAACGGAACATGATCTTCAAAAAGGTAAAAATGAATCTGGCCATACACCCAACTTTGTTGTGCCATCAGGTGTTGAAATCCCCATTGAATCGAGTGAGTTAAAAACCAATAAAAATAAATGGTATCATCTTGGTGCACTAGATTGGCCACCCAATCTTGAAGCATTGATGTGGTTTCTAAAAAGTGTTTGGCCAAAAATGATTGAGGAAAATAGAGAATTAGAATTGCATATTGCCGGAAGAAATTGCCCGAATTTTTTAAAAAAGTATAAGGCAAAAGGTGTTTACGTGTATGGAGAAATACCAAATAAAGAAACGTTTTTAGTAGATAAGTCAGTTTGTTTGGTACCTATCAAATCGGGTAGTGGTATTCGAATTAAATTGTTAGAAGCTATAGCAAATAAAAAAATTGTTGTTTCAACAGAGATAGGTAGCCAAGGTATTCCCAAGAAACTGCTTAAATCAACCATTTTGGCTAATAGTGCCGAAGGGTTTATATCGGCTGCCAAAAGAGTTCATGACATAGATGCCAAAATTATTGATGAAATGAAAAGCAACCTAATTGCTGAATACAGCATCCAAAATACATCTTTACAGATGGCAAAAATCCTTTTTCCGTCCTCAGATTCTAGTTTCTTAAATAAGAATTAACGAAACATTAGTTTAATTGATACAGATTGTATTTTTTTGAAATGTTTAATAAAATTGCTTTATGAAGTTCGTAGTTAATTCAAAGACCTTACTGCAAAACCTACAAACCATTGGAGGTGTTGTTGTAAGCAAACCTATTCTTCCTATTTTGGACAACTTTTTGTTTGGAATTAAAGAAGGCAACTTGAAAATAACTGCAACAGACTTAGAGACTACAATTACAACAGAACTTGAGGTTCAAGCAGATGGGAATATTCATGTGGCTATTCCCTCCAAAATGCTAATGGAAACCTTGCGTTCTTTGCCGGATCAGCCACTTACACTGGATATCGACGAAAACAACTTCACGGTAGAAATTACTTCTGAAACGGGAAGATATAAACTAAATGGCGAACCTGGTGAAGACTTCCCAAAAACCCCAAGCCATACAGCAGATGAAAGTTTACAAATTCCTGCAGAAGTGCTTGAAGATTCTATAGCTAAAACCCTTTTCGCTACAAGTAATGATGAATTGCGACAAAATCTAACTGGGGTGTTTTTTGAAATAGATGAAAACCAATTGAATTTTGTTGCTACAGATGCCAACAGATTGGTTCGAAGTCAACGCCTCCAGATAGCGTCTTCTTCAACTACAAGTTTTATTGTACCCAAAAAAGCATTAACACAACTGAAGAGCAACCTCACAGCTACAACTGGAAATGTGCAAATGGATTATAACCAAAACAATGTTTTCTTCTCATTTGATAAGGTTAAAATTATTAGTAGATTGATAGATGAAAAATATCCAGACTATAATGCAGTAATTCCTACTGATAACCCCAATAAACTTACCATCGACAGAAGCCAATTTCTACAGTCGGTTAAGCGAATTGCTATTTATGCCAACAAAACAACACAACAAATAAGATTGAAATTGGCAGGTAGCGAAATGACTTTAAGCGCAGAAGATTTGGACATGTCAAACGAGGGAACAGAGAGACTATCAGTAAACTATGCAGGTGCTGATATAGAAATAGGTTTCAATGCGCGATATCTAGTTGATATGTTGACCAACATGACAACTTCCGAGGTTAGTCTAGAATTGAGCGATCCAAATAAAGCAGGAATTTTGTTGCCTTCTGAGCAAGATGAAAATGAGCATTTGCTTATGCTAATTATGCCAATGATGCTCAACAACGGTTAAATATTTGTATTTACCCTTCTTATGATTGCCTCTGCAGCACACTTGCCGCTGTGTATGGCAGCATTTGTGGAACCATATAAATTCCAATCACCTGCCAAATAGGTCTTTTCTTTTTGAGCCATTATTTCTTTTTTATAAGAATAATTAACCTGTTCTTGATTATTTAATCCGTATGGTATATGGTGTGTTTTTATCCATTTCCAATCCGTGGTATCAAAATAATTGGTAATGTATTCCAAAATCTTCTTAGAATCCAACTTATTACTTTCACTAACTTTATTATTTACGGAAATGCCAATATATTCAACATCTCTAGAGTTTACATATAAATTACTGAACTGAACTAGATTACTTATACCTAGTGGATTATTCTCGAACACGGCCAATTCACAGGCTTTTAATACTTTATTGGGCGTAATAAAAACAAAAAGACTATTTTGATTTGCTTTTTTCTGAAATGTCTTTGGTCTAGTATCGATAATAAAATCTGCTGAAGTTTTATATCCATCCTCAAAAAAGAGGTTTTCATTTTCAATTTTTTCCAATGATTTAAAAAAATGAAAATAATTTGTGCCAATATTCTTATAAAGTTGTTTGGGAATAGCGCCCATACCATTTGTAGGAACTACGATACTTCCTGAGAGCATCATCTTCAAAACATATTGAAACACCTTGCTGGACGTTTCCAAATTATTTTCTAAAAAGATGCCTTTTAAGAATGGTTGCAAGGTATGTGAAATAAAATCATCTGAAAGGCCTCTGTTTTTTAAAAACTTATGAGTTGGGATATCTTTTTGGCTAAAAATTTTTTTCAAACTTGTACTTCTCAAATAGACAACAATTTTGGCCATATTCCATAAAGATTTTATATCCATAAAAGGATACCTAAGCATGTTAAAAACATTTCGATAGCGTCCATTAGGATACTCTAAGAAATATTTTTTTTTGTTTTTACAAAGTGTAAATCCCTTTGTAAGGGGCGTAAATTCTAAATCTGCATAATTAACAACACTTAGGGCCTCTGGATAAGATGTAAGGAAAATTTGAAAGCCGTGGTCGACAATTAAGCCCTCTACAAGTTCAGATTTCATCCTACCACCGACTTCAGCTGTTTTTTCGAATACCTCAAAAGGAATATTGGCCCGCTTTAGATACAAAGCAGCAGTAAGCCCAGATATTCCTGCACCAATGATAGCTACTTTTTTCTTTTTCATTTAAAGATCAAAAAACTCAATTGTTTCTTCTATTACCTCTTCCAAATGTTTTGGGAATTTTTCGTTTTCATATGGGTGATAAGCACCAAATACGTGATTGGCATTTTCTATCTCTACCAATATGGATTGCGGAATAATCTCATTGATTCTTTTTGCTTCCTTCAGTAAAACCGTCTCATCATGCGTACCATGTACGAGCAACAGTGGTTTATCGTATTTAACTGCTTGACTCAAAATGTCCAATTTATCTTTATTGGCTTGGTAATCTTCATAATACTGGAATTTTACTGGGAACATTTCACCAGTTCTTTTATTAGGTAGAAATATTTGACCGTCTTCTTCCCATTTTTTTGGATTTTCATGTTCAGCAAATCGATTGAAGCTACAAACCCCTGCCCAGGAAGCTACTTTCTCTATCCTTTGGTCATAAACTGCATTGAGAATAGCCAATCCGCCACCTTTGCTATGACCTATGAGATAAATCCTGTTGCCGTAGATTTCATTAAAGAATTGATTCTTTAATTCATCAAGAACAAGGCCAACTTCTTGAATTTCTGTACTTAAATTATTTTCAGAAAAGGCTTCTAAATCGGTTATTTCATATTGATTGTCTGCGATTCCATTATGCGAAAAGTTGAACTTTGCGAAGGCGTATCCTGCTTGTACAAAATATTCACTCATTAGTTCCCATGGTCCCCAGTCCTTAAATCCTTTGAAGCCATGAACAAACAGCACCAAAGCTTTTGATACTATTTTGGGATTGTGATAAAAATCAAGATGAATTTTACGTTCTCTAGCACCTTCAAAGCTTATTTGTTGTTTCTCCATGCTTTTTTAAATATGATCTATATTGGAATGAACGCTGAAGCAAAAATAATTGAAGGATGATAAAGCTGAACCAATTGCCCAAAGGTGTTTTGTGCGTAAAAAAAATTTCATCCTGAAGAATGCAACGATTATTATCTCCTTTAGTCACCAAATGTTTATGTTGCCATTTGGTTAACCCAAAAGGAAGTTCCAAACCCTCATCGACAAAATAACATTTGGCATTATCCGAATGGATATCGATTATTTTTACCATCATCCGTTGTTTAAAAATCTTAAACCAAATTGAAACTCTATCATTGAGGTTGTTTCCTTCATACAACTCAATATTTGCTAAAAAAGAAGGAGGTTTAAGGGCATTGAACATCTTTTGGTCTAGCATTGAGAAAACCCAATCCATCGGGTATGGGATTTTAGTAGCGCGCGTTACTTTCAAAGATTATAGGATAAACCTACAATTGGTGGAATGGTTTACTTTAAATGTTCAAAAGTTTTTACAGCATCAAAATCTTTCGCTTTTTTGCCAACTCTGTGGATAATGATTTGATGTATCGTTTCCCCTTGCTTTATTTCCTTTACTATATCTTGACCTTTAATTACTTCGCCAAAAACGGTATGACGATTGTCTAACCATGGTGTTTCAGTAATGGTAATAAAAAATTGACTACCATTGGTGCCTGGTCCCGCATTGGCCATACTCAAAATTCCTGGTTTGTTGTGCTTGAGCTCAGGTACAAACTCGTCTTTAAACTGGTATCCTGGTCCACCTCTTCCAGTTCCTTCGGGATCTCCACCCTGAATCATAAAGTCTTGGCCGTCACCATTGGCAACACTTATTACTCTGTGAAACTTTAATCCATCATAATAAGGATCTCCTAAAGGTTTAGCACTATTTTCAATACCGCCCTCTGCCAATCCAACAAAATTTGCCACTGTGAGTGGTGTTTCTTCAAAATGCAGCTTAATGAATATGTCACCAGCTCCTGTCTTCATTTCGGCGTAGACGCCATCTTGTAAATCCATTTGTCTAATTAATTTAGTGGTTTGTAAAATGCCGCACGAACTTACACCAAGGATGGCAAATAAAAAAACAAGGTTTCTCATGTATCAAACGAAAATACTGAATTTCTTACTTTCGCAGCGTCAAAAATGATAGAGCAAATAGCCAAAAGAAAAACCTTTGGAATTGTAAGCCATCCTGATGCAGGCAAAACAACGCTGACGGAGAAATTACTCCTCTTTGGCGGAGCCATACAAACGGCCGGTGCAGTAAAAAGCAATAAGATAAAAAAGACAGCAACCTCAGATTTCATGGAAATTGAAAAACAGCGTGGCATTTCGGTTGCTACATCTGTCTTAGCTTTTGAATTTAATGCCAAGCTTATCAATATACTTGATACACCTGGTCACAAAGATTTCGCAGAGGATACTTACAGAACGCTCACCGCTGTGGATAGCGTAATATTGGTCATTGATTGCGTAAAAGGTGTAGAAGAGCAAACACGAAAATTAATGCATGTTTGCCGGATGAGAAAAACCCCGGTGATTGTGTTTATTAACAAATTGGACCGGGACGGAAAAGACCCCTTCGATTTGCTCGACGAAATTGAAGAAGAATTAAATATAGATGTAAGGCCATTAAGTTGGCCAATAAATGGTGGTAGCGATTTTAAAGGTGTATATTTATTATACAACCATAGTCTCAATTTATTTAATAGCAATAAAACCAAAAAGACCTCTGAAGAAGAGCAGTTAAAAATAAAAAACATACAAGACCCCCTTTTAGATGAAATTGTTGGTGCTGAAGATGCTGAAAAATTGAGGGAAGACGTTGATTTGGTTGAAGGGGTTTATGAAAAATTTGATAAGCAACTTTATATAGATGGTAAATTGGCACCTGTCTTTTTTGGTTCCGCACTCAACAATTTTGGTGTAGATGAATTACTAAACACCTTTGTTAATATAGCACCTAGTCCAAAGTCAAGAAACACAAATGTTCGTTTAGTTGATCCAGAAGAGAAAAAATTTTCTGGTTTTATATTTAAAATCCATGCCAATCTTGATCCAAAGCACAGAGACAGAATTGCTTTTTTGCGGGTCTGTTCAGGTAAATTCGAAAGAAACAAATTTTACCAACACGTTCGGCTAAACAAAAAAGTTCGGTTCAATAATCCTTATAATTTTTTAGCACAGAGCAAAAATGTAATAGACGAAGCTTTTCCAGGAGATGTGGTGGGTTTATATGATACAGGAAACTTTAAAATAGGCGATACCTTAACTGAAGGCGAGGAATTATTTTTCAAAGGTATGCCCAGTTTTTCTCCAGAAATTTTTAAAGAAGTCATCAACTTAGATCCGATGAAAAGTAAGCAACTGAAAAAAGGAGTGGAGCAACTAACCGATGAAGGAGTGGCGCAGCTTTTTACACAACAACCGGGTAATAGAAAATTTATTGGTGTTGTGGGTGAATTACAATTTGATGTGATTAAGTATAGGCTAGAACATGAATATGGAGCCAAATCACGGCTGGATCCCCTAAATTATTTCAAGGCGTGTTGGATGACAGGTGATACCTCCAAAATTGAAGATTTTTGTAAATACAGGCACAAAGACATTGTTTTTGATAAGGACGGCAACAAGGTTTTTCTGGCTCAAACTGCATATATATTACAAATGGCAAAGAGCAATAACCCAGAAATTACCTACCACGAAAATTCAGAATTTAAGTTGGATAATGAATAACAAAAGAAACTTATATTTGCCACCCTTTTTAAAGGACGCGGGTATGGTGGAATTGGTAGACACGCTAGATTTAGGATCTAGTGCCGTGAGGCGTGTGAGTTCGACTCTCTCTACCCGCACTTCTTTTTATAGATATTTCTAAAACAATAGAATCATTGGAAACAAAATTCGAGAAATTAGACGAACTGAACGCTTGCCTTTCCATTCATATCGCCAAAGACGATTACCATGAAAAGGTAAATGAGCAACTAAAAAACTATCGAAACAAAGCCAAAATACCTGGTTTTCGACAGGGTCATGTGCCTATGGGCATGCTAAAGAAAATGGTGGGAGAGAGCATAATTGCTGAAGAGGTAAATAAAATTGCGTCAGATGCGGTGTATAAATACATCAAAGAAAATGAGTTAGATATCCTTGGGCAACCAATGGCACAAGAAGATAAAAATGAAAAACAAGATTTACTCACAGAACCCGATTTTGACCTTCATTTTGACTTGGGTTTGGTGCCGCAGATAGACCTTCAACTCTCATCTAGTGATAAAGTGGAGAGATACAAGCTGAAATTAGATAAAAAAGCCGTTGAAAAAGAACTGGAGAGCATCAAAAGACAATATGGTAAAATGGAGGAAGTGGAGCAAGCAAACAGTGAAAACGATTCAATTGTCGCTAAAATAAATGAGCTAGGGGAAGATGGAAATCCAATTGAGGGAGGACTTGCAGATAAAGAGGTTTCTTTTTTGCCAGAGGTTATTGAAAGCAAAAGCATCAAAAAAACTTTGAATAAGATTAAAAAAGGCGACAAAGCCATTTTGGATATTCGCGAGGCCTTTAACAACAACCAAGCAGTAATTGGTCAAGCGCTTTCCATACCCAAAGAAGCCGTAGAGGATTTAAATAAAAATTTTGAAATTGAAGTAGTAAAAATCAACCAATTACAGGAAGCGGTGTTCAATCAAGAATTGTTTGATAAAGTTTTTGGTGAAGGAGCAGTAAAAGGTGAAGAAGAGTTCCTATCAAAAATCAAAGACAACCTAAGTAAATATTATGAAGGAGAGGCAGAAGCATTTTTAGATGTGCAAATTGATGACTTAATCGAAGAAAAACATGAAGTCCCCTTGCCCGACGAATTCTTAAAGAAATGGTTGGTGTCAACCAAAAATGAGCACTACAATGAAGAAAATATTGATGATCAATATGAAAATGAATCCAACTTATTGAAAAAACAGCTTGTTCGAGAAAAATTTGTTAAAAATTTTGATTTACACATCAACGAAGAGGAATTTAAGGAAGCTTCATTAAGTATGACTGTCAACATGCTACGTCAATACGGTATGCAAAATCCAGATCCGGCAACGATTGAGCAATTTGAAAAATCAAGTCGTGAAAATGAATCGTATATGAACCGGGTACGTGATTTGGTAATTGGTCGCAAAGTGAAAGCCGAAGCCAAAAAAATGGTAACCATCAAGAAAAAGTCTATTGCGATAGAAAAGTTCTATGATTTGGTCAAAAAACGAAACGAAAAAAACAAGCAAACACCTTAATTTGTATCTTTAATATGCACTTCGGAAAAGAATTTCAAACCTATGCAACTAAACATTTAGGTATCAGTAGTACTTTAGTAGACCACTACATCGACAACCTTACGCCCAATATCATAGAAGAAAGACAACTAAATGTTCAGGCCATCGATATTTTTTCGAGACTTATGATGGACAGAATCATATTTCTTGGTGTTCCAATTAATGACCAAGTCGCCAACATCATCATGGGGCAACTGTTGTTTTTAGAATCTACTGCGCCCAATAGAGACATTCAAATTTATTTGAATAGCCCAGGTGGATCCGTTTATGCTGGTTTAGGTATTTATGATACCATGCAATATATCAGCAGCGATGTTGCCACTATTTGTACGGGAATGGCAGCGAGCATGGCTGCGGTATTACTTTGCGCTGGGGCGCCTAAGAAAAGAAGCGCGCTAAAACACTCAAGAGTTATGATTCATCAACCCTTAGGTGGTGCGCAAGGTCAAGCTAGTGATATGGAAATTACGGTAAATGAAATTAAGAAGATGAAGAAAACACTTTATGAAATAATTGCCAACCATTCTGGGCAATCATATGATAAAGTACATGAAGATAGCGATCGAGACTATTGGATGAACGCTGGCGAAGCCAAAGAATACGGCATGATTGACGAAATCTTGCTAAAGAACAAACCTAAAGAAGAATAATTGAGCCAAAAAGAATCCTATTGCTCTTTTTGTAGCCGCAGTGAGTCTGAGGCACAAATACTCATTGCAGGAAAGGAGGCTCAGATATGCGAAAAATGCCTTGCCCAAAGCCAAAGAATATTGGAATCAAGCAAGCAGCACACCGCGGAAAGCACTTT
>CENP01051207.1_pt1 | contig 24717 bp, 26 predicted proteins | sample 361281 | NCBI WGS metagenome assembly CENP01 (sample SAMEA2591122, study PRJEB7988) | marine metagenome | biome: marine biome (ENVO:00000447); feature: deep chlorophyll maximum layer (ENVO:xxxxxxxx); material: saline water (ENVO:00002010), including plankton (ENVO:xxxxxxxx) | depth 70 m | reverse complement strand
AGTAGGAAATTTACAAGTAGAACTTGAAATGGGAAAACCTTTATTTAGTTTTAACGAGATCCCGTTATCAAAAACAATAAACCCAGCTGATATAACTTTAGAGATAAATAACAAGAAATTTACAAGTGGATTTTGTGTAAACGTAGGAAATCCACACATAATTTTTTTTGTTAAAAATTGTTTTGAGTACGATTTAAAAATGATAGGTCCAAAAATTGAAAACCATGATCTATTTCCAGAAAAGACCAATGTGACAATGGCTCAAGTTATAGATAAAAATAATATAAATGTTAATGTTTGGGAAAGGGGCGCGGGACTGACCAAAGCTTGTGGTACAGCAGCTTGCGCAACAGCTGTTGCCGCATTAAAAAATAAATTGGCCAATGATAAAGTAGACATAAAATTTAAGCATGGTTCTTTAAAAATAAAAATAGATAAAACAGATAATATATTTATGATTGGTCCTGTTTCAGAAGTTAAAAAGATTGAATTAGAAGTATAATGAAGTTCTTTGAAAGTTTCAGGTTTAATAATTTATTTAGTAAAAAAAAAATAGATGAAAGCTTGCTTAATAAATTTGAAGAACTTCTTATTGAATCTGATGTTGGTACACAAATAGCTTCGGAGTTGAAGGAGAAATTTAAAAAAGAAAAAATAGGCAAACAAATTAAAGATGAAAAAGAGGTATTTGGTTTCCTAGGAAATCAAATTTCTGAAATTCTTACACCCTACGAAAAAAAATTAGATAACATATGTAATCAATCACCAGCTATTATAGTTGTTGCGGGGGTTAATGGTGTTGGAAAAACAACCACAATAGGAAAACTAGGAAAAATATTCAAAGACAAAGGAAAAAAAATAGTTTTTGGTGCTGCAGATACTTTTAGAGCTGCAGCGATTGATCAGCTAGAACTTTGGTCAAAGAAAATTTCAGTTGATATTGTAAAATCAGATATAGGAACAGACCCAGCTTCAGTAAGTTATAAGACTGCAATTTTTGCAGAAAAAAATAATTTAGATTTAGCGCTAATTGATACTGCAGGGAGACTACAAAATAAGAAAAATCTCATGGAGGAATACAAAAAGATATTTAATGTTTTAAAAAAAATAAATCCAAATTATCCTCATGAGACTATTTTAGTTCTAGATGCTACAACAGGACAAAATGCATTGAATCAAGTTGAGGAGTTTAAAAAAATTTCAAATTTAACTGGTTTAATATTCACTAAATTAGATACAAATGCTAAAGGAGGAATCTTGTTAGCTATTTGTAAGAAATATGAGCTACCTATTTTAGCTGTTGGAATGGGGGAAAAAGAAAATGATTTATATTCTTTTGACTCAAAAAATTTTACTAAAATATTAATAGGATCTTAAATGAAAGTTTTAGGCATAGGAAATGCGATAGTAGATGTGATTTGTAGAGTCAAAGATGATTTTCTATCTGATAATTTATTAACAAAAAGTACAATGAAACTTGTTAGTGAAATAGAATTTAAAAAACTTTTAAGTAATTTAAAAATTGAGGAAACAATTTCGGGTGGCTCAGTTGCAAATTCAATTGTTGGGTTGGCACGACTTGAAAATAAAGTTGGATTTATAGGAAAAATAAACAATGATGAGTTAGGAAGAAAATACGAAGAAGGTTTAAAAAAAGAAAAAGTTGAATATTTTTATTCTAAAAAAAATGAGAAAATACCTACCGGGACATGTTTGATTTTAATTACTCCAGACTCTGAAAGAACAATGTGTACTTTTTTAGGAACTTCAGGAAAGATTGATGAAAATGATATAGACGAAAATATAGTTAAAAAAAGTGAATTAACATTTCTGGAAGGCTATTTGTGGGATAAAGGAGATCCTCAAAAAGCTTTTGATAAGGTAATAAAAAATTCAAATAAAATTGCAATGTCATTGTCAGATATTTTTTGTGTAGAACGTCATAAAGATAGCTTTTTAAACTTAGTTAAAAATAAATTAGATATAGTTTTTGCAAATGAACAAGAAATAACTTCATTAATCGATACTAAGAATTTTAATGATGTAATAACTTTTGGTAAAGAGTTAAGTAATTTAGTAATTATAACTAGAGGAGCAAAAGGTTCGGTAGCAATTAGCAAAAATGAAGTAGTAGAATGCAGCGCACAGAAAAATTTAAAAATTAAGGATTTGACTGGTGCGGGAGATTTATTTGCTTCTGGTTTTCTAGATGGATATATCAATAAAAAAAATTCTAAAGAAAGTTTAGAATTAGGTACTAAAATGGCATCAAAAATAATTGAAAAAATTGGAGCAAGACTCTAAAGCTTTCTTAGTTTTTTCCTATTATAGCTGCCTTTTCCTTTTTTGGGTTTCACTACCCTTTTATGATATTTTTTAGAAAATAAATCTTTAGCAATTTTATTCCTCTTTTTCAAAGCGAGTATCCATCTTTGGAATTTTGAATAAAATTATCATCATTAAAACTTTGTTTTATTTTTTGTCTTAGTCTGTATATGTGTGTCTCAACAGTATGCGTGTGAGCATCCGATGAATAAGACCAAATATTTTCAAGAATATATTTTTTACTTAATGGTTTTTTGGAATTGTGTAGCATATTAATAAAATGAATTTCTTTTTCTGTAATTTTAAGAATTTTTTTTCCTTTTTTTAATACCCTCTCGTTTTTATCAAGAATATAATCTTTTACTTTAATTAAAGAATTTCTACCAAATTCACTCTTCTTACATAAATCAATGATTTCTTGATTAAATTTGAGAATATTAATTGGCAGTTTTAGAGTTGTTTGGTAATTACCTCCTGTATTTTTTCTTAAATTTTTATTTCCTATCAAAATCTTGGGTATATTTATTTTTTCCAAAGAGACTTTTTTTTCAAATGTAGACTCAATAATAATAGCATCATATTTTTCATTAGCCGACTCTATTGAGTTTGGCTCTATTAAAAATAAATTAAATGAAAAAAATGATTTAACTTCCTCAAAAGACTTGATAAAATTTTCGCTACATATACATGCAACGTTAACGGAGTATAAATTCTTATGCATATAAGTTTAATAAAAAACTTTCTTTATTTTTATAACTATAAAATAAAATGCTCAATAGGAAAAGGGGGTCTAACTTCAAAAAAAAAGGAAGGAGATCTTAAGACGCCAAAAGGAAAATTTAAATTCAAACTTCTGCTATATAGAAAAGACAGAATAAGGAAATTTCAATGTAAAATAAAAAAAAGGTCAATAAACCATCTTATGGGTTGGTGCGATGATCCTAGATCTAAACATTATAATAAATTGATTAAATATCCATTTGATAAGAGTGCTGAAAAATTATTTTTAAAAAAAAATATATATGACTTAATTTTAGTAATAAGTTACAACATGAATCCAGTAGTAAAAAAAAAGGGCAGCGCTATTTTTCTTCATATTGCGACAAAAAAATTTTCAAAGACCAAGGGATGTATAAGTATTAAAAAAAAAGATTTTATTAAAATATTAAGCATGATTAGTAATAAAACTAAACTAATTATTCATTGACAGTTCTTGGTCCCAAAATTGCTGATCCAATTCTTAAAAATGTTGAATTAAACTTTATTGCCAGTTCATAATCTTCTGACATTCCCATGCTAAGATGTTCTAGTCCTAAATCAGAATTTAATTCTGATATTTCTTTGAAATATTTTTTTGTATTACCGTCATTCGGTGGAATAATCATAAGGCCAATAATATCTAGATCTAATTCTTTTTGACAATAATTTAAAAAATTCTTTGCTTCATTTTTCATAATTCCAGATTTTTTTTCTTCATTTCCGATATTAATTTGAATAAAATATTTTAGTTTTTTGTTGAATTCTTTTTCACCTTTTTTTAGTGCATTAGCTAGTTTCGTTGTGTCAAGAGAGTGTATATAATCAAATAATTCTACAGCTTTTTTGGCTTTATTTGTTTGCAGTTTACCAATCATATGAAGTTTTAAGTTTGATTTATCTTTTTTTATTTTAGACCATTTTAAAATTGCCTCTTGGACTTTATTTTCTCCAAAATCATGGTGGCCATGGTCGATCAATGGTTTTAATTTATCGATATGAAAGGTTTTGGAAACACAAATTACTTTTGGTATTAGAAAATTATCAATACTTAATCTCTTTATATTTTCTTGTATTAAAGTTAGTTTATTTATAACTTTATTATCCATGGCATTAAAAAAAAAAATATTTTTTTTGATAAATAAATTAAATGAGATTAACCTAGATTATGTCAAATTAACAGGTGCAATTTTAGTTTTAAGAAATACAGAAGAAATAAGTATTGAAGAATTAAAAAAATATAAAAATGAACTTAATAGAAGAAGAATAGTTTTTTTTATAGCAAATAACCTCAGGGCTCTATTTGTAATGAGATCAAACAATTTTTACGTATCTGCATATAATAAAAAAAATTTCTGCCATCTTAAAAAAATAAATAAAAAAATTAATATAATTGGTAGTGCTCATAATTATTTTGAAATAAACCAGAAGATTAAGCAGGGCTGTAATCAAATTATTTTATCAAGATTATTTAAGACAAATTATGTGAATAAAAAGAGTTTTTTAGGTAAAAATAGATTTAATTTGTTAGCCAATTCATTTTCGGTAAACTTTATTGCCCTAGGTGGTATTAATGAAAAAAATTTTAATCAAACAAGAGATCTAAATATAACTGGTATTGCCTTGCAAGCAGCCAAAAAAAAAGCCGGTAAATTCATACCGGCTTTTTTTAAAAAAACTTTTTAAACTTAGAATGCAATCGTCATTTGCACAGCAGTCGCAGACTGTTTTCTATCAACTGTGTAAGCAGCATTATCTGCTTCAGAGTCTAATATACCTATAGTCATTCCGCCCATTGTGTATGACAAACTGATTGATTCAAGATCCTGGTCTGTGTCAACTACTGCAGAACCACCACCTACGCCTGAAGCGCCGTGGTTATATCTTTTCGATTCTGTTTCGTTCCAAGATACAGTTAAATTATCAGAAACTGCATACGAAATACCGATATAATCGTTAACGTGTTGAGTTTCTGTTGCGTTTGATCCAGAGTCAACTTCTACACCTCTTTGGTAACCAACTTTTAGACCACCAATTGCGTAGTTAGCTCCTAAAGTACCAGCGTGAACATCTTCGTCACCTTTTGATACTCCGTTTTTCTCTATTCGAGAATAACCAGCAGTAAACGATAATCCGTCAACCATAGGAACTGCTCCTTTTAGTACGACATCAAAACCGCTACCTGTTGCTGCATCACCTGCATTTGTACCTTTTTCATTTCCAGCATCACCTGTACCAGCTTTAGGAACGTACATTGCATCTAGCGTTACGCCAGATCCAGCAACGTCAGCTAAAGTATATCTGATACCGTAAGTACCGTTAACTCCTGATACGTCATCAATTGAACCTACAGCAGCTTCTGCTTCTTCAAAAGCTATTGGTGTTACGTTGTCAACTGCATCTATTGGACCTCCAGTAGATGTCAATGCAACAGTTCCACCAGCAGAAAATGGTAAACCTGTAAATACAAGTTCAGAATCATTTAATGCCATCTGATCCGTAGTCATTTTGTATGCAACAGAAGTTCCGTTATCTAGTTCGCCTGAACCAGAGAACGATAGTTCTTTGTTCATATTAAGAGGGTTACCAGTTGTATTGTAACCACCTTTTTTTGTGTAAGAAGCTATCATGCTACCTGAAACACTGATTTCTCCTGCGTGAGCAGATGTGAAAGCAAGTGCACCAGCTAATGCCGATAGTCCTACTTTAGTTATGTTTTTCATGTTTATCTCCATGTTTGTTTATTTAAATAAACTTCGCCAAAAATAACTAGATTCCCTATTTTTTTCATGTTTTTTATATAATTATAGTGTTTTTTCCAATAAGTGTTGTATAAATAACACACAATTGTCGTGGTTTTTTAATGTTAATTTACAACCTTTAAGATTATAAAAAAAGCAACAGTGTATGAAGTTTTTAAACAAAACTATTAATATTCTATTTCTTATGATCTTCCTCAATTCTTGCGGAGGTGGATTTAAGCTTCCTAAACCTGGAGACGCTAGAACTATGGAAACTGAAGGACAAGCGAGAGCCAGAAAAAATATTGATGAAGGTAGAGGAGTAAGTGCAAAAAAATTGTTTGGTGGGGAGAAAAGTACTAATTATGAATTTAGTACTTCTAATCCTCTTTGGAGAGCTACATTTGACGTCATAGATTTTATGCCTTTGGTAACTGTTGACTACTCAGGAGGCATGATTATTACAGATTGGTATACGGACTCGAATACAACTAACGACTCATTAAAATTTACAATAAGATTTTTGTCTAATGAAATTAGAGCAGATAGTATAAAAGTAATAATACATAAAAAAACTTGCAAGAGAGAAGCAAGTTGCATAATAAAAAAAATTACATCAAATAAACTTGAAGATACAATCAGAACGGATATCATCAGAAAAGCAGCACTTTTGGATGCAGAATTAAAGAAAAAGAAGAAGAAAAGCTAACCAAGGTTTAGTATTTAAAAATTAATTTTAATATTCATGGAAAAGATTAATGTAAAAGAAGTAGACCAAAAGTGGCAAAATTTTTGGTCTAAAAAAAAAAATATATTCAAATTTACCGATAAAAATAAAAAATTTTATTGTCTTGAAATGTTTCCTTATCCTTCTGGAAAAATTCATATGGGACATGTAAGAAATTACGCTATAGGAGATGTTGTCGCCAGATATAAAATGATGAAAGGGTTTAATGTGCTTCATCCAATGGGTTGGGACTCTTTTGGTTTGCCTGCAGAAAATGCAGCAAGGGAAAATAATTTAAATCCTAAAGAGTGGACAAAAAAAAATATTTCAACTATGAAATATCAATTACAATTATTAGGTTTGTCTATTGACTGGGATCTTGAAATTTCAACATGTGACGAAGAATATTACAAACACCAGCAAGAGCTTTTTATTGATTTTTATAATAAAGGTTTGGTCATTAGAAAAGAAACTTATGTGAATTGGGATCCTGTAGAGGAAACGGTTCTTGCAAATGAACAAGTAATAAATGGTAAGGGCTGGAGATCAAATGCCTTGGTAGAAAGAAAGAAATTATATCAATGGTTTTTTAACATTTCAAAATTTTCTGACGAATTGCTAGAAGACTTGAAAACTTTAACTCACTGGCCAGAAAAAGTTAAGCTAATGCAAAAAAACTGGATTGGAAAGTCAGTCGGATGTGAAATAAATTTCAAGATAACTAATGAAAATAAGTCTTTAAAAGTTTTTACAACTCGTCCAGATACAATATTTGGAGCCACATTTTTAGCGATATCAGCTGATCACCCAATTTGTGAAAAATTTAAAAACTCATCAGATTTTAATGAATTTAAAAAAATATGTTCACAAGTCGGAACTACGGAAGAAGCTATAGCAAATGCTGAAAAAATTGGTTTTGAAACTAATATGTATGCTGACCATCCGTTTATAAAAGGAAAAAAAATACCAATTTATGTAGCTAATTTTATTTTAATGGATTATGGAACCGGAGCAATTTTTGGTTGTCCGGCACATGATCAAAGAGATTATGATTTTGCAAAAAAATATAAGATTGAAATGATACCTGTGGTAAAACCTGACAAATTAAACGAAAATATTAAAGATGGGGCCTACATGGGCGATGGCAAAATTATTAACTCAAACTTTCTTAATAATTTAGATGTACCAAAAGCTAAAGAAAGAATTATTAGTGAGATTGAAAGTAAAAAAATTGGAAAGAAAAGAATTACATTTAGATTAAAAGATTGGGGTGTATCAAGACAAAGATATTGGGGCTGTCCTATTCCCATGATTCATCTTAAAAATGGAGAAGTTGTTCCGGTCGATAAAAGTGAACTTCCGATAAAATTACCTGAAGATATTGATTTAAATTACAAAGGAAACCCACTTGATAATCATCCTGAATGGAAAAAAACAAAATACAAAAAAACTGGAGAAAATGCGATCAGAGAAACTGATACTCTAGATACTTTTGTAGATTCATCGTGGTATTTTATTAGATTCTGTTCGCCTAAAGTTAAGGATAATCCATTTGATATTAGATCATTTAACTATTGGATGCCAGTTGATCAATATATAGGCGGTATAGAACATGCAATTTTACATTTGTTATATTCAAGATTTTTTATGAGAGCCATCAAGCTCTGCAATAATGAGGTTAAAATCAAGGAACCTTTTCAAGGTTTATTTACTCAGGGAATGGTTTGCCATGAAACATTTAAAGACGCAAAAGGAAAATGGTTAAGTCCAGATCAAGTCAAGAAAACAAACCAAGGTTTTGTCTCTAAAATCAATAATAGTAAAGTTGAAGTTGGTCCGTCAGAAGCTATGTCAAAATCAAAGAAAAATATTGTTGATCCTGAAAGTATGATTAAAATTTATGGAGCTGATGCAGTAAGATGGTTTATTCTTTCTGATAGCCCTCCAGAGCGTGATGTTCAGTGGTCAACATCGGGTGTATCTGCTGCACATAAATTTATACAAAGAATATGGATTTTAAATGGTAAAATATTGAATAATAAGAATGCTAAGTCAGATCAGATTGATGAAAAAAAATTTTTGTCAAAATTTAATGATTATTTGTTTAAAGTATCTGAATTGATTGAAAACTTCCAATTAAATGTGGCTGTAGCAAAAATTTATGAAATGACAAGTCTTTTAGAAACGAGTTTATTAAAAAAAATAAGCACAAAAAGTCTTTTAGATGCCCATATAAAATTCATCAAAATCTTAATGCCTTTTGCACCACATTTAACGTGCGAGTGTCTTTCCAAATTGGAAGGAATTGATTTTTACGAAAAAATTGAATGGCCTAAAGGAGATCATTCTTTGCTTGCAGATCAAGAAGTTACCATTGTTGTCCAAATCAATGGTAAAAAAAGGGGTCTTATAATTGCAAAAAAAGATATGTCAGAGAAAGATGCATTAACACAAGCTAAAAATATTGAAAATATTAAAAAAAATTTGAAGAATAAAAAAATTATAAAAAATATTTTTGTAAAAAATAAGATAATTAATTTTATTACCACTTAAAATGATGAAAAAAATTTTTAATATAGTATTTTTCATTTACATCTTAATATTGTTTTCGGGGTGTGGATATCAGCCATTATTAACCGAAAAATTTCAAAAATTTAATATCAAAAATTCTAATATAATTGGCGATAGAAAACTTGGACAAAATTTAATAAATAACTTTAGTGAAATACAAAATGCTAAAAATAATTTAACTTTTAAAGTAGAAGCAAGTAAAAAAAAAGAAATTGCAAATCGAAGTGCGAAGGGAACGCCTTTAGAATATAATTTAAGTGTAAATTTTCATATATCAGTTATTTCCGACAATGATGGTAAAGAAATACTAACTCAAAATTTTTCTCAAAGTGACACTTATAAAGCTTCAAAATTACACTTAGATACTCTTAATCGTGAGAGGAAAATTGTGGATAATATTGTTAAAAACATAGCTGATCAAATAACAATTAAACTTAATTTAATCTATAATTAAAAAATGATTTTAAAGAGTTTTTTAGTTGAAAAAAATTTATCTCTTATTGAAAATTATAATTTAGTTTTAATAGCAGGTGAAAATATAGGGCTTAAAGATGAGTTAAGATCTGAAATAAAAAAAAAATTTTCTAACACTGAACAGATTAGCTTTGATCAAGAAGAAATAATAAAAAAACCAGATTTATTAGATGAACAGTTAAATAACAAATCCCTATTTAAAAGCAAAAAAGTAATTTTTATAAGCGAAATATCAGAAAAAATTAAAAAGAAAATTGACGAAATTATTGAAAAACCAAATGATGATGTGAGAATTTATTTATTCGGAAAAGCATTTGATAGAAAATCAGAATTAAAATCTCTTTTTGAAAAAAATAATACAGTTGCAATAATTCCTTGTTACCAAGATAATCATAGAACTTTATCTGAATATTTGCAAAAAAAACTAAAAGGTTATAATGGGTTAAATCAAGAAATAATCAATTTTTTAATTGAGAACTCAGGACTAGATAGAAAAGTTATTTCACATGAGATCGAGAAAATTAAATCTTTATTTAAAGACAAAAACATTGATCAGGAAAAAATAATTAATCTTCTCAACAATGCCTACAATTTGGATTTTAACAACTTAAGAGACTCTTGTTTGGAGGGAAATAAAGATAAATTAAATAAGAGTTTGGGCAATATTGCTCTTCAAAATGAAGATGTATATTTTTATTTAAATACCCTGAATTTAAGAGTTCAAAAACTTACTCAATTATTAGATCAATACAAAAAGGATAAAAGTATAGATTTAGCAATGAATAATTTGAAACCAAAAATATTTTGGAAAGACAAACCTATAATAATGGAACAGATTAGAAAATGGAATATGAAAAAACTCGATAAAGCAAGACAAAGTATAATTGAAACAGAAATAAGAATGAAAACAAAAATGAATAGTTACAACACCATTATTATAAAAAATTTACTGATAAAACTCTACAGACTAGCGAATTCTACTTCCTAAGAAGTTTTGAAATTAATTCAAACTGTTCTAAAGACTCATATTTGATAATAATTTTGCCCGAATTATTTTTTTTATTATTAATTTCAACATTAAGACCAAGTTTGCTTTCAATCTCATTCCTTACAAATTCAACATTAGGATCTTTAATCTTTTGAGTACTCTTTTTACTACTCTTGGCAATAGACTCTACCTCTCTTGCGGCAACCCTCTTTTTTACTATATTTTCTGCTACTTCTGATGCATTAGCCATTCCAATTAGAGGTCTGGCTTGACCAGCTGTAAGCTTACCCTCCTCTATCAATCCAATAATATCTTCAGGCAAAGTTAATAACCTTAAAGTGTTACTCACGTGGCTTCTGCTTTTTGACATAAATTTTGCAACCTTTTCATGATCGTATCCAAATTCTTTTATTAATCTCATATATCCCTTGGCCTCTTCAATAACATTTAAATCTTGCCTTTGAACATTCTCTACAATTGCAATCTCTAAACTTTTCTGATCGTTTATATCTAAAATAAGAACAGGGACTTCATTAAGACCGGCTTTTTGAGCTGCTAGCCACCTTCTTTCTCCAGCAATTATTTCAAACTTTCCTGGCTCGTACTTATTTGGTCTTACTGCTATTGGCTGGACCACGCCATTTTCTTTTATTGATGAAGTCAACTCAGCTAGCTTATCTTCATCAAATATAGTTCTGGGTTGATACTGATTACGTTGAAGATCAGAAATAGGTAATTTGTTTTTTTGAATTTCGTTAGGGTTAGATTTATTTTCTATGTCACCAAACAAGGCTGACAAACCTCTTCCGAGTCCTTTTTTAGCAGCATTCATGCGGCGCTCCCGATTGGTTCACTATTATTATTTTGGCCAATAAATTCCTCAGCCAAATTAATGTAGGATTTACTGCCTGAACAATTTTTATCATAAATCAGACAAGGCATTCCGTGTGAGGGAGCTTCTGATAGTCGTACGTTTCTTGGAACGACAGTTTTGTAGACCTTTTCTTTAAAATGTTTTCTTGCCTCCAAATCTACTTGTGATGAGAGCTTATTTCTTTTATCAAACATGGTTAAAAGAACCCCTCTAATTCCAAGATTAGGATTTAAATTAACCTTTATTCTATCAATAGTTTTAACGAGTTGAGTAATTCCCTCTAAAGCAAAAAATTCTGTTTGAAGAGGTATTAATAACTCATCCGCTGATACTAAAGACATTACTGTCAACAAACTCAAAGAAGGAGGGCAATCAATAAAAATATTTTCATATTTGTTTAGGTATGGACTATTTTCTTTTTTTAAAATCTCTTTGAGCAAAAAAGCTCTATTAGAATCGTTTGCTGTTTCAACCTCAAGCCCAGATAAATTGACATTCGAACCTATAAGATCAAGCCCAGGTACACTACTTTCTTGAATAGCATTCTGACCTGAATTCTTTCCTATAAGGACATTATAAATACTATTATCCTCATTGTTGTTTGACTTGCCAAGACCAGTAGTAGCATTACCTTGCGGGTCCAGATCAATTACTAGAATTTTCTTCCCTTTTTTGGCAAGCGCAGCTGCAAGGTTGATAACAGTCGTAGTTTTGCCTACCCCACCTTTTTGATTAATTACTGATATTATAGATCTAGCCACAATTTATTTTTTGGCATCAACTAAAAGTATTTTTGAATCACTCTGTGTGATGCTAGATACTAGCTTATACTTAAAAATCATATCCTTTGAAGCTTTATTTATTTCTTCCTGTGCACTCTTTCCCATCATGACAATCAAATTATGGGTATTTTTTACAGTTTCACGTGAAATTCTAAGTATTTCACCTAAATTTTTAAATGCCCTACATACTATGTAATCACTATCAATTTTATGAGATTGATAATCATTATCATATATAAAAACATTTGTTAAACCTATTTTTTTTATAACAGCATTAATAAATTTAATTTTAACTTTGGATTTTTCGAAAAGTTTCACGTGAAACTTGTTAATATCGGAATAAAAAATAGCTAGTACAATTCCAGGAAATCCAGCTCCGGTACCTAAATCAGACAAACTACTAAAATTATTATGATCTATATGTTTGACAAGCTGCGCAGAATCTAAGACATGCCTATGCCAAATATCGTTTTGAGAGTTTTTTGAGATTAAATTATATTTTTTGTTGTAGTTAATTACTTCATTAACATACATTTCAAGTTTTTTGAGTTTATCTTCATTAAAATTCAGATTTTTAGATAAAATTATTTTTGATTTAACCTTAGATTCACTAGAAATCATAAGGATTCTAGGCTGATACCCTATGTTTGGCCTTTTTTATAGCTCCTAAAATAATTATTGCTGCAGCTGGAGTGACTCCGTCGATCCTTAAGGCCTGTCCTATTGTCTTAGGCTTTATCAATTTCAATTTTGATTTAACTTCATTAGATAGTCCGCTAAAAGAGTCATAGTCGATCTCATTAGGTATGACTAAATTTTCATCTTTCTTAAAAGTTTTAATGTCTTTTTCTTGTTTGGGCAAATAGCCGGAATAATGGGCATTAATTTCAACCTGCTCATCAATAGAGTGTCCATAATGGGGTATGTCAGCCCAAATCTTCCTTAGGTCTGCTAAATTAACATTTTTTATTCCCAAGATGTCTAATCCGGATCTTTTGACACCATCCATAGCGATTTTAATAGAGTGCTTTGCAGCAACATTAGGTGTCATAGATTTTTTAGATAAAGATGATTGCAGACTATTTATTTTTTTTAGCTTTTCATTAAATAGTTTTTTCCTCTTAACTTTAACTAAATTCATTTTTATACCTACAGGGGTTAATCTTTGGTCCGCATTATCTGCTCTCAAAGATAATCTATATTCGGCTCGAGATGTAAACATCCTATAGGGTTCTGAGACACCCTTTGTGATGAGGTCATCTATCATCACTCCTATATATGAGCTTGATCTATCCAAAATAAATTCTTCACTTTTTTTTATTTTTAAAGCAGCATTAATCCCGGCTATCAGTCCTTGTGCTGCGGCTTCTTCGTATCCGGTTGTTCCGTTAATTTGGCCAGCTAAGAATAGTGACCCTATTTTTTTGGCTTCTAGACTCGCTTTTAGCTCTCTTGGGTCGACATAGTCGTACTCTATAGCATAACCAGCTCTTACCATTTTAACCTCCTCTAAACCCTTGATTTTAGATAGTATTTTGATCTGGACGTCTTCTGGAAGGGAGGTGGAAATACCATTAGGGTAAACTGTATGGTCGTCCAATCCTTCGGGCTCCAGAAAAATTTGGTGTTTTAATTTTTCTCTAAACTTGACTATTTTATCTTCAATGGATGGACAGTATCTCGGGCCTACCCCTTTAATGTTACCGGAGTACATTGCGCTACGTGAAATATTCTCACTTATTATTTTATGTACTTGATCATTAGTGTAAGTCATGCCACAACTAATCTGTTTGTTTGTAGACTGTGTGGTTAAAGATGAAAAAAAATATGGTTCTTTATCTGCCGGCTGCATTTCTAAACCATTATAATTGATAGTTCTTCCGTCTAGTCTTGGGGGTGTTCCTGTTTTAAGTCTTCCAATTTTGATGTTATATTTCTTCAATTGTTCACTCAGACCTATAGAAGGTTTTTCGTCATACCTTCCCGCTGGTATCTGTTTTTCACCTATATGGATCAAACCATTTAAAAAGGTACCTGTGGTAAGAATCAATTGATTGCACGCTACCTCTTTTCCACTTTTACAAATAAAACCTTTAATTTTATCCTTCTGAAAAATAAATTTTACAACAGGATCAGCTATCACTTTTAAATTAGGATAGTTTAATAACAAATCTTGCATATGTTTTTTGTAAAGCTTTCTGTCAGACTGAGTTCGCGGTCCTCTGACTGCAGGACCCCTACTTCTATTTAATAATCTAAACTGAATCCCTGATTTGTCGGCAACAACACCCATAACTCCGTCTAGAGCATCGATTTCTCGTACTAAGTGGCCTTTACCTAGTCCCCCTATGGCAGGATTACACGACATTTCGCCAATTGTCTCTATTTTATGCGTAAAAAGCCCAGTATTTACACCAATTCTGGCAGATGCAGCGGCAGCCTCGCATCCAGCATGTCCGCCACCTATTACGACTACATCAAATGTCATTTTATTGCTCATAGAACAAATGTATCGATGAAATATGATTTTACAAGCTCAAAGATGGCTCATTTGCCGATGCAAAAGTCCTGAAATATAGAACCTAGTATTTCTTCTACATCAACCTTGCCTACTATACTCCCAAGATGTCTAGTAGCTAGTCTAAGGTCTTCCGCAGCTGTTTCTATCTCTCTTTTTTGATCTTTTTTTAAAAATTTTTCTATTTCTTTTAATGCTGCATTAAGTTTAGTTCGATGTCTTTCTCTAGTAACCAAAATATTATTTGCTTTCATAAATTTTTTGCTTAGATTCTCTTTAATTTTCTTTATAAGGATATCAATATTCTTATTGTTTTTTACCGATATCAAAATTTGATCATTTTTTTTAAATTCATTTTTTGGAGTTTTTTTGCTTAAATCTGACTTATTAAAAACTAGAATACAGTCTTTATTAATTAATTTTTTTAGATCTTTATTAATTGTTTTTTTAGATACATCTATCACAATCAAAGTTAGATCGGCATCTTTAGCTTTTTTAATAGCCCTTTTTATTCCTTCTTTTTCAACCTTGTTTTTAACCTTTCTGATGCCTGCTGTGTCTGCCAGAATAACAGGATATCCATCAATATTAAGATAAGTTTCTATAACGTCCCGTGTTGTACCTTCTTGTTCAGATACAATAGCTGCTTCTCTTTTGGAAAGGAGATTTAGTAAAGAAGATTTTCCTGCGTTCACATCTCCAATAATAGATATTCTGAATCCGTCTCTAATTTTCTCTCCGATTTTTTGGTCCTCTAGTATTTGTTTAATGTCTTTGTGAACATGCTTTATAGAAGCATGAACCTCTTTTAAAACATTCTCTGGAAGATCATCTTCAGCAAAGTCTATTTTTGCCTCAATATAAGACAAAGATTTAACTAACTTTTCTCTTAAAGAATTGTAGTGATTTGATGCATTTCCCTGGATAAGCTTTATGGCCTGCTGTCTTTGAAGCTCAGTTTCGGCATGTATAAGATCCCCAATACTTTCAGCTTCGATTAAATCCATTTTATTGTTCTGGAATGCAATCTTGGTAAATTCCCCTGGTTCTGCTAACCTGCAATCTTCTTGTGCGCCAAGTACTCTCAAAAAACAACTGACAACTGCATTGCTTCCATGGGTATGAAATTCTGCCAAATCCTCTCCTGTATAACTGTTTGGGCCAGGCGACCAAATTAATAATCCTTCGTCGATCATTTTTCCATTTAAAGGATCATAAAATTTACAAAGGTTAACCTCTTTAGATTTGATGTCATTTTTCTTTGTTATTATTTTTGAAATTTTTAAGCTGTCTTTTCCAGACAATCTCAAAATTGCAATCCCCGAAGGTCCTTTCCCTGTTGATAGTGCAAATATATTCATTTGTGTTTTTCTCGTTTTTTCATAACATAGAGTATATGAAAAATACCATTTCTTTTAACACTAAGTTTGGCCGGATTTATGCCACTGAAATAAACAATAAGATAACAAAAATTCAATTTTGCAGAAAAAAAGAGTTGGGAAAGAAAAGCAAAAACTTGAAAAATATCAAAAAAAAAATTATTTCATTTTTTCAAAAAAAGACAAATAAATTAGATGCTAAAATTCTTTTTAATGGAAACCCTATTCAAAAGAAAATATGGAGGGAATTGAAAAAAGTTAAAAAAGGCAAGGTAAAAACCTATGGAGAAATTGCTAAAAAATTAAAAATTTCACCAAGATACGTGGGTAGAGTTTGTGGAGAAAACAATCATTTATTGGTTGTTCCTTGCCATAGAATTATAAGATCTGACAAGACTTTAGGGGGATTTTCTTCACCTGGAGGAATAAAACTAAAAAGAAAATTGTTAGAATTTGAAGGTATTTTTATTTAGGAGAACAAGCCAACCAACTCATCTTATAAGGCCTGTTTTCTGAAGCAATAAGCCATCTATCATCATCGTTCAAATCTCTTAGAAGGGAAATTTTTGAAAAATCTCTATTAGATGTCGTTAAAGTTTCAACTTTAAAATATTTCTTGATTTTAGCTATAAATTCTTGATTTTTTTTATCATCATGAAGTCTATGAAATTCGATAATTAAATTACAATTTTTAATTACTTTTAAATTTTCATCATCAAAAATACTAAATTCATCACCCTCTATATCTACCAAGAAAAAAATATCATTTATTTCTTTAAAACTGGAATCGAGATCTTTTAAGAAATTTTTATTTGCATCCTTTTTAATTAAAAGTTTATCTTGAAGATTGTTTAATTTTGAATTTTCTATCATTATATTTCTTGATGATTCAGAAATTTCAAAAGCTAATGATTTTTCAAAAAGACTGCTATATAAAACTCCTAAAGCAAAATATCCTTCACCAGCTCCAAAATTAACAAAATATTTCTTTTTATTTTTTTTTTGTAGTTCTGCTATTTTGTTTTGTATTTCTTGTTCGTAGCATCCAACAATTTTTGAGGATAAATCTGTATTAAATTTGTAATTTTTTTTATCCCATTTTGCTTCCTTAATCAGTTTCATGCCTTGAAAAAGTCCTGCAATTATTTTTCCAGAAGATCTTGAAAAAAGATAGTTTACTAGCCAAATTTTTCTTTTGTCTAAGGCTGTATGGAATCTGAATTTAAAACCAAATTTTCCAATCAAAACATTAAAAAAACCTATCACTCCATCTCGTGAGAGTGAAAATTTAAATTTTGAAAGGTTCACACTAGCTAGGTTTATTCATTGAAACAAAGAAATCTGTATTGTTCTTTGTATTCTTAAGTTTAGACATTAAAAATTCTATTCCATCCATTGTGCCCATCGGACTAATGATCCTTCTTAGAACATTAACTTTTGAAAGATCTTCTTTTTTGAAAAGCAGCTCTTCTCTTCTAGTTCCTGAACGAGTTATATCAATAGCTGGATAAATTCTCTTATCTGCAATTTTTCTGTCTAAAATTAACTCTGAATTTCCAGTACCTTTAAATTCTTCAAATATTACCTCGTCCATTCTGCTTCCTGTATCTACCAGAGCGGTTGATATAATGGTTAATGATCCGCCTTGTTCTACATTTCTTGCGGCACCAAAAAATCTTTTGGGACGCTGAAGTGCATTTGCGTCTACACCTCCGGTTAGAACTTTTCCTGAACTAGGTACAACAGCATTATATGCTCTTCCCAATCTAGTAATGGAATCTAATAAAATTACTACATCCTTTTTATGTTCAACTAATCTTTTTGCTTTTTCAATCACCATTTCAGCAACAGCAACATGCCTTGATGCGGGCTCATCGAAAGTAGAACTTATGACTTCTCCTTTAACTGTTCTTTGCATATCAGTAACTTCTTCGGGTCTCTCATCAATTAAAAGTACCATCAAATAACATTCTGGATGATTAACTTCTAATGAGTTTGCTATATTTTGAAGAATTATTGTTTTTCCAGCCTTAGGGGGAGAAATTATTAATGATCTCTGACCTTTTCCAATAGGACTTACAAGATCAATTAACCTAGCTGTTTGGTCAGGTTTTTTTTCTGTAGTATTTTTTTCCACTTCCATTTTTAATCTATTTTCAGGATAAAGAGGAGTTAGGTTGTCAAAGGCTATCTTGTTTCTTCCTTTTTCCGGATTTTCAAAATTAATTTGACTTACTTTTAAAAGCGCAAAGTACCTTTCAGCATCTTTTGGTGCTCTTATTTCTCCTTCAACTGAATCCCCAGTTCTTAAACCAAATTTTCTAATTTGACTTGGGCTAACATAAATATCATCAGGTCCAGGTAGATAATTAGACTCTATTGCTCTTAAAAAACCAAAACCATCTTGTAAGACTTCTAGAACTCCTCCTCCAGTTATTTGTTCGTTTTTATCAGCTAGCTTTTTTAGGATTGCAAAAAGAATTTCCTGTTTTCTTAAAGTACTAGGATTTTCTATTCCAAGCTTTTCAGCTTGAGTTATCAACTCTGATGGCGATTTCTGTTTTAGTTCTTGTAAGTTCATTTTTGATTGTTCTTAATATTAGGTAAGTAATACAAATATAGTGATTTAAATGGTATTTTCAAGTCTAAATTGGCTTAAAAATCACAATAAATATTATTGCAATTAATAAAACAGTAGGTACTTCGTTGATAAATCTGAAAAATTTCGATGAATGTCTGTTATTGTTTTCACTAAAGTTTTTAAGGCAACTAAAAAGGAAAAAATGATAAAAGGTGAGCGAAATTACTAAGATTATTTTTACCAATAACCAAAATTCTTTTAGGGTCTCTAGCCCTAGTGAATGGAGTAATAATAAACCAAAAATCCAAGAAAGTATCATTGATGGATTCATGATATAAACAAAAAGTCTTTTTTCCATAATGTTAAAAGTATTGTACTTATCTTGGTTGTCTTTTGTTTCTGCATGATAAACAAATATTCTTGGTAAGTATAATAATCCAGCCATCCAGGATATAACCGCTATTAAATGTAAAGACTTAAAAAGCAAATATGTATTCATTATTTTTTGATTAAATATTTATCAATTAGATAAGATAATAATTCTATATGGTCATTATTATCATTAAGGCAGGGAACTAAATCAAAGTTTTTTCCTCCATTTTTTACAAAACTCTCTTTGCCTTGTATTAAAATTTCCTCCAATGTTTCAACACAATCGGAAGAAAATCCCGGACATATTACTAAAATATTTTTTTTATCTTCTTTTGGCAATTTTTCTAAAGTTTTATCAGTATAAGGCTGCAGCCACTCTTGGGGTCCAAATCTAGACTGAAATGTAGTCTCAATAGGTATATCACTTTTTAATTTTTCTTTAAGAAGTCTAGATGTTTTTTGACAATAACAATGATAAGGGTCACCTTTTTGAAAATATTTTTTTGGTATCCCATGATAAGATGCGATGATTAAATCTGGTTTCCAATTTATTTCTGAAATTTTTTTTTCAACACTCTTTTTTAAACCCTCTATATATAATGGCTCAGATTCATAATGAGGTATTATTTGCAAGCTTGGTTGCCATCTCATTTTCATAATAGTTCTGTAAACCTCATCACAAACTGTTGCGGTTGTTGCCGATGAGTATTGTGGATAGAGAGGTAATATAATTATATTTTCACACCCTTTTTCTCGAAGCAAATTCATTTTACTAGCTATACTTGGATTCCCATATCTCATGGCATAATCAATTATTATTGATTCTTTGATAATTTTTTTTTGCAACTTTTTTGTTTGCATAATTGTATAATATCTTAATGGAGACATATTTTCTTTTTGCATCCAAATTTTTTTATATGCCTCTGCTGTTTTTGAAGGTCTAAAATTCAAAATAAACAAATTTAAAATAATTTTCCAAATTATTGGATTTACTTCAATTACTCTTTTATCAGACAAAAATTCTTTTAAATATCTTCTAATATCTAACCAACTTGTTGAATCGGGCGTTCCCAGATTTACTAGTAGCACGCCTGTTTTACCAAAATTTACTTTAGGGTGGTTTTTTTCCATGGTTTTTTTATATTTTTTAAGAACTTTATCAATTTTTTATAAATGATACAAAGTAAAGAAAATGATTCGTAAAATTAAATTAGATAAAGGGATTTATAGCAATACTCTCAGTTTTTTTAAAAAGAGATTTATAGAACTTTGCGGACTTCTTCTAATAAGTACTTTTTTGATATTTTCTTACTCCCTACTTAAATACTCTCCAGAAAATCCTACCTTGATTTACAAAATTGACGCTGGATTTTCATACAGTACTTTCCAAGCATATTTAAATATGGTTGCTGATTTTTTTCTTCAATCTTTCGGTTTGATATCCTTTTTGATTGCGCTCAGCATTTTCTCTTGGGGAATTAATTTGATTATAAATAAAAAAATTTATAATTTTTTAAGCAGAACTTTTTATATCGTTCTATATATAATTTTAGGATGTCTGTTTATTTATTTAACTAATAACAATTCTTTCTGGCTGATTGATAATGGGAATTCCGGTTTTGTCGGCGAACAAAGTTTTGATTTAGTAAGAACTTTCGCACCAATTATTGAAAATGATGTATTTAAAGTTTTTCTATTATTTTTAACCTTAATTTTCTTTTTTTTAGGATCAGGTATAAATGTTAAAGTAATTATTGGAAAAATTTTTAAAAAAAATATTAAAGAGAGTGATTTAGATACTTACGATAATGATCGGTCAATAGAAGATATTGATAAGGTTGAGTCTAAACAACAATCTTTTTCATTTAAAAATTTATCTGAAAGCAAAAAAATAAAAAAAGATGATTATTTGCTTCCTTCTATTAAGTTACTAGAAAAAAAACAAATCACAAAAAGCATAAACTCAAAAAATCCTAAACCTGATTTTATTGAAAAAATTTTATTAGATTTTGGTATAAAAGGAAAAATTAAAAAAGTAAGTAATGGACCTGTAGTAAGCTTGTATGAATTTGAACCTGCTGCTGGTGTTAAAGTATCTAAAATAATTAATTTATCTGATGATATAGCTAGAAACACCAGTTCTGTTTCGGCAAGGGTATCAATTATACCTGGGAAAAATACAGTGGGAATAGAAATTCCAAATGAGAAAAGAGACGGTGTTGTTTTGTCTGAAATTTTAGAATCTGATAATTTTTATAAAAAAGAAATTAAGTTACCAATAGCTCTTGGTAAAAGTATTTCCGGATCTCCTTTGGTTGCTGATTTAACATCCATGCCTCATTTATTAATTGCTGGTACAACTGGATCTGGTAAATCAGTTTGCATAAATACTATCATCACCTCACTTCTTTATAGACATAGCCCGGATATTTGTAAGTTTATTTTAATTGATCCAAAAATGTTAGAGCTTTCATCTTACGAAGGTATACCTCATCTTTTGTCTCCAGTAATAACAGAGTCAAAAAAAGCAACTGCTGCTCTAAGTTGGACTGTAAGAGAAATGGAAAATAGATATAAATTAATGAGTTCTGAAGGTGTTAGAAATATTGATGGATATAACATGAAACACAAACTGAAAATGCCTTACATTATTGTTGTCGTTGATGAAATGTCAGATTTAATGTTAATTTCAGGAAAAGAAATTGAAAGTTATGTTCAGAAATTATCTGCTATGGCAAGGGCTGCTGGTATTCATATAATTATGGCTACTCAGAGACCAAGTGTAGATGTTATAACTGGAACAATTAAAGCTAATTTTCCAACTAGAATATCTTTTCAAGTAAGTTCTAAAATTGATAGCAAAACTGTTTTGGGTGAACAAGGAGCCGAACAACTTCTTGGCAAAGGAGACATGCTTTTTATGTCGTCAGCGAACAAAATTTTTAGAATTCATGGTCCTTATATATCTGAAAGTGAAATAGAAAAAATATCAAGTTTTTTAAGATCCCAGGGAAATCCTGATTATGTTGAAGAAATAACAATAAACAAAGGTAATGATATTTCTGATATTTCTTCAAGCGACGAGAATGATGAGCTTTATGAGTCTGCTATTAAAATAATCCAAACAGAAAAAAAAGCATCAACTAGTTTCTTACAAAGAAAACTTCAAATTGGGTACAATAGAGCTGCAAGAATAATGGAGCAGATGGAAGAGAAAGGTGTGGTAAGTAAAGCAAATCACACTGGTAAAAGAGAGGTTTTGTAGTTTTTGCTAAGAAAAAAATCTATATTAACTTTTATAATTATTTTGTTTTTTAGTGCTACAGGTTTAGTAGCCAATGAAAAGTTAAAAATTATTGAAAATATAAATAATATAGAGACTCTTAAATTTAATTTCATTCAAATTTCTTTTAATAATAAAGAAAATGGAATTTGTTTTTTAAAAAGACCTCATTTCTTAAAATGCATATACGAAGATAAAAAACAAAAAGAGCTTATAGTTAATAGAAAAAATCTTGTTATATATCATAAAAGATATAACAAAGCATATTTTTATCCAGTTTCAAAATCATATTTTGCAGATATTTTAGATAAAAAAAAATTTGAAAATCTGATTTTAGATGGAGATTTAAGATTGAATGAAGAAATTTTTGAAATAAAGCATTCGGCAGAAAATAAGGGGGAGATAATATTTTTTTTTGATAAAGAAAGTTTTAATCTTTCTGGATGGCAAGTCATCGATCTAAATGGTAATAATACTAACTTTAAAATCAGCAATCTTAATAAAAACCAGAATTTAGATAAAAAGCTATTTAATATTCCAATAATTAACTAGAAACCATTTTCCCAACATTTTCTCCACCAAAAATGTGAAAATGTAAATGAGGAACTTCCTGTCCTCCATTTTTCCCTATATTAGATAAAGCTCTATATCCGCCATTTGTATTAGATACTTTGAGTAACTTAGCAACATGAGAGATTGCCTTGAAGAATTCTGTAATTTCTTTTTCTTTGGCGTTTTGAATGAAGTCATCCAGATCTACATATGGTCCTTTAGGAATAACTAAAGCATGAATCTTTTTTTGAGGACTTATGTCATGGAATGAAAGGACAAATTCATTCTCATAAATTTTTTTACAAGGTATTTCTCTTCTTAATATTTTAGCAAAAATATTGTTTTTGTCATATGCCATTTTATTTTTTTTGCCTTTTCTTTAATTCATCCATTACATCTTCGATTTTAATATCATTTGCTTCTAAGAGCACGAATAAATGATACAAAACATCGGATGCTTCATGAACTTTATTTGAATTTTTTTCAATTGCTTCGATAAGTTCTGCTACCTCTTCTTTTACTTTTTCAATACTTAGCTTTTGATTACTTAATAATTTACTCGTATAGGATTTCTCAGATGGAAACCCTTTTCGTTGACGAATAATAGAAATTAATTCTTCTAATGTTTTAAACATTTTTAAATTCTTACAGGAATTCCTTTTGAGTCTAAATATTTTTTTGCGTCTTGTATTGAAAATTCACCAAAATGAAATATTGATGCTGCCAATACTGCACTAGCTTTGCCTTTTTTAATACCATCATGTAAATGTTCAAGATTTCCAACACCACCTGAGGCTATAACTGGAATATTTACTGAATTACAAATTAGCTCAGTTAACTCTAAATCATATCCTTTTTTTGTTCCATCTCTATCCATAGAAGTTAAAAGTATTTCGCCTGCACCAAGTGCCTCTACTTCTTTGGCATAACTAAGAACATCTTTGCCAGTAGAATTTCTTCCTCCATGAGTAAATACTTCCCATTTATTTTCACCAGTCTTTTTTGCATCAATTGCAATAACAGTGCACTGGGATCCAAAGTTTTCAGCTGATTCTTTTACTATTTTTTTATCTTTTACTGCCGCTGTATTAATGGAAACTTTATCTGCACCAGAACTTAGTAAATTTGAAATATCATTTATATTTCTAACTCCACCTCCAACGGTCAATGGAACAAAACATTGTTGAGATGTTTTTTTTACAATATCTAAAATGGTATTTCTATTTTCGCTAGATGCAGTTATGTCTAAAAAACAAATTTCATCGGCACCATTTTCGCTATAAAATTTAGCTTGCTCGGTTGGATCTCCGGCATCAACCAAGTTAATGAAATTAATTCCCTTAACAACTCTGCCATTATTAACATCTAGACAAGGTATAATTCTTTTTAGCATTTAAAATTAGCTTAATAAGTTAACTATATTTCCTGAAACCGACAAACGTCCATCATATATTGCTTTACCAACTATTACTCCTTCAAAGTATTCCGGATGTTGTTTTACTGCAACTATATCATTTATAGATCCTACACCTCCTGAAACTACAACTGGAATCTTATTTTCAAGAAGTTTAACAATTTTAATAGTTTCTTCAAAATTAGGCCTTGTTAAAGTTCCGTCTCTTTCAATATCTGTATAAATTATTCTTGAAACACCTATGTTTTTAATTTTCATTAAAAAATCTGAGGCCAAAATTTTTGTTTGCTCTTTCCAACCTCTTAATGCGATAAATCTATTACGAACATCAATAGCGACTGCGATTTTATTTTTAAATTTACTACAAATATTCTCTAACA
>CENP01026394.1_pt1 | contig 24755 bp, 15 predicted proteins | sample 361281 | NCBI WGS metagenome assembly CENP01 (sample SAMEA2591122, study PRJEB7988) | marine metagenome | biome: marine biome (ENVO:00000447); feature: deep chlorophyll maximum layer (ENVO:xxxxxxxx); material: saline water (ENVO:00002010), including plankton (ENVO:xxxxxxxx) | depth 70 m | reverse complement strand
TATCTTTAAAAGCTAATGGAATATCATCCCTATTTTCAATAGTTTGGTAAGAAATACATTTGTTTGCATCTAATTTATATTCTTCCACTATCGCATCAGTTGGACATGCTTCAATGCAAGCAGTACAAAGACCACATAAATCTGTTTTGAATTCATTATCATAATCCAGTTCAAAATCAGTTATGATTTCACCCAAAAAAACCCAAGTACCATATTCTTTTGTAATTAAATTTGTATGTTTACCAATCCATCCCAAACCTGCTCTTTGGGCCCATAATTTTTCAGATATTGGAGAAGTATCAACACAACATATACCATTATATGATTTGTCTATTTTTTTAATGAAATCCAATAATTGATATAGTTTAGTTTTTACTAAAAGGTGGTAATCTTCACCCCATGCATAATTTGATATTTTATAATCTTGAAAATAATCAGTAGATCTTCCAGTAAAATAATTTATTGCAACTGATATAACAGATTTTGAATTTGGATAGTATTTGAAAAGGTTAGATTTTTCCTCTTTTCTTTTTTCAATCCATTGCATCGTACCATGAAAACCATTATCAAGCCATTGATTTAAATTATATTCCTCAGCTTCATAAAATTTAGCTTTAGCAATACCAACTTTTGAAAAACCTAATTCGTAGGCTTTATTTTTAATAAGATATGAAGGATTCATAAATGAAGAAATTAGAATTTCTTAGAATATATAAATTTAAATTCTCTATGAGCCGTTTGTGAAATTTTTTGGTTTCTATTGATATCATTAAAATTTAACTCAACTAAAATATTATCAGCAATTAACCATCTAACACCTGCATTAAGATATCCAATTCCTTTACCTATGGTTAATTCCTCATAATCGTATTCATTATCATTATCGTTAAGCATAGCATCATATTCCATCATAAATGAGATTGATTTATTAATTTCCTTATCAATTCCAATAAATAAATTAATATCACCGTCATCATAAGACTCTAATGATTTATTAAGCCCAACATGAAGACCTAAATTTCCCATAAAAAGATAATTTTTACTTGCTACTAAGTAATAACCAAAAGATTTATGTTGATATCTAAAATATGATTCGGAATTATCTTGATTAATTACTTCTCTGTATCGTCCTCTTCCCTGCGAATCAAAACCTATAACAACAGCTGGCTTTACTAAATCTTCATCAAAAAGTCTATATTTAAAATGATATTCAGGGTAATCCTTATTGAAAGATATTTTATTGTCACCAATTAAATTTTGTATGCCCCAAGAAACACCAAGAGTTAATTTTTGTGATAAACCTATTGATAATTTAGGAACCATTCCACCATTATCAATTAAAAGTCCTTCAAGAGAATAATTTCCATATGGCAAAACTCCTGAAGTAGGGATTGTTATCAAATTAAGTGGAGGATAAGGATGATTTGACTGGCTCACAGTTAAAGATAAAAAGATAAATAGTATATATTTATAAATGAACATTCTCATAAAATAATTTAATAATTAGTGTTTATTTGTTCAAGCTAATATTAAATGAAAGCAAAACTGGCATATGGTCAGAAATATATTTTTCATAAATATCATAACCATTCATATAATCATCCATTGGTATAGTAAGCACATTATTTACTTTATCAGAATCAATAAATGTATTACTAACTAAAATATGATCTAAAAAACTAAAGTATGGATGCTTAGGATAGCTTGCTTGACTCATATCCCACACAATACTCTCATTAACAAAATAATAATTTTCATCATTTAAAAATGGAGAGAAACAATGTTCATTTTCTTTATCTTTTAAGTCATCATTCCAGTCACCAAGTACTATAAAATTATCATGTAAATCATAATCAATAATATAATCATACAGCATTTTTGATGCTTTTTGTCTTCTCTTTAGTCCTGAATCACAACACTTCATATGTAAATTAATTACACTAAAGACTGTATTTGATTTAATATGTTTTAAATCAAGCTTTAAAGGAGGCCTTCCCGCAAAATTATAATCATTATCAGAAAATAATTCTGTATGGGATATAAAATTGAATTGATCTTTTTTATAAATGATTGCTAAATCCATGAAAGAAGCTTGGAGTGATATAACATAATTGTAATCAGGCAATCTAGACATTAATTTTTCAAACCAACCTGCTTTTTTTATTTCTTGAAAGGCAATAATATCTGCATCAATATCCTTAACAATTTCTGATAATGAGTTAATTGTAGAGTCATTTGCAGCAGGGAAAAACTCACAATTCCATGTGATGATTTCTATGCCTTCATCAGTATTATATGAAGGTACCTCCCAATTATTACTATCTTCATTTTTTAATTTAGATATAGTGTTAATATCAAAAGATTTACTCTTATCAATTGAAACAATTTTATTTTCTATCCATGCTTGTATTTCTCTATTAGGTTCAAAATCATCAGAAAATAAAGTGTGTGAAATTTCATTATTATTTACATAGTCTATGCCTATAAACTTTTTACTCTTGCTATCAATTTTAAGCTTTAAATGACCAAAACTAGTTCCATTTCCATAATTTTGAATAGTAAAAACATGAGAGTTAGGATCATACCATGCTGTTTTATAACCTTTAGATATTCCTCCTGATACAATCAAATCAACTCCATCAGCATAATATCCCATCTCAATTGCATTTAACGATTGATTTGGATTTTTGCTGTTGATAAAATTATCATATACTTCTTCCCTATCCCAAGGCACGCCAGAACTAGTTAGTACAATAACAATATCAGCGCCTTTTGATTTAATCTCTGGAACCCATTTTTTTAAAGCATCTTTTTCAAATTCTATAGAAATATCATTCAGCTTAGAATTTGGAACCAATTCAGAAATTTCTGAATTAACAATACCAATTATTCCAACTTTAATACCATCTATATCCTTAATAACATATGGCTTTAAATTTTCAATACAATCATTACAATCTAGATTTGCACCTACAATTGAAAAGTTTGCATCTTTCAAAATATTATTCAGATTTTCTACTCCAAAAATAAAATCATATTGACCTGGTACAAATACATCGTACTCTAATTTATTCATCCACTCAACCATGGTCTTACCCTTATCATTCATACCAAAATTAGTTCCTTGAAAGAAATTTCCTCCGTCTAGTATTAATGTGTTCACATTAATATCATTTTTTAAATCTTCTAAATATTTATAAAATCCGGCACCCCCAATAATTGTTGGAGGATATTCAGGGTTCATAAAATATGCAGTTTGCTTATCAACTACGCCATGGATGTCATTAGTTGTAATCAAATCTATACTAATTTCATTTGAAACTATAGTATGCAATAATATGTATAAAATTAATTTTTTCACTTTAATAAATATTTTAAACCTAATGTAAAATTAAATTTTGAATCTGTTATTTGGTCAAAATTTGTATAGCTATCTGAATCTAAAAGAAATAGGTCAGGGTAAAAATAATCAAAGAAGGTATAAGAAATAGCATAATCATAATGTAACTGACCATACGAACCACCAGAACCTGCAGAAATAATAGACTGATCAGGTAAAGTCTCCATAAAAGACTCTTTATATATTATGCCTGTTCTAATTGGAACATTGCTAGGTAAAATATATTCAAAGCCAAATTTGAATGTTTTGGAATCTTTAAAAAATGTTGTTTCGTTAAATTGATTATATTCTATTTCTGAGCTAATAGTTAAACTTGAATTATCAATTGGATTATATGAAAGTCCCAAATTATATCTTGCGGGTTTATAAAAATTAATTCCATCTAAAATAAAATTTGTATTTGTTTCATCTAAATATGATATAATTCCAAGAGAATCAATAAAATTAAAAGAATTAAAATTAGCTGTTTGAATTAATAAGTCTTGTTCCGTTGAACATGTTAAAAGATAATCATCTTTTAAAAAACTTATTCCAAAATTTAAAAATACATCTTTTGTTCCATAAGTATTGTTAGATGAATAATTATTTATCAAAGCTAAATTTTCAAATTCACTTCTTAGTGTATCAACTCTAAAAACATCTTTTATTTCAGTATCTAATGTTTGGTTAAAGGATAAACCAAAATGAAACTCTGATGATTTTTTAATTTTTGTGTATGATAAACCGAACGAAATGCTGTTTAAAGTCCCAGAAGAATTAAACTGATGAAAGCCTTCAAGTGGATCTTTTAATCCAACCTCACCATCTTCAATATCAGCACTTCCTCTAACCTCTTCTGAATAATCATAATTAAATGAAGCTATTGGCAAATAGGCTGCTCCTAATGTAAAGTTACCAACTTTAGATAAAAAACCACCTTGAAAAAAATTATACATATTTACATTATTCAAATAATCAGCATAAGTTAAAAAATCACCAAAGTAATCTTTAACTAATATGCTTCTTCTCTCACTAATTGAATTCAAGTTTATTTGAATATCTATAAAAGATGGATTATTAATTAAAGTTGTGCCAAGTAGTGAAGGGTTAAACCTTAATAATGATGAATTATTACCACTAGTTGCATGTGTGGAGCCCATAGCAAATGATCTTACAGATCCATAAGTTAACTCTTCACCAATAGCTCTATTCAAAAGTGCTTGAGCTAATGTTAAATTTAAAAATATAATTGTAAAGAAAATTTTAAAACGCATAATCTACCTGTATTTTATAATCGAATTGATTGTTAGAAACCCATGGATTATTAATCCAATTACCTTGTTCTGTTTGTGCTTCAGTGATATTTGTCATTGGGTGATCTGAAGTATAACTAAATTTAAAATTGAAAGATAATCTTTGATTAACCAAACTATGAAATGAAAGCCAATGATGAAAAGCACCAAATTCACTATCAAAAATTCTAAAATCATTATCTCCAAAATACCATGTAAAACCTTTAATATATAGAGAGCCAGTTCTAATTTTAAATTTATCACTAACATTATATTTAAGTGTAACTCCTATTGTTCTATCTGGTGAACCTATATCACCAATAACCATATCTTCTCCTGATGGCCCATCTGTTAACCTTGGTCTAGGAGAAAATGTTGTATATCCTAAAGCATATAAAAATTCTAACTCATTAAAATTAGAAAGCATCATTTTTACTCTAATTCTAGTTTCTCTAGAATAATAAGGGCTTGGATGAAAAATGTCAAAAGTACCCCTTGCCTGCCATTTTTGTCTTAAATATATGCGATATTTAAATATTGGTCTCCACTGTAATGATAATACTGTCCTAAAATACTTAGCATCGTCTGCTTTCCTAGTCCAATGATCAGACTGTAAAATTCCAGTTATATTTCTGTGAAATTGATATCTAGAATTTATATAAAAACCCTCTTCAGCTTGAGGCTGTGGATTAGCTGTATATAAAAATGCATATACAGGATCTTCAAGCCAATATGAATCTTCTAAAATAGAAGTTTTATATCTTTGATAATTTGAAAATGATCTTTGATAAGGATTATCATATTCTAAATCATAATTTCTATAAAATAAAAGTAAATTAAAATTATCAAATTGGAAAAAGCTACTCAATACTGATGCTTTTGGTGAAGATTTCAAATTTTTCATGTTATAATCGTCAAGCAATGCTCCATACTCACCTTGAATAGATATATTTTTAATTACAGAAGAAAAATTAAATCCTAAAGCTTTTCTTGATGATTTTACAAAATCATCAAATGAACTAAATATTCCCGAAGCATTTGAGGAATTAGAATACATTGCCGCTATTTCAGGGTCTGCAGAATTTGTAAGATATGTTAAATAATACGTATCACCAGAATAATCAGGGTCGGGACCACCAACTATAGTTTCTCTTATTTGAGGATCTAAAACCCTATCATATAAACTTTCATAAAATGTAATTCCTAAATTTGTACCAATAATTGGTGAAAATCTTATGTCTGTACCAAAAGTTATCTCTTCAACTGAGTTAGTTAAAGAGTGAAATACTGTAGTATCTCCATTATAGCCTAAGCCATAAGACAGTCTTGGTTGCATAACTATTAAAGATGAAAAACTTCCATCCTCATTAATAATTGCATCTCTTTTATCTTTTGAGCCAAACAAAGCTAATCTTAATAGTTTATTTGATAATTGTAATCCTATTCCATTTAAAGTATATTGACTATTTCGTGTTTCATCTTGGTGAATACCACTTAATCTTTTTGAAAAACCAAAACCTGTTTTTCTTGGACTAAAAAAATCACTACTTTCAAATACTACGCCTTGCCCAAATGAAGCAGTAAAATTACCAAATACTAATTTATCAATTTGAAAATTAAAAAAAGAATTTAGATTTATTTTTTTTAACGAAAAATAAAACTTCTGAGTGCTATTTTCAGAAACTTCTCCAACATTTCTATTATATAGATAACCTGAAGATATATGTTTATTTGAAATAATCCATTTTGATAAAACTTGAGGAATTTCAGGGTTGTAAAATTGTACTATACTTGCATCATCATCTGGGGTGCTTGTCAATGGAGTATTTCTTACAATACTTGAAAACCTAAAATAAGCTTTACTATTATCTATATCATTAAAACTTACAAAATCACGTAGATTTTTATAGCCGTAATAACTAATTCCAGGTGAATTTTTCAATTCAAAAGTACCATTAATATAGCCTCTTTCTTTTTGTAATAGTACTGCAGTTACATCAATTGGACTTAAATTAGGCAGAGAATATAAATCATCATAATTCATATTATTTACATTCATTGGATTAAAAAATAAATCGAGCCAATTTTCAGAAAGGCCTTCCTGATTTTCAGATGATGATAACCATCTTTCTATCTTGTATGATGATCTTTTAGAAAAAGATGCTTTAGTGCCAATTGGGGAAACACTAACATATGATTTTATTTTTTGAATATCATTTATATCAATTCCATCTATAAAATTTAGATCGTATATGGTATCAATTAAACCATTAGTATCCATATAATTTTTTATCAAATCTATTTTTTCTTGAGAAAGTACTTGATTTAAAGATTTCCAATCTTCATTTGATGCAGAATTAATATTAAAGGCTAATAAAAAATTTATGCAAAAAAAATATATAAATTTTTTATACATACCTAAAAGTTTACTGATAAAGAAAATTGATGAGTCGTAGGTAACACGTGATGAGTTAAAAAACTATATGAGAAATTACAGCTATATAAATTAGCTAATTTGATATTTCCAAATTCAAATCCACAAGAAAATCTATTTGGATTAGATTGTAAACCAGTTCTTATTGTAAATGATTCCATTAATTTATATTCTATACCAAATCTAATTTCTGAATCTAAATTTCCTGACAATTGATTAATATCTAAACTTGTAGTTAAATCCTTATATGGCAAATAAGATAAGCCAATGCTCATAGTTTCAGGTAGACTTAAACCTAAATTTGAACCCTCAATGTATGATGTTATATTTCTAATATAATAAGCAATATAATACTTTTTGTTTAGTACACCTTGAAATCCCATGTCAATTCCTGAAGCACTACCAGAACCTAGATTCATACCATTACTACCATCACCTTCTGTACCTGCACTTTGTCCAAATTCATAATTATACAAATTAAATCGTAAACCCATTTGAATTAAAGATTGTCTATCACTATATAATTCAAAGCCTTTTGCAATACCTACTGTTGTTTCTGATGACAGTGTATTGCCACCAAACTCTGTAGATATATTTTTAAAATTTATAGCATAATTATTAATTGAAATTCCAATGTGAGATAAAGGTAAAAAGTCTAATCCATATAAATTACTATAACCGCTAATAATTGTAATATCAGAATAATTTGATAGTTGTGCTGGATTATGAAAAATACCTGACTCAATGTTATTTCCACTAGTAATAGCTCCAGACATAGCTGTTGATCTAGAACCAAGATAATCATATGTGCTAAAAACCTGGGTAAATGAAATTGATAATAAAATTATACTTAAAATATGTTTCATTTATTTATACCTATTACGACTGGTGCTGTATCTATAGTAGTTTTACCTGTTTGAAAATTACTAGCCTCAATATGCATTATATAAGTTCCCGGCATTTGAACTTGTCCCATTTGATTAGTACCATCCCAAGCTGAATAAAACTCTTGCCTGTTAACCGTTCCTGATGATTCATAATACTTATCAACTAATGTAGTCACAAATCTTCCAGATAAATCAAAAATTCTTACAATCACTCTAGAATTAGATGGAAATGAATATGAAAAATCTAAAACTTCATTAGCACTAGGCACTAAAACATATGGACTTGGATTTATGCTTGCTTTATCAAAAGTTTGGGTACCATCAAATTCACCTTCCATATCATAACTTTGTAAAATCTCAAAGTCATTAACATCACAAACTAAAATTTGTTTTTCACCGTTATATTCAAAAACATTACCTAATGCCTGAACAAAATATCTATTATAAGGCGGTTCTAATAAGTTTGAATATTCAGGGTCATTGGCAATATCCCAATTATCTGGCCAAATTGTTAATTCAATTCTAAAGCCTTCTTCATCCTCAATGGTAACTGCATGAGGACCACCAAATTGAGTGATGTCAAAATAATCAACAATCATACCAGAAGGATTTACAATTGGGCAATCTAAGCTACCAAGAGGACACCCATCTTGAGAATTACCTGCACAATCATAAACACCATTAATAATATCTAAAAAAGACATTTCTTTCTCAATACCTTCAATTGACCAAGAAAAATTAAAATTTTCACTAGTCTCATCGTGACCGGTAATACCATTACCATCATTTTGATTTTCTTCAACTTCATCAATACTTAATCTTACATATAAAGAATCATAAAAATCAGATGATAAATAACTTCTTATAAATTTTTGATTTTCTAAAATTGTATCATCAAATGTATATCCATCATCTACAGATTTAAAAACTCCTTTATCATAATCACCCCATAAAAAATAATCAACATCTTGGATGATTTGTGATTCTCCATCCCAGTAAAATAATACTAACATTTCTTCTGATCCTGATAGATTTGGATTTACGCCATATTCTACAACTTCTAAATTTTCATCTAGAATACTTAAGTTAGATTCATAGCCATAGTAATTGAAAAAATCTTCACTTGTCTGCGTTGTAACAATATATGTTTCTTCAGATGGAATAGATGTGCCTGATGGAAATTTAATTAAAAAGTCAAAATTGCCAATTGATTCCCCATTTATCCATTGATAGTATTTATTACTATCAGACAAATAATAATTGCTTAAATCAACAGATTCACTTAGAGGATTGTATATTTCTATCATTTCAGCTTGGTCAGGTGTAATGCAAACTTTATTTAAAACTAAATGATCTGCATTGCCTGAAAAAGCAAAAGTAACTAATAATATTAAAATATATTTTTTCAATGGTTACCTAATTATTTTAGAAGTGTTATCTTCTTAGACTCTATATTATTGTTTGCTTTAATTTGTACGAAATATTCACCACTACTATAATTTTGTGCATCCCATACAATAGAATTAACAATATTTTTTAAAACAAAACCACTATATAAAACATCTATTTTTTGACCCATTAAATCATATACAGAAATATCTACAAATTGTGATTCTTCAAATGAAAAATCTATAGAAATAGTTGGGTTAAATGGATTTGGATATGCCTTAAATATTGAAAAATCTTCAATTAAATCAGAGTTATTAAGTATCCCATCTAAAACATCATTTGCATCTCTAGGTAGTACTCTAAAATTTCCAAATGAATATGATAAAGGTCCAGTAATAGTATATTCTTGACCAGTCACCGGTGTAAACGAATACATTAAATCATCTACCATATTGCCACTTAAAGTCCATTCACCATATTCGTTTGGAGGTCCATCGCAAGTTCCTGATATAGTAACCAATACTGATTCATATTGCTCTTCACCTTGATTAATATTAATTGAATTAAATAATGAATTACCATTTGAAAGAACATTATAACTACCTCCATCAGCAATCACTATTTCAGTTAAATCATAATACTCTTCAACTAAACCAGTTACCTCAACATCATCACCAACACTGACTGAAGCGTTTCCAAAATCTACTATCCAAATACCATTCCAAGGACCAAATTCGTCTTGAATAAAAAATCCATTTTCTGCTCTACCTGTAACTATTCCACTGCTAGTTACAACTTGTCCAGCATATGGAGAGGAATTTGTCTCACCTTGAACTTCAGAAATTGTAAGTGTACCAGCAGAAGCTATTACAGTAATAATTACAGAATCTGTTGATTCATTACCATCTAAATCATATACTGTTAAATCAAAATTTAATGTTGTTGATTCATTTGGAGCTAAAAAGCTTGGAGTCATAGACTCTTCATCATCTAGATTGACAGCAACACCTGAAGTTTGTTCCCAAAAATAAGCTGCTACATCACCATTAGTATTTAAACTACCTGAAGCATCTAATGTAACTACTGTACCTGCATCAACAGTTTGGTTATCTCCAGCATCAGCAATCAAACCTTCAACCGGAGCAGGAAAATTAATGGTTGCAGTTGTTGAAGTAGTTTCTACAGAAACTAAATCGATAAAATATTTTGTCGGATCAGGTCCAGATGAACTACTGTATAATCGAGCCTGAACAACAAGGGCTTCTCCTGATTCCCAATTTTCTTGTGATGTTGAAAAAGTATGACACACTTGGTCCCATCCTGTACCAGCCGTATATTCTTCGTTACCATCAGCTGAACCTGCATACGAATTAATATCGTCATTTGCTGTCCAACTTCCCCATACTCTCATTGAAGGAGCTGATCCCGTTGTGGTATCATAACCATAAAAACATGCAGTAATTTGATCGCCTTCAGAAATATCTGTAATCCATGCAATAAATGCTTGTGGTGTGCCATCAATAGGTGACTCAGAAACAGTTAGCATATAATCTCCATCGTAAGGTGATATCCCATCTGTCTCACCTACATTTTCAACATTTGCTAAATTGCCATAAGAGCCTAAAATTGTTCCACCATCTTCCCAACTATAAGTATTTGATAATGAAAAAGAAATTAGAATTATTGAAAGTATAAAATTTTGCATTTTTTTCTCCTGAAATAGTAATTTTATTTGGACACTTAATATAATACAAAACGTCTAATTAAATATCATATTTTAATGAAAAAATATAAGGCGAACCTAAAGCTTGATGAAATGATATTCCATAATCTAATTCAAACTTTCTATATCTAAATGTTAAACCACAGGAAAATTCAGTTTTATCGCTTGTATGATATAGGCCAGCTATAAAATTAAAATTTGATATTTGAGTTGTTGAGCTTAGTCTTAATGCTAAATCATTAGATAATGATTCATGATAGACAAAATCTGAATGAAATGTGGATTTTATATCTTTTAAATGATAACTAATTCCAATTCCAGCCTCTAAAGGATAATTTAATGATTCATTTTTTGTTTTTTCGATGCCTAAATTATTTAAGGCAATACCTAATGATAAATCATTGTTATAATCATAAGATAAACCAAAATCAAAATTATAACCTGTTGACTCATCTGTGTATAATTGATTGTATATTAAGTTTGTTTTGATTCCAATTCTTATATTTTCTTTTAATTTTGTTCCAAAGCCATAAGAAAAAAGAACGTGGTGAATACTAAAAATATCAATCGGATTTTCAGAAGGTGTAAGATACCTTAAATCAATATCATCAGCTGATAAATTAAATAAGCTTATATAGTGATGATTTTTTCCGCTCCAATGATATTCAATATTGCCACCTTTTATATTTTGATACCAATTTATTGATGATATTTTAAATCCTTTGCTTGTATTTCCAATATTAGAAAAATTAAAACCTATATTTTGAGAGTTCGCTAAACCACTATTTGATGAGGCAATTTCAATTGCATTATGTGGTAAAGAAATAGATTCTACACCAAAAGAAAAAACAAATTGCACCCACAATATAATTACATACTTATTCATTCAATCCAATACTCCATGTAAATAAATGACTCAAACCTTCTCCCTGATTTCCAAAATCCACTGCATAATCTAATATGATTGGGAGTTGATTAATATAAAAATTATATCCAAAACCTAAAGTTATATCTTTATTAAAATCATAGCCACATCTTAAATCAAAATTATCAAAACCTAAATACTCATATGCAATTTTTGTTTGATTAAATTTGGATTTATCATAAGTGTCTTGTTGTATAAATAATTTAGAATTTTGATTTATGTTAAACATACTACCAAAAGAAATAATTGAAGGATATACTTCTTCGTAAGAATTAGATAATCCATCACCTCTATCTATGTCCCAATTTAGGTAAGGATTTAAAAAGTTTTGAAACTTAAATCCAATCCGCCATTTTGGATTAATATTAATAATTCCACCAAAATCTAGTGTGATAGAATTTCCTGTGTATTTATCAATATGATTTTCATTAACATATAAATTTGAATAGTGAATTCTCGTACTTAAACCAATGCCTGTACCGTTTTTTGTTCCTACCCCAAAGGATAATAATCCGTAATATTCTGTATTTGATAATTCATTTGTTGGATTATTAAATGAGTCTCTTCCCATGAACTCTCCACTGGAAGTTCTTAAAATTGCAGCAGATACCCCAGCATTACCAGCTAATTTTTGTGAATAGTAGAATGTTTGCAATGATCTGTCTAGTGACATTATAAAATATGATAATCCATAAATTTTTCCTTTACTCTGATTAAGAGAAGCTGGATTAATAAATGAATTTAAATTATTATAATTATCTGCAACTAAAGATGATGACAATGATACAGATCTAGCGCTATGACCATATTCATAACTTGCGCCAGCTGAGGAATATATAAAACTCAATAAAATAATATAAAGGTATTTATTTCTCATTTGATTACCATCAGTTTTGTCCAATAGTACTTTCCATTTAACTTTAATCTACAAAAATAAACACCATTTGAAACAATATCATTATTTTTATTTCGTCCATCCCAAATAAATTGTGCATTATCTCCAATTATTTCTACATTATTTAGATTTATAATATGTTGCATACTAAAATCATAAATGTTTAATTCTGGATTAATGCTTGAATTATAATCAAATCCAATTCTTACACGATTATAACCTTCATTAACGTAATAAGGGTTTGGATATGCAGATAGATTGATATTATCGTTTGCTTTATTCCATGTTCTATACATTGTCCAATTATAACCGTTATCAATGCTGTAAAAAATTCCATCTGGAGAACCAGCCCATAAAAATTTATTATCATTAACTTCATTCACATTAGAACTGTATATAACATCTGTTAATATACTTTGATTTTGATCCTGAATCTGATATGGTATCCATAATTCAAAATTTATTCCTTCATTTTTATACAAACCTTTATCTGTAGAGGCAAAAATATTTTCACCATCAAAACTTAAATCATATACAATTGCTCCTATACCTTCAAAAAATGATGTAAATTGCCAAGTTAATCCATCATCTTCAGTATAAGTTAATTTATGAGGTATAGATCTATTAAGAGAGGGATCCCAGCTTACTGCCCATAAACGATTTGTATTGTTTTCTAAAATCTGATTTCTTATACCAATAACCCATCTATCTCCCATACCATTACTTTCATTAAAGTGAATCCAGTCAATACAATTATTTTCCTCATTTATTATACCTTTATTTATACCATCTCCTGTACCTACCCAAATTATATTTTCATCAATAAATACTGAAAAAGCCTTATGATTATCGTTACCATCTGGAGGGTCCACAGGGTTATATTCATAGCTATCAGTATCAATGTTATTGCATAATAAATTTGTTTGATTATCTTTAGGTAAAGGTATGAGCTCCCATTCAGGATTAGGTAAAGTGGAATCAAATCTTCTTAAACCCCCTGCAAAACTTGTAGCATAAATATATCCATTATATTCTTCTAAATCATATGATACATTATATATTTGTGTTGTAATGGATTTAAATCTTACGCTATCCTGATTTCCCCAATTTACCCATGTATATGATGACTCAGTATCATCTAAAGGTTGATTAATATAACTCCAAGTATTGCCCTGATCATTTGACCATGAAACACCTGTGCCCATAGGTCTATATCTACTATTTTGGTAAATGGATTTTGCACCTGAGATTGCCATTATATTATTTTTTATAATATATGCCGGGCTACCACCCTCAGGTAAATCTGTATTTGAAATAGAATTAAATAGAGGGTTACTACCATTTGTAAAAGTAACAAAAGATAAACCTGCTCCAGTTCTTAACCATATAGTATCTTGTAATTCAAAATTATCATTTGTCATTTCATATATAGCATTACTATATAAATCAGAATATGAATAATCAGTTTGATATTCAAATTTTTGATAATTATAATCTAAATGAAATTCCAAATTACTGCTTAAAGCGTGATGAAATAACAAAAAATATATTATGATTTTCATTCTACAAGCTCCAAGATTATTCCCTCAATCTCGTCTTTTAAACCATCTCTATCTTCAACTACAAATTTAAATTCAATAATACCAGTTCTTCCACAATCAGTTTCATTAAATATTAGCTCTTCTTCTTCATAGAAAGCTGAACCATCTATAGGCCTTATCAAGATTTCCTCATCATAAATAAATATAGTATCTGATAAAGATTCTGTATAATTAAAAATCCATGTTTGATCAGATATGTAATCTTCTTCAATTATATCTTGATCGCAATCATCATCAATAACACATTCAACATCACATCCATTAAGTAGTGTTCTTTTGATTTCATATTTTACTTTTTCAATATTATTTAAATAATTTAATTCTTTAATTTTTAATCTTAAATCTAGAATAGTCCATTGGGTTTGATCTATTTGATAAATATTTGGTATCTCTATTTCTATAATCTCAGGTGCAATTGAAGTAGTTAAATCATTATTAAATGAATATGTACTTTGATCTGAAAATCTAATTGTTAATTCTAAATCATATAAATAGATGTCTTGAGGTAAAGCTGGATTATTATTTTCATCAACTAAGTTATTTTCATAAATGTATATATTAGAATTCATATCTGTAACACCTAATTCAAATTCATGATAAATAATATTATCTTCTTTAATAATACCCGATATAGATTCAATATCATCTAAATAATCTAAAAATTCCATATAAACTGACAACTTATAATCTATACTATTATAATCTGCATGAAATGCAGCTACGTTGTTATAGTAAAAATCATTTATTTCTGGTAAATCATTGATATCTTCATTAATGCATGAAAAAAATAAAAAACAAATCAATGAAAAAATACTTATTCTACAATAAGGCAAAGCCATTCTCCCATTTTTACTGTATTTAAAACTTTAAAATCTAACTTACTCAATAATTTAACTACAACTTTCTCATCATTTAATAATAAACCGGATAAAATAATTTTAAATTTATTTTTTTTATATTTATAAATGATAGGTAATAAATCTAGAATCACATTTTTATTTATATTGGCTACTACCAAATCATAAGAAAAGTCCTTATTCAACAAAACATCATTGATCTCTAGTGAATAATTTGACTTGATATTATTTAAAATCATATTCTCAATAAAATTTTCTTCACAATCTTGATCATATTCAATAGCTTTGACATAAGAAGCACCAAATTTTAATGCTGCAATACTTAATATCCCACTTCCAGCACCTAAATCTAAAATTTTAAACCCAGGCTTAATTATATCTAACAAAGATTTTATAATAAGTTGGGTAGTTTCATGATGTCCTGTTCCAAAAGCCATTCCAGGTACAATTCTTATATAGTCAATATCATGATTATAATCAATATCATACCAATCAGGAACAATTTTTAATTTATGGTTTATATCAATAATTTGGAAATTTTCTTGATATTTTTTATGCCAATTTTCATACTTTAAATTTTTTATTTCAAAATGAAATTCTTTTAATTTTGAATCTAATATTTTTTTTACAATCTTTATATTGCTTGAATCAAAATAGAAAATATATTTTCCATTTAGCTCTGTTGTGCCTATTAAATATTTATAAAATTTGAAATATAAAAAATCTAAATTAATTGAATTATTATTTTTAATAGATAGACTAAACCAAGATTTTTGAGATATATTTTTCATTTACTATCTTTTCTGTATATATATTCTAATAAAACACTTCCAACAATTTTTAATCCTTTTGGTGAGCAATTTTCTACTGTATCATCTATAGTATGCCAATGGGGGTAATCAAAATCAATAATATCTATTGATGGTACATTAGTCCCTTTATAATAATAGTAATGATCATCATAAATTGGTGATGTAAGTTGCCAAACAAATTCCTTATGCCCTAATTCTTGTGCAAGGTTCCATATCTCATAAACTAAATCTTTTGCATATTTATAAGAAAACCCTTCTATTTTAAAGATGGGATTTTTATCTGCAATCATATCAACGCAAATTGCACTTTTTGGAAGCAAACCTTTATAACTTTTTACAAATGATTGTGTACCTAAACCCCATTCCTGTGGATTTCCTGATGTACCCATATCTTCTGCGTCAACTAATAAAATATCAATACCAATATTCTTTAATGGATTATCATGAATAATTTTTGATAATTCCATTAATAATGCTACTCCGCTTGCTCCATCATTTGCACCCATGATGGGTATGTTTAAATTTTTTGGATTAGTATCTTTATCAGCTCTATCTCTAGTATCAAAATGAGCCATAAATAAGTATCTTTCTTGAGATTCAGGGTTATGTTTTATTAAAAAATTTGAAATATTTATCTCTTTATTTGTTACTGGGTGTAAAATAATATCATTGAAAATTTCTACTCTATCAGCATATCTGGTAAAATGATTATTTAGATAGATTATTAAATTTTTATGCCCCTCACTTCCTGGGTATCTAGGTCCAATTTCACATTGCTTTTCAATATATTTAAAAGCGCTATCAGAATTAAACTCTAACGAAAAACAAAATAAGAAATTTATTAAAAGTATGTATATCATATAATCTATCCTTTGATTTTAATTCTTACATTAAAACCTAAATCTCTTTCTTCAGTACTGCCAGTTGTTTTATTTTCAGTGTATATATAATTAAAATAAAAATCACCAGTAATATAATTAGTGAAACTATAGCTGATTCTTGGTTTAATTGATAAAGTTTTTGATAAATCTTGTTGATTGAAATCTGAATCATCACTTATTATTACTGAAGTCATTAATGTTTCGGAATTGTCATAAGTTAAATCAATTCCAAAATTAATATCATTTTCAATGTTGAAATCTCTAAAAAAGAATATTGGAATTCGCATTCCACCTGTTCTATTGAAATCTATACGTCCATTTAATTGATTTGTATGTTTTTGTTCAGTAGATGTACCACTATTTGTAATGTATAATGTTCTAATATAGTTTATTCTAAATGTATATGGATTTTTATGATTTGTTTTGGCCGTGAATCCAAAAAAGGGTGAAAAATTTCTACTGTAACCCCAGGTTAAAAGTTCTCCATCTTTATAACTGGCATTATAGTCACCATTAAATGTATGTTGTAAAGTTATTGATCTAAATATCTTATCTAGAAAAAATAATTTTTCAACACCACTCCAATTGATATTCCAATTAAAAATTGGAAAACCTTCATTGCCTCTAATTCCAATTGGGAAATAAGTTCTTGAAATATTTTCAGTAGGGTCAGAAGAAGACTGTAAAGTTAAAACTCTATTATCTCTAAAATCTAAACTTGCTTGAATTTTTTTTGTCAAACTTAAATTTGTGCTTATTTTAAAATCATTTGTATATTGATTATAAAAGGAATTTACTGAACCACTACTATCATTATATGCAGTAGACCCATTATGAGGAGAAGTAGACAGACCAAATCTATAATAAAAGTTAGGATCTTCGTTAACTAAAATATTCCCATGAGTATTACTTACTTTATAAGTATGATTTAAATTTATTTTAGAAAATCTTTCTGAAAATGTATGAATCCATTCAAAAATAGACTTTAATAAAGGGTTAGTGATTTCTTTGGGTTCATCATTTGAGCTAGGACTAGAACCTCTACCTCTTCTCCTGCTTGAAGATTTTGATTTTTCGGGTTTGTAATAATTTTCAACCAGTTCTGTTAAAGAAAAACCAACTGAGCTTGTTAAGCTACCATTTGAACCAATATTGGCTGAATTTTGATCGGTTGATAATGCCCAAGAGTATGATGATGAATATTTTAAATTAGGATTTAACCAGTCCATAAAATCAGGAATAAAATTAATATTAAATCCTTCAGACTTACTTTTAACTAAACCAAAACCTTCACCATTCTTTTTAAAAAATCCAGTTAAAACATTAGAAATATTTGAAGATAAATCTTGACCATCTGGTAAAAAGATATCATCATAATTACTATTTAAATCTTTTTGAAAACTAAATTTAATATTTTTAGTGACTCTATAATTCAACTTGTATTTTCTATCTAAATTCAAAGAATAGGTTGGAGTGATTGAACCTGTTCTTTGAGTGCTGATTTTATTATGTTCAGATAAATTAAGTGAAGTTGAAAAATTTTCAGGTGACCAATATAGCCTGGTTTCTGAAACCTGTTTTCCAAAAATAGGTAGAAAATTTAAAGTGACAAATGGTTGTACAAAATTTTTATCTGAAAAATTGTAATCATAACTAGTCGAAATTGATATGTCATTTGATATTTCACTAGCAACTGTAGGAGTTGATTTATATCTATCTATAAATGAAAAATTAAGCTTCAATTTGTCAATAGTATACTTTAATAATAGATTTTCACTTTTTGAATTTTTATCAAATGAAGTAGAAATAGATTTTTTTTCATTAATTGTTTTTATTTCTTCAGGTGCATTTTCTAATCCTCCAGATAATATATCACTACCTGGATAAAATTTAGGAGATGATATGTCATAATTATAATTTAAATTTATTGGAACTTTAACACCCCATTCATTTGGTAAAAATTCTCCTGAAGATAATTTAGCAGATAATGCAATTGATCTTTGATTGTCTCCAGTTCCCAATCTCTCTTGCAATAAATGAAAATCTCCATCTTTTTGTTCATATGATGAGTTAATGCTTAATAAATTTGAAAAATTCATAGAACTTTTAAGCCTAAATGCTTGACCTTTTTCCTTTTTAACACCTGTCATACGAAGTTCATCAAGCCAAACGTTTCCATATACAGTTTGATCTGTATTATTGAGTACACTTACTAAAATAAACTCGATATTATTTATTGATGGAGTACCTTTAATTCTTAATTCATCACAATAATTACAAACATTCTGAATATTTTCGTTCCAGACCCACACATCATTTGAAGGGTCATAAAATGCTGGTGGAGGATCAAATTGATAATTTTCATTCAAGTCATCAAATGGCTCACCAACATAATCATCAGAAGAAATATCACAAAATGGTTCCAAACAGTCATACTGATAATTATTTTCTGTTCTATTATTTATATTAATATCATTACCATTAATAGGCTCACTTATAAAGTCATCATTATTAGGGTCAAATAAATCTCTCAAAACTGAATTTTGTGGTAACATCAAATAATCATTACATCTTTCTGGATTAATTTCTATATCTAAATTTTCATTAGATTCACAAATGTATGAAAAAGATAAGGTGTCTAAACATGAACCATAACCATCTTCAATAGTACTAAAGCATCCATCTAAACCCGTATCCTCATATTCTTCTAATGATATCTGTAGTTTGTATTTTGTCAATTGATCTATATTTATGTTAATATGATTTTTAAAATCCCACTTTTCAAATATGGGTTGTCGAATTTCATAATATTGTTCATCTTTACCAAATCTAAATAATAACTCAACATTTGTAATATCGCTCTGCCAATTACCTCCTGATACTGTATCCTGATCTCCATAGACGAACATATTTAAATTTTCGTAAGCAAAAAAACTATTTTTTTTATCCATTGGTAATGCTGAAAAGCTCTTTTTAATAGCTATTGCTTGATCAGACTCAATTCCTCCTTCAAAATTATCTGTTTTTTCAAATGACATTACTAAGGATTGTTCTTTCATTCTAATTCCACTGACTTGATCTAATTCTCCTTGAACTTCATTATTAGGAGGTTCATATTCGTTTGGATTATCATGAGTATTTAAAACTGAAACAGCAAAATATGGTTCATCAATAAACTCATCATCATCTATAGATGCAATTTCAGAAATATTAGTGCTTCCTAATTCTAACCATTCATTTCCTACAATTTCTAGCTTTGCTATTTTTATTGCTCTAGGATTATCTTCATCTTCAAAATTATTTTGAGTAACCCCATCAACCCATAATCTTACATGTCGTATATCATTCCATGTAATAGTTGAATCCCCTCTAGGTACAAAATCATTAAGTAAAATTCTAAATAATTTCCATTTTGTTGTTGCTATATATTCATCATATTCATCACTGGCAGGATCAATAGAAGTTGTAAAATAATCATCTCTAATATCTAGGTTATAATCTTTATCTAAATCTTCTGTATCAGGATATCTACCTAAATCTGCGTTTCCCTCAGTACCATTATATTGTCTATAATAACTAATATCAGAACATTCAGAACTATTGTAGCACCAATTATCACCATTTGGGTCAAATTCTTCATTTGGATTTTCATCATCACTAGTACATTCGTTAATATTTATTGAATAGGTATCGTCTCTATATTTACAATTACATCCCCCATTTCCATCTTCATATAAATCTGGGCATAAATCTAAACCTATATCTTCTTCATCTGATAAATTATTATCGCCCCAACCATTACCATATACATCTAAATCTTCAGTATTTAAATAATTATCTTGATTTATATCCTCTGAAACATGACCTAAATCTATATGCAATTTCACTTCATCCTGTTCAAAATTTTCTGCATTCACCCAAATTTCTAAATATTTTTTTCGACTTAAATCATAATCACTAGAATAAAGAGATGTAGTGATTCCATTCCATGCTTCCAATTCATTTTCTTGATTTTGAAATAAAGGTCTTAACCATAATGTTTTTGTATATGCATTACCAGCCTGACTAGATGTCTCTTGAGTGGGCCATATATCAGTTGTTTGAATTTCATTATAAGGATTATACCATATCATTTGTTCCTTTAAATCAAGAGATTTTAAATTTCCTAATGTATCATAAGGTGCAGATGACTCTTTCCATCCTCTAGCGCTTAAATTTAATGAAACAGATCTTTTTGATGCTTCAAAATCATCTAAAAAACCTTGACCTAATGGATTTGGGTTTGGATATACTTCTGCAAATTCACCTTCAAAACTTATTTTGGATGGGGCTGAAGCATCTATGAATGAAATTTTATTTAGAGCATTGTTTAATCTCTCCAATTCTCTTTCATATCTACCATTTATGTTCCATATGAAATTTCTCATTGGCTCATATCCAATTTCAACATTTTCATCCATTATTGATTGATCATAATAAAATAGTCCTCCACTAATGAAATTTTGTGAATCAAACCCATACTTTAAATGGGTTCCAAATAATAGTTTTTGATCTACAGAAATTAATTCATTTTCTTCATATGTAATGTTAATGTTTGCCCCTGGTAGCATAGCATCTGCATTAATAAAGTTTACAGTTCCTGAAAAATAATCTATGGTATAATCAACACCTCTATTTAAAATTGTACCATTAAGTGTAACAGTTTCACTTCCTTCAACAATCATAAATCCGCCTAAATCTATGGTAGAATTTCCTGAAGAATGTTTGTATTTAATCATAAATTCATGTTCACTAATGATTTCTTGATTATCAACAGAATAATACATGGCCGGCCCATCATCTGAAATTGAAAAGTCATTATTTTGATCATCTAAATCTGTATCCAAATAATATTCTAAATCTTCACTGTTAATTCCCCAGTAAATATTTGAATTTGTAAAGTCTGTATAATTAAAAATTTCATCTATAATTTGACCACCAATTTCTTCACATTCTTGAGGGGTAATGTATATAGGAAATTCTAAACCAACTTCACATTCAACTTCATAATCTGTTCTTGGATTATTATCATGAGCAAAAGGTAAATGGCTAGGCAAAAATAATTCACCATAAATTGGATTAATTAATACCGTATTATTATCTATTTTACCATCACCAGTATAAAATTCATTGCTTGAATCAAGAATTTCATCACCATTGGAATTTCTAGTGTCTAAACCAAAAATTGTTAAAAATGATTGAAAATTATTAACTTGGCTATGTGTTTCTTCTAGACCTGCATTATTATAAACAATATCTAACTCTAAAGAATTTAAATCAGAAATAGAAGAACCTAATGAATAAACATTTTTAAACATTAAAGGCCAAGTATCATAGTTTGGAGTTGTTGGACTATCCATTTTCACTAATTTCATTGAAATTGGTTTGGGCTCTTGTGGCTGGAATTCAGGATTACCATTTAATTCAATATAATCTATTCCTTCAACTGTAACACCATCTCCATCTAAATCACAAATATCATCAGTTTGATTATAATCTTCATCTAAACAAATATCATATACTAACTCTAAATCAGTTCCATTAATTAAAAGTGAATCTTTAATATAAGTGCCTGTTGTAAAATCATAATTTCCATAATCATAGCTAATTGCAACAGCTTCCTGACTGCTTATATTATTTAACCTTACATAACCTAATAATCTATCTATTTCATAATCTTGTCCTTCTATTAATTTTTTCCAGTTTCCTGAAATTTGAGTTGATGTTGAATCCAAAGGATTGATAAATGCTGTCCCATAAACTATATCAAGAACTCCATCATCATTAGAAGTAATAGATTTTTTATAAACTTCATAATCAAATATTATACCATTTGGATTATATGAATGAACTAGATTGCCATTATTTATTTTCAATGGATAATATTGGCTTTTAAACTTTTCTTCTATGAAAAAATATCTGTCCTTAATAAAATTATAATCATTAATAAAGCTCCATTCTGATGTTTGTCCTCCTGAAAATGATTTTGCAGATTTTTTAACTTGTTCTCTAGAAATAATTGATTGTACTTCAAGGGGTCCAAACTGATGTATAGTTTTTAATCCAAATAAACCTTCGCTTTTACCACTACCTACACTTACAAACTGAGTTGAAGGTAAACTTAAATTAATATTTCCAGCTTCAGCTAATTGAAGAATATCATTTCTATTACCTTCCCATTTAATTGTTAAATCATTCTCCCAATTAAAATCTGCTTCAGAATCTTGTGTAGCATTTAAGGATAACTTTTCTCCAATCTTACCTTCTAAATCAAATCGCTGAGTTTGTTCAATATCAATATCCCATGATTTATTTTCATTTGAATTGAGCGCAATTAAATCCTTATTTTCAAAAATAATTTCTCCATTTACACTTATATCACCTCTAATATTAAGGGCAACATTTGTTCCCGCAACATCTTGATTGATTAATTTTAAAGCTGCATCTGGTATATTTCTTCTATTATTTTTTAAAGTGAAATTTTTATTTATTTTTTTAATTAATTTGAATCTTTGATTATGAGAGATAGCATTTTTATAATACCAGCTTAAATCTACTGCTACTGGGATAGTAATATCATTTTCATGGTGAGTATTTAACATTAAATAAGTATTATTGTTTAATCCAGCTTCAATGTCAGTTCTAAATCTTTTTAACTTCTTAATAGATTTTATTTTTTTATTTTTTCTGTAAGCATGGTTAATACTTAGATACTTATCTGAATACGAATTTTCATAATTAGCATAATAAAAATCTTTTTCATCAAATGGATGTGGAATATTTGGTAAAAATTTAAAATAAAAAGATAAACTATACTCCGTTGAAATATAATTTATTTCATTAGAAAAAATAAAACATGGCAGAAAAAATATATAAAACCTAGAAAATATTATTTTCTTTAAATAATTGCTTAAGGTTTGCAATTGCTTTGCCTCTATGTGAACATTCTTTTTTTTCATTTATATTCATTTCTGAAAATGTTTTATTCTTTTCCATAACATAAAAAATTGGATCATAACCAAATCCACTATTACCAGACGGTTTTTCTGTTATAAAACCTTTTACGCTTCCTTCAGAAACAAGTTCCAAATCATTACTAACAAAAGTAACTACTGTTTTAAATGTCGCAGTTCTTAAATTTTTATCAACATTTTTAAGCTGATTAAGCATTTTATTGACGTTATCAGTATAAGAAGCATTAATGCCAGCATATCTAGCTGAATATATTCCAGGAGCTCCATTTAATGCATCAACTTCCAGACCAGTATCATCAGATATTGTTGGTATCTTAGTTAGATTAAATACTGTTCTTGATTTAATAAAAGCATTTTCTTCTAAGGAATTACCATCCTCAACAATTTCTCCAATTTCAGGAAAATCTGATAATGTTAGAATCTTAATTTTTGAACCTCTTAATGATTCTTGTAATTCTTTGCTTTTATCTAAATTGTGTGTTGCTAAAATTATTTCCATAAAAATATTTATTATATTAAATTAATCATCTCTAATTTAGGGCTATTATTTGTTTTGATAAATTTTTATTTTGGTCGGATAGCTCAGTTGGTAGAGCAGAGGACTGAAAATCTTTGTGTATTCCCTTTCAATATAACTCTAAATACTCGTAACCTCATTATATATAAG
>CENP01011569.1_pt1 | contig 24790 bp, 28 predicted proteins | sample 361281 | NCBI WGS metagenome assembly CENP01 (sample SAMEA2591122, study PRJEB7988) | marine metagenome | biome: marine biome (ENVO:00000447); feature: deep chlorophyll maximum layer (ENVO:xxxxxxxx); material: saline water (ENVO:00002010), including plankton (ENVO:xxxxxxxx) | depth 70 m | reverse complement strand
CTTAAGTATATAGTGAGATATAATGTAAAAAACTATATAAAGAATCTCCCAACACTTAAGGTTTTTAATACTTACCGATGTGAAAATCTTGATTTTGAATTTGAAAAAAATAAGTTGATAAGGGATTTAAAAGAAGTAGAATCCATTAACAAGAGATACTTACTTAATAATTTTCACGGAATCGTTTCTAACAAGGCGTTTAAAAAGGTTGTCTATTTTCATACATCATATCATTTATATCAATTTGATGTATATAAAACCTAATTTTTCTTTGTTAGATTTTTATTTAAATCTTTTAGTGAATCATTAATTTCTGTTAGAAGCTTTATGTTTCTTGGTGTTGAAACCTTATTATTACTAGGATCTTCAGCTTGTACCTTTAATTTATTTAAAAATTTTATTACAATGAAAATTGTAAACGCTACTATCATAAAGTCTATAAAAGTTTCAATAAAAAACCCATAGTTTATTGCTACTTCTTCATTAATTATATTGCCAGAAGAGCTTATATCAGCCTGCCTTAGAATAATTTTTTTTGAATCTATATTCAATCCATTTGAAAGCAAGGAGAGGGGAGGAAGAAGTATCTGCTTAACTAATACATCAATTACGGAGTTAAAAGATGCACCAATTATTATTCCAATTGCCATTTCCATCATATTTCCTTTAACAGCAAATTCTTTAAATTCTTGTATTAATTTCATAGTTTAAGTTTAATAGAATTTAAAATTAAAAAAAAATAGCACTTATTAAGATTTATTCTGGCCTTAAGTCCTGACCATTTAAAAGAAATAGGAGTAATAATAATTTATTAGTAATCTCTATTTTCAAAGTCTTCATTTTCCTCTTTTATTATTTTACGTATAAGTAAATAAATGAGTGATACTATTATTACCAACCAAATAATAATACTAAAAATCATTTCTGAGTTATTCATTTAATCAAGTTTTACTGCTGTTCCATAAGCCATTATTTCTGAGCAACCTTGCATAATCATTGAAGTAGTTATTCTAACATTGATAACAGCGTCAGCATCCATAGTTTTAGCATTATCAATCATTCTACTGATAGCTTGTTCGCGAGCTTGAGCTTGAAGCCTAGTATACTCGCTAATTTCTCCACCGACAACATTTTTCAGACCTGCCCATATATCTCTTGCTACGTTTCTAGCTCTAACAGTATTTCCACGAGCAATTCCTAAAGTATTAGTTATTTTATGACCTTGAATTTCAGGGGTAGTAGATATAATCATATTCAAATATACAAACTTAGTTAAATATATTCTGTTTTACATAATATTAATTATAGGACAATTAAAGATTATACTTTAAAATAAAAAAGCCTCTTATAATGACAGAGGCTTTAATTTATCTTAATTATTTATTAGAATCATATTAGTTGTTACCAAGTATTATGGGTAATCCATTTTCACCAGATCCAACAACAATTACCTTGGAATTTGGAGATTCAGCTAACTTGAGTGTAGCTTCAATACCTTTTTCTTGAAGAATTCTATCAGTCAATGAAGCACTTAGTATTCTGTTTGCTATTGCTTTACCTTCAGCATCAATTCTTTGTCTTTCAGCTTCTTGTTCAGCTTTAACTAATCTAAACTCATATTCTAAAGCTTCTTGCTCTTGAACTAATTTTCTTTCAATACCTTCTTTAATAGCAGTTGGAAGAGTAACATCTCTAACAAGAACAGAGTTTAATTGAATATACTGACCTAAAACATCATCTCTAGTTTCAATAAAAATCTCATTTTGTATTGCATCTCGTTTAGTTGAGTAAAGTTGTTCAGGAGTATATCTTCCTACAACACTTCTAGCTACAGCCCTTATATTAGGTAATAGAACTGAATTTAAATAGTTTTCACCTTTGGTCTGATGAAGTAATCCTAAGTCGTTATAAACTGGTTGATATAAAACTGAAACATCGAGACTAATTTCAAGTCCATTTGAAGATAAAACTTGCATACTCTCAAGAACCTCTTGTTGCTTTACATTATATATAACAATTCTATTCCATGGTGCAATAATTTTAAAACCTTCACCTTTTGGTGGTTGATCAGTTACAACACCTCCTTGAAGTGTTCTAAAAAGAACCCCAGCCTCACCTGATCCAATATTAACAGATGATCTAGATATAAATACAATTAGTAAAAACGATAATAAAATAATAGGTAAACCTATGTTTGGTAAATTTTTCATTTAAATTTAATTTTTAAGTTAACATTCCTCCATCTACGTGAAGAACTTGTCCGGTTATATAATTTGAAAGATCTGAGGCTAGAAAAACACATGCATTTCCAACATCACTTGGACTTCCACTTCTTTTGAGTGGAATACTTTCTTTCCAAGAGTTGATGACATCTTCAGAAAGAGAATCAGTCATATCGGTTTCAATAAATCCTGGGGCAATAACATTGCTCCTAATATTTCTTGAACCAAGTTCAAGAGCTACAGACTTAGAAAAGCCTATTATACCTGCTTTAGAAGCAGAATAGTTAGATTGTCCTGCATTTCCTTTAACACCAACTACAGAACTAATATTTATTATAGAACCACTTCTCTGTTTTAAGAATGTTCTAATTGAAGCTTTTGTTAAATTAAATACAGATGATAAGTTTGTGTTAATGACAGAATCAAAATCCTCTTTATTCATTCTCATAAGAAGATTATCTTTTTTTATACCTGCATTATTAACTAGTATATCAATTTTTCCAAAATCTGAAATAACATTGTCAACTAGTTTTACAGAATCATCATAGTTGGAAGCATCACTTTTATATGATATTGACTTAATTCCAAGATCATTTAAATCAGAGACTAAATTTTCAGCTGATTCTTTAGAGTTATTGTAAGTAAATGCAACATTACAGCCATTTTCAGCGAAAGATTGACAAATAGCTCTACCTATACCCCTACTTCCACCAGTAACAACAGCAACCTTTGATTCAAGTAATTTCATTAATTAAGTATTTCTTTTACAGTTTTACCGATATCTGCAGGAGAGTCTACTACATTTATTCCTGATTCTCGCATAATTCTTTTTTTTGCAGATGCAGTATCATCTTTTCCACCAATAATAGCTCCAGCATGGCCCATTTTTCTTCCTTTAGGAGCAGTTTCACCAGCAATAAATCCAACAACAGGTTTTTTATTTCCATTATCTTTTACCCATCTAGCTGCATCTATTTCTAGCTTTCCTCCTATTTCCCCAATTAAAACAATAATATCAGTATTATCATCGTCCATAAAAAGCTGAACGGAGTCCATTAATGTTGTTCCAATTATTGGATCACCCCCTACTCCTATTGCTGTAGAAATACCGTATCCAGATTTTACAACTTGATCAGCAGCTTCGTAAGTAAGTGTGCCAGACTTAGAGACTATTCCAACATTTCCTTTTTTAAAAACAAATCCTGGCATAATTCCAATTTTAGCTTCTTCAGGTGTAATTATTCCTGGACAATTTGGACCAATAAGTCTGATATTTTTACCACTTATATATGAAATTACTTTAGTCATATCATTTACTGGTATACCCTCGGTTATAGCAACTATAGTCTCTATGCTAGATTCAGCAGCTTCCATTATAGCATCTGCTGCGAACATTGGAGGTACAAATATTATAGATGTATTTATTTGCTCAGTTATGAGTGCTTCAGCAACACTATTATAAACAGGTTTTTCAAGATGCTTTGTGCCACCTTTTCCAGGAGTTACTCCACAAACTATATTTGTACCATAATCAATCATTTGTTGAGAATGAAAAGTACCTTCACTCCCTGTAAATCCTTGAACTAAAACTTTAGAGTTTTTGTTAACTATTATACTCATTAGTATACTTTATGACAAATTTATTTTATTCTTTCGATATACTGACCTTTTTCAGTATCAATTTTTACTTTATCACCCTCATTAATAAATAAAGGGACATTAATACTAGCGCCAGTTTCTAAGGTAGCAGGTTTAGTAGCATTTGTTGCAGTGTTACCTTTTACTCCTGGTTCAGTTTGAGTAACTTCTAGAATAACATTAAGGGGCATATCAACAGAAAGTGGATTGTTATCTTCCATATTAATTATAATATTAACATTTTCACCCTCTTTTAAAAGGTCTGGATATTCAATCTTGTTTTTGTCAATTGTAATCTGATTGAAATCATCATTATTCATAAAGTGAAAATGATCAGTATCACTATAAAGAAATTGATACTGATTTGTAACAATTTTTACCTCTTCAATTTTATGTCCAGAAGGAAATGTATTATCAAGTACTTTTCCATTTGTAACACTTTTTAATTTTGTTCTTACAAAAGCTGGACCTTTACCAGGTTTAACATGAAGAAATTCAATTATTTTATAAATATCATGATTATACTTGATGCAAAGACCCTTTCTAATATCACTTGTGCTTGCCATAAATTAATTTTTTTGAAAATACCCTTTCATTATTCCTCTTTGTGAGTTTTCAATAAACTGAATTATCTCGTCTCTTTCAGGAGTAGCGTTAAGCTCAGCTTGAATTATTTCCATCGCTTGAGTATTGTTATATTTCTTCTGATAAAGTATCCTGTAAATATTTTGAATGTCTTGAACTTTTTTACTTTCAAAACCTCTTCTTCTTAATCCAACTGAATTAATTCCAACATAAGAAAGAGGTTCTCTTGCTGCTTTTACATATGGCGGAACGTCTTTTCTTACAAGTGAACCACCAGCAACAAATGCATGTGAACCGATTTTACAAAATTGATGAACTGCAACAAATCCAGATAAAATTACATAATCACCAACTGTTATATGGCCAGCCAAGGTGCTATTGTTAGAAAAAATACAATGATCACCAACTATACAATCATGAGCAACATGTGAATAGGCCATAATTAAGCAATTAGAACCAATTTTAGTTGTCCCCCTGTCTTTTGTCCCCCTATTGATTGTAACACATTCTCTAATTGTAGTATTGTTTCCAATTTCACATAAAGAATCTTCTCCTTCAAATTTTAAATCTTGAGGATTAGCTGCAATTACAGAACCAGGATATATGAAGCAATTCTTTCCAATTCTTGCACCCTCCATTATAGTTACGTTTGACCCAACCCATGTTCCTTCGCCAATTTGAACATTATTGTTTATTGTAGTAAATGGTTCTACGACAACATTTTTTGCAATTTTTGCACCAGGATGAACATATGCTAATGGTTGGTTCATAATTTATCTTTTTTAATAATTTTTGCCATAAATTCACCTTCACTTTTTATTTCGTTTCCAACAAAACTTTGACCATACATGTGAATTATTCCTCTTCTAATGGGTGAAATAAGCTCTAATTTACAAATTAATGTATCCCCAGGAATAACCGGATTCTTGAATTTACACTTATCCATTTTCATAAAAAAAGTAAGATAGTTTTCCGGATCTGGAACTGTATTTAAAACTAAAACACCACCAGCTTGAGCCATGAATTCAACCTGAAGAACACCAGGCATTACAGGAGCACCAGGAAAATGACCTTTTACCCATGATTCTGTTTTCTCAACTTTTCTGAGTCCTATAACATGTGAATCAGATAACTCAATAACTTCGTCAATTAAAAGAAAGGGAGGTCTATGAGGTATTAAATTCATTATTTCCTTTGAATCCATCAATGGCTTCTTGTTAAAGTCAATTGGTGGTAATATGTTTTTCTTGTCTACTTTTATCAATTCAGAAACCTTTTGTGCAAATTTAGCATTAATTGAATGACCTGGTTTTTCCGCTATAACTTTACCTCTAATTTTCATACCTATTAATGCAAGATCACCAATAATATCTAAAAGTTTGTGCCTAGCAGCTTCATTAGGATAATGTAAGCTTAAGTTATCTAATATGCCATTTGGTTTTACAGAAATTGAATCTTTGTTAAATGCCTTTTTAAGGCGCTCCATATTGCTATCAGCTAAAGGCTTATCAACATAAACAATAGCATTATTAAGGTCGCCACCTTTTATTAAACCATTTTCAAGTAATGTTTCTAATTCATGAAGAAAACTAAATGTTCTAGCTGATGAAATTTCATTTTTAAACTCACTTAAGTCATTAATAACAGCTGTCTGAGTACCAAGTACTTTTGTATTAAAATCAATTTTTGTCTCAATTTTGTATTTCTCGTCAGGAATTATAGAAATTTTACTACCTGTTTCTTGACATTCAAAAGATATTTTTTCATCAGGAAAGAATTCTTCTCTTAATGCATTTTGTTCAACTATTTTAGCTTCTTCAATTGCATTTATAAAAAACTTTGATGAGCCGTCCATTATAGGTACTTCAGGTCCATTTAGACTTATATAACAATTATCAACATCTAATCCAGTCAAAGCTGCTAGAACATGTTCAGATGTATGAATCCTAAATGAACCATTATCTAGGTTTGTGCCTCTATCAGTATTTGATATATATTTAATATTTGCTTCAATAGAGTTATTAGTTTGTATGTCTTCTCTTACGAAAACTAATCCTGTATTTGATGGAGCTGGTTTAAAAGTAAGCCTAACATTTTCGCCAGTGTGAAGTCCAACACCATTAAGTGAAGATTCCTTTGAAATTGTTTTTTGAGGTATAGTTCTTCTAATCATTAGTTTTTGTATCAATTTTCTTAACTATCTCAGGTAAATTCTTAAAGTGAACGTAGGATTTGTTATAATTAATATATGAAATAGCAGGTGTTCCCGTTATTCGAGAATTACTTTTTACATCTGAAGTAACACCAGCTTGAGCTTGTATCTTTACATTGTCTCCAATTTTAATATGACCAATAATTCCAACCTGCCCACCTATCATGCAATTTTTCCCAATTTTAGTAGATCCTGCAACACCAGATTGAGCAGCAATGGCAGTATTTTCTCCAATCTCAACATTATGAGCAATTTGAATTTGATTATCTAACTTAACACCATTATTTATAATTGTTGAACCAAGTGTTGCTCTATCTATAGTAGAGTTTGAACCAATCTCAACATTATCTCCAATAATAACGTTTCCAGTTTGAGGTATCTTTTGATAGCTTCCATCTTCATTTGGTGCAAATCCAAAACCATCGGAACCAATTGAACATGAACTATGTATTATACAATTTTTTCCAATAATTGTATCATCTAAGATTTTTACTCCAGGAAATATTTGACATCCATCACCTATCTCTACGTTATTTCCAATATAAACTTGATTTTCAATTATACAATTGTCAGAAATCTTAGACATTTTTCCAATGCTTGTAAAAGAACCAATATATGCAGAATCAGAAATTTTAGAGGAATTATCAATGACTGTAAAATCACTTATTCCTTTTTTTGAAGTCTTTTTAATATTAAATAATTCAAGAATTGAAGTGAAAGATGAATAAGGGTCTTTTACTTTAATTAATGTTGTGTTAATTTTTTCACTAGGTTCAAAGTCATTTGAAACAATTGTTGCAGATGCATTTGTTGTATATATATGTTCAGTATACTTGGGGTTAGCAAGAAATGTTACAGAGCCTTTTGATCCTTCTTCTATCTTTGAGATTTTATTAATATCAACATCTCTATCACCAATAACGGTTCCATTAATTTGATCTGCAATCTGTCCAGCTGTAAAATTCATATCTGCAAAATTAAAAAATTATGTTAAATGCTTATATTTAGCCATGTTAATATGAAAATAAAATTTGAATTAAATCAATTAGTAGAGGTTTCAAATAAGGTTAAAAATCATTTAAGTGCTAATGTAGTTTTGATTAGTGGTGAAATGGGAGCTGGTAAAACTACACTTATCAAACAAATATTGTCTTTATTAGATGTTATTGATAATGTTTCAAGTCCAACTTTTTCAATTATAAATGAGTATTTAACAAAAAATGATCAAGTAATATACCATATTGATTTGTATAGAATAAAAAGTATTAATGAAATAGAAGGTATTGGTTTGTTTGAATATTTAGAGTCTGGAAATTTGTGTTTTGTTGAATGGGGAGAGGCAATTGAAAATTTGATTGATTTAGAGTTCAATAAATTTATTATTTCAAAAAAAAATAATTCAAGGATAATTGAAAAAATAAAATGAGTTTTTTAAAAAGATTATATTATTATTCTTCAGGATTCGTAATTGGAATTATATTTTTACTATTTATTTTTAATGGGAAAAGAGCCTCATGTAATTATGGTCCAAGCGCACGAGTTATAGACAATATTCTAACAAAGGAATTGACTTTAGAGTCTAATATAGATAATCTTAACAATAGTGATTTGATTGAAATTATTTCTAACGGCAGAGTCATCTTTAACAAAAGTGAGCCAAATAATAAGCCTTGTGGAAAATATTATATTGAATCAGAATCTATGGATTTAATTATTATTAATTGTAAAAACGAGGCTATTATTAAAATTAAATAGATCTTCTTCGTTTCAATTCAAGTTTAATTAAATCTAATTCTCTTGAGGTTTGACCTTTTACAGAAGTGTTTTCTTCTGCTCTTCTAATTAAATAAGGAATAACTTCTTTAATTGGTCCATAAGGAAGATATTTAATTACATTAAAACCTTCTGCGGCAAGATTAAAGGTTATGTTATCACTCATTCCATAGAGTTGTCCAAACCAAATTTTTGAACTATTCTTATCAATCCTTTTTAAATTCATTATATCTATAATTTTATATATACTCTCTTCATTATGGGTTCCACAGAAAATGGAGAAAACTTTTAAATTAGATATAATAAATTCAACTCCTTCATTAAAGTTAATATCAGTTAATTTTTTTGATTCACATATTGGACTTCTGTAATTTTTTCTTTTTGCTCGTCTATTTTCTTTTTCAATGTAAGCTCCTCTTACTATTTTTACACCCAAGAGAAAATTATTTTTATCTGCTTCATTTTTTAGTTTTTTTAAATATTTAAGTCTATCATGTCTGTACATTTGTAAAGTATTGAAAATTATAACTTTTTCTTTATTATAATTTTTCATCATTTTTAAAACTATTTCATCAATAGCATCTTGAATCCATGATTCCTCAGCATCTACAAGAAGTTTCACCCCTCTAATGTGAGCAAGTCTACATATTTTATCAAATCTTTGAAAAGCATTGTCGTATTCTTTTAATTCATTTGTATCTAGAGCCTTCTTGTTAGATACTTTTTCTAAAATAATAGAGCTTGCAACAGCTGTTGGTTTAAATACAGTAAAATCAAGAATTTTTTTGTTAGCAACAAACTCAATTGAATTTAGAACTTCTTTTAAGGCCAAATCATACGAATTCTCACTCACTAGACCTTCAACAGAATAATGTAAGTAGCTTTTTACATTTTTAAGATTAAGTTTTTTAACAGTTTCATATGATTTATCCAATGACTCTCCAGAACAAAACTGTTCAAAAACTGTTTTTTTAATTAAAAATAATATCGGAAGTCTTAATTTTAAAGATATCTCAAGTACAGTTTTACCAATGTTGGTTAATGTTCTACTTGATATTATTTTAAACAATAAATAGGCTTTTTTTAATTCAAAGTTTGTTTTAAGGGTAAAACCATTTTTAGTATTGTCTAAAAGCATAAAATAAATACCTAATTTTGCAGTAAATCTAATCAAAATTAATTAATGAAAACAGATCGATATTCCTCTTTAGAAAAAATTATAAAATCAAATATGTTTTCTTCAATATTTATTTTAGTTGATGAAAACTCGCATAGATTTTGCTTGGATGTTTTTATTAAAAAAACAAAAATTAGTGATTATAATGAGATTAAAATTATATCAGGTGAGGAAAACAAAAATATAAATACTTGTATCGAGATATGGGATAAATTAAATTATTTTAAAGCTGATAGAAATTCATTATTGATAAACTTAGGAGGAGGAGTTTTAACTGACATAGGAGGTTTTGCAGCATCTACTTATTTGAGAGGAATACGTTTTGTAAATGTCCCAACTACTCTTTTAGGAATGGTAGATGCCTCTCACGGGGGGAAAACAGGAGTAGATTTTAAATCATTAAAAAATCAAATAGGAGTATTTAGTGAACCATTAGAAGTAGTTCTAGACAGTGATTATCTTAAAACTCTATCAAAAGAAGAGTTTATTAATGGATATGCAGAAGTCGTTAAACACAGTCTTTTAACAAACAAATTGGAACTAAGTTTTGATTCTCTATCTAAACTAGATATAAACAAAGACGTCGATTTTATTATTGAAAATTATTCAGAAATTAAAAATGAAATTGTTAGTTCTGATAAATATGAATCTAATAAAAGAAAAATACTAAACTTTGGTCATACAATTGGTCACGCAATCGAATCTTATTCACATATATCAGATAGCTTTAAACCTCTAAGACATGGAGAGTCAATAGTGATAGGAATATTAACTGAACTATATATCTCTCATAAAATGTTAGGTTTTTCACTTCATGATTTAAAAACAATAAAAAAACATTTATTAAATTATTTCATTAAAATTAAATTTAATGGAGAAGACTTAGATAAAATATATGATCTGTTGATATACGATAAAAAAAATGATGGAAATAGAGTCAATTTTGTTTTACTAAAAAAAATAGGAGAACCTATAATAGATCAGGAAATAGATAAAGATCTATTCATAGATTCTTTTACTTTCTATGAAAAATAGTTTATAGATTTTGAAATATATTTTTCATCAATCTTTTTTTGTCATTTATGCTTTCTTCAAGTGATATCATAGTTTCAGTTCTTAGAACTCCTTCAACATCATCAATTGAGAAAATTATTTCTCTAGCATGCTCAGTACCTTTTGCTCTTATTTTACAAAAAATATTGTATTTTCCAGTTGTTATATGAGCAACAGTTACATATGGTTTTTTCTTAAGTTCATCAATTATATCATAAGTTCTTCGTGATCTATCAATTAAAACTCCTACATAGGCTATAAAATTATAACCAAGCATTTTATAATCTAATGTAAGAGATGAACCCTTAATTATCCCTAGATCTTCCATTTTTTTCACTCTAACATGAACAGTTCCAGCTGATATTAAGAGTCTCTTAGCGATGTCTGTAAATGGTGTTCTAGTGTTATCAATTAATATATCAAGGATTTTTTTGTCTACTTTGTCTAGTTTTTGCATGTTTATGGTCTTATTGTCAATTGGAGCACTAAAATATTAATTTTTTTTATAGGTTTTTCACACTTGTATATATTTTTGACCGAAATTTTAATTTTTTCAATATAATTGTTGTACAATTTACAATTGTTTCTTATGTTTACAATTGTAAATATTATATTGTCTATACACTGTAATTCAATAAGTTATATAATATTATAAAAGTTAAAAATGAATAATAAAAACATATTAAGTAGAGTAAAAAAAATAATTGAGGAGTACAACTTAACTAACTCTGAATTTGCTCAAAAAATAGGAGTTCCCAAGTCATCTATCTCTCACCTACTCTCAGAGAGAAATAAGCCAAGTCTAGATCTAATAATAAAGATTTTAGAAAATTTCGATGATATAAAAGCAGATTATCTGATTTTTGGAGACACTCAGAATGAAAAAATTCAAATTGAGCCTCCTGGGGAGCTTTTTTCTAATCAAGAGATAGATAATACCAAAGAATATGTTAAAGAATCTAATAATAAGGTTAAATCGATTATTATTATTTACGAAAACAATAAATTTGAACAAATTGATAAGCTTTAAAATGAAAAAAGCATTTATACTGTCCCTACTTCTAACATCTTGTTATTCTGTTGAGAGAAACTGTTCTGATTTTAAAACTGGTGTATTTGAATTTTCTACCTTGATTAATGATTCTATAGTTACCTCATCATTTACTAGAACCAATAACTATGAAATTGAAACATTTAAAGGAATAAAAGATTCGTCGACTGTAAAATGGGTTAATAAATGTGAGTTTTTATTGACAAAAATAAATCCTAGAACAAACCAAGAAAAAAGACCAATAAGAATAAAAATATTAAGAACTTATGGAGATCAGTATGACTTCGAATATTCAGGAGTTAATAATCCTGATAAAATTAGCAGAGGAACAGTAAAAAGATTATCTAATTAAAACTTCAAACTTGTCTGAGTTTCATCAGAACCATTAGATACCTGTTGTTCATCTTTAACCTCAATATTTTTTACTTCATTATCTTTTTTTGAAATAGAGTCTCTTGACTTATATGAAACTTTTCTTATAGAGTCTTTAGTTACAATATTTCCTTTTGAGTCCCTACCCTTTATAATTAGGTCTCCAAAATCTTGCTCAAATTTATCTTTCTTTCTTAAGGATGGTTTTTTTCTTAAATATACTGTTACAACATCAGCTTCATTAATGTTATTCACACTGAAATAAAGAATTTTTGATAATTCTTTACCTTGAGTTAAGTTGTAATCCTTATCTCTTATTACACCAGAAACTTTAAACCTTTTGATAAATGAAGTGCCCTTCTTACCATCTGTATATATTAAGTTGTAAATTTTCTGCTTACTTTCTGAATTAAATAATGAAACATGAAGAATATCTTTTCCAATAAAGACTTTACTATCAACTTTAACAACTTTCATTATCCCATCTTTTGTAAATACAATTACATCATCTAGATCAGAACAATCAGATACAAAATCATTCTTTTTTAGAGCTGTGCCAATAAAACCTTCCTCTTTATTTACATATAATTTCTGATTCTTAATCGAAATTTTCTTCTTATCTAGATCATCAAACTCTTCTATAATTGTTTTTCTCTTTTTTTCTTTGCCATAGTGTTTCTTTAGATGAGTAAAGTATTGAATTGTATAATCAACAATATGATTTAAGTTATTTTTAACCTCCTCAATATTAACTTCAATGTTGGTTAATTTTTCTTTAACCTTATTTAAATCAAACTTTGAAATTTTCCTAATTGGTATTTCAGTAAGTTTTTTAATATCATCAACTGTAACATTCCTCTTTAAATTCTTTTTAAATGGTTCTAATCCGTTATCAATAGTAGACAAAACATCATCCCATGTTATTTTTTCTTCAATATTTCTATATATTCTATTTTCAATAAAAATCCTTTCTAATGATATTGTGTGCCATTGACTTTCTAATTCATTTAATTGAATTTCTAACTCTTTCTTTAATAAACCTTTAGTGTTGTCTGTTGAAATTTTTAGAATATCTCTTACTCCTATAAATTGAGGCTTATTATCCGATATAATGCAACATAAAGGAGAAATAGATACTTCGCACTGAGTAAACGCATATAATGAATCTATACTTTTTTGCATTGATGAGCCTGATGGAAGGTAAACGAGAACTTCAACATCTGATGAAGTATTATCCTCAATCTTTTTAATCTTAATTTTTCCCTTTTCTGAAGCTTTTATTACAGATTCAATTAACGATGCTGTAGTAGTTCCATAAGGTATTTCCTTGATTATTATGATATTTTTATCATACTTTTCAACCAAAGCTCTTACTTTAACCCTTCCCCCTCTATTTCCATCATTATAATTTTTTATATCAATACTTCCTCCTGTTTGAAAGTCAGGAAAGAGCTTAAAACTTCTACCTTTTAAATAATTTATACTACCATTTATTAATTCATTGAAGTTATGAGGTAAAATTTTTGTTGATAAACCAACAGCAATACCTTCAGCTCCTTGAGCTAATAATAAAGGAAACTTGACTGGAAGATGTATGGGTTCTTTTTTACGACCATCATATGATAACTGCCAATCAGTTGTTTTCGGATTAAAAACTACTTCTAATGCGAATTTCGACAGTCTAGCTTCTATATACCTTGAAGCAGCAGCTTTGTCACCAGTGTAAATATTACCCCAATTACCCTGCATATCAATTAATAATTCTTTTTGACCAACTTGAACCATTGCATCTGATATACTTGCATCACCATGAGGATGATATTGCATTGTATGCCCAACCACATTAGCAACTTTATTATATCGACCATCTTCAAGATCAAACATAGAGTGAAGAATTCTTCTCTGGACTGGTTTTAAACCATCCATTAAATCTGGAACTGCTCTTTCTAATATTACGTAAGATGCATAATCAAGAAACCATTCTTTATACATTCCACCAACTTTAGTCAAAGAATCTGAGTGTTCTAAATTTATATTTTCATCATTTTCAATCATTTAAATTCTCATTTATTAAGTCTAGTTCAACTTTTAGATTCTCAATTATAAATTGTTGTCTATCTGGTGTATTTTTCCCCATGTAGAATTTTAAAAGCTCTTCAATTGTTGTGTGTTTATCAATAATAACAGGATCTAATTTAATATCATCACCAATAAAATTTTTAAATTCATTAGGAGAAATTTCACCTAAACCTTTGAATCTAGTAATTTCAAACTTTCCTTTTGACGAATTAATTATATCATTTTTTTCGCCTTCACTATAACAATAATATGTTTTTTCTTTATTTCTAACTCTGAATATAGGTGTCTGTAGAATGTATAAGTGTCCATTCTTAATCAATTCAGGATAAAACTGCAGAAAGAAGGTTATAATTAAAAGTCTTATATGCATTCCATCAACATCTGCATCAGTTGCAATTACAATATTATTATATCTAAGATCTTCCATGCTGTTTTCTATATTTAAAGCAGCTTGAAGTAAATTAAATTCTTCATTTTCGTAAACAATTTTCTTAGTCATTCCAAATGAATTTAATGGCTTACCTCTTAAACTAAACACTGCCTGAGTATTTACATTTCGAGATTTGGTGATAGATCCACTTGCAGAATCACCTTCAGTAATAAATATTGTGGAATCAAGTCTATTATCTTTTTTTAACTCGTTTAGATGAACTCTACAGTCTCTTAATTTCTTGTTGTGAAGACTAGCTTTTTTAGCTCTTTCTCTTGCTAACTTTCTAATTCCTGACAATTCTTTTCTTTCTCTCTCGGCTTGAATAATTTTATTTTGTATTGATTTAGCTATATCAGAATATTTATGTAAGTAGTTATCTAGTTTTTGCTTAACAAAATCATTAATAAACACTCTTACAGACTTTAGACCTTTTCCCATTTCTGTTGAACCCAACTTTGTTTTTGTTTGAGATTCAAAAACTGGTTCCATTACTTTAATACTAATTGCTGAAATAATTGACTTTCTTATATCAGAAGTCTCATAATTTTTGCCAAAAAAATCTCGAATAGTCTTGACAAACGCCTCTCTAAATGCCGACTGGTGGGTTCCACCTTGAACAGTATATTGTCCATTTACAAAGGAATAATATTCTTCACTATATTGAGTTCTAGAATGAGTTATAGCTATTTCAATATCTTCTCCTTTGAGATGTATAATGGGATACAAAAAATCTTGCACATTAGACTGCTCTTCAATTAAATCTTTTAGACCAGACTCAGATTTAAACTTAGTTCCATTAAGTTTTATAGTTAATCCTGGGTTTAGATAAACATAGAACTTAATCATTTTTTCAACATACTCAAGTCTATATTTGTAATTCTTGAAGATACTTTGATCTGGTTTAAACTCAACATATGTTCCGTTTTTAGCTTCACTTTGGTCAAGATCTTCATTGGTTAAAACTCCAAGCTCAAAATTTGCAGACTTTGTTTTGCCATCTCTAGTTGACGAAACTAAAAAAGAAGATGATAATGCATTTACTGCTTTTGTTCCTACTCCATTAAGTCCTACTGATTTTTTAAAAGCTCGCGTATCATATTTCCCTCCTGTATTCATTTTTGAAACTACATCAACAACTTTTCCAATTGGTATACCTCTTCCAAAATCTCTTACAGAAACAAAATCATCATTAATAATAATATCAATAACTTTACCCTCTCCCATTACAAATTCATCTACACAATTATCTATTATTTCTTTAAGTAAAACATATATTCCATCATCAGGAGAAGATCCGTCACCAGATTTACCAATATACATACCAGGTCTTAACCTAATATGCTCTCTCCAATCAAGAGATTTAATATTTTCTTCTGTGTAGTTTGATGTGGTTGCCATTAATATAAATATACTAAATGTTAAATCTAAAGTGCATTATATCTCCATCCGAAACAATATACTCTTTACCTTCAAGTCTCATTTTACCAGCTTCTTTTACTTTCGATTCCGAACCAAATTCAATGTAATCATTATAATTAATTACTTCAGCACATATAAACCCCTTTTGAAAATCTGTATGTATTTGCCCAGCAGCATCATAAGCTGAATCTCCAATTCTTATAGTCCAACCTCTCACCTCTTTATCCCCTGCTGTGAAATAACTGTGTAAGTTTAATAATTTATATGAGGCTCTAATTAACTTATTAGAACCAGATTCTTTTAAACCAAGATCATCAAGAAATATTTTTTTTTCTTCAAATGAATCAAGCTCGTTAATCTCGGATTCTATTTTTGCTGAAATAATAATAACTTCTGAGTCATTAATCTTAATTTCATTTTTTACATCATCGACATAAGAGTTACCATTAATAACGTCATTTTCATTGACATTACACACATAAAGTATTGGCTTAAATGATATTAATTCTAATGGTTTAATAAAACCTAAAAATTGATCCTCTGAATAATCTTCTATTTTGACTGACATATTTTCTAACTGAATTCTGACTTTTTCTAGAACTTCAATTTCTTTTTTTGATTCTTCACTTCCTGATCTTAGAGTTTTTTTGATTTTATCCAACCTTTTATCTAGAACTTCTATATCCTTAAGAACCAATTCATACTCAACAACTTCTTTATCTGATAAAGGATTAATCTTTCCATCAACATGCACAATATTAGGATCATCAAAGCATCTCAAAACATGAATTATTGCATCAGTTTCTCTAATATTTGATAAGAATTTATTTCCTAATCCTTCGCCTTTACTTGCCCCTTTAACTAATCCTGCAATATCAACAATTTTAACAGTTGTTGGAATAAGTTTTTCAGGATTGATAAGCTCATTTAGTTTATTAAGTCTTAAGTCAGGAACATTAACAATACTTACATTGGGATCAATTGTACAGAATGGATAATTTTCACTCTGAGCTTTACTCTGTGATAAACAGTTAAAAAGAGTTGATTTGCCAACGTTGGGCAATCCTACAATACCTACTTTCATTTATTAATCGTGCATAAATTTTTGCTTTGACAAAAGCTCATTTTCTGTCTCTACATTATTATCATCTGGAACACAACAGTCAACAGGACAAACAGCTGCACATTGGGGTTCCTCATGAAATCCCATACACTCTGTACACTTATCTGGAACAATAAAAAAGAATTCATCAGAAATAGGAGTATTGTCAATATCTGAATTAACTTTGTTACCATTAGGTAAAACTACATCTCCTTTTAAATTCGTTCCTTTACTATAATTCCATTCTTCTTGACCTTCATATATAGCATTGTTAGGACATTCTGGTTCACAAGCGCCACAATTAATACATTCGTCTGTTATGATTATTGCCATAATATTTTATGCAAAAATAAGATGTATTGTTTAATCTTTGTTAACAATTTTTACATAATTTAAAATTACTCATACAGTTTATTAAATCTAAGTTTAGATATTTGCAAATATTTATGAAGAAAAAAGTACATAATTTCAGTGCAGGCCCCTCTATATTGCCAGATAAAGTTTTTAAAGATGCATCATCCGCAATTAATAATTTTAATAATTTAGGGTTATCTATTTTAGAAATTTCTCATAGAAGTAAGGATTTTATTGAAATCTTGGATCAGTCTAGATCGCTTGCTTTAGAAATATCTTCTTTAAATAAGGATGAATATTCTTGTTTATATCTCCAAGGTGGAGCTAGCATGCAATTTTTGATGACTGCGTTTAACTTTCTTAACTCAAACGCAGCCTACATAAATACTGGTAGTTGGTCTACTAAGGCGATAAAGGAAGCTAAATTATTTGGAAATGTTCATGAAATTTCATCTTCTGAAGACCAGAATTTTAATTACATTCCAAAATCAAGTATTATCAAAGAAGATTATGACTATTTACATATAACTTCTAATAATACAATATTTGGAACTCAATTTCATTCTTTTCCTGAAACAAATTCTCCTTTGATTGCAGATATGAGTTCAGATATTTTTTCTAGAAAAATTAACTTTTCGAAATTTGATTTAATTTATGCAGGTGCTCAAAAAAACCTTGGTCCTGCAGGAGTTACAATGGTATTAATAAAAAAAGAATTATTAAAAAGAGTTCAAAGAGAAGTTCCTTCAATGCTAAGCTATAAGGTACATATTGATAAAGACAGTTCTTTTAATACCCCACCTGTCTTTCCTATTTATTGTGTGTTTCAAAATTTAAAACTTATTAAAAACGAAACTCTTGAAGTTATTGGTCAAAATAATAGAATAAAATCAGGTCTTATTTATGATGAAATTGACAGAAATAAATGTTTTAATGGGTTTGCTAAAATTGAAGATCGAAGTATTATGAATGCTACCTTTAATTTAAATGATGGATTTGATGCTAACTTATTTAATCAAATTTGTATTGAAAATAACATATCTGGAATTAATGGACACAGGTCTGTTGGTGGATACAGAGCTTCTATTTATAATGCACTTCCTATAAATAGTGTTAAAATACTCATTGATTGTATGAAAGAATTTGAAACAAATTATAATTAAATTATGAAAATACTAGCAAACGATGGCATATCTGAGTCAGGAAAAATTAGATTAGAAGAGTTTGGTTTCGATGTTGATCTAACTAAGGTAGCTCAAGATCAACTTGTAAATTATATTAATGATAATTCTATATCTACAATATTAGTTAGAAGTGCAACACAAGTAAGAAAAGATATAATTGACAACTGCCCTTCTCTTAAAATAATTGGAAGAGGTGGAGTCGGAATGGATAATATTGATGTAGATTATGCTAAATCTAAAGGGATTAGTGTTATCAATACTCCTGCAGCTTCTTCTAAGTCTGTTGCAGAATTGGCATTTTCTCATTTATTTGGTTGTGTTAGATTTCTTCATGAATCAAATAGATCAATGCCTCTTGATGGGGACACTAAATTTAAAGATCTAAAAAAATCATATGCTAAAGGGAGCGAACTTTCAGGTAAAACTATTGGTATTATTGGTTTTGGGCGTATAGGTCAAGAAGTTGCTAAGATTGCAATTGGTATTGGGATGAATGTAATCTTTCATGATAAATTCATTGATGAAAGTAATTTAGAATTAACTTTTTTTAATAATAAGAAAATTTCTTTTAAACTTAATTCATGCTCATTTGAAAAAATACTTAGTGAGTCTGATTTTATTACCGTTCATATTCCAGCATCAAATAAATATATATTGGACACTAATGAAATTTCTAAAATGAAAGATGGAGTTGGAATTCTAAATCTTTCTAGAGGTGGAATAATAAATGAAGATGAGCTAATAAAAAACATTGAGAATGGTAAAATTTCTTTTGCTGGAATTGACACATTTGAGAATGAACCTACACCAAACATAAAAGTTCTTATGAATTCAAATATTTCTCTCACTCCACACATAGGAGCTGCTACAAATGAAGCTCAAGATAGAATTGGTGTTGAGCTTGCAGATAAAATTAATGATATATTAGGATAATGAAAACCCTTAGAGAAAGATGGGGTATTAAGTCTAACTTCCAAATATTAATAATATTTGTAGTTTTTGGTATTACAGGAACAACTAGTGCCCTCATTTCAGGACCAATAACAGAAATTTTAATAGGGCAAGAAAGTAATATTCATTGGTTACTAAAAATTATTTTAAGAGTTTTAATTTTAACTCCAATTTATCAAATATTACTTCTTCTTTTTGGTTTTATATTTTGTCAATATAAATTCTTTTTTCAGTTTGTGAAGAAATTTCTTAAAATACTTGGTTTAGGATTTTTATTCAGAAATTAAATCGCTAAAAACAGATCTTAACTTATTAAGTTTAGGGTTTATTACTGCTTGGCAATATGCGTTTTTAGGATTCTTTGTATAATAATCATGATGATAAATTTCAGCTTTGTAAAAATCTGTTTTTTCATTAACCTCAGTAACAATTTTATCTGTATATATCTTATTGAACTCTATATTTTTTATAAAATCTATTATAACTTTTCTAATATCATTATCACAAAATATAGCAGACCTATATTGAGTTCCAACATCACCACCTTGTTTATTAATTGATGTCGGATCATGAACAGTAAAAAATATGCTTAGGATTTGTATCAGAGTAATTCTATTATCAAATTCTATTTTAACAACTTCAACATGATTAGTATATCCCTCACAAACCTCTTCATAAGTTGGATTAACAATATCTCCACCCATATAACCAGGGGTAATTGAAATTACACCTTTGATTTTTTTATACACAGATTCAATGCACCAAAAACAACCTCCACCTAAATATATGACTCGATTCATTTTTAGATTTTAAACTAAAAGATTAATATTGTAAATGTATGGAAATCTTATTGTCAGCTAAACATATTTCAAAAACTTTTAATGGTAAAAAAGTTCTTGATAATGTAAATATTGAAATAAATGAATCAGAAGTAGTTGCGATAACAGGAACTTCAGGTGCCGGTAAGACAACTTTATTAAATATCTTAAGTACTCTAGATAAACCTGATTTAAATAATAAATCTTCATTAATCATTGATAACGATAACATATTTAACCTATCTAATATTAAATTAGCAAATCTACGAAATGAAAAAATTGGATTTGTTTTTCAATTTCACGAGCTAATTCCAGAACTTACTGTTTTAGAGAATGTCTCTCTTCCTGGGTGGATTAAAAATGACGATAGTGTGGAAAAAAAAGCTAAAGGTTTATTAGATTATCTTGGCTTAATTGATTTTATTGATAAAAAGCCATCTACTCTATCTGGAGGAGAAAAACAAAGAGTTGCTATAGCAAGGGCATTAATTAATAAACCTAAAATTATTTTTGCTGATGAACCAACAGGTAATCTTGATTCAAAAAATTCAAAAATTTTATTTAACCTTCTTTTTAAATTAAGAGATGACTATAATTGTTCGGTGGTTATTGTAACTCATAATGAAAAAAATGCAAATATTTGTGATAGAAAACTATTAATTATTGATGGTAAAATCAAAGATTAATATCCCAAACCTGAAAGATTTCTTAGATGAGAAATCTGCTAAATATGAATCTCCTTCTTTTATAAAAGATGACCCAATAATTATCCCACATCAATTTAGTAATATCAAGGATATTGAGATTTCCGGATTCTTAACATCTGTCATTTCATGGGGAAATAGAAAATCAATTATTAAAAGTGCAAAGAAGATTATTGAGTATATGGAAAATTCTCCATACGATTTTATTAAAAATCATACAGATAGTGATTTAAAAACTATTAATGAATCTATTCATAGAACATTTAATCTTATTGATCTTAATTATTTTATAAAATCTCTTAAAAATATTTATAATGAATATGAGGGTATTGAAGAGATATTGTCCAATAAAAATAATGGATCAAATCTTCAAGAACGCATTTCTACATTTAAAAACATTTTTTTTAGTTTAAATTGTCCTAAAAGATCATTAAAACATTTACCGTCTCCAATAAAAGGATCAAGTGCTAAAAGATTTAATATGTATTTAAGGTGGATGGTTAGATCAAATAATAATGGTGTTGATTTTGGAATATGGAATAAAATTAGTAGTTCTGAACTATCTATTCCATTAGATGTTCATACTGGAAGAATAGCTAGATCACTTGGATTATTAGAAAGAAAGGTAAATGATTCAAAGTCAGTTACTGAAATTGATAATAAATTAAGAAAAATGGATCCAATTGATCCAGTAAAATATGACTATGCTTTATTTGGATTAGGAGTTTATGAAAATTTTTAAATACATTTTCATCAAAGAATTAAATAAGTTTAATTAGTTTTGTTAAATTCTTTTACAAATGAGTATACTCATAAAATCCGCAACCATAGTAGATAGTAAGAGTAACTTAAATTTCAAAAAAAAGGATATTTTAATTAGAGATGGTGTAATTATTGATATTGCAGACAATATTAACTCTAATACAAAACAAACATTAAACTATAAAAATTTACATATTTCAAGAGGTTTTATAGATACTTCAGTAAGCTTTGGTGAGCCAGGATTTGAAGAAAGAGAAAATATCTTAAATGGATTGCTTGCAGCTGCTTCATCGGGTTTTACCTCAATACTCCTCAATCCTGATTCAAATCCCTTAGTTGATAATCATTCTGCAGTTCAGTTTTTGAAAAAGAAATCTTCAGAAACTACAACTAAAATATATCCTGTAGCTAACCTTACCGTTGATTCAAATGGAAAGGACCTAGCATCACTTTATGATATGAAACTTGCTGGCGCTATTGCCTATGGAGATTATAAAAAATCAATTGTAGATTCCTCAATTTTAAAGATTGCACTTGAATATACTAAAACATTTGGAGGTAGAGTAATTTCCTTCTGTCAAGATGATTTTCTTTCAAAAGAAGGAGTTATAAATGAAAGTATTGTTAGTACTAAATTAGGTTTGAGGGGGATCCCTGATATTTCTGAATCAATTAATATATTCAGAGACATTGAGATACTAGGCTATACAGGAGGTAAAATCCATATACCTTATGTAAGTACAAAAAAAGGTGTTGATCTAATAAGAGATGCTAAAAAGAGAAAACTTGATATAACAGCAAGTGCTAGTTTACCTCATATAATATATACTGATAATGATATCCCCGACTTTAATACTAACTTTAAGATTATGCCACCTCTTAGATCTGAAGATGACCTTATATCTCTAAAAAAAGGTTTAATTGATGGGACTATTGACTATATAACAAGTATGCATGAACCTCAACATATAGATAATAAAAAAGTAGTATTTGATGATGCCTCTTTTGGTTCAATTGCTTTAGAGTCTGTATTTGGATTAATGTGTAACAATTTCACTCTTGAAAAGACTATAGATATATTAACAAGAAAGAAATCTGTCTTTGAAATTGAAGATCATTCAATAAAAGTTGGCTCTAAAGCTGACCTTACATTATTTAATCCAGATAAAAATTATGAATTTTCTCAAGATCATATTTTATCAACATCAAAAAATTGTATGTTCATTGGAAAAAAATTAAAAGGCATTATATATGGATCAATAAACAACAAAATGCATACTCTAAATAAATTATGGACTTAGATTTTTTAATTAGAAGAGCTAATTATAATAAAGAAAAAGTTGGATGTATTTTCATGTTTCATGGATATGGAAGTAATAAGGAAGATTTATTTTCACTTGAACAATATCTTCCAAAGTCTCATACAATAATTTCTTTAGAAGCCCCCCTTAAACTTAGTTTTGGAGGATTTTCTTGGTTTGACATAGATTATTCTGATGTCATTGAAAACAACCTAGACAAAAGATATAAAGAAATAAATCAGAGTATTCAGAATTTGTTGGATAATATTGATAAACATATTAATAATGAAAATTTAAATAAAGATGATATAAGCATTTTAGGATTTAGCCAAGGTGCTAGCATATGTTGGAAATTAGGTCTAGATTATAGTTCTAGATTTAGAAGAGTAATCCCTTTAAGTTCATTCATTCACCCATCTTATCTAAACAATAATCTTGAAAATTATAACGATATTCTAATTTATAGTTCTCACGGAGTATTAGATGATGTTATTCCAATAAATCTTGTTGAAGAATATATATTACAATTATCTAAGAGAAATAATTTAACTTTTGACAAATTTAACTCTGGGCATACAATTTCACAGGAAAATCTTTTAAATCTTATCAGCTGGTTAAAAAAAACTGATAATTAGCTAAAGTCTAGAACCAACTCATCATAAGCTAAGGAAACAGACTCAGGGAGATCATTGCAAACATCTTCATGAAAACCCATATTATGACTTATGTGCGTAAAAAGAGTCTGCTTAGGATTAATCTTATTAACTATATTAAGTGCCTCTTCAATATTGAGATGAGATGGATGAGGTTCATATCTTAAAGCATTAATTACGAGTGTATCTAATCCATTTAATTTTTCAAGCTCTGAATCTGAAATGGTCTTTACATCAGTTAGATAAGCAAAATTTTTAATTCTAAAACCTAAAACTGGAAGACTTAAATGTAATGACTCAATTGGAGTGATATTAATATTTGACAAATTGAAGTCTTGATTATTTTTAATAAGATTTATTTCAAAGTCAGGGGATCCACGATATTTCTGTTTTGAGTCAAAAATATATGCAAACCTTTTAGTTAGAGATTCTAATACTCTTTCATTTAGAAATATTGGAATTTTACCCTGTCTAAAAAAGAAAGGTCTGACATCATCAATTCCGGTTGTGTGGTCAGCATGTTCATGTGTAAATATTATTGCATCTAATTTTTTACAATTAGCTCTAAGCATCTGTTGTCTAAAATCTGGACCACAATCAATTGTAAAAGTTAAATCATTAGATTCTATCAGAATTGAAGAACGAAGTCTTTTATCCTTTGAATCCTTACTATAAGAAACAGGATGATCACTTCCAATCACAGGTATTCCCTGAGAAGTACCAGTTCCTAAAAAAGTTATTTTCATTAAATATAAATCTATGATAAATTATTCTTATTTATTGAACAATCTTTGTAATTTTATAAAAAAATTGATGAATATATCTCTTCCAGGTGACAAACAATTTGAAGAAAGACCTTCACTTGAAAATAAAATTTTAAGAATCAATCTTAACGAAAATATATATGGCACTTTTGTTGAAATTGGTGCTGGTCAAGAAGTGGTAAG
>CENP01030750.1_pt1 | contig 24846 bp, 23 predicted proteins | sample 361281 | NCBI WGS metagenome assembly CENP01 (sample SAMEA2591122, study PRJEB7988) | marine metagenome | biome: marine biome (ENVO:00000447); feature: deep chlorophyll maximum layer (ENVO:xxxxxxxx); material: saline water (ENVO:00002010), including plankton (ENVO:xxxxxxxx) | depth 70 m | reverse complement strand
GTTTGTCAATAAATAGCCATCTTTAAAAATGAAGCCAGAGCCATATGCTACAGCCTCCCTCGTTTCAGGCTGTTGAGGTTGAGGAAAGCCTCTACCCCGCGGAATACCAAAAAATCTCTCAAATTCATCAAACCCTCTCATTGAGTTCTGCATTTTCACTTCTTTACGAGAGGTTATATTTACAACAGCAGGGGCAGAATTTTCAACTAGTTCTGAAATATTGGAAGGCAACGCTGCATTAATAGAGGATGCGATACCTAGAACGAGTATAAGAGCGATCTTATTTTTAAAAAAATTCATTTTATTTCCTTTGATAAATTGATTGGATCATGGGGTCAGCTACAGATGGAGGAATATCCCCATAAGCAGTTAACAGTCTTCCATCTTGCAACGGAATTAAATAAATCCAATTATTATTTGCTTTAAAGTATTTTACCTTTTTAATACCAAGTTGTTTATTTTCAAGATGGAAAAATAAATTATTTCTTCCATTTGAATATTGATTAGGGTTATTTGGATTGACTGAAAAGCCTACTGGGATCCAGTTTTTAGAAACTTGTTGGGAATTATGAGACTTGTTAGATTGCATAATGTGAATCATGTGCTCCATGATGTTTTGATCTGCATTTAGCAATTGATTTTTGGCCTGATCGCTTGAAAGTGCCGATGAAAGCTGCAAAGAGCTATCTCTATCCACCTGAAAGCGATCTTCATCAAACTGATACAAAATTATTAATGTGATAAGGACAGTTGCTGCCGCAGTTACCAAATTACTCATCAAAGGATTGATCTTGCTGAAGTAATCCTTCAAAAATGAAACATTTGGAGTTTTTTGTTCCGAATGTCTTTGAACTATGTCTGAGATAAGCCCAAAGTTTTGGAAAGTGTTTTTCATGCCATCATCCGCATTCATCTTCGTAAGACTCTCTTGAATTTCTTTAGACGAAAGCTCGCCATCATATAAGGCAGATAGTTTTTCTAAGTCTTTATCCATTTAAAATATTCTCCTGATTCATAAATTCTAATATAAGTTGTCTAGCTCTAAATATTCTTGACCTGACAGTGCCAATTGGGCATTTAAGTATTTGAGCTATCTCATCGTAAGTTCTTCCATCAATCTCTCTAAGCGTAAAAGCTGTCTTAGTATCATTATCAAGAGTTTGAATGAATTTCATAATCTTATTTTCAGATTCCATTGCTATAAGTTCCGTTTCTGGTGAAAGATACTGAGGAACATCGTGTTCATTTTGATCTAATGAATCAGTAATCTTGGAACCTTTAGAAAAACTACTAGCAAAATCATTCTTTGCCAGATTTATTCCTATCCTATAAATCCAGGTAAAAAGCGCACTATCTCCCCTAAAGGAGTCAATTTTTTGCCAAACTTTAATAAATGTCTTTTGGCATAGCTCCTCTGCTTGATCTCGAGATTTTGTATATCCAATCAAAGAAGACATGAGTTTTGGTTGATACTTTAGAACCATGGCTTCAAATGCCATCGCGTTTCCAGCTTTAATTTCATTTACAAACACTTCATCCCCTTTGCTAATCCCCATATGTTTCCTCGATCATTTGGACAAAGATGAAATGAAATAGTTTCACTTATTGGTGAAGTTTTTAATGTTATTTAAAATGAAGCTTTCTTTCTCTGGGCTGTTTAAAGATTCATTCTTAAATATAAAATCATAAAGAGGCTGATCCTCAAGATCCAAAATGCTATTAAACATCTCAAAATCTTTTTGAGAGAGAGAATCCAGATTATCTTCACTGTACCTTCTAAATAGTAAATCTAACTCTCTCAGACCTCTTCTACACTTCCATTTTGTTTTATTAATATCTGTATTCATTTATTAATCTAATATAGTATCTTTATTAAAATTGTTAATTAAATAAATTGTTAAATTCTGAATTTATAAAATACGGGGCTGTAAATCTTGAGGATAGTACAGCAATTCATTTAAATGGTGATTTTGACTCTGTCTTGAGTCTTTTACAAGGACAGGTGACTTCAGATTGCACTCTAATCAATGAACAATTAGGTCAAATCTCTTCTTTGTGCAACGAAAAGGGTTTTATTTTATGTAACTTTGAAGTTATTTTTGATCGAAACAAGTGGTTAATTATTATTGAAAATAGCCTTAAGGATATTTTTTTAAATGAAATAGCTAAATTTTTGCCTTTTTACAAGGTTTCAGCTGATCTCCTAGGCTCAAAAGTGACAGGTTTTACAAGAAGAAAAGGTCAGGCAATGCTTCCAAATGAACATCTTATTTTAAGCTCAGATATTGCATATTTATCTCTATCGATTGATAAAAAAAATGAATCTCAAGATGATTTAGATATTTTTAGCAAAGAGAACTGGGCTATTAATCGAAAAATTATGGGCGATCATCAAATTGAACTTGAGGAAACAGGCAAGTATAGACCACACGAATTAGGACAGCACAATACTAGGGTTAGTTTTACTAAGGGCTGCTTTAAAGGGCAAGAAATAATCGCAAGAATGGAGTATCTAGGTAAGTTAAAAAAAGGAACGAGGTTAATTGCTCACTCAAATCAAAAAGAGGTTTCTGAATTTATAATTATCGGAAAGAGTTACAAAATTCAGGAAACAATTTTCTCATCTTGCTTTGGAAAAATAGATAGTTTTTCTAATAAAAATTAATTAAGCTTCCAATTAATTTCACTAGAGTCATTTTCTATTAAAATTTTATTAATTTCTGAAAAATGCTTGCATCCAAAAAATCCTCTATAAGCAGAAAGAGGAGATGGGTGAGGAGCGGATAAAATTTTATTTTGCTTGTCGTCAATTAAAGATAATTTTTTTTGAGCACTTTTGCCCCATAAAACAAAAATCACATTTCCTCTTTGACTCAATCGAGAAATAATTTTATTCGTTAATTTATCCCAGCCTAATTTCTGATGTGAGTTTGGTTTTTCATGCTCGACACTTAGAACAGAGTTTAATAGCAAAATTTTTTGTTGAGCCCAAGAGGTCAAATCGCCGTGCTGAGAAACAGGAATATTTAAATCATTTTCTAATTCAATAAAAATATTTTTTAGGGATGGTGGAATCATAATTTCTTTATTGACTGAAAAAGAAAGGCCGTTTGCTTGTCCTAAACCATGATATGGATCTTGCCCTAAAATTAATACTTTAACTTCATTGAAATGAACCAATTCTAGGGCTCGAAATATAGATGGAATTGGAGGGAATATAGCCATATCTTCGACGTGTAAGTTTAAGAATTTTAATTCCATTTCATTTAAAAAATCTATACAAAATCTCTTACCAAGTGGCTCTAGCCAGGTATCTGGAAAGTTAAAAATATTCAAAAAAATTACTCTTAAAAATGCTTAAATTTTATCCACAGAAACTGTGGATAAAGCTTGGGATAACTTAATATTGTTATATTTTAGACTGATTTAGTAAGGTTTCGTGCAAATTGATCAAAAACTAATCACTTAATGTTAAAATAACCTTAAATCAGTAACTTGTGTCATATTTAGCTGAGATTAATCCATAGCTAGGCATGTATAAATGAGGTTCCAATAACACTATTTTATTCTGTGGGCAAGTATTTTTTTAAAAAAATATAAATTAGAATAGATGCTGTTTATATTAACCATAAATAATCCATATGAATGATCAAAAAAACACTCTTTTTTCTACCTACAACATGAATGGTTTGAGTCTAAGAAATAGAGTTGTGATGGCTCCTATGACAAGGAATTTTTCACCAAATGGAATACCTAAAGATTATGCTCCAACTTATTATGCACGAAGGGCTCAAGGTGGTGTTGGTTTGATACTGACTGAGGGAGTGGAAGTGAGTCACCGAGCTGCAAGCGGCTATCCAAATTGCCCAAATTTCAAAACAGATGCAGCAAAAAAAATGTGGGGAAAAGTCGTCTCTGAAGTTCATAAAAATAATTCATCTATCTTCTGCCAACTTTGGCATGTGGGTGGAATAAGAAAACCAGGGATGCCCCCTATTCCAGAAGTTCCAGGATTTACTCCATCCGGTTATGTGGTTCCTGGAAAGAAAGTGGCGCATGAAATGACGCATGAGGAAATCAAAGAATTGATTGAGGTTTATGCTGAAGATGCAAAGATTTGTGAAGAAATTGGATTTGATGGAGTGGAAATTCATGGAGCGCATGGGTATTTAATTGATCAATTTTTTTGGGATCAAATAAATTTAAGGGCTGATGAATATGGTGGCTCAATTGAAAATAGATCTAGGCTTGCCAAAGAAATTCTTGAAGCATCACAAAAAATCACCTCTGAAAGTTTTAAGGTTGGAATAAGAGTTTCTCAATGGAAGCAACAAGACTATGAAGCAAAAATTACATCTGATGCAGAAGAGTTAAATAAATTTTTTAATATCTTAAAAAATGCAGGGGCTGATTTTATTCATTGTAGTAATCGTCGTTTTTGGGAAGGCGAATTTAATATTAAAGGCTTAAACTTGGCTGGAGTTGCGAAAGAGGCAACTGGACTCCCGACTATTAGCGTAGGTAGTGTTGGTTTGGACAAAGATTTTATTAAACTTTATTCTGGCGACCATAAGACCCAAACTGTAGATCTAAATATCCTGCATGAGAAGCTCAATAAGCATGAATTTGATTTAATTGCTGTTGGAAGAGCGCTTTTATCTGATCCTGATTGGGCTAATAAAGTTCAAGATGGGAAAGAGGACCAAATCGTACCTTTTGATAAAAGTTTTGTTGAGAACTACGTTTAAAGCTCTAAATGCTTATATCTAAAGACCTTACACTCATTACATGCTCAACTGATCGAAGTTGATTAATCAATTCCTCGCTTGCCTGACATTCCAGATCAATTAAATTAATAGCGATTTCATCTCTACTTTTATTTGTCATCTCAGCAATGTTGATATCACAGGCAGCAATTGAATCAGCAATTTTACCAATCATTCCTGGTTCATTGTGGTTAATAATAACCAAACGATGATTAGTACCCCGCGAAAGCGAGATTCTTGGAAAATTTACTGAATTTAAGATTGTGCCATCTTGTAGATAGTTAACCATTTGATTTGCAGCCATAACAGCACAGTTTATCTCAGCTTCTTTTGTGCTGGCGCCCAAGTGAGGGAGGAGAATTACATCATTCTTCTCTGCAGAACGCTTGATCAGCTCAGGAGTTGGAAAATCTGTGACAAATCTACCCAGATTTCCATTCTCAAGCTCAGCTATTACGTCATTAGTATTAACTATCCCTCCTCTAGATAGGTTGATAAGCCTAGCGCCTTTTTTGAATTTGTTTAAATTTGATCCGTTAATAAGATTTTTTGTATCCTCAACAAGCGGAACATGGAGTGAGACATAATCTGATTGCTGCAAAAGAGCCTCCATTGTTTCAGCTTTTTCAACTTCTCGAGGGAGCCTCCATGCACCCTCTATAGAAATGTAAGGATCATATCCTACCAATTTCATTCCAAGGGTGTGAGCTGCTTGTGCAAGCATTGATCCAATTGATCCAAGGCCCACTATTCCAAGTGTCTTTCCGGCCAGCTCATTACCTGCAAATGTTTTCTTTTGAGCCTCCATTGCTTGGTTTAAACCTGCAGAGTCTTCAAGATCAAGATTCTTTGCAAATTCAATGCCCTCAACAATACCCCGAGAAGAAAGCAACATCCCGCAGATGACAAGCTCTTTTACTGCATTTGCATTTGCGCCTGGAGTATTAAAAACAACAATTCCTTTTTTGGTTGCATCATCTTTAGGTATATTGTTTGTACCTGCTCCTGCTCGAGCTATGCATAAAAGATTGTCCTCAAAATCTTCCTTTAAAAGATTATGACTTCTGAGCAATATCCCATCAGGGTTCTCAAGCACCTCTTTAAATTTATTTTTGCGAAGAATATCTAGACCGTCTTCAGCAATATTATTGAAAATTTTAAAATTAAACATGTTTACCAGTCAGGGGGACTTAATTAAAAGTGGGGTTAGTTTATTACAATAAATATCAAACAAAAACATTTAAAACTATTTAATTAAAGAAATTTAAAAATATCTCATGCAGGAAGCTCAGAAATCATCCTAGGGAAATTTTTTTATATTTTACATGCTATGAGCATGTTTTTAATTGTATGCGTCCAGAAGGACTCTGAGAAATTTTCTCCATTCAGTCAGATCATTTGGATCAAAAACTTTATCTTTTGGTTTATAAATAGTTGCATTGCTTAATTGGTTGTTCTGCAAATCATTGATAGAAAAGAAATGAGCCCCTAAGCCGGCAGTAATTGCAGCGCCTATCGCCGTGGACTCTAAGCTTGAGGGAACCTGCACCTCCTGACCTAAAAAATCTGCTAATAGCTGACAAAAACCTGAATTAGCGGCCATACCCCCATCAATAGATAAATTTTTAATTTGTATACCATCAACTTTTAAAGCTTCTTTGATATCCATGACTTGATAAATTAGTGATTTAAATGCAGCCGTAACCATATCTTTTTTGGTTGAGTCCCTTGTGATGCCATAGAAACTTGCTCTAATTTCTGCATTCCAGTGAGGGGCTCCAATTCCTGTAAAACCAGGAACAAACAAAACACCATTGGACTCACCCCTTGTATCTAGTAAATTTATGCTTTCTGCAGAATCTTGAAAAAATTCCATATTATCTCGGAGCCATTGAATGATGGTCCCAGCCGAAAAAATACTTCCTTCCAATGCATAGGATACTTTGCCTGATAGGCCGTATCCAAGAGTGTTGAGAAGACCTGAAGTTGATAGCAGAGATTCATCACCGGTATTCACCATCAAAAAACATCCTGTTCCAAATGTTGCTTTCATTTGACCTGATTGAAAACACCTTTGTCCGACTAATGCACTTTGCTGGTCTCCAATCACCCCTGAAATTTGAATGGTTTTATTACCTCTCACCAGTGTCCCGTAATTACTATCGGATGACTGCACCTCAGGAAGCATTGATCTTGGAATATTGAAAATCTTAAGAAGCTCTGAATCCCATTCCTTGAGATGTATATTGTATAAATTAGTTCTAGAGGCATTGGTAACATCAGTCTTATGAATCTCCCCATGGGTTAGTTGCCACAGCAAATACGTATCCACTGTCCCAAATCTTAACTTGCCTGCATCAGCTCTTTTCCTTGCGCCATCAACATTATCTAAAATCCAGGATATTTTTGTAGATGAGAAATATGGATCAAGCAATAAGCCAGTTGCATTTTTTATTGCTTCTTCATGACCAGCTTTCTTCAGTTGCATGCATTGCTCTGCCGTTCTTCTGTCCTGCCAAACAATTGCGTTGTATATAGGCTCCCCAGAATCTGCATCCCATACCAAAGTTGTTTCACGCTGATTTGTAATTCCGATAGCGGATATATCTGAGCAAGCTTCGATAACAGGATCAATGGTTGCATAGACGGAACTCATTAATTCCTCAGGTGCAATCTCTACCCAACCATCATTAGGATAAATTAAAGGATATTCCTTTTGCTCTGAATGGATGATATTTAGATCTTTATCAAACGCCACCGTTCTGGTGCTTGTTGTGCCTTGATCAATCGCTATTAATATAGACATATCAGCTCCAATATTTTTAAGTTATCCACAATTTACTCACTTTGACCTCACAATCAATAAACACCATTTATACAGTATATTGTGAAAAATTTAAAAGAATTCACAATATATTGTGTTTTTCACTTGATTATTTATCCACAATGTAAGAACATTGACCTTGGTTAAAGAAATTTAAAAAAGACGTTTTGACCCCACCCATTGGTAAATTTTTATTAAATTGGCCAACGAAAGAAATAAACATAGAGGATAAAAATGACAATACAAGAGTTAGGGAAGACTCAAGAAGGTGCTGGGCAAGAAGCAATCGGAACAATACCATCAGAAGACTTAAATATAACAGCGCCTGGAAAACTTCGCGTAATAAAGCGTAATGGAAAAGTTGTGCCTTTTGAGGAAGACAAGATTAAAGTTGCTGTTACCAAAGCTTTTCTAGCCAACGAATCTGGAAATGCTGCGGCAAGTGAAAGAATTCATAGAAAAGTTGAAGAAATAACTGCCGAAGTACAAGAGATTTTCAAACGAAGAATGCCCTCAGGCGGTACTTTACATATTGAAGAGATACAGGATCAAGTAGAACTCCAGCTCATGCGCAATGAAGAGTATGTTGTGGCCAGAAAATACATCCTATATAGAGAAGAAAGAGCTGCAGAAAGAACAAAAGATGCGCCCTCACAGACCAATATTGATGCGCCAAAAATTTCTGTTACAAAAAAAGATGGGTCACAGGTGCCTCTTGATATTGAAAGATTGGCCTCTGTGGTTAATCATGCATGCGAGGGTTTAGAGGATGTCAGCGCTGATGCAATTTTAGAGGAATCTATCAAAAATTTATATGACGGCGTTTCAATTAGCGATATGAAATCAGCCCTTGTCATGTCAGCCAGGACTAAAGTGGAGCAGGAACCAAATTACAGTTATGTAACCGCTAGAATTCTACTGGATGAACTAAGAAGTGAAGCACTTTCCTTTCTCGGCATAGCTGAAGAAAGTTCACATCCTGAAATGCAAGACAATTATCCAAAAGCTTTCTTAGCATATATTGAAAAAGGTATCGAATTAGAAATGCTAGACCCAGTCTTAAAAGATTTCGACTTAAAAAAATTAGGGGACGCTATTGACCATGACCGAGATTATCAATTCACATACCTAGGACTGCAGACACTCTACGACAGATATTTTATTCATTATCAGGACACAAGGTATGAACTTCCGCAAATCTTTTTTATGAGAGTTGCTATGGGTCTAGCCGTAGAAGAAGACCAAAAAGAAGAAAGAGCCATTGAATTCTATAGATTGCTTTCAAGCTTTGATTATATGAGCTCAACACCAACGCTCTTTAATTCTGGAACCTTGCGTCCTCAACTCTCCTCATGCTACCTAACAACCATTCCAGATGATCTTGATGGAATATTTGGAGCAATGAAAGATAATGCATTGCTGTCTAAGTGGGCAGGAGGATTAGGAAATGACTGGTCACCCGTTAGAGCACTGGGTTCTTACATCAAAGGAACAAATGGCAAAAGTCAGGGCGTTGTTCCCTTCCTGAAAGTTGCTAATGATACAGCTGTTGCAGTTAATCAAGGCGGCAAAAGAAAGGGAGCTATGTGCGCTTATCTAGAAACATGGCACTTGGACATAGAAGAATTCTTGGATCTCAGAAAAAATACTGGTGATGATAGAAGAAGAACTCATGATATGAATACTGCCAACTGGGTACCTGATTTATTCATGAAAAGGGTTGAGTTAGATAAAAATTGGACTCTTTTTTCTCCTGGCGAAGCCCCAGACTTGCATGATCTTACCGGCCTTGCATTTGAAAATAGATATGAGGAATATGAAGCTCTAGCTGCTGAAGGAAAAATGGATCAACACAAGACTATTCCAGCTAAAGATCTATGGAGAAAAATGCTTACTATGCTGTTTGAAACAGGTCATCCATGGATAACTTTTAAAGACTCATGTAATTTACGTTCGCCGCAACAGCACATTGGAGTAATTCATTCTTCTAACTTATGCACTGAGATTACTCTCAACACAAGCAATGATGAAATAGCAGTTTGCAATCTTGGGTCAGTGAACCTTCCTCAACATATGAAAGATGGGGTCTTGGATCAAGAAAAGGTAAAACGCACAGTAACCACTGCTCTGCGTATGCTGGATAATGTTATTGATATAAATTATTACTCTGTAGATACAGCAAAGAACTCAAACCTTAAACATCGTCCAGTGGGAATGGGGCTTATGGGCTTCCAGGATGCGCTCTACATGCAAGATGCACCCTACTGTTCTGATGACGCCATAGAGTTTGCAGATCGCAGCATGGAAGTCATCAGTTACTATGCAATTCATGCATCAAGCGAGCTTGCAAAAGAAAGAGGTACATACCCATCATATGATGGCTCACTATGGAGTCAGGGAATCTTTCCAAAAGATTCAATAGACATCCTAGAAAAGAATCGTGGCAGTGAATTTATTAAAGTTGATAGATCCGAAACGCTGGACTGGGAAAAATTACGCGCAAAGGTAAAAAAAGATGGCATGAGAAACTCTAATGTAATGGCGATTGCACCTACGGCAACAATTTCTAACATTACTGGGGTAACTCAATCAATTGAACCCACCTATCAAAACCTATACGTTAAATCTAATCTTTCTGGTGAGTTCACTATCGTGAATCCACACCTAGTAAGAAAACTAAAGGCACTAGATTTATGGGATGATGTAATGATTAATGACCTCAAATACTTTGAAGGCAGCTTAAGTGAAATATCAAGAATCCCTGATGATATTAAAAAACTTTTTTCCACCGCATTTGAAGTTGAACCTCAATATATTGTTGAATCAGCAAGCAGAAGGCAAAAGTGGATAGATCAAGCTCAATCATTAAATCTATATATCGGTAATGCCAATGGTAAAAAACTAGATCTTACATACAGAATGGCTTGGTATTCGGGCTTAAAAACTACTTACTATCTTAGATCTATAGCAGCAACAACAACAGAAAAATCAACCATCAATCAAGGTAGCTTAAATGCAGTAAGTGCCCAGGCTGAATCAGCACCAGAAGTTCCTCATGAACTTGGTGCGCCAGCACCTGTGCCAGAAGCATGTTCCTTGGATGATCCTGACTGCGAAGCCTGTCAGTAAATACGGAGAAAGAAATGTTAAATTGGGATGAATATAATAAAGAAGAGACTCAGGTAGCACCTGCAATCAAAAACACAGTGCCAGAGGCACCTAAGCATGTTGAGCCTGTAGCTCAACCAGAGCCAGTAGCTGAAGCCTCTCCTGCAACCATTGAGGCAGGATCAAGAGCAGAGGCAGCAAGAAAAGCTATGGAAACCTTTGATGCATCAGAAGGTGTGAAAGAGCTAGATGAAATGCACAATGGCAGAGTTCAAGTTGATGACAAAGCTATGATCAACTGTAAGGCAGACCTTAATCAGTTAGTTCCATTCAAGTATGACTGGGCTTGGCAAAAGTATCTCGATGGAAGTGCTAATCACTGGATGCCACAAGAAGTTAACATGACTGCAGATATAGCTCTCTGGAAGTCAGAGGACGGTTTAACTGATGATGAGAGAACAATAGTAAAAAGAAATCTTGGATTCTTTTCAACTGCAGACTCCCTTGTTGCAAATAATCTTGTGCTTGCTCTTTATAGATTGGTAACAAATCCTGAATGCCGACAATATATTTTGAGACAAAGCTTAGAAGAAGCTATACACACACATGCATATCAGTACTGCATCGAATCACTTGGCATGGATGAAGGAGAGATATTTAATATGTATAGAGAAATCCCAAGCGTTGCTAAAAAGGCTGCGTGGGGTTTGAAATATACACAACAAATTTCTGATCCAACCTTCCAAACAGGAACAACCGAGACAGATAAACAGCTCTTAAGAAACCTCATAGCTTTTTATTGTGTTCTTGAAGGCATATTCTTTTATTGTGGTTTTACTCAAATCTTATCAATGGGAAGACGAAACAAAATGACAGGAACTGCTGAGCAATTTCAGTACATTTTAAGAGATGAATCCATGCATGTAAATTTTGGAATTGATGTCATCAATCAAATTAAAATTGAAAACCCGCATCTTTGGGATGAAGAGATGAAAAGTGAGGCAGCGCAGATGATTCTTGAGGGAACGGAGCTTGAAATTCAGTATGCAAGAGATACCATGCCGAGAGGTGTACTAGGTATGAATGCCTCCATGATGGAAGAATACCTACAATTCATCGCTAATAGAAGGCTAACGCAGATTGGACTGGACGAAGAGTTCAAAGGTGCGACTAATCCCTTCCCGTGGATGTCAGAGATCATGGATCTTAGAAAAGAAAAAAACTTCTTTGAGACCAGGGTCATTGAATATCAAACAGGTGGCGCTTTAAACTGGGAGTGAAGCAATAACTGATTGATTAGATCGATATATTTCTTATCCCTAGGCTATAATTACAGCATCTTAAACTAGGGGAAGATTCAAATGACTGATACTCATCAGCCAACAAAAGGCTATCGTACTTTTGTATTAATGCTATTAACCGTAGTCTATGGATTCAATTTTATAGATCGGCAAATTGTTGGGATACTAGCTCCTTTTATCCAAGAAGACTTAAATCTAACTAATACAGAGTTAGGATTATTAATAGGTTTAGCATTTGCAATATTCTATACAACTGTTGCCATCCCAATAGCATGGCTAGCAGATAGGTATAACAGAGTTAATATACTTTCTATAGCTCTTGCAACATGGAGTGGGTTTACAGCGTTAACTGGCCTAGCAACTAATTTTGTTCAGATTGGTCTTGCTCGAATGGGAGTTGGCATTGGTGAAGCAGGTGGAAGCCCGCCATCTCATTCAATCATATCTGACATGTATCCAAAAGAAGAGAGAGCCAGTGCTCTGGGTGTATATGCTATGGGTATACCTCTTGGGATTATGGCTGCCTATTTTGTCACTGCAGCCCTCATAGGAGCATCCAGCGAGGATGTGAATTGGAGAGAAATATTCGTTTTCTTGGGAGTTACAGGAGTTCTTTTAGCTATAGTGGTTAAATTAACAATACGGGAACCGATTCGTGGAGCAATGGAATTCAATGATCAAAGAGAAATTGCCAAACCTCCCTTTTTAGAATCTCTAAAAACGCTTCTTAAGATTCCAGCATGGTGGGCAATGTGTTTTGGCATCGCTTTTGGATCCTTTGTTTCCTATTCCAAGTCTGCCTTCCATACCAAATATCTAGTTACTTTAGATCCAAGTTTTGATTTCCAGACCCTGGTTATTATTCTGGGTTTTGTAAACGGACTCACATATGCCGGTGGAGCATTCTTTGGAGCACGGCTAGCTGATAGCTGGGGTAAAAAAGATATCAGAGCCTATGGATGGCTTCCAGCTATATCGATTGCGCTTTGTCTGCCTCTAGGAGTTGCTGCTTGGTGGTCGACTTCTGTTGAGATTAATCTAGTATTCACATCATTATTTTTAATCTTTATGGGAATATACCTAGGACCAAGTTTTGCAATTGCACAAACTTTAGCTCCAATCCATATGCGTGCTATGTCCACTGCCCTTTTCTTTTTTATTTTAAATATGATTGGTTTGGGTCTTGGGCCGAGTATTTCAGGCTGGATGATTGATATATTTAAAGCTAACAATGGTGAGGTTGAATCCATTAGATATGCTATGACTGTAACCTCACTTGTATTTATCCCATCAATTATTAGCTTTTTGGTTGTTGCGCATAAACTTCCTGAAGATTGGGTAACAGCTGAAAAAAATAATCTTGAATTAGGAATTGAATCCTGATGATTGATGGATTTTTACAGTATGGTCAATGGGTAATCTTGGTGCTTAGTATATTAAGCTTAGCCTTAGTTAGCTCTGTAAAGCATGAAACAAGGTTAAATGGTTATATTTTGACAGGCATTAGCAGGTTTGCTGGTGCTTTAGTGTTTGTTTTTGTTGATTTACCAGCTTTTGTAATAGCAAACCTTATCCAAACTTACATTGCTTTTAAGGGATATTACAATAATAAAAAAGCAGGGGAGAATAAAAAATGAAGTTATATGACAATAAAATGGCCAATAGCCCAAGAAAAGTAAGAATGTTTTTATCTGAAAAAAATATAAATGATATCGAAATAGTGGAAATCGATCTAATGAAAGGAGAGCACAAGACTGCGGAATATCGAGCAATTGCACCTAATTCAAGAATACCTGCACTTCAGTTAGATGATGGCACAGTAATCATGGAGTCAACTGCAATATGCAGATATTTTGAATCGCTTTATCCAGAACCAAACTTATTTGGTGAAAGTCCGATAGAAATTGCTTCAATTGAAATGTGGCAAGCAAGAATTTACAGCGAACTCATGATTCCTCTGGCAATGGGATTTCGTCATCTGCATCCAGCAATGTCGAGCTTAGAAATTCAAAATAAAGAGTATGGGGAAACTCAAAAAAAAATAGGAATTAAGTCATTAAAATACTTTAATGGCGTTCTTTCAGAATCAGAGTATGTAGCTGGTAACAGATACACCTTTGCAGATATTCAAATGATAACAACCACAGATTTTTTTATTGGTCTAAACCAGTTAAATCTTGCGGATTATCCTGAGATTGAAAGACACACCAAACTAATGTCTCAACGAGAAAGTTTTTCTGCTTAAGATTTATCTGCTTGCTCAAGAATTTTAATAGTTTGCTCTGGTCCGCTAAAAAGCTCCCTTGCATCTTCCATGTCAGAAACCGAATCCCACCCAGCAGCAATATTTTCAGGTATCATCTCATCTCCAGTTCCAAGAGCAAGACCCATTGTTTCTAAAATCCTAAATCTAGTAAATACCCCAGCTCCAGCACCGATGATTGCACCATTTTGACTCTCTTCACTAGCTAAATAGATAACAGCAGGAGTTACATACTCAGGCATAAATCTCTCTCCAATACCCTCAGGAAATAAAGAATCTGTCATTCTAGACAAAGCAACTGGAGCAACGGCGCTTGAGAAAACATTATACTTTTGGCCTTCAATCTTTAAACAGTTCATTAACCCAATCATTCCCATTTTTGCTGCGCCATAGTTTGCCTGCCCAAAATTTCCACATAGACCACCAGAGGAAGTAGTAAAAATGATTCTGCCAAAATTTTGCTCTCGCATAATTGGATATACAGCATGAGATGCATAGAAACTTCCTTGAAAATGCACATCCATTACTAGGTCAAACTCTTCTGATGTAATTTTATGAAAACTTTTGTCACGCAAGATTCCTGCATTGTTTACTAAAATATCTATGCGGCCCCATTTTTCCATAGTTTCCGCAATCATTTTTGAAACTCCCTCTTTGTCTGCAACACTTGAGCCATTTGCAATAGCTTCTCCGCCCTCAGCTTTAATTTCTTCAACAACAGCATTGGCAGCATCGCTTGCACCACCGGAACCATCAACAGCGCCACCAAGGTCATTAACAACAACTTTGGCTCCTCTTCTTGCAAATTCAAGTGCGTGTTGTTTTCCTAGGCCTCCACCTGCACCAGTTACGATTGCTACTTTGTCATCAAATCTTATAGTCATAATTATCTCCCTAATGGTATTTTCATTTTAACTAATTTGAACCCGAAAAAATGGATTCAGGTTGAAAATTTTTATCTTTTATAAGACTCATTTTTAGCTGAAAACCATTGCCAAGGGCTTTTTTAAACAACATAAACTGCTTGGACTGGTTGACGCTATCAACCGCAATCAAATACCCATCTTTGCCATAACAAGCTATAAATTCGGCAGAGTTAATTTCTCCGATAATATGGCATTCGTCATAGCCACTAGATAAGCCAGCCATTTGTAATTTTAAATCATATTGATCAGACCAGAACCATGGCATCTCATTATTAAAAAGCTCATTCCCAATAATCGAAGAAGATGCAACTTTTGATTGCGCTAAGGCATTTGGCACACTTTCAAGTCGAAATTCCTTATTAAACAGAGCATTAAATGAAGAAGTGCAGTCACCTACTGCAAGGATATTTGGAGTAGATGTTCTGCAATATTGATCGGTCTTAATCCCATTTTCACACTCTAAGCCTATCGAATCTGCAAGTTGTGTATTAGGAATTGCTCCTATGCCTGCTAAAACCATATCAGCAGAAATACTTTCGCCAGATTCTAAAGACACGGAATTAATAAGTTTATTTTCAGCATTCAAACTGCTGACCCTAGCATTACAAATGATTTCAACGCCTTTTTTGGTGTGAAAATCATTATAGAACTTTGATACATCAGGGCTTGTGACCCTCTGAAGAATACGTTCCTCTGCCTCTAAAATAATTACATTAAGGCCTAACTCAATCATTGCAGAAGCTACCTCAAGGCCTATATAGCCTCCACCAATCAATACTATGTTTTTAACTGATCCAATTGATTTTTGAATAGATAAAACATCTGTTATCTGCCTTAAATAAAATAAGTTTTCAGCATCAGCATTTTCCATAGGTAGCAATCTTGGAGATGCTCCAGTTGCAAAAACTAAATAATCAAAATCAAATGATGTATCTTTTGCTGTAGCATAGTTTGATTCTAGGTCAATGAAATCGATTCTAGTATTAAGATTGAGAAAGATATTTTGTTCTTTATAGAAATCAGAAGATTTAAAGCTTAGCTTTTCAATGGCTACATTTTGTTTTAAAAAATCTTTAGAAAGTGGCGGTCTGTGATAAGGAAGATAGTCCTCGTCGCTGATGATAGTTATATCTCCATCGAAGCCATCTTTTCTTAAGGCAAAGGCTGTATTAGCGCCAGCATGCCCTCCTCCAACGATTAATACTTTACTCATTGAATTGACCAATTGGATTTAATGAAAACATATCTATACTAACTCTCTTATGAAGAATGAAATTGTAGCTCACAACGATCTAAAAGTTCGAATCGAGAAGAATTTTTTTAATGCAACTGATTCCGATGAATTGCTCACAAAACTAATATCAAATCTGCCCTGGGAATCAATGATAATTAAAATATTTGGAAAAAACATGATCATCCCTAGGTTGCAGTGCTGGATAGGTGATGAAGGATGTGATTATAAATATTCAGGCAAAAAATTAAACCGACAAAGCTGGACCAAAGATTTAACAATGATTCGAGAAAAAGTATATGAGGAATTTAAAATTGATTTTAATTCTGTGCTTGTAAATTATTACAGAGATGGGAGAGATTCAATGGGTTGGCACTCTGATGATGAGAAAGAGCTTGGACCCAATCCAACCATAGCCTCAATTTCTTTTGGAAGTGAAAGAGATCTGGTATTCAGAAATAAAATTAGCAAAGAGACTCACTCAATTGCTCAGGCTAATGGCTGTTTGATATTGATTGATGGTAAAACTCAAAAAAATTGGCAACATTCAATAAAAAAGACGCAAAAAGTCATTGGCCCACGAATTAATTTAACGTTTAGGAATATAATAGACAAAAATAATTTTTAAGGATTTTTATGAAAGATAGAATCAAAGTTGTTGTAACCGGTGCAGCTGGTCAGATCAGTTATTCTTTAATACCTAGATTGGTGGACGGACATACTTTTGGGGATAAAATTGTCGATCTTGAACTAGTGGAAATTCCTCAGGTGGTTGAAAAATTAGAGGGCCTAGTAATGGAACTAGAAGATTCTAATTTTCCTAATATGGGAAATGTAAATTACACAGCAAACTTTGAAGAAGCTGCAAAAGATGCAGACTGGTTCCTCTTGGTAGGGAGCATCCCTAGAGGAATTGTTTTCAATGGTAAAAAAATTGAGGAGCGTGCTGACTTGCTGCAAATCAATGGTGGTATTTTTGTGGGCCAAGGCCAAGCAATTGGTAAATTTGGAAAACCAGATGCAAAAATCTTGGTAGTAGGCAATCCTGCCAATACAAACGCTTTGATTGGAAGACATGCTGCCAATAATGAATCTCAATTATGGATGGCAATGACAATGTTAGATTCGAGCAGAGCTAGATCAGTCTTATCTAAAAAACTCAATATTGGAATTGGAGAAATTAGCAAAATGATTATATGGGGCAATCACAGTCCGACCATGTATCCTGATTTTGAAAATATCATGATTAATGGGTTACCAGGAAAAGATCTCATCAACGATATGAGTTGGGTTGAGAATGAATTTTTACCAGTTGTTCAACAGCGAGGTAAGGCGGTTATTGATTCTCGAGGCGCTTCCTCAGCAACTTCAGCTGCAAAAGCCGCTCTAGACACTGTAATGGCTTGTGAGAGACCTACTCAGTCAGGAGATTGTTTTAGTGCAGCTGTAATTTCGGATGGAAGCTATGATCTGCCCGAGGGGATTATTTGCGGCATGCCTTTAATGACTACTCCTGATGGTAAAGTTGAAATTGTAAGAGACATAATATTGTCAGACTTGGCAAAAGAAAAAATAAAAATTTCAACTGATGAGCTAATTTATGAAAGAGCGGCTGTTGAGGATCTTTTAACATAAATGAATAAAAGTGGATTGAATGATTTTCTTCTTGAGATCATCCACAGTGAAAAAGTCGAATCAGTTTTAGCGATAACAACAAGAGATTTAAGCTCCTTTGCAAGGGTATGCGAAGACTCTCTGAAAAGTTTATCTATTATAAATCTTACTCATCTTGATTCTAATTATGCTGAGTCCTGCGACTTATGCGTAATTTTTGATGACATGCCAATATCAAAAACTCAAGTTGGCATAGTAAAGAATATTCTTGCTCAAAAAATATTAATTTTTAAAGCAACAAAAGATGATACCCAGCATCAAAGCTTTTTAGAACTAGGTTTTACTCATGATATTGAAATTACTCAAGCAAGAGTTTATTCATACAACCTCAAAACTTATAATAATAAACGAGGCTGGAATAATCCTGAGGGCTGGGCCAATCCAGAAAACTTTGAAAAATTTAGATGGTGATTTCTTCAAACTACCTTAGCTTCATCCTCTCTGACTTTCTTTAATTGAAGCTCAGAAAACTCTGTGTGAAGACCTCTTGCATAGATCATTACAGCAACTAAAAAATACAGAAAGAAGAAATCATAGCTTGTTAAAAAGTTATAAATTGCATGAATTCCTATTGGAAAGATTATGCTTTTAATTAAAAATTGCTTGGAATGAGTAAAGGCATATAACCCAAAAAAATAACCCATAATAATGCCGCACGTTGCATGCAATGGGATTGCACTTACCGCTCTAATGATTGCTAGAGAAAAAGAATCAACTTCAAAATTTCCTTGATACACATATGTAATATTTTCAAAAGTTGCAAAACCCAGTGAAACTAAAACACCATAAACAATTGCATCCATGGGCTCATTAAATGCACTTTTAGGTCTGATATAAAAATATAGCACTAAAAACTTTAACGTTTCTTCTGTGAATCCAGCACGATATGAATATTCATAGGATGGAATCAGTAGATGATTTAACTCTGCGGCTGGAAAACATATGATAACTCCCGCAAAGAAAGTTTTGATAACTAAGTCAGTAGGCTCTCTAAATTTATCTGAATAGATTATTGCAAAGACAATAAATAAAGGCACTCCAACGGTAATGAGTAGAGTGAGATACATAATTAAAAGGTTAAGACTTTAATTGAGGAAATAAAATCACATCTCTTATAGAGCTTTGATTTGTTAGCATCATAACCAATCTGTCTACCCCAATACCAACCCCTACCGCAGGAGGCATGCCATGCTCCAAAGCAGTAATATAGTCTTCGTCATAGCCCATAGCCTCATCATCACCATCTGCTTTTGCTTTAACCTGCTCCTTGAATCTTTCTGCCTGGTCATCAGGATCATTTAGCTCACAGAAACCATTGGCAATTTCTTTGCCACCAATAAATAACTCAAATCTGTCAGCAATTGATGGATTTTCATTATTTCTTCTAGACAAGGGTGAAACCTCTACAGGATACTCTGTAACGAAAGTTGGTTGAATAAGATTGGCTTCAACTGATTTTTCAAAAATTTCTAACAAAACTTTCCCCACACCCCATGAATCCTTATAGGGCATTTTGATTGATTTAGAGTAACTCCTAAGCTTATCTAAATTCATTAAATCATCATTGCATAGATCAGAGTTATGCTCTATTACTAAATTATTAAGAGTTTTAGTAGAAAAATTTGAGAGGTCTATTTTATCACCATCCCATTCAATTTTATTATTATTTCCTATTGCCTCTGATGCTGACTTAATAATTTTCTCAGTAAAGTCTATAGTTCCATTAAATGTAGCAAAAGCTGAATAAAACTCTAGCATCGTAAACTCAGGATTATGCCTCGTTGATAGGCCTTCATTTCTGAAGCTTCTATTAATCTCAAATACCTTATCAAAACCACCAACCAGCAACCTTTTAAGATGAAGTTCAGGAGCAATCCTTAAAAAAAGCTCTCTATCAAGAGCGTTGTGTTGTGTAATGAAAGGCTTAGCAACAGCTCCTCCGGGTATGGAGTGCATCATAGGTGTTTCTACTTCAAGAAAACCATCTTCCAGCATTGAAGATCTTATGGATGAAACAATTTTAGAGCGCTTAATAAAAATCTCCTTAGATTCAGGACTACTCATTAAATCTAAATATCTTTGTCGATATTTAATTTCAATATCAGCTAAGCCTTTATGCTTTTCTGGCATTGGTCTAAGCGATTTGGTAATTAGAATAATTGAATGGGCCTCAACTGTTAATTCTTCTGTTTTCGTTTTAAATAAGTTGCCAGTTACTCCAATAATGTCTCCAAGGTCCCAAGATTTAAAATTTTTATATAAATCAGGATCTATATTATTCTTACTAATGTATGCTTGAATATCACCAGAACCATCTCTAATTGTTACAAAACTGGCATTACCCATAACCCTTTTAAGGACTATTCTTCCAGCAACAGATAAATTAGTAATCTTTTTATTTTCAAGCTCTTCTTTGCTCAGCTGTCCATGAGAATCATGCAATTCCTGAGCTTTGTTAGTAGGAGTGTAATTATTTACATAAGCTATATTTTGCTCTCTAAGCTCTTCAAGCTTTCTTCTTCTTTCCTCTAAGATAGAAGCTTCGCCGCCAATATTTGAATCACTCATTTATACTCCCTGGGTTAGACTAGCTTTAATAAATATATCTATATCTCCATCTAGGATTGAAGAGATATTACCACTTTCAACGTTGGTTCTTAAGTCTTTAATACGAGATTGATCTAAAACGTATGAACGAATTTGGCTTCCCCAACCAATATCAGACTTACTGTCTTCCAATACCTGTTGTTCATCTTTCTGCTTTTGCAATTCTAGCTCATAAAGTTTTGATTTAAGCTGCTTAAAAGCATTATCTTTATTTTTATGTTGAGATCGATCATTCTGACACTGAACAACGGTCCCTGTGGGAACATGGGTTAAACGAACTGCTGAATCTGTTTTGTTGACATGTTGACCGCCAGCTCCAGAGGCTCTGTAAGTATCTATTCGAACATCAGCAGGGTTTAATTCAACCTCAATTGATTCGTCAATTTCTGGAGAAATAAACACTGATGCAAAGGATGTATGTCTTCTGCTGCCAGAATCAAAAGGTGATTTCCTTACCAATCTATGGACTCCTGTTTCAGTTCTGAGCCACCCATATGCATAACTACCTTTAATCAATAACGAGGCTGATTTTATTCCAGCAACTTCTCCAGGAGAATGCTCAATTACAGAAACAGAAAATTCATGTTTTTCAGCCCATCTTGTATACATTCTAAGAAGCATGTCAGCCCAATCTTGAGCCTCGGTTCCACCTGAACCCGATTGGATATCAATAAATGCTGAGTTAGGGTCCATTTTGTTAGAAAACATTCTATTAAATTCTAGATCTTCTACACTTGAAATAAGAGCTTGGGCCTCCTCATTAATTTCATTTATAGATGCATCATCTGATTCTTCAATTGCAATACCTAGAAAATCGAGATTATCGCTGATTGCTTCATCAACTGACAAAAAAAGATCTAAAAATTTTTCTAGATCTGCTTTTTCTTTATTAAGAGACTGCGAAAGCTCTAAATTAGACCAAGTCGACTCATCAGACAATTTTGAATGAATATCTTCTAAAGAACTTTGTTTTTGAGCAACGTCAAAGATGCCCCCGGAGATCATTCATGCGATCTCGGAGATCATTAAGGATTGATTTTATTTCACCTATTTCCATAGAATTGCATTTTAATATCTTTATCGAGTCTATGAAATAGCTAATGAGATAAAGATATGCTTACTTGAAAAAATTATTTTAGAGAATTAACAATAAATTTATTGCGCTTCTCTAATCATAGGAAAAGCAGGAGGTGAGTCTTCGAATTGCACTCTACCAATTTCTACAAATCCATGCCTTTCATACAAAGCTTTATTCTGCTCATTAGATGCTTCCAGGTAAGCCCTATCCCCTCTCTCATCAATCATCTTCAAAGCCTCTTTTAGTAAAAAGGATCCTATACCTTTTCTTTGTTGAGCTGGGTCAACAGCAATGAATGGCAAGTACCATGCATCTTCTGGATGATATTTTTCAAATTCTTCAAAAAACTTTATAACTGCCTCGATCCGATCTAATGGAATAGAGTCAAAAGTTGGCTCTAACGCTGAATTATCGAACTCAACCCCAGGAGGATGCCATAAAGCAGATCCATAAAAATTCTCTTCTGAGTAAACGATATTGTTTTCAAAAGAAATTTTTGAAAATTCTTCCATCCATATAGCAAAACTCTTCAGATATGAAGATGCATCAGGAAAAACCCATCTCAATAGTGCATCAGAGGCAAAGCCAAGCGTTAAAACTCCCTTGACTTTATGCAGATCAACAATTGATGCTTGGACGATCTTTGGAGTGTTCATAAAAAATATTTAATTATTAAGTTTAATAAAATCAGTAACTTGATTATAGTCCGCATCAAAAGAATGCAAATGCTCTTCTTTTTTAAAGAGACCACTTAATGCAGCTGGCAGTGAATTTATTTCTATGTTTAATTCTTCATACACTTTTGGGAACTTTGCAGGATGAGCAGTAGATAAAACAACAAAGTGATTGCTTGAATCGCTTTTCTTAATAGCCTCAACAGCTGCAACAGCGGTATGTGGATCTAAGATATAACCATTTACCTGATATATTTCTTGAATAGTTTTTGTAGTTTCCAAATCATCAACTTTGCTGGATGAGAAAAGGCTATCTTTCCTTTGCCAAGTTTCAACGTCTAGCTCTATAGGTTTAATTGGAAAGTTATCAAACATTTTTGCACATTTAGATGAATCCCTGTTCAAAAAGAAGTCATATACCAACCTTTCAAAGTTACTTGCTACGCTAATATCCATGCTAGGAGATATGGTTTCATGAACCAATTTTTTGGAATAATCATTGCTGCTGAAGAATCGATGTAAAATATCATTATCATTTACAGCAACTGAAATTTTGTTGATAGGCAACCCCATTTTATGAGCAGAGTAACAAGCAAATACGTTACCAAAATTTCCTGTTGGGATGGAGAAGCTTAGATTTCCTTTTTGATGCAGTTGATTGTAAGCATAAAAGTAATAACAAATTTGACCGATAATTCGAGTCCAATTTATTGAATTAACTGCTAATAAATATTGATCAGTGTTCAAAAAATCACGCTGTTTGAAAGCAAGCTTTACCAAGTCTTGGCAATCATCAAATGTTCCATTAATTCTTAGAGCAAAAACATTTGAAGACTTGATGGTACTCATTTGTCTTCGTTGAACCTCTGACATATTGCCATTCGGAAGCATAATAAAGCTCTTAATTCTTTCATAACTCTTGCATGCATCAATTGCTGCTGAGCCAGTGTCACCAGATGTTGCTCCGAGAACAATTGCAGTTTTATTTTCAGACTCTAAGACCTTATTAAAAAAGGCTGCAGCAAGCTGAAGCCCAAAATCTTTAAATGCCGCAGTGGGGCCATGAAAGAGCTCAAGAATTGATACTGAATTAAATTCTCTTATACCAATCAGATCTTGATGCTCAAAATCATGCCAAGTAGATTCAACTATGCTGATCGTCTCATCATAAGAGAAAGATGATGAAGTAAATAAAGGTACTACGCATTTAGCTATTTCTACAAATGATGTCTTAGACTTAATTTCATCTAAATCTACTTGGGGCCAATAATCAGGCATAAAGAGACCGCCATCCCTAGCAAGACCTTGCATGAGAATGGATGCAAAGTCTTTATCAGAGTCTTTACCTCTGGTTGAGTGAAAAAGCATTAAAGGTCCTCAATTCTAATAATTTTAGAGCTTAAAATAACTGGATGATTTTTTAAATCTTGTAAGGCGGTTTGCATCTCATTTTCAACAATTGGGTCAGTAAAAATTACCACTGGAACATTCCCATTACCTAGTTGATCTTTTTGAATAACCTTATCAAAACCAATACTTTGATCTGCAAATATTTTACTAATTAACGCTAAAACACCAGGCTCATCTTTAACTTCTAAATAAACATAATATTTAAAAACTAAATCATCAAAGTTGAGCAGATTAGGTTTTTTAGAAAAATCTGGATAGCGCATAGGAGAAGATCCATTTAACCTTGAAAGCGCAAATATGTCAGAGATTAATCCAGATGCAGTTGACTCTCGTCCAGCACCAGACCCTGCAACATGAAATTCTCCTAATAGGTTAGTATCAAATTGAATGCCATTCCTTACTCCCTTTAATCCTGCCAAACTTGAGTCCTTGCTAAGCATCACTGGATGGCTCCTTAATTCGATTCCTTCATCATTTAATTTAGCAACAGCCAAATGCTTAACGGTCAAATGAAACTCATTAGCATATGTAAAGTCCTGAGATTGAATATCTTCTATGCCTTCAACATAAAAACTAGGTGCAGGAAGGCCACTATTAAAAGCTAAAGCTGCAAGAATTCCAATTTTATGCGCAGCATCAGTTCCATTAACATCTAGACTTGGATCAGGTTCAGCATATCCCTTTTCTTGAGCTTCCTGCAAAACAGATTCATAAGAAGCCCCTTCTTCCATATTGCTTAATATAAAATTAGTTGTCCCATTTAGCATTCCTGCAACTTTAGAAATTTTATTTGCGGTTAAATCATTTGAAAGCATCTTAATTGCAGGAGTGCCTGCGCAAACAGCAGATTCAAATAATAGCTCAACATTATTTTTTTTTGCCAAATTAATTAGCTCTTCACCATGCTCAAAAATTACTGCTTTATTTGCAGTTACAACATGTTTGCCTGAGCAAAGCGCTCGTGTAATTAAATCTTTAGCTGTT
>CENP01155036.1_pt1 | contig 24884 bp, 23 predicted proteins | sample 361281 | NCBI WGS metagenome assembly CENP01 (sample SAMEA2591122, study PRJEB7988) | marine metagenome | biome: marine biome (ENVO:00000447); feature: deep chlorophyll maximum layer (ENVO:xxxxxxxx); material: saline water (ENVO:00002010), including plankton (ENVO:xxxxxxxx) | depth 70 m | reverse complement strand
ACTGAACTATCAAATTTAATTCCTTTATTATCTTGGCTGTTTTCATCGTAAAGCCAACCAGTATAATGAACTGAGACTCTTTGACCTTTTTGCGGAGATGTACCATCACCTAAAACATTATCTTGATATTTCAAACCTGATTCATTTTCCATAAATTCTCCTGATTTTTGACTGCATGCTATTAATAAAATAAAAACTATTAAAAAAATTTTTTTCAATGTAATTACTCCTTTGTTTAAAACTTATTAATTTTAGATAAGAATACTACAGGTTTTTTATAAAAATTAAAAACTTTTTCACAACTTTGTTTTTGCTTAATTAGCTACCTAAATTAAACTATTATGCGTTCACTAATAATTACCTTATTTTTTTTAATTCAATTTCTGATTTCTCAATCTGATGATAGATTAAAGCTTTTAAGAGCTGATATACTTGAGAATATAATGAACGAAAATAATCAACCTGTGCAATATTTAAAAGGTGATGTAAAATTTAAAAAAGGGGAAGCAATTATAAATTCTGATGAAGCATATTATATAGATAAAAATGGAATTGGAATTTTTGTTGGAAATGTATCTATTGTTGATGAAGAAAAAATTTTCAAATCTGATTCAATTAAAGTAGAGTCTAAAAACAACATTTTTTCTGCATATGGTTCAGTAACATTTGATGAAAAAAAATATAAGCTTGAGAGTGATTCCCTTATTTTTTATAGCGAATCTGATAGTGGTATTGCTTTTGGAAAAGTTGAATTTCAGCAAGATAAACAAACAATTTTTGCAAATAAAATTACTTATTTAAAAGAGCTTAATGATAATGCAAGTTATCAGGCTGAGGGAAATGTTAAAATTATAAATGATAATGGAACTGCGATTTGTGGGGCGTCTACGTATGATGCATTAGAAAAAAAATCAATTTTATCAATTGAACCTTCATTGACACAAAATGGACAAATTTTAGAAGGTGAGAACATAGAATTATACTATGAAAACGATGAAATTAATCGTTTGTTTATAAATAATAATGCTCACGTTATTTATAAAAAGAAAGGAAAAATCAGTTTAAATGATAGTTTAAATGTTGAAAACAAAGATTTTATTGATGATATGTCAGGAAATTCGTTAGAAGCATATTTAAAGAATGGAGAAATTGACTCTGTTCGTCTTCAAGGAATGGCAATAACATTAACACATTTATTTGAAGATTCTATTTTTCAAGGGAAAAATATTGCTAGCGGAGATACTATTAGTTTGAATTTTAAATCTGATTCGCTTGATAAAACTCAGTTGTCAATAATTAATGTTATGGGTGGAGCTAGAGGAGAGTATGAACCAGATTTAAGTTTAAATAAAATAACTAATAATATCATTTATAGTGCAGATACTATAAAGTATAACATTCCAAATCAGACTACAAATATGAATAATAGTGTAATAATCGATTATGGAGAAACAACTCTGGAAAGTGGATTTGTAAAAGTAATGTGGAAAGATAATATTATGACAGCATCTTCAGGAAAGGATAAAAATGAAGAAAATAGACCAAAGTTTATTGAGAAAGGAAGAGATCCTTTAATCGCTGATTCATTAACATATAATCTTTCAACAGGACAAGGAAAAGTTAATCAAGGAAGAACTAAAATGGATCAAGGTTATTACAAAGGAGCAGAAATAAGAAATAGAGAGGATAATATTCTTTTAATGAAAAATGGTATTTATACAACATGTGAAAACATTGATCATCCTCATTTTCATTTTGGAAGTAAACATATGAAAGTAATTTTGAATGAATTAATTGTTGCAAGGCCTCTTATTCTTCATATTTTTGGAATCCCTGTTTTTGGAATTCCTTTTGCAATTTTACCTGATCAAGGTGGTAAAAGACATTCTGGATGGATAATGCCTGCTTATGGTCAAAGTTCAAATCAAGGAAGATATTTAAGGGGTTTAGGATATTTTTGGGCAGTAAATGAATATTTAAATAGTCGCTTTACTTTAAATTTTTATGATAAAAAAGGAGTGGTGTTTGAAAACTCAAATAGATATTTTAAAAGATATTCCTACAATGGGAATTTTAATTTTAAATATAATAGAACAGTTTTGAATAATGATATAGGAAATTTTTTTTCGGATCCTGGCTCAGTAAGATGGTCAACAAATTGGACTCATTCTCAAATTTTAAGAAAAAATCAGTCTTTAAATATTAATGGTAGTTATTATTCTGATAGTCAATTTAACCAAAAACTCGGTATTCAAAGAGATACTAGATTAAACCAAAGTGCAGTATCAAATGCTACTTATTCAAAACGATGGCCAAAATCCAATATTAGTTTTTCATCAAATATTTCCCAAAACACAAATTTAATGGTTAAAAGCAAAATTGATACTTCATCTATTTATTATGATCAACCTCTAACTGAAAATAGAAAACTTCAAGAAAATAGAAATGTTTTTCCTACTTTAAATTTTAGAAAAGGTCAATCAAAACTATTTAATTCTCCATTATATTTTTCATACAACAGTAATTTTAAAAATAATGGTTCAGGATTTTATAAATCATATGCTATCAATGATTCAACATATGCTTGGGGTGAAAAAGAAAATGATTTTAAAAACAGTTGGATTCATAATTTTTCATTATCAGGAACTTCAAAAATTTTAAAATATATTTCATTAAGACCAAGAATAAATTTTAGAGAAGAGTGGATAACTCAATATTTTGATGCAGACTCTATAGACTCTAATGGGGAAATATTAAATAAAAAAACGATTAATGAATTTAAAACAAGACATGTTGGATCTTTATCTCTCAGTACAAATACTAAAATATATGGTTTGATTCCTATTAATATAGGTGGTTTGAAAAGTCTTAGACATACAATTACACCATCAATAGGTTTCTCATATAGACCTGATTTCACTAATAATTCTTTTGGATATGTAAAAAAAATATATTCATCAAATGGAAATAGTGAGTTGTTTGATCCTTTTCAAGGTAGTCAAATTGGTTCTACACCAAGCGCTGAACAGAAAAATATGAATATCTCAGTTAAAAACCTTTTTCAAGCAAAGATTAAAGAAGGTGAGGAGGAGCGTAAAATAGATAATTTGCTTACCTGGAATATAAATACAAGTTATAATTTTGCAGCTGAGCAATTTAAATTATCTCAAATTAGATCTTCATTTAGATCTGGATGGTTAAAAAAAATGAACTTAGATATTTCTATGACGCATGATTTTTACAAAATAGAAACAATAAATGATAAATCTATTAGATATGATGAAATTAATAAAACAGAATTGGGAATACCCATACCAAGATTACTTACTATGAATGCTGCTACAGGATTTAAATTTTCTGGAAATATATTTGGAATTAGAAAAAAAAATGTTGAAAAAGATACAGTTATAGTTGATTCAAATGATTTTGTTGATTTGATGGATGGTGGAATTGAAAAAATAAATAAAAAAAGATCAAATTTTTCAAAAGGTGAAAATTGGAATTTAAATGTATCTTTAAGATATTCCACTAACAGGGTTGATCCAATAAATCCTCGAAATACTTTTTGGGCGAATTCAAATCTTTCATTTCGGTTTGGTGGGGGGTGGCAAGTAAGATATAATGCAAGGTTAAACTTGATAGAAAAAGATTTAGTTAGTCAGGATATTAATATCTATAAAACACTTCATTGTTGGGAAATGAATTTTACCTGGACACCAACGGGATATGGTAAAGGTTTTTATTTTCGAATTAATGTTAAGGCACCAACTTTAAGAGATATTAAGTTAGAACAAAGAGGTGGAAGATGGACTGGTCCTGGTTTACCTTAGTTTTTTTAAATTATATACATAACTTTTAATATATGAAAAACAATATTTATTCTATAAAGGGAACTAAAGATATTTTGCCTATTGATTCAATAAAGTGGAAATTTATTGAAAATAAAGTCCATCAAACGATGGAGAATTGGGGATTTGGTCAAATTAGAACTCCTGTTTTTGAAAAAACACAATTATTTAAAAGAAGTGTTGGTGAAGAAAGTGATATTGTGTCAAAACAAATGTATTCTTTTAAAGATCAGAGTGAAAATGATTTAACATTAAGACCTGAATTAACTGCTCCAGTAATGCGAGCATATATTCAACATAATATGGAAAGGCATTACGGAAGTTTAAATAAATTATATTATATTGATTCTCTTTACAGACAAGAAAGACCTCAAGCAGGAAGATTACGAGAATTTAGTCAATTCGGTGCTGAGGCAATTGGATCAAAAAACCCAGAACAAGATATAGAAATAATTTTTTTAGTTTTAAATATTTTTAAGGATTTAGGGTTAGATAATCTTAATATTTTAATTAATAGTGTAGGTTCTATTGAATCAAGAGAAAATTATAAAAAAGATTTGATTAATTTTTTTGAACCACATAAAAAAAAGCTATCAGAAACAAGTAAAAAAAGATTGCAAACAAATCCCCTTCGAATTTTAGATTCTAAAATACCTGAGGAAATAGAAATTTTAAAAAATGCTCCTGATATTTTTGATTACTTATCTAAAAATGATAAAGAACATTTTAATTTTATCTTATCTACAATGAAAAGTTGTAATATAAAATTTTCAAGAGATCCTAAACTTGTTAGAGGTTTAGATTATTATTCTAGGACAACATTTGAAATTATTAGTTCTGATGTTGGAGCTCAAAGTGCAATATGTGGTGGTGGAAGATATGATTCATTAGTAGAAAAATTAGGTGGAAAACCTACTCCAGCAGTTGGATTTGCTGCTGGAATTGATAGGATTTTAATTGCTTTGTCTAATAAAGAAATTTCGCAAAAAACTTCATCACTTGCTATTCAAATAATTTGTTTTGAAGATATTTTTAATCATAAAATATTAAGTAAAATTTTAGAATTGAGAAAATCAGGTTTAATCGTTTATTTTGATACATTGCGTAGAAGTATAAAAGCTCAAATGAGAGAGGCTAATAAAAATAAAGTTTCTCATGTTATCATTATAGGAAGCAATGAAATGGAAAATAATAAAGTTCAAATAAAAGATTTAAATTCAAGCAAACAAGTTGAAATTGATTTTGATGAAATCAATAATTATTTTAAAAAGTAATTTTTTTATTTTTATTTTTTTTTCAATAATATTAGTAACGTTAATCTTAGAAATAATAAAGTAAAATTTAAAAATGTCCAAACAATCCGTTATAATAGTTGAATCACCTTCAAAAGCAAAAACTATTCAGAATTATTTAGGTGATAATTATAAAGCTATTGCATGTAATGGTCATATTAAAGATCTTCCAAAAAAAGAACTTGGTGTTGACATAGATAAAGATTTCTCCATTAATGAAGTAAAACTTCCTGATAAAAAAGATTTTTTTAAAGAACTAAAAAAATTTACTAAAGAATATGAAAAAATTATAATAGCAACCGATCCTGATCGCGAGGGAGAAGCAATTGCAGCACACATTGCACAAGAAATTGATGAATCAAAAATTTTTCGAGTAAGATTTACAGAAATCACTAAAGATGGAATAATTAAAGAAATGAAAAAACCAGAATCAATAAATTTTGATTTGGTTGAAGCAAGACAAACTAGAAGAATAATTGATAGATTAGTTGGATATAAAGTATCAAGAGTTTTATGGAGTACTTTAAGAAAAAATATGAAATTTGTTGATGTTTCTTTATCAGCCGGTAGAGTACAATCTGCTGCATTAAGAATTATGGTTGAAAGAGAGAGATTAAGACAATCTTTTAGATCAGCTACATATTATGATTTAAAAGCAGAATTTGAGAAGAATACATTAACATTTAATTCAACGTTATTTCAAATTGATAAAACTAAAATAGCTCAAAGCAAAGACTTTAATGATAATACAGGTGAATTAATTAATAATAAAGTTATTTTGATCACTGAAAATGAAGCTAAAAATTTAATAGAAAAAACAAAAAATAATAATTGGATTGTTGATAATGTTATTGAAAAACAAAGGAATTCTAATCCCAAACCTCCTTTTACTACTTCCACTCTTCAACAGGAGGCCGCTAGAAAATTAAAGTTTTCTGCAAGAAATACAATGAGAGTTGCTCAAAAATTATACGAGCAAGGTTTTATTACATATATGAGAACAGATTCAACAAATTTATCTGATGAGGGACTTAAAGGATCAAGATCTGAAATTTTAAAAAAATTTGGAAAAGATTTTTTACCTGAAAAACCAAATATTTATGTAACTAAAGTAAAAAATGCTCAAGAAGCACATGAAGCAATTAGGCCAGCAGGAGTTAAATTTTCTAATGTAAATGATGTGAAAAATAAAATTGACGCTGATGCAGCAAAATTATTTGAATTAGTTAAAAAGCGGACTATTGCTTCTCAAATGAAACCAGCTATTTTAAACCAAACAAGCGTAGTTATTAAAAATGACAATCTATATTTTAAATCTACGGGACAAGTAATCATCTTCAAGGGATATATGGCAGCATATATTGAGAGTTTTGATGAATCTAAAGCTCATGAAGAAAACAATTTACCGAACTTGATAGAGGGGGAAAAACTAAACATAAATAAAATTAATTTAGAAAAACATGATACAAAACCTCCTGCAAGATTTACTGAAGCATCTTTAGTAAAAGAGCTTGAATCAAAAGGAATTGGCAGACCTTCTACATTTGCAAATATAATTGATAATATTGTTTATAGGACTTATGTCGATAGAAATAAAGGAAAATTGACTCCAACATTTTTAGGAATTGCTGTAACTCAACTTTTAGAGAATCATTTTAATAGTTTAGTTGACTCTCAGTTTACAGCTAAAATGGAAGACAATCTTGATGCAATATCAAGGGGTGAGATAAAGTCAATTCCATTTATGAAAGATTTTTATTTTGGATCAACTTCCCAAACAGGACTTTCTAAAATGTTAGATGATAAAGTGGATATAGCTAAAGCATGTACTGTAAATATAAACTATGATGAAAAAAATAAAATTGAATTGAGAGTTGGTCAATTTGGTCCTTTTTTACAAAAAGGTGATTTAAGAAAATCTGTTCCATTTGAAACTTATCTTGGAGATTTAAATATTAACAAAGCAGATGAAATTCTTAACAATGAATTGAATGAGAATAAAGAAATTGGAAAAGATTCTGATGGAGAGGTAATTTACTTAAAAATAGGACCATATGGACCCTATCTTGAAAAATCTGAATCAAAAAGTAGAAAAAGTATTCCTAAAGGATTTCCAATTTCAGATGTGGATTTAGAATATTCTTTGAAACTTTTCTCTTTGCCAAAAGTTTTGGGTAAACATCCTGAATCAAATGAAGATATAACATCAGATTATGGTAGATTTGGACCATATGTATCAGCTGGTAGAGGTCAAAATGCAAGTATTCCAGTTAATTTATCACCACTGACTATTACTTTTGAAGAAGCCTTAGATTTAATTTCAAAAAAAACAAGTTCATCAAAAGAGATTAGAACGGTTGGAACACATCCTAAATCAAATAAAACAATCATTGTAAAAGAGGGAAGATATGGTCCTTATTTAACCGATGGAAAAGTTAATGTTTCAATACCTAAAAATTTTAATAAAGAAACTATATCATTGGATGAATCTATTATTTTAATAGATAAAAAAATTAAATCTCCAAAGAAGAAATTAAAGAAAAAGAAAAAATGAATAAAATAATTCTGCTAATATTTTTTTTTAATTTTATTTTAGGAAATAATTCTCTTGTTTCAGATTTAGAAAAATCTTTGATGGCACCATGTTGTTGGACAGGAACTGTTGCAGACCATGGGAATCCAAATATGGAGAAAAGCATTAAAGAACTTGTAAACAAAAATATGAATAAAAAAGAAATTTTAGATCATTTTGTCAATATATATGGAGAAAGAATTTTAGCAGTTCCAATCGCAAGGGGATTTAATTTAATGGCTTGGATTGCTCCTATATTAATATTAATTATCGGTTGTATAATCCTTTATAATTATATAATAGTAAGAACTAAAATTTCTCCGAAAATAAATTTTTTAGATTATAAAAATGTTAAAAATAATGATTTGATAGAAAAAGAATTAAAAGAAATGGAATAAAAAAACAAAAATTTATGATTAAAAAATCAATGGAAAAATTAGTTTCTTTATGTAAAAGAAGAGGTTTTATATTCCCAAGTTCTGATATTTATGGGGGTTTAGAAGCTACAAATGATTACGGACCTTTAGGGATAGAGCTAAAAAACAATATCAAATCTTTATGGTGGAAAGATATGGTGACTTCTCGAAATGATATTGTTGGAATGGATTCTGCAATTTTTATGAACTCGAAAGTGTGGGAAGCGTCAGGTCATATAAATGAATTTCATGACCCATTAATAGATTGTAAAAAATGTAATGCGAGATTCAGAGAAGATCATATTGATTTAAATAAAAATTGTCCTAAATGTGGAATTAAAGATTGGACTGAACCAACACAATTTAATTTAATGTTAAAAACTCAATACGGTCCATCAGAACAATCTTCATCCGTTGTTTATCTTCGTCCTGAAACTGCTCAAGGAATTTTTGTTAATTTTTTAAATGTTATTAATTCCTCAAGAATGAAACCTCCTTTTGGTATAGCTCAAATTGGAAAAGCTTTTAGAAATGAAATTACAACTGGTAATTTTCTCTTTCGTTCTCGAGAATTTGAACAAATGGAAATGGAGTTTTTTGTTAAACCTCAAGAAACTACAAAATGGTTAGAGTATTGGACTGATTTAAGACTTGAATGGTATAAAACTTTAGGAATTAATGAAAAAAAATTACGTTTAAGACCTCATGAAAAAGATGAATTGGCTCATTATGCAGCTGCTTGTTATGATGTTGAATATAATTTTCCTTTCGGATGGTCAGAATTAGAGGGTATTGCTGATAGAGGAATCTTTGATTTACAACAACATATGAATCATAGCGGAAAAAAATTAACTTGGTTTGATTCAACTGAAAATCAGCATATTACTCCTGCAGTAGTAGAATCTTCATCTGGTGTTGACAGAACTGTCTTAACAGTTTTATCTGATGCATATCATGAAGAGGAGGTTAATGGAGAAAAAAGAGTTCTTCTAAAACTTCAACCAAAACTAGCACCAATAAAAGTTGCAATTTTTCCTTTAATTAATAAAAATGAATTACCCGATATTGCAAATAAATTAACAAAGAACTTGTCACAGCATTTTTCAACATTTTATGATAGTTCAGGTTCAATTGGTAAAAGATATAGAAGGCAAGATGAAGCAGGAACTCCATTTGGAATAACTATAGACCCGGATACATTAAAAGATAATTGTGTTACTATTAGAAGTAGGGATAGTATGAAACAGGAAAGAATAAATATTGATACTACTTTAAAATTTTTAAATAAATATATTAACAAGGTTGATTAATACTTTTATATCAGTAATTATACCAACTTTTAACAGAAGTTCATTTTTAACTCGATCCATAAATTCTGTTTTAAATCAAACTTACAATAACTTTAAATTAATTGTAGTTGATGATGGATCAGTTGATAATACAAGCGATTTAATTAATAGCAATTACAAAAATATCATTTACTTGCATCAGAATAATAAAGGTGTAAGCTCTGCAAGAAATTTAGGCATAAATACAACTAAATCTGAATGGATAGCTTTTTTAGATTCAGATGATGAGTGGCATCCGAAAAAATTAGAACTCCAAGTAAAAGAATTAAAAAAAAATCCATCATATTTTATTTGTCATACAAATGAAAAATGGATTAAGAATGGGAAACATTTAAATCAAAAAAATAAACATCAGAAATATGGTGGATGGATTTTTGATAAATGTCTTTCTTTATGTTGTGTCTCTCCATCAAGTATAATTATTCATAATACAGTTTTTAAAAATTGTGGAATTTTTGATGAAAGTTTTCCAGTATGTGAAGATTATGAATTATGGTTGCGAATATCTTCTAAATATAAATTTTTATATCTTCAGGATAAATTACTAACTAAATATGGAGGTCATTCTGATCAATTGTCAACAAAATATTGGGGAATGGATAGATTTAGAATTGAAGCTTTATATAAATTAATAGATGTTGGAAAATTATCTTTCCAAAATTTAAAAATCGCTAAAAAAATGCTAAATCATAAAACAAAAATTTATACTGATGGGGCTTTAAAAAGAGGTAAAATCGATGAAGCAGAAAATTATTTAAATAGATTGAAATTAATAAATTGAAACCTCAAGTAAATTTTGTAGTTGCTCTTCAAAATGAAGCAAAACCATTGATTGAATATTATAAACTTACATTATTACATCATTATCCATTCAAAGTATATAAAAATGAAAATAAGTGGCTAATAGTATCAAAAGTTGGCAATAAAATGATAAAAAAAGCCTGTCTTCATTTATCAGAAATTTCACATTCTCATTTAAATACAGTTTGGTTAAATGTTGGCACAGCAGGTCATTTACATTACCCTTTAGGAACAATTTTAATAGCGAATAAAATTATTGATGATCATACTAAAGCAATCTATTACCCTTCTCAAATAATAAAGGATAACTTAAAATCAACTATAGTAAGAACAGTTGAAAAAAATGTAAATGATTATAATGAAAAAGAAATTTTTGATATGGAAGCATCTGGTTTTTTTCATATATGTTCTAAAATAAGTTTAAACGAATTAATATGTTCAATTAAAATAATTTCAGATAATAAAGAATTTCCAAATTTTAATAATAAATTAATTTATTCATTAATCAAGAATTCTTTAAATAATTTAAGTGGAATTGTTGATCAATTCTATAAATTATCAAAGAAACAGTGCTCATTTGTTTTAACGAATGAACATTTTGAAATTTTTTTAAATAAATGGCATTTTAGTTTTACGCAAACTTTTCAACTTAAAAAAAAATTAAATAAATTGAGATTTTTAAAACCTAAGATTGATTATTTTAATGAATCTAAATCATGTAAAAATTCAAAAGAAGTTTTAAATTTTTTAGAAAATGAGTTATTAAATTATGATTGAAACAATTTATGTTGAAGAATCTGTTGAAGAACATTCCAGAACAAAAAAAATCCTAAAAAAATTCCCTAATTCAACTATAATTGTTTGTGATCGATATAAAGAAATATTTAATAGAAAAAAACAAAATTTTAGAATTCAGAAAACTTCTCCTTCTTTAATAATAGCAAAAAAAAATAATAATTTTGTATTACCAACCCCAAAAGGTTTAGGAATTGGTTCTAACAAAAATTATTATTTTTCACATATGTTAAATTGTTTGTATGATTGCAGATATTGTTTTTTACAAGGTATGTACGAATCTTCAAATTTTGTATTATTTATTAATTTTGAATCATTTACTAATAGTATTGAAAAAATTATAAAAAATAATTTAAATGGTGAAAAAATAACTTTTTTTTCAGGTTATGATTGTGATTCATTAGCGATGGAATCAATAACTGGTTTTGTAAAATTCTTTTTACCTTTTTTTGAAAATAAACCTAATACTGAAATTGAATTAAGAACTAAAAGTGTAGCAATAAATGAAATTTTAAATCATAAACCATTTAATTCATGTATCATTGCATATAGTTTTACTCCTGATGAAATTGCAAAAAAAAATGAACATGGAGCCCCACCTGTTAAAAGTAGAATTAATGCTATGCAAAAACTTTCAAATGCTGGATGGAAATTAGGATTAAGGTTAGACCCATTGATTTATCATTCTAATTATAAAGATAATTATAAAAAATTAATCGATGATATTTTTTTAAAAATTTCTGTGAAATCTTTTCATTCTATTTCCCTTGGTGCAATGAGATTTCCAAAGAAAATGTTTAATAAGATTTCAAATTTATATCCAGATGAAAAATTATTTTCAAAAGATTTTGTTCAAATAAATAAAATGAAGTCATATCCCAAAATTATAGAGTCTGAAATTGTTAATTATTGCAAAGAATATTTAAAAAAATATATTGATGAAGATCAAATTTTTTCTTTTGATCCATATTTATAATATTTTAATTGTTTCAATAATTAATTTAGACAAATTCAATCTTATTTTATTAGCAGAAGCTATCACATCATTGTGAGTAATAATTTTAGAATCTATACCAGCAGCATAATTTGTTAAACAGCTAATAACTGCAATTTCCATTTTAAGAGATGTCGCAATATTAATTTCTGGGACGGTTGACATTCCAACAGCATGAACTCCCATTTTTTTTAAATAATTAATTTCTGATGGAGTTTCATAGCTGGGCCCTAATGTCCATCCATAAACACCTTCATTATATGGGATTTTTTTATTTTGAAATGCTTTTTTTAAAGCATTTGATAATTTGAAATTTCTATTTTTTTTTAAGTATTTAATAGAAGGATTTTTATCACTCATAAAAGTGAAATCAACATAGCCTATAATATTTAATATTGTAGATGGTTTATTAAGTTTAAATATCGATCCTGAACAATTAGTAATTATTATTTTTTTAATTCCTAACTTATAAAAAATTTTTACTATGGATTCAATTTGAACTTTATTCCAACCCTCATAGTAATGGAATCTTCCATTTGACATTAAAATATTTTTATTATTTATTTTACCAAATACAAATTCACCTTTATGACCTTCAACTGTAGGTAATGGAAATTTTGGTATATCATTATATTTTATTACTTTTGTAGTATCAATATTCTCTGATAAACTACTTAGCCCAGATCCAAAAATAATTCCTATCTCAGGATTAGATTGTCCTTTTAATTTTATATAATTAACAAAATTTGATAATGAATTCATTTTTATTATATATTTCCATAATTTAGGTGTTGAAAGTTAATATAAAATTAAATTTTATAATAAAATCTTAATTTTCGGAGGAGATTAATTTAAATGGAAAAAGATGACATTAAGTTATTAGAAGAGATTAGAAATACTTTTCAAAATCTTTCAAATGAGTTAGAAAAAAAAATAATTGGTCAAAAAGAAATTATTAATTATTTATTTATAATTTTATTAGCTCGAGGACATGGATTGATGATTGGAGTGCCTGGATTAGCTAAAACATTATTAATTAAATCTTTATCTGAAGTAATGGATTTAAAATTTAATAGAATTCAATTTACACCAGATTTAATGCCATCAGATATTACAGGGACTGAAATTTTAGAGGAAAACCAAGTTACAGGTAAAAGGAATTTTAAATTTTTAAAGGGACCAATTTTTTCAAATATTCTACTTGCTGATGAAATAAATAGAACTCCTCCTAAGACTCAATCTGCTCTTCTAGAATCTATGCAAGAACAAAAAGTAACTATTTCTGGAAAAACTTATTCATTAGATTCTCCTTTTTTTGTTTTAGCAACTCAAAATCCAATTGAACAAGAAGGAACATACCCACTTCCTGAGGCACAACTTGATAGATTTATGTTTAGTTTAAATATTAATTATCCAACTTTGAAAAATGAAATAGAAATTATTAAAACTACAACTTCAGAAAATAATAATAAATTAAATCCCATGATTTCGAAAGAGGAAATCATCTCATTTCAATCATTATTGAGAAGAGTTCCAGTATCCGAAAATGTTATCAGGTTTGCTGTTAGTTTAGTCACAAATTCAAGACCAAACAAAAACTCTCCAAATTTTATCAATGATTGGGTTGAATGGGGAGCTGGACCTAGAGCATCACAATTTTTGATTCTAGCTGCCAAAGGAAAGGCTATTTTGTCTGGTAGACCTAGTCCAAATATTTCAGATATAATTGCTGTTGCAAAGCCAGTTTTAGGTCATAGAATAATAACTAATTTTAATGCTGAAAGTGAAAATGTTAATATAGATATTATTTTAGATAAATTAATTAATTTTTTGAACAAGAATTATGAAGTTTAATCATAAAAAAAAATATCTTAATCCAATAGAAATTGCAAAATTAAATAATATTTCAATTAAAGCCAAATTTGTTGTTGAGGGATATTTATTAGGATTACATAAAAGTCCTTATCATGGTTATAGTGTTGAATTTGCAGAACATAGATCATATGAAGCTGGAGATGAAATAAAAAAAATTGATTGGAAATTATTTGGTAAAACTGATCGATATTATATTAAAGAATATGAAGAGGAAACAAATTTAAGATCATATATTATTCTAGATACAAGTAAGTCTATGAATTTTTCAAATGCATCAATTTCAAAACTTGATTATGGAAGTTTAATTGCCTCATCCCTATCTTATTTAATGCTCAAACAAAGAGATGCAGTTTCATTAACTTTATTTGATGAAAAAATTAAAGATTTTATACCACCTAAAAGCAATCCAAATCATATCAATTTAATTTTTAGTAAACTTGATAAAATAATATCTGGAAATAATACTAATATTTCAACTATTTTGCATGAATTAGCATTAAAATTAAAACAAAGAGGCTTAATAATTTTAATTTCTGATTTACTTGATAATCCAAAAGAAATTTTATCTGGATTAAAACATTTTCTTTATAATAAGCATGAAATAATTGTTTTTCATTTATTTAATCCTAAGGAATTAAACTTGGATTTTTCTTCAAGGATTAAATTTAAAGATTTAGAGACAGGAAAAGAAATTACTACTGACCCATGGCTTATTAAATCAGATTATGAAGAATTAACTAATGAATTTCAAAATTATTACAAAAAAGAAATGGGAAATAATAAAATTGATTATATTCAATTGTCAACTGAACAGAGTTTGGGTTTTGCTCTAAATAAATATTTAAGTAAAAGAAAGGCTTGTTCTTAAATATTTACATTAACCTCCAAATTCTTTTGATTTATCTAGCCACTCTTTAGCTTCTTCAGGTCGACCAAGCCTCATTGTGACTCTAACCATTGCTTTCAATAAATAAACATTTTCAGGATCATTTTCTAATGCTTGTATGTAATAAATTTCGGCGTCTGACCATCTTTCCATTCCCTCATAGGCCTCTGCAATTCCAATAACACCCATTGCATCATCAGGGTCAAGGCTTATAACTTTTTGAAATTGTAATTCCATCATTTCATAGTCTTGAATTTGGCCATAAAGAACCCCAAGATTAAAATGAAGATCAGTTGCTTTAGGCGCTGACCTAATAGCTTTTGTATATGCAAATATTGCTCCATCAATATCACCGGTTTGATAAAAAGCATCTGCTAATCTTGAAGCTCCTGTGGCACTTGCAGGTTCAATTTTTAATCCTTCTTCAAGATATTTAATTGCAATGTCAAATTCTTTATTATCTAAGAAAACTTTTCCTGCTTCAAACAATAAATCTGGATCTTCAGGATTTTTTTCCATAGCTTCGTTTAAAGTCGTTTGAATCATATCTTTATTATTAAGTCCAATATGACAAAAAACAAGATTTTTATAGGTCAAGACTTCATCTGGTTTTATTGTTTTGGCAATATTAAAAGCTTCAACAGCGTTGTTAAAATTACTTGTTCTATCTTCACCACTACTTTGAATTGCGGCATTATAATTATCTGAGCCAATATTAAATAATCTAATCCAGTGTTTTGTTCTTTCATCTTCTATTTCTGTTTGAATAGCTTTACCACTAGATGGTAGTTTAAATTTAGGATTTAATTCAAGAACTTTATTAAACATTTGATTCATTTCTTTATACTGTTCATTTCTAGCATAAACGTGTTTTCCTAAAAGGAAATAAGCTTCAGGATCTTCAGGAGTTACTTCAATTGCAGCTAATATAAATGCTTCAGCTTCATCAAATCTTTGTTCTTTAACATATAAACGTGCAGATGCTAATTCTTCAGTAGCACAACTTGAAAAAATAATAGTTATTAATAACAATAACATTATCTTGTAAATATTTAACAAATTCATTTAATCTCCTTAGATGTTTTTTAAATTTAATTCTTATGTTAGGGTCATTCAAGTCAAATAAAATTATTTTTTAGATATTCTATTCTTTGTTTTAAAGATGATTGATTCATTTTTTTGAAACCTTCTAACCCAAAGCCTTCAACACAAAATGAAGCTGAAGCAGTCCCCCATAACAAAGCTTCACTGATATGAAATCCATTCGCAATTGCAGCCATTACACCACCTGCAAAACTATCACCTGCTCCAGTTGGATCAGTTATTTTTTTTATTGGATACACTCCAATTTCAATATTTAAATCTTTTGAAAAAAGTTTACATCCAGCTGAACCTTTTTTTATAATTACCATTTTCGGACCCATTTCTAGAATTTTCGGACCAGATAAATCTAAATCTTTACAATTTGATATTTGGATTGCTTCACTTTCGTTTATGAATAATATATCAACCTTTTGTATTACTTCATCTAATGCACTCCTAGTTGATTCAATCCATAAATTCATTGTATCACAAGCAATAATATTATTGCTCGAGTTGATTTGTTCTAGAACTTCTAGTTGTAAGTTTGGATGAATATTCCCTAAATAAATAAAATCTGAATTTTTATTTTTTGATGAAAGTTTTGGATGAAAATTCTCGAAAACTCCTAGTTCAGTAAATAGTGTTGTTCTATCTTCCCAATTTTGATGATATTTACCTCCCCAACTAAAACTTTTACCTTTCACTATTTGAAGATCTTCCAAATTATTGCCATATTTATCAAATAATTTTTTTCCTTCTTCGGGATAATCATCACCAATAATTCCAACAATATTAATATTTGAATTTAATCCAGCAGTTCTTGTAAAATAGGTTAATGAACCACCTATTGTTTTACCTGATTTTTTATCAGGTAATTCCAACCAGTCAATTCCAATTGAACCAACAGCGAGTATAGATTTTTTATACATTTTTCAATCAAAAGTTTAATAGAATCAAGTATTTAGTTCAAGTAAATGTTTCAAAAATAAAAAATTAATTTATATAAATAAATGCATGACAATCTTTACTTTAATTGCTAATTTTATACTATGGCTTCAAAAAAATATGCTATATTAACTGACATTCATGGAAATTTAGAAGCTTTAAAAACATCTTTATCCATAATAAGTCAACAAAGTAATGTAGAAAGAATAATTTTTTTAGGTGATTACTTTTCTTTAGGACCAGCTCCAGAAGAGGTATTTAATATTTTATCTAATATGTCTACAGAAACTGTTTTTATAAGGGGAAATCATGAGCGTTATCTGCTAGAAAAAATCTGGGAAAACGAAAATCCTAAAATTGAAGGAATGAAGTCTAATGATCCAGTGTTGAATGGTATAGTAAGTCATCAAAAATGGGTTTATGATCAAATAGGAACTAAGCTTTTAGATTTTATTGAACAAAGAACTAAAATTTCTCATAATGAAATAATTGGTTCAAACTATTTGGAATTTAGTCATGCTTGGTTCAAAAGAGATGAAAAAGTACCATCTGTAGATGAGGCTAGTGAACTTTCAAAAAAATATCTTAACCAAAATGAAAAAATTAAAAAAATTACTTTTGTACATGGACATATACATCTTGAAAGAAATGAAAAACATAATAAATTTTCTATTTATTGCCCTATAAGTACTGGTCTTCCATTTGATAAGCTTACTAAAGGTTCAATTGGGTATTTAGAAATTGATGAAGATGTTTCTTTTAGAATTAAAAGATTTGATTATGACATGGAAAAAACAATAAGTTTGCTTTATAAACGAAAACCACCTTTTTATAAAAATTTAATTCAAACTCTTAAGTTTGCAGAAATTAAAAATAATCAACTTTAACATTTTAAAATTTTTATAAATTTAAATATAATATGATTTATTTAGATTATTGTTCGACTACACCAGTTGATGAGCAAGTTGTCAATACTATGAGAAAAATAGATTTGGAGGTATTTGGTAATCCTTCAAGCATTCATCAGTTTGGACAAAAAGCTAAAGCAATAATAGAGTCTTCTAGAAAAGATATAGGTAGTATTCTTGATTGTTCATCAGATGAAATTATATTTACAAGTAGTGGAACTGAGGCAAATAATTTGGTTTTATGGGATGTATTTCAAAAAGGTGGAAAACATATTATTATTTCTAATATAGAACATCCCTGTATATCTAAAACATGTTCTGTTTTGAGGAGATTTGGAGTAAAAATAACTAAAATTCCAGTTGATCAAAATGGAATTATAAAAATATCAGAATTAAAAAAATCAATTAATAAAAATACTGCTCTAGTTTCAGTTATGTTAGTCAATAATGAAATTGGTACAATTCAACCAATTCAAGAAATAATTAAAATATGTAATTTAAAAAAAATACTATTTCATACAGATGCAATTCAAGCTTTTGGAAAAATTGATTTAAACTTTAAAAAAAATAAACCAGACATGGCTTCATTTTCTGCTCACAAAATTTATGGACCAAAAGGAGTTGGTGCTTTATATATTAAAAAAGGAATTAAATTAAATCCTTTAATATATGGTGGTTCGCAAGAGATGCAGATTAGAGCTGGAACTGAAAATTTATCTGGTATTGCTGGATTTGGACTAGCTGCAAAATTGGCAAATGAAAATTTAAAAAACGACTCTATTAAATTAAATAAATTAACAGATAAGCTTAAAAAAGATATTTTTTCTAATATAGAAAATGTAAAAATTTTATGTAATTCCTCTAATCAGATCCCAGGTTTTATATCATTGGAATTATCTGGTGTCAGTGCTAATGATTTATTAATTAAATTAGATATTGATGGATTTGGGATCTCAACTGGAGCAGCTTGTTCTTCAGGAGTAAATAAAACTTCTTCAGTTTTATCAGCAATTGGACTAGATCAAAAATCTGCTTCTTCAGTTATTAGAATTTCACTTGGGAGATATACTAATGAATCTGATTTAAATAGTTTTGTAGATTCTTTAAGTAAAAACGTAAAAAAAATAAGATATGAAAAATAATAGAGTTTTAGTTGCAATGTCAGGAGGTGTAGATAGTTCTGTTAGTTTGATTAAAATTTTAGAACAAGGATATGAACCTATCGGTGTTACTATGAAGCTATGGGAAAGTCCAGATGGTGTTCCAGCAACGGATTCTTACTGCTGTTCATTAGAATCAATAAATAATGCTAAAATTATTTGTCAGAAATATAATGTACCACATTATACATTAGACTTTAGAAATGAATTCAAAAAAAATGTTGTTGATTATTTAGTTAATGAATATTTTAATGGAAATACTCCTAATCCTTGTATTAATTGTAATAAATATTTAAGATGGGGTTCATTAATTAATCAGGCAAAAATACTTGAAGCAGATTTTATAGCAACAGGTCATTATGCAATAATAAAAAAAGATAAAAAATATGGTTTTACTTTAAGTAAAGGAAAAGATACTTTAAAAGACCAATCATATGTATTGTGGAATATAGATAAGAAATTATTAAGTAAAACATTGTTCCCATTAGGAAAATTGTCTAAAGATGAAGTAAGAAAAATTGCAGTTGAGAATAAATTAATTACTGCAGAAATTCCTGATAGTCAAGAATTATGTTTTTTGCCAAATTCAGATTATCGTCAATTTTTAAAAGATTATGCACCTAAAAAATCATCTAAAGAAAAAGAAGGAAACTTTGTTCTTGAAAATGGTCAAATAATTGGAAAGCATATGGGTATTTCAAATTATACAATTGGACAGAGAAGAAAGCTTGGTTTAAGTGGGCCTGAACCGAATTATGTAAAAAAAATTGATAAAAAAAATAATATTATTCAAGTATCATCAAGAGAAAAAATGTTTTTCGAAGATTGTAATGTAAAAAATTTAAATTTTTTAATCCCTCTAGAAAAATGGAAAAAAAGTTCAATTACGACTTACATACGATACAATCATACAGGGGTAGCTAGTGAAATTGAATTTTTAGAAAAAAACGAATTAAAAATAAAATTTAAATCTCCACAATTTGCTGTAACTCCTGGTCAATCAGCAGTATTTTATCAAGATGATTTATTGTTAGGTGGAGGAATAATTTCAAAATAGATAAGTTCATTATGATTTTAAACTAACATTTTGTTAAATTATTGCATGAAAAATTTTTATCTAATTTTTACTATCTCATTTTTATTTATTTTTATTTCTGGAATTAATTGTCAATATAGAACTAAAATTCCATCATCAGGAGTTTTTGATTCAAACAATCAGAATGATGAAATGAATTTTTTTGATTTATTTAATTCTGATAAGTTTTCAATGAATCATAGCTTTGGAATGGGTATGAGTTCTTTAGGTGGAATATCTAAATCTTATGGTACCTATACAAATAATATGAATTTTAGATTCAATGATAAATTAATGTTAAAATCTTTGATTTATTTCGTTCAACCAAGTAATGTTCAAAATTTGAATTCATATCCTGTCAATAATCCATCCATTTATTATGATGCAAATTTGAATTATAAAATTTCTGAAAATATAATTTTTCAATTATCTTTAAGTTCTTCTCCTAATTATTATAGATATAATTTAAGTCCATTTAGAAATTCATATAATTGGTAACTTTTATAAGTGGAAAAAATTAAAAAATCTTTAAAATTTTTTTTAAAACTTTCTCCTTTTTTTACAAAATATAATATTTTTATCGTTGTTTTGTTTCTCATTTCTTCTAGTTTTATTATTTCTATAGTTGACAGACATTTAAAATTTGGTATAAAAATGGATTACAGTTTTTCTAATACTCCTCCTCATTTAATTATAGATCCTATAAAAGAATATGAAAATTCTATATATAAAGATATAAAAGTTGAAGTTTTAAATGGTTGTGGGGAAAAAGGAATAGCTAAACATTTTTCAGATTATTTAATTAATCAACATGTCGATGTAGTGAGGTCAGAAAATACTCCTGGTAATAATTTTGATTATAAAAATACTCAATTAATTTTAAGAACTGAAGATTTTCAGGATATAGCAAGGATAGCTTCATTGTTAGATATTAATCCTAAAGATTCAACTAAGGTAATTGTTGAAACTAATTTAAATTTATTAACAGATGTTACTTTAATTATTGGAAAAGATTTCAAAAATATTATTCCTGTTCAAAATTTTATTTTATCCCAACCTTAATTATTTATTTAAAAAAAAATAAAAAATAAGTGTCATTATCATATCAAATTGCTAAAAAAGCATCAAAACTTGCATTTTCAAAAAAAGCAGAAGATATTTTAATAATTGAAATTAAAGATTTAACATCAATTTCAGATTACTTTGTTATTTGCACAGCTAATTCTGCAATACATGCAAAAACAATATATGAAACGATTTTAGATGGTTTTATTTCTAAAGAAAAACCCTATCGTATAGAAGGGTTGAATAATTCATCATGGATAATTATGGATTATGTTAATGTTGTGGTTCATATATTTCAAGAACAGGAAAGAAATTATTATTCAATTGAGCGGCTTTGGGTTGATGGAAATTTTGAAAAGTTTAAAAATATGGAATAATATATAAAAAATGTCAATAATATTAATAAAAAAAGTAATTAAGAAATCTATTTTTCAATCCATTAAATCATGTAATTATGATTTAAATATTAATGAAAAAGATATAAAGCTAGATGAGACAAAAAATAAAGATATTGGTGACATTTCAACAGGCATATCATTTATATTATCAAAAAAAAATCAAGAGACACCAGTTCAAATAGCTGAGAATATAGTTGAAAATATTTCTGTAGATAAAAACTTGATAATAAAAATAAGTGTATCAAAACCTGGTTTTATTAATTTTTATTTAAATATTAAAATTCTCTATGATAATTTGTTTCAGATAATTATTAAAAATAAAAAATATGGACAATCTTCAATCGGAATAAATAAAAAAGCTTTAGTGGAGTTTGTTAGTGCTAATCCAACAGGTCCCCTTACCGTAGGTCATGGAAGGCAAGCAGTTCTTGGTGATGTAGTATCAAGAATTTTAGAGTTTAATGGATATTCAGTTGAAAGAGAATACTATTATAATGATGCAGGAAGACAAATGAGAGTCTTAGAGGAATCAATCAAATCTAGATTTATTCAAATATTTGATGAAAAAAATAAATTTCCAGAGGATGGTTATTTTGGTGAATATATAGAGGATATTGCAAAAGATATATTAATAAAAGAATTAAAATTAAAGAATTTGAAAGAATTAAATATTTTTTTAGCAAATTTAAATGAATCAGATAAAAAGTTATATTTAAAAAATATTGATAGAATTAATTTTAGAAAATTTGGTGAAAAAGTAATTTTTAATAATATCAAAAATACTTTAAAAAAAATAAATATTAATTTTGATAATTTTATAAATGAGCAAAAATTTTATGATGATGGAAGTATTGATTCAATATTAAAAATTTTTGAAAAAACAAAATTATCCTATAAAAAAGATGGTGCAGTTTGGTTAAAAACCTCGAATTTTGGTAAAGAAGTTGATACAGTAATTATTAAAAACACAGGAGAGCCAACATATAGATTGCCTGATATAGCTTATCATAGGAACAAGATTAAAAGAGGGTATGATTTAATTATAAATATTTTAGGAGCTGACCATAAAGATACAGTTCCCGATGTTTTAAACGGAGTAAAAGCATTAGGTTTCGAAATAAATCATATCAAAGTATTAATTCATCAATTTGTTTCATTAATTGTAAAAAATGAAAAAATAAAAATGTCTACTAGAAAAGCTAACTTTGTTACTCTAGATGATTTAATTGATATGGTGGGTGTGGATATTACTAGATATTTTTTTATTATGAGAGGAAAACAAAGTCATTTGAACTTTGATATAGACCTTGCAAAAAAAGAATCTGACGAAAATCCTGTTTATTATTTACAATATGCTTATGCAAGAATATGTAATATTTTAAAATTTTTAGATGAAGAAGTTAGTCTTAAATTGAAAGAAACTAATTTTAATTTATTAGTTGAAAAAGAAGAAATTAGTTTAATGAAATGTTTAAATTGTTTTGATGAAATAATGATTGATTCATTAAATACTTTAGAGCCACAAACCTTAGCAAACTACTTACAACAACTTGCAACAAGCTTTCATAAGTTTTATGCTAATCATAGGGTGATTAATAAAAATAAAGAATTAACTAATTCAAGAATAAAATTAATCTTATCAGCAAAAATTGTACTTGAAAATGGTCTTGATATTCTTGGTATAAATCATCCTGAAAAAATGTGATCTTTTACTTTTAAAAATTAAAAAAGGAGTTTTTATGAAAAGATATTTCCTAATTATAATAATTATAATTTTCAACATCAATCCTATTGTTTATTCCAAACAAGATGATTCAATTAAAGTATATCTTTCTCAATTTGAGGATTTTATTAGAAATGAAATTTCAAACTCTTCAACAACAGGAAGGTTCCAATTGCAATCATTTAATATTGATAGAACTCATTGGCATTATATGCTTGATACTTCCACAGGTAAACTTTATAGAATGGAATTAGGGAGAACTCCAGATAGAAGCGAATGGAAATTGATGGGAAATGGTATTATTGAAGAAAAAAAAGAAATTTTTGAAGATAATTTGAAATAATGAAAAATTATATATTAATAATTAGTTTAATTTTCATGTCATGTGAAGAATCTAAAATTGATTTTATTGAAGTGAATGCGAATGATATCAAAAATGAAATCAATAAATTTAAAGGGAAAAAATCTGTCTTAGTTAATTATTGGGCTACAAATTGTAGCCCATGCATTGATGAGTTTCCAATGATTATGGATTTGTCAATAAAATATGAGGATAACTTAAAGGTTTTTTTTGTTTCTACTGATTGGTTAGAAGACAAAAAAAAGGCTTTAAAATTTTTAGCTTCTCAAAATGTTGAGGGATTATCTTTTTTAAAAAACCAAAAAGATAATGACTTTATTAATCAAACAAATGAAAATTGGAGTGGAGCTTTGCCATTCACAATAGTGTTCGGAAAACAATCTGGAAATGTTGTAGATTTCTGGGAAGGAAAAGCCTCTAAGAAGAGATTTATAAGAGGAATTAATATTGGAATTAATGAAGGAGAATGAAATGAATAAAATTTTTAATATAATTATGATTTTTATTTTGACAACTTTTTTGCAATCAAAAGAATTAGAGATAGGTTCCCAAATTCCTTTGTTTGAAGTCAAAATGGATCAAGTCAATGGAAATCCTATAAGTTTGAAAGATGCTATGGGTAAAAAAGGTTTAATTGTTATTTTTTCATGTAATACTTGTCCTTGGGTTTTAGCATGGGAAGATAGATATAATTTAATTTATAAAAAATACAAAGATAAAGGTATTGATATGGTCGCAATTAATTCTAATCAGGGAACACGAAATTCTGGAGATAGTATGTCAGATATGGTGAAGCATGCAAAAAAAGCAAAGTATGAATTTTCATATACATTAGATGAGAAGTCAAAACTTGCCACTGCTTTTGGTGCGACAAAAACACCTCATGTTTATTTATTTGATTCTAATGGGAAATTAGTTTATAAGGGTGCAATAGATGACAATTCTAGAAATCCAAAAAAAGTTGAAGATAATTATTTAATGGATGCATTAGATTCTATGTTAGAAAGCAAGAAAATTTCACAAGTTTCAACAAAAGCAATTGGTTGTACGATTAAATATGTAGATAATTAATTTAATTCGGAGTGTGGCGCAGCCTGGTAGCGCACCTGGTTTGGGACCAGGGGGTCGAAGGTTCAAATCCTTTCACTCCGACTTACTCGAACCCTTCTCCCACAGAGAGGGGTTTTTAGTTTTATATAGGAGAACTTCTATGATAAATACTATTTTTAGTGTTAAGAAAAATAAAATTATATCAAGCCAATTCATTATAAAATTCAATTAATTAAAAAATAGGGTTGATTTTGAAATGAATATAGGAATTATTGGTGGTGGTATAAT
>CENP01030291.1_pt1 | contig 25046 bp, 20 predicted proteins | sample 361281 | NCBI WGS metagenome assembly CENP01 (sample SAMEA2591122, study PRJEB7988) | marine metagenome | biome: marine biome (ENVO:00000447); feature: deep chlorophyll maximum layer (ENVO:xxxxxxxx); material: saline water (ENVO:00002010), including plankton (ENVO:xxxxxxxx) | depth 70 m | reverse complement strand
CCAGCAGCCGTTTCAGCGGATAACATTACAGCATCAGCTCCATCAAAAACAGCTGTAGCCACGTCAGATGCCTCAGCTCGTGTGGGGGTGGGCGAAGAAATCATACTTTCGAGCATCTGTGTCGCTACAATTACCGGTTTTCCTTCAATTCTAGCAGATTGAATTATCTTTTTTTGCATGCCAGGAACATCTTCGGGTGGAGCCTCTACACCAAGATCTCCTCGCGCCACCATAATAGCATCAGAGAGTTTAATAATTTCATCTAAATGCTTTATTGCTAATGGTTTTTCAAGTTTCGTTAAAATACCCGCCTTATTACCGATAAGTTCGCGAGCTTCAAGAATATCTTCAGGTCTTTGAACAAAAGATAACGCGACCCAATCTATCTCCATTGTTGAGATAAACTCAATATCAGTTAAATCCTTTTGAGTAAGTGCAGACATTGGTAATTCTGCATTTGGTATATTAAGACCCTTGTTACTTGAGAGGTATCCTCCAACTAAAACAACAGTCTCCAATTCATTATCACTCTTATTTTTTACAATTAATTTAATTTTACCGTCATCAAGTAATAATTCGGTTCCGATATTCAAAGAAGAATAAATCTCTGGATTGGATATTGAGACGCGACTACTATTTCCAATTAGATTTATTTGGGAGTCCAAAATAAAAGTCGAACCTTCGGATAGCAGAACTTTTTTATTTTCAAATTTTGAGACACGAATTTTAGGTCCTTGAAGATCAGCTATTATACCAACGGGATGGTTATAGTCTCCCTCTAACTTACGAATTATATCTATGCGGTTTTTGTGTTCTTCGTGAGTACCGTGACTAAAATTTAATCTAAAGATATCAACTCCGGTTTCAAATAAGCCCCTAATAGCCATTTCTGTATCGCTAGAGGGGCCTAAAGTAGAAACTATTTTCGCTGACCGTAATCGCCTCATAATATTTAACCTATCATCAATATATTAATTGAGTGTAAAATATTATTTCATAGATAACGAGAAAATCTAAATTTAAAAGTATATTATTTCACCAACTAAAATAATTCTCTAGTCTTAATTTTTTAATTCTCTCATTCCATCATCTAGACCTTCAATGGTCAAAGGGAACATTCTACCACCCATTATTCTCCTTACCTCGCGTATTGTCGGTGTAGTATCCCAATAATCATTTGGAACGGGGTTAAGCCAAATAGAATTCTGATAGGTATCAAGAAACCGTTTTAACCAAACTTTCCCAGGCTCGTCATTCCAATGCTCAACGCTGCCGCCGGGATATGAAATCTCATATGGGCTCATCGTAGCATCACCAACAAAAATTAATTTATAGTCAGATCCATAGCTATGAATAACGTCCCAGGTCTGACTTGAATTCAAGTGACGACGATTGTTATCTCTCCATAAACGTTCATAAACGCAATTATGAAAATAATAATACTCAAGGTGTTTAAACTCGTTTTTAGCCGCAGAAAACAATTCTTCACACGCTTTAATGTGATAATCCATTGATCCACCAATATCAAAAAGGATTAAAACTTTAATAGTATTACGGCGCTCGGGCTGCATCTCGATATCCAATAAACCACCATTTCGTGCAGTGTTAAAAATAGTTTGTTTCAGGTTAAGTTCAGTTGGTGTTCCTTGACGTGCAAAGTTTCGTAATCTCCTTAATGCAAGTTTCATATTGCGCGTCCCTATTTCTATTCCTCCATCTAAATCTCTATATTTGCGTTTATCCCAGACTTTAACTGCTCGCCGATGACGACTTTTATTTTGTCCAATTCTAATTCCCTCAGGATTGAATCCACCCGCTCCAAAAGGCGAGGTTCCAGCCGTTCCTAGCCACTTGCTTCCACCTTCGTGTCGCTTCTCTTGATCATTTAACCTTTTTTGCAGTTCCTTGATCAGTTTCTCAAAGCCGCCCCTTTTTTTAACCTCTTCCATTTCTTCAGCCGTCATTACTGTCTCGGCAACCGAGCTAAACCATTCTAAAGGGATATCAAAGGTGCTCTCTTCGTAATCCAAATTATTTTCAATGCCGTTAAAGCTTTTAGCAAAAACGATATCAAACTTATCCAAATTACGTTCGTCTTTAACTAAACAAGCTCTGGCTAAATAATAAAAACTATTAACTTTATACTCTGACAAACCAAGTTTGACCGCTTTCAAAAGAGCCAAATATTCAAGGAGTGTTACGGGGATATTTGCTTCGCGTAGATTATAAAAAAAATTATTAAACATCAGTTCAAAGTTGGAAAGTTAAGATTGTTCTTTTCGGTTTAAAAATGCGAGTTTTTCAAAAAGATGCACATCCTGTTCATTCTTCAAGAGAGCTCCATATAGGGGGGGTATAATATTTTTTCCCTCTTTAATTTTCAATGCCTCTGGATCAATGTCTTCTGAAACCAGTAACTTAATCCAATCAAGTAACTCTGAAGTTGTAGGTTTTTTCTTCAGTCCAGGCACCTCTCGAATATCATAGAATGATATAAGCGCTTCACGAACTAGTTTTTTCTTAATTTCGGGATAATGAACATCAATAATCTGCTCCATTACCTCTGGTTCAGGAAAAGAAATATAATGAAAAAAACATCTTCTCAAGAAAGCATCTGGCAATTCTTTCTCATTATTAGAGGTAATAATAACTATTGGTCTTTGCTTCGCTGTAATAGTTTCACCCGTCTCGTAAACGTAAAATTCCATTCTATCTAACTCTAAAAGCAGATCATTGGGAAATTCTATATCAGCCTTATCTATTTCATCAATTAGTAAAATTGGTAGCTCGTCAGAACTAAAAGCATCCCAAAGTTTTCCTTTTTTTATATAGTTAGCAATATTATTCACTTCTTCATGGCCCAATTGAGAGTCACGAAGCCTTGAAACTGCATCATATTCGTATAAGCCTTGTTGCGCCTTCGTTGTGGACTTAATATGCCATTCGATGAGCGGACGCCCCAGCGAAGATGCAATTTCATGCGCAAGAACAGTTTTTCCAGTCCCGGGCTCCCCTTTTACGAGAAGTGGTTTTTCCAGAGCTACTGCGCCATTAACGGCTATTAAAAGATCTTCTGTGGCCACATAGTTATTGGTACTTTTAAAGTTCACGAAACTAATTTCCTCTAATTTAGGATTTTAACATTAACTCATTTTCAATGGCTTCTATTACTTCACCAACCCTATCTGAATTTGGTCCTCCCGCTTGTGCCATGTCAACACGGCCTCCACCACCTTTTCCATCGACAACATTGGCTGCAAGTTTTACTAGATCGACAGCGCTTATTTGATCTGTAAGATCGTCAGTTACACTTACTACAATAGAAACTTTATTTTCATGTACACTAGTTAAGGCAACGACACCCGAAACAACCTGAGACTTAAATTCATCAGCCAAACCCTTGAGATCTCTCGCTGGTAAATTATTTAGGCACTTTCCAATGAAGTTAATATTTGCCACCTTTTTAATTTCAGATTGACCACGGTTTCCACTGGCCATTTCTCGTCTAAGATCAACTATCTCTTTTTCTAACTTCTTTCTTTCCTCGAGCATAATTTCTGTTCGGCGAGGAATATCAGACACAGGTACCTTTAATAGAGTTGCTGTATCAAATAAAATCTTTGAGTCAGTAATTATATAATTTTGAGCCATCCTTCCCGCAACAGCCTCAATTCGTCGTACGCCAGACGACACAGCGGTTTCAGAAATTATTCGGAAAACACCAATATCCCCCGTTCTTTTAGTATGCGTTCCACCACAAAGTTCTGTTGAAAAAATTTCGTCGCCATTTACAGAGCCCATGCTTACTACACGAACTTCATCACCATACTTTTCACCAAAGAGCGCCATTGCGCCCATATTAATTGCTTCATCTGGGGTCATCAAACGAGTTATCACCTCGGTATTCAAACGGATTTGATTGTTAACTTGATCCTCAATTTTATCAAGTTCATCTCTACTAATTGCAGTTGGATGAGACAAATCGAACCTCAGCTTGTCTTGAGCGACTAACGAGCCTTTTTGGGACACATGCTTTCCTAAACTATTTCGCAGAGCAGAGTGCAAAAGATGCGTTGCTGAGTGATGAGTGCGCATTGAAGATCGTCTTTCATGATCAACTATCAGATGAAGTTGGTCCCCAACTTTAAGCTTAGCATCAAGAATTTTTCCTTCATGAACGATTAAATCCCCAAGTTTCTTTTGCGTATTAAAAATTTGTATTTTCACACCACTGGTATTATCCATTCTACCAAAATCACCTTGTTGCCCACCAGACTCGCCGTAGAATGGAGTTTGATTTAATATAATTAAAACATCGGAGCCAGCATCTACTTGCATTACATTTACACCGTCTAAAACCAATGCAATAACTTCACCTTCACCAATTTCCGCATCGTATCCAAGAAACTCAGTGGCGCCAAATTTCTCCTTGAGATCAAACCAAACCATTTCTGTAGCCAAATCTCCAGATCCCGACCAAGACACGCGGGCGTCAGAGCGTTGTTTTTCCATAGCGACCTCAAAACCCTTATGATCGATACCGTAGCCTTGGGCTCTTAAAGCATCGACAGTTAAGTCCAATGGGAAACCATATGTGTCGTAAAGTCTAAACGCAATGTCACCAGGTAAAATTCCACCTGAAGATAATTTTTCTGTTTCTTCATCAAGTAATTTTAATCCGCGATCAAGAGTATTTTTAAAACGCTTCTCTTCAAGTTTGAGTGTTTCTGAAATTGAATCCTGGGCTCGAATTAACTCAGGAAATGCCTGACCCATCTGTTGAATAAGCTCGGGGACAAGTTTAAACAGAAATATATCTTCACATTCCATCAGGTGAGCATGCCTCATTGCCCTACGCATAATTCTCCGCAGAACATACCCTCTACCCTCATTAGAAGGCAGCACACCGTCAGCTATTAAAAAGCTTGTTGCACGAAGGTGATCGGATATAACACGGTGCGAAATATTATGTTCGCCGTTTACGGCTGTCCCCGATATTTCTGATGAAGTTCTAATTAACGACTGAAAAAGATCAGTTTGATAGTTATCGTGAGTACCCTGCATTACCGCTGAGATTCGCTCTAAACCCATACCCGTATCGATGCTGGGCTTTGGAAGTTCAATCCTTGTTTTAGAGTCTACTTGTTCATACTGCATAAACACTAAGTTCCAGATTTCGATAAACCGATCACCATCTTCATCAACAGATCCAGGCGGACCACCCTTAATATGGTCACCATGATCATAAAATATTTCAGAACAGGGACCGCAAGGGCCTGTTGCACCCATTGACCAAAAATTATCTTGTGTGGGTATTTTAATAATTTTATTTTCAGAGAGCCCAGCAATTTTCTTCCAAAGCTCAAATGCTTGATTATCCTCAGAAAACACTGTTACTAAAAGTTTATCTTTCGGCAAAGCATATTCTTTAATTATCAAATCCCAAGCTAACTCAATTGCTTGCTCTTTAAAATAATCTCCAAAAGAAAAATTTCCCAACATCTCAAAAAATGTATGATGCCGAGCTGTATAACCCACATTCTCCAAATCATTATGCTTACCTCCCGCACGGACGCATTTTTGCGACGTTGTTGCACGAACATAATCTCGAGTTTCCTGACCTGTAAATATATTCTTAAATTGAACCATTCCAGCATTTGCAAACATTAATGTTGGATCATTTTGCGGAACCAAAAGAGAAGAGGGTACTACTTCATGATTATGCTCCGAAAAGTAATCAAGGAAGAGTGAACGTATATCATTTGTTGATTGCATTCATAATACCTTAAAAATTTTTATATGATTGGCTTTTACCTCGCTAGAGTTCATATGTCCAGATTACAAATATATTCTGAAAGAACCTGATCTCTGAAATATCAAAAAAATAGCCCCATAACAAAATTTGGGACTATTTTTTATACTCGTCTAACAAAAAAACATATTAAGTTACTTACTATTAATTATCCTCATCAGTTTCTATTTTATCAACTGAAATTGGGGAAATCATCTCTCCAGCCAATAAACCCGCATTTTCTCGAATTTTGTATTCAATATCAGCGGCGATTTCTGGATTATCTCGTAAGAAATTTTTTACATTTTCTCTACCTTGCCCTATTCTTTGGCTATTATAAGAAAACCATGAGCCCGACTTTTCGACAATATCTGCTGTCACTCCAAGATCAATTAGCTCTCCCATCTTAGAAATACCTTCCCCATACATTATGTCAAATTCAATAGTTTTAAAAGGCGGTGCTATTTTATTTTTGACAACTTTTACTCGAGTATGATTTCCTACCACATCATCTTTATCTTTAATCGCACCAATACGACGAATATCTAAGCGAACTGATGAATAAAATTTTAGGGCATTTCCACCCGTTGTTGTCTCAGGGCTTCCAAACATTACTCCTATTTTCATTCTAATCTGATTAATAAATATAATCATTGTATTAGATTTAGCCACCGACGATGTTAGCTTCCGTAATGCTTGACTCATTAATCGAGCCTGTAAACCAACATGATGATCTCCCATTTCTCCCTCAAGTTCAGCTCTCGGAACAAGTGCGGCAACACTATCAACGACAAGGACGTCAATGGCACCTGATCGAACTAAAGTATCTGCTATTTCTAATGCTTGCTCCCCCGCATCTGGCTGAGAAATAAGAAGCTCTTCTACATTAACCCCTAGCTTTTTCGCATAGCCTGGATCTAATGCATGTTCAGCATCAACAAAAGCACATGTGCCACCAGCTTTTTGAGCTTCAGCAACGACGTGCAAGGAGAGTGTTGTTTTACCTGAGCTTTCGGGGCCATAAATTTCTATGATTCTTCCCTGAGGCAAGCCGCCAATGCCAAGAGCAATATCTAGACCGAGCGATCCAGTCGAAACTGCTTCAATATCTAAAGCGTTATCTGACTGCCCTAATTTCATAATTGAGCCTTTACCAAAGTTACGCTCAATTTGGCCTAAGGCTGCCTCTAATGCTTTTTCTTTATCTACATTATTTTTTTCCACAAGTCGAAGTGCTCCATCTGGCATAATATTGTCTCCTTATTTCATAGCGAGTTTCATTGTGCAAATTAGTTTTAATGTACTTGTTTTGTTCTAATTTGCAAGTATTGTTTTAACTATATGAAAATAAACAATTATTCGAAAAAAATTGTTAATTAAATTAAAAAAGTGATAGAATCAAAGTTGAATTAAAGATAATTAATTATATTAAAAAAAGAGCGTGATTCTGATATGAACAGCTCTATTTTTAATTTTATTGGAGATAACACTTTTAAAAAGGTAAAATGTCAAAAGATAAGCCAGTTATCTCATTTATTATCTGTTAAAACTTCTTTGACCTTCAAAGCTAAATCTTGAAGACTAAAGGGCTTTGATAAAAAATTAATTGTTGGATCCTCGCTAATTTCGCCAGGTATAGCATCTTCTGCATAACCTGACATTAGAATTACGCGAATATCTGGGAGTTCCTCTAATATTAGACGAACTAACGTGTGACCATCCATACCCGGCATCATAACATCGGTTAAAATTAAATCGATTTTATCATCGAAGGCATTTATGACATCTAAAGCATTTTCCCCATCAGTAGCCTCTAGAACCCGATAACCCTTGTTACGTAAAGCACGAGATCCAAATAGTCTCACTGCATCCTCATCTTCTACGAGAAGGATAGTTCCAGCGCCTGTCAGATCTGGAGAAGCCGATTGCTCAGCAACCAAACTTTGATTAAATTGCTCTGCTTCAGCAGCGCTAAAAGCTGGAAGGTATATAGTAAATGATGTTCCTTCTCCAAGAGCAGAATCAACAAATATATATCCATCAGATTGACGTATAATTCCATAAACTGTTGATAAACCAAGTCCAGTACCTTCACCAACTCCTTTGGTAGAAAAAAAGGGCTCAAAAATACGACCAATATTCTCGCGCGCGATACCCGAGCCTGTATCAACAACTTTTATTAGTATATACTCTCCAGCTGGCATAACCTCATGACCACGTTGGATCGAAGTTTCAACATTAACACGTTCAGTCAGAATAGTAATAATACCGCCACCAGGCATCGCATCCCTAGAATTCACCGCTAGGTTTATTATAACCTGATCAAACTGTCCTGGATCGGTTCTAATTAGATCGACATCAACTCCATGATTAATTTCCAATTCTATATTTTCACCAATTAATCGCCTTAATAAATTCGATAAATCGCTTAATGCATCGCTAATAGCAAAAACTTTTGGCTGAAGAGTTTGTCTTCTAGAAAATGCTAATAACTGGCGAACCAAATTTGCAGCCCTATTCGTATTTTGCTTAATCTGCATAATATCTGAAAATGATGGATCTTCGCTGCCATGTCGGTCTAAGAGAAGATCACAAAACCCACCCATAGCGGTCAATAAGTTATTAAAATCGTGCGCAACTCCCCCTGCCAACTGACCAACAGCCTGCATTTTTTGAGCTTGATTAAATTGCACCTCAAGATTTTTTTGTTCAGTAGTATCAATTACATGCACTACTAATCCAACAACATCGTTTTCAGTATCACAAATTCTGCTTACAAAAAGAGAGGCTGTTAACTCTCGTTCACCTCCAGCTGGCATTCTAACTTCTATTAAAGAAGCGGGCACGATACCCATTACTACTTTCGAAAATTGCGCATCTGCATCACTTCTATCCTCTTTATTTATTCTCTCAGACAACGGTCGAGCAAGAACTCCGTCACGATGCAATCCCAAAAGCTTCAGAAAAGCTCTATTTGACTCTATTACTTCTCCTTGAATATTGAGCATGACTATACCAACTGGCGAATCTGAAAACAGCCAAGGAATCTGTTCTAGTAAAGCCAAACTTGCATGGTCACCTGATAAGGTCGCTAACGGTTCTCTAAAAACTATAGAGCGACTATATTTAAAGTCTCCATCCGATGAGAGCATTTCAGATTGTATTAAATAAACTAAAAAATCCTCACCATCTATAGGTCGCAAAATAAGAGACCCGTGCTTTCCATCTACGTCCGTTTCTACATTCTGCGCAGAGACCAAATCTGGAGATACAAAATCTCTAAAATAAGTAGGCACATCGAAAATATTTTTATCTTTTATACCCAACCATTTACGCAAGATACCATTTATGTAACAAAACTTTCCGTCATTATCGACTGAAAAAAAACCCACAGGCGATTGATATAGTAAATCATTAAAATACTTTTGTTCTGTAATTTTATTAATCTGCTCTAACTTCTCAGCAGTAGTATCTTTTATTTTGAGTATTCTAAATTTATTATATACTTCAGCGTCGACATCCCAGTATATATCCTTGACGTCGTCAAAGGAAAAAGCGAGTTCAAACAACCCTCGACGGTGCCCTACATCTGCTTTACATATTTTATCAAAAGTTATCCTTGAGTCTTCATTAAGAGAGTTACGAATTTTATCAAGTATCTTGGATTTTTCTAAATTAATACAAAGTTCTTCCTCAAGATACTTTTTGAGCGCTTGGTTAATAAATTGTATTTTGGACTCTTTGTTAATAACCATGCAAGAGAATTTAGAGACCAATATTTCACTGAAATATTCTTTTTCTTCTTTCTTATACTTTTTCAATCCCCTCAAATATAAAAAAATTATCAAAGTTAGTATAATTGCTAAAGCCGACGACAATAGCTCTAAGAATTCTAATTCGTTTAAATTTAGTTCCATAATACAATTACTTATAATGCAATAATTCAGTGAGATTACATTTTATTTACGAGAGTTACGTTCAATATATCAATATTAAATAACTATTTTGATTTATTAAACTAACTGTTATTATTAGCTTCGTCCATTTGAGAGTCTGCCCAATCTTTTTTTTCGTTTAAATTATTTACTCTACCTTTTAATCGGTACACATATCCAATTACCTCAGCTACCGCATGATAATGTTCCTGCGGAATTTCTTCATCGATTTCAACCGCAGCATATAACGCACGGGCCAAAGGCGGGTTTTCAACGATGGGAATCTCATTTTGCTCGGCTACCTCGCGGATGCGTGCTGCAATTTCATCAACACCCTTACCCACTAAAATTGGGGCTGGCATTTTATCGATATCATATTGCAATGCGATCGCGTAATGAGTTGGATTAGTAATAACGACGTCAGCTTTGCCTACAGCTTGCATCATTCGTTCACGCTGCCTCTCAATTCTTAATGCGGCAATTCTCTGTTTAATTAGTGGATCTCCATCTTGCTGCCTTCGCTCATCTTTAACTTCCTGTTTTGTCATTTTTAATTTATTCTTATGATCCCATTTTTGATAAGCAAAATCTAAAGCTGCAATAATAGTCATAATCAATATAGTTATAGCAAGAACAACCAGCACAATATTCTTTATTCGATCGAGGACGTGGTTTATGTGGAATGCGGGTAAGAGCTCCACATCGCTTACTAATGGCATTACAAGAATTAAAATTACTGTACCAATAATTCCAATTTTCACTATTCCTTTAGCAGCCTCAACCAAAGAGCGTACACCTACGATCTTTTTTATGCCAGTAGCAGGCGAAAACTTATCAAATTTTATCTGAAACTTCTCAAAAGATGGGTTCCAACCAACTTGTATAACCTGTATCGCAAAACCAGTTATCAAAAAGATAAACATAATTGGTGACGCGTAAATCCCCACTTGAAATATAACTTCTCGGAAAACAATTTCAAAGTCCTGCCTTCCAGCAACAAATGCATGGGCGTTCTCGATAAACTTCCTGTTAAGCGAATAAAAATAGCTCATCATTGAGGGAAAGATAGTTGGAACAAGAATTGCTATTACAACAAAAACTCCCAAACTCTGTATTTCTTGAGAGGCAGCAACCTGTCCTTTATTGCTAGCATCAGAAATACGTTTACCTGTTGGGTCTTCTGTTTTCTCTCCAGGTGCTTCATCAGCCATGGACCTTAATCCTTTCTATACACCAACAAATGGAAGCAATCTCTCTTGCACATGACGCAAATAAACTGTCATCATACCTCCTATTGAGAGCGACAATACGATTATTGAAATCACTATTTGTAGGGGCATTGCTACGAAGAATATTGGTATTTGGGGTGATAGCCGTGTTAAAACTCCCAAACCAACGTAATATGCTAAAGAAACAACTAAAAAAGGTGCAGAAAGTTGAACGCCAAGTTTAAAAGTATCATTTATTTCTCGAGCTAACATATAAGCCATATCGCCTAAATTAAGTGATGATCCTGGTTCAAATAATTTATAACTTGCAACCATTGATTCAATAAGTAAGTGATGAATGTTTGTAACAAATAACAATAATGTTGCTACCACCCCCATAAAACCCGCTACAATTGCACTTTGTTGCTCAACTACGGGATCATAAACCATCGTATTTGCCATACCAGAGATAAAAGCAATAACAGTGCCGGCTGTTTGCGTAGCATAAAACATTGATCTAATTACCAAACCTAAAAAACCACCAACTAGGATTTCTCCAGAAATAATTACAATCAATTCTGCCACATTAGTGGGCATTTTAGGATAAACATCAAAAACGATCGGCGTTAGGATAAATGAAATTGCGAATGCAAGAAAGAGCCTAATTCTGCCAAAAAAACGCGGACTTCCAAGACCTGGTATAAAAATTAAAACTGTGCCTATCCGAGAAAATATAACTATAAAAATAAAAGCGTTTACCTCGAGAAATTCTTCGAGCACAATTTCAACCCAGCACCGCTATTCGATCATACAATGATCTAGTAAAAACAATTATTACATTAATCATAAAGGGCATAAATACAATCACTGCACCAAAAATAATAATAATTTTAGGAACGAATGTTAGAGTCATCTCCTGGATAGATGTAAGCGTTTGAAAAACTGCTATCAACAACCCTACAACCAAGCCTGCCGCCATAATTGGACCACCAGTTTTAAGAATTACAAAAAAAACTTCTCGTGATATCTCTAATACAGCTACTTGATCCATTTTATTCGTTACTAAATCGGCATTCTAAGGATCTCGCGGTAAGCCTCTAAAACTTTATCACGAATTGCGACCACAGTAGTTAGAGTGCTCTCAGCTTCAGCAACAGCCATTACAACCTCGTCGACATTCGCTTTACCCGCAGCCGCAGCAGCTGAAAGTTGTTCACTTGCAACACTCTTGTCTATTGCACCTTGAGCAAAATTCTTAACCATTGATGAAAAATCATTTTTGTTAATATTACTACTTATACTAGAAATTCCATCTTCACTAGATTCTGTTACACGATTGAGAGCGGACTTATAGGCACCTACAGCACTTGAGATCTCAACAGCCATTACAAACCTCCTTGTGGTTTATTGAAACGATAATAATCAAAAATATTAACGTAAAAGTTCTAAGGTCTTCCTAAGCATTGATCGACTTGTGCGAATAGCGCTTAAGTTCGCTTCATAAGACCTTTGAGCCTCTCTCATATCTGTCATTTCAATTAATTTATTAACATTTGGGGTCAGAACATAACCATCTTTGTCAGCACCTGGATGGCTCGGATCAAATCTTTTTGCAAACTCAGTTTTATCTTTTCCAATTTTTCCTACTTTTACAACTTCCAAACCTAATTCACGATCAATTTCATTTTTAAAAGTAATTGTTTGCCGTTGATACGGTTTTTTGCTCGGATCATTTGGTAAAGAATCTGCATTTGCTATATTTTGTATTATAACGCGTAACCTTGCCCCCTGAGCCTTCATGCCGGCCGCAGAAATTCTAAAGCTTGAAATTAAATCATCAGCCATAATTATTTTCCAATCTAACTAAATACACTGTTATCTACCTCGCACCACTAATTTTATCATTGATAAATGCTTTCTATATAACCCTACCATCGTTGAATGTTGAACGGCCGCTTCATTCATTTTAACCATTTGCTCCTCGAGTATAACGGAATTGCCATCTGGAGAGGTTTCATATGATTTAGTTTTTATGCTAGCGTTTGCAGCTGCACTCCCATTATGACCTGATAGGTGTTTGCGGTGAGTACGTTTCAACTGATCACTCTCAGACGCCGCAGAACTATGGTTTCGCAAAATACTCTGAAAATCGAACTCTTCAATATCCCGGGACTTATACTTGGGTGTATTTGCATTTGCTATATTGTGTGATATTACCTGTTGCCTTTGGCTCACCCAATTCAAACGCTCTTTAATCGCCCCAAACATGGGAAGATTTGTTATATCCATCTCACACCAACCAATCTAAATCGTTATTATTGCCTATTACAGCTATTTTAATGAAGTATGACGCTCGGTCTTTAACAAATAGTAAAGGAAACATAAAAAAATTAACTTTTAATTATATCCGGTTAATAAATTTCTTGAAAAGTAAACTCAATTTTATCATAAGTGCGAGTAGAATTATCCGTATAAAATTATTTTCACGAAAGTCGAGTAAATGTCACTTAAATTAAAAAAAATTAATAAAATTTTAGTTGCTAATAGAAGTGAGATTGCAATTCGAATAATGCGTGCAGCAACTGAACTTGATATTTCAACAGTTGCAATCTACTCGCAAGAAGATCGATTTGCACTTCATCGATATAAAGCCGATGAAAGTTATTTAGTAGGCGAGGGAAAGGGGCCAATAGAGGCATACTTAGATATCAATGACATTATTCGAATAGCAAAAGATGCAGATGTCGACGCCATCCATCCCGGATATGGATTTTTATCAGAAAACCCTGAATTCGCCGATCAAGTTATTGAATCTGATATGATATTTATTGGTCCAACTGGAGAAACCATGAGACAGTTGGGTAGCAAAGTTGCCGCTCGCAAACTCGCAGTAAAAGCTGGGGTTCCTGTTATGCCCGCAACTCAACCATTACCAAGCTTAATTGAAGAAAAGGACCAAATATTACAATTAGCAGAGGAAATTGGCTATCCCTTGATGTGTAAAGCAACTTGGGGGGGGGGTGGCAGAGGAATGAGAATAATAGAAAAACCAGACGAATTATTAATACTCGCTGAACAAGCGAGCAGAGAGGCAGCTAAAGCTTTTGGGAATGGAGAAATTTATTTAGAGAAGTTAGTTCGCAATGCAAGACATATAGAAGTACAGGTTATGGGTGACCTATATGGTAATATAGTTCACATGTTTGAGCGAGATTGCTCTTTACAACGCCGTCACCAGAAAGTTATTGAGCGTGCACCGGCTATTTTTCTTGATAACAATGCTCGAGAGTTTCTTTGTGAACAGGGAATAAAGATTGCTCGCGCTGCTAAATATCAATGCGCAGGAACCGTTGAATTTTTGCAAGATGCGGATAATGGTGAGATTTATTTTATTGAGGTTAATCCTCGGATACAGGTCGAACATACGGTTACTGATTGGGTAACTGGCATCGATTTAGTTCAGGCCCAAATCAAAATTGCAGCCGGGGGTAAAATTGGTGATATAAAATCGAGCGGTGTACCAAGTCAAAAGAACATCAGGTTATCCGGCCATTCAATTCAATGCAGAGTTACTACTGAGGACCCCGAGAATAATTTTACCCCAGATTATGGACGGTTATCAGCATATCGAAGCGCATCAGGATTCGGAATTAGATTAGACGCAGGAACCGCTTTTGCTGGCGCATTAATAACTAGCCATTTTGATTCGCTTCTCGTCAAGGTTACGAGTTGGGCGCCGGACCCGGAGAGCGCGATGAAGCGCATGGATAGGGCATTGAGAGAATTTAGAATTCGTGGAGTAACAACAAACCTAAGGTTTTTAGAAAACCTCATAAATCATAGAAAATTTTTATCCGCAGATTATACAACTAGTTTTATAGATAAGACCAAAGAAATTTTTGAATTCCCAGAACGTCGTGACCGAGCATCGAGGTTATTGAATTTTATTGGTAATGTTATCGTAAACGGAAATGACGAAGTAAAGGGACATAAGTTACAAAGCCACTCGATTACACCATATACACAAAAATTCGGAAAAAATAATCCAAAAAATGGCAGTAAACAAATACTAGATGAATTGGGTCCAGAAAAATTCGCTAGTTGGATGCTAGATCAAAAGCGAGTTCTTATAACGGATACAGCAATGAGAGACGCACATCAATCTATATTGGCAACTAGAGTACGAACTCAAGACTTATTGGGCATTGCACCATCGTATGCTCATCGCTTACCCAACATGTTTTCAATGGAGTGTTGGGGCGGAGCAACCTTTGATGTAGCTATGAGGTTTTTAAATGAGTGCCCTTGGGAGCGATTGAAAGCATTAAGAGAGGCAATGCCCAATATTCTAACCCAAATGTTATTAAGATCTGCAAATGGCGTTGGTTACAATAATTACCCTGACAATGTTATTAAATTCTTCGTCAAGCAGTGTGCAGATGCTGGTATGGACTTGTTTCGCGTATTTGATGCATTGAATTGGGTTGAAAATATGCGCACCACAATTGATGCTGTGCGGGATAATGGCAAGCTATGCGAGGGAGCTATATGCTATACCGGTGATATTACTGATCCTAAAAAAACAAAGTATAATTTAGATTATTACGTAAGGGTTGCAAAAGAATTAAAAACTGCTGGAGTTCATATTCTTGGAATTAAGGACATGGCTGGAATTTGCAAACCAAACGCCGCAAAAATATTAGTCAAAAGTCTAAAAGAAGAAACTGGATTACCTATTCACTTCCATACACATGACACGAGTGGCATAGCGTCAGCCAGCATACTAGCAGCCATTGATTCTGGCGCGGACGCGGTAGATGCAGCGATAGATTCAATGAGTGGGTTAACATCTCAGCCGAACTTGGGCGCCATCGTGGCAGCACTTAAGAATACCGAAAGAGAAACATGTCTCGACACACAAGCACTTGCTGATATCTCAACTTATTGGGAACACATAAGATCTCTATATTCAGGTTTTGAGGCCGATTTTCGATCTGGAGCGTCGGAAGTATATTCTCACGAAATACCGGGCGGTCAGTATACTAATTTAAGGCAACAAGCCAAATCATTAGGCATTAATGAAAAATGGCCGCAAGTTGCCAAAACCTATGCTCAAGTTAATCAAATGTTTGGAGATATAATAAAAGTAACTCCAACATCCAAGGTGGTTGGAGATTTGACACTTTTCATGATTACCTCGAACATTACAAAAGAAGAAATATTAGATCCGAATACTGAGATTGCTTTCCCAGAATCAGTAAAGCAATTATTTAGGGGTGAGTTAGGTCAGCCATATCAAGGTTTTCCATTAGTTTTGCAAAAAAAAATACTCGACGGAAACAAGGCTCTTACTGTGAGACCTGGATCGATCTTACACGATATAAATTTAAAACAATCAAAGAAAGAGGCTGAAAAGATTGTTGCCCGGTCAATAAGTGATCAAGAACATGCCTCTTACCTGATGTACCCTAAGGTCTTTTGTGATTACTCAAGACATTTGGAAGAATTTGGCGATGTCAGCAAAATCCCCACTAAAGCTTACTTTTATGGTATGAACGTAGGCGATGAGATAGCAATAGAGATGGAACGAGGAAAAACTTTGGCTCTCCGCCTTCTGGCAGTGGGCGATCCAGCTAGTGATGGTCACAGAACAATTTTCTTTGAATTAAACGGGCAACCACGATCGGTTCGCATTCATGACAAAAATCAAGAAGAAAATAATCAACTTAACCGTGTTGCCGAGAAAAATAATCCAAACCATGTTGGAGCACCAATGCCAGGCATAGTATCAAAAATTAATGTAGACGTGGGTGAACAAATTAAAAAGGGTGATCAAATCCTGTCAATTGAAGCAATGAAGATGGAGACAGGCATTAAATCCGACCGCGACGGGATAATAAAAGAATTATTAGTCTCTATTCAATCACAAGTTCGTGGAGGTGACCTTCTCGTTGTTTTTGAGGATTAAAGGTGAATATTTAAATCTCATTATATATTGAAACGATTGAATACAATTACTTTAGAGTAAAACAAAATATCCACCGAGATTCATCCGGTGGATATTTGCCTCAAAAAAAACTCTAACTTTCTGATAGCGTCCCCCTAAAGAAATGTTGCCTGCCAAGCATCTAACATTCCGTTTAATACAAAGTTTAATAATTATTTGGATTAGTTATCCCAATTCTATTCACATTTATATATTTTAAACATTTGATCATGGTAAGACGGTTTTCAATATCTATTAGGTGTTCTAATAAACTATTATCTGTTAAACGAAAAACTTGGCGTTCAGAAGAACTCCAACCCGCACTATTAATAATAGATTGAACATTGTTTCTATAAATTTCCCATGTCTTGATATAATTATTCCAATCACCATGATAAGCGGCATTCACATGATCAACAATTTTTACTGGATCCGTTTTGATTTTGTTAACCGCGGAATATACTACGCAAGACTCAATTTTTTCTAATAGACTATGGTTTTTTTGTATTTTAAATTCTGTTGCATTTAAGGAAAGCCCCACAATACCCGCTACTAAACAAAAACCTATAATTGTGGGACCCAATAAAACGACTATCATTTTTGATTTTAGTAATATAGGCATAGAATCCACCTTAAATCTCCTCAAGAGAAAAAGATTTTACGCCATCACCATTTTAGTTTTTTATTTATTAAAAAAAGATATTCAAAGAAAACTAAAACTTTATTAACAAGCATTAAACAAGTTAAAATGATATTTGCATTTGAGAAAATACTCATAGTGAATTAGCAAACCTTTTTTTAATTCACTATTTCACACACAAAGGCACAAGTCTTAACATGTTTTTAAACTTGTTAAGTTACCTTATTAATTAAAAATTAAATGTGGTGGATAGATGAGTGGCAAAGCAAAGTAAAATTAGTCCCAAAATAGGTATTCATAAAAAAAACGTAATTTTGGATAAAGAAAATAACTCAAATAGTCGGATTAGCCAAAATCATATGGCGACCCAACGAGCCAAAGCTGTAGCCATTAAAGACACCAGCCAAAGTGGCAAAATGCCAAAAATTATAGCAACTGGCGCAGGGACCTTTGCTGATCAAATACTTCAAATAGCTTGGGCAAATAATATAAAAGTAAGAGAGGATGCTGATTTAATTGAAATTTTATCAGCGATAGATATTGATAGCGAAATACCTGTTGAAACTTTTGCGGCCGTCGCGGAGATTCTTACTTATGTATATCGCGCTAACGCAAATAAGAAATTAAACGAGAACATAGAAAACGAGATGGGAAAAAAATAATGAAAAATATCGATATTACTAATTTAATCTCTGATATCGAGACCACAATTATTAAAACATTAGATAATGTTGAAAAGGGAAATTTTTTTAATCTACCAACATTAAATTCAAAAATTACAAAATTATATAGTTATATAAATAGAGTTAACCCAAAAATTAATAATAATGAAAAGAATAATTTTAAATTATTGTTATGTCCCCTTACAGAAAAAATAGATGAAATAGAGAGCCATATTAAAAAGAATTATAAATTTATTAATACTAAACAAGACATTACCCCGCAATCTGCCGCTCAAGCTTATAAAAAATAATACTGAATTAAGAAAAAAATGCCACTGGATAAATAATAATGGATCTAGACACGATCAGTTATCTAAAATTTTTTTTCGCGTTGCTTTTTGTGCTAGGACTCATTGGTGGTTTGGCGCTTTTAGCAAAACGATTTGGTATAGGAAATAAAGGGCCGCTTTTTAATCGAAAACATAATACTTTATCAATAATAGAAACACTACAACTTGACTCAAAACGCAGAATCATAACTGTCAGACGAAATAGCACTGAATATCTAATCCTCCTAGGAACCGGAGCTGACATACTTTTAGATACTCAGCCTAGTCATAAATCAGATAATATTAGTCAAGAGCCTGAAATCAGTAAGGTAAAAAATAATAATAAGGATTTGGATTTTTCTAAATGAAAATTATATGACTAAGTTTCACATAAAAATTTTATATAAATCAATACAATTAAGTTTTTTTGTAATATCAAGTTTTATTGCTTTATCATTTTTTTTATCTGATACCGCAATTGCTCAATCATTTTCTCTAGACCTTGGACAAGGTGGGTCGACAGCCACCGAAAGGTTAATTCAGCTATTTTTACTCGTAACGGTAATGGCTTTAGCACCATCCATACTAGTGATGACCACTTCATTTATAAGAATTGTAATTGTGTTGTCCTTTTTACGAACAGCAATGGGCGCCCAACAAACACCACCAAATCAGGTCATTATGGCTTTGGCGCTTTTTTTAACTTTTTTTATAATGGCTCCAACATTTGAAAAAGCTTGGGAAGACGGTGTCAGACCATACATAGATGGTCAGATTGATGAACGTGAGGCATTTGAAAAAAGTCTAGAGCCATTAGAGATTTTTATGCGGAAATTTGTTCGTGATCAAGACTTGCGACTATTCTTAGATATTGCAAATATTCCAGAGCTTGAGAGCCGGGAAGAAATTCCTATAAAGGTTCTTATTCCAGCGTTTATCATAAGTGAATTGAGAAGAGCTTTCGAAATTGGTTTTTTAGTTTTTATACCCTTTCTTGTAATTGATATGGTTGTTGCCTCAGTTCTTATGTCAATGGGCATGATGATGTTACCACCAATTATAATTGCACTTCCATTCAAAATAATTTTCTTTGTTCTGGTAGATGGTTGGTTTTTAATAGTTGGCAGCTTAGTTCAGAGTTTTGGTAGTTTGAGTAATTGAATATCAAAATTAATTAACCAAACTCAGTTTATTTTGTTCAAGTCTCTTGCGGTAGCCTACCATGAAATTTTTAAAATTACTAACCAACTTAACTCGACCCGATATGGTTCGATAATCTATTAAACCAACACTATCAGGGCTGGCTATTAAACGAAAAGCATCTTTGAATGGTGTTGTATCCATCTCTTTAGTGTAATCTTTGTTTAAACGAGTTATTCCACGATTATTCCCACTGTAAGCTAACGCTACACCATAATTCAACACCAACTGGGCCTGGCGTTCATCTAACTTTCGACCTGGTCCTGCACCCGAAGTTTTTAAAAGACGTTGCAAGGAGTTTGCTGCTTTAGGCCAATCTCTTCCCCAATATATTTCTGTTCTCAAAAGGTCAGCTTCACGGCTTTCATCATTTTCCAACGGTGTTAATGCCTCATTAAATCGCTTAAGTTCAATTAAGGCCCTTGAATTAATATAACGTCTTTGCTTACTATTTGCCGCAGATCCTGTCTGTGTTTTTACAAGAATATCAACAGCCTTTTCTGGCTCTTTATTAAGTAAATAGACATTTGCTAATTGCCCCCCTACCTTTGCCTTTTCATTTCCCTTTAGTCTAAATTCAACTTGTTGCAACAAAAGCTTTGACGCTTGTTCAAGAAGATCTACTCCCGTCAATCGAGAAGCCAATTTTCTTATCATTTCATCACCTTCGGCACCAGATGGAGTAAGTTCTTTAAATTCTTCAAAAAGTGCAAGAGCTCGAATTGGTGCCAACTTATCAGCCTGGTCATTCAAATAAAGTTCAATAAAAGCCGCCTCCATTTCCTGGGTAAGTGTTGCCACCTCTTTCCGACCACTAAAATTCGAAACGGCTGATCTTAATGTTCTTAATCCTTTACGATATTTACCAACTTGATTATATAAAACTCCTAATCTACTCAGGAGATTAAATTCAAAATCGCCGCCTCTCCAAAGATACCTAAGTTTTTCGAGCTCGCGAATTGCTTTTTCTGGCTGCATTTTTTTTAAATCTAAGAGCAAGTTAGTCCTATCTACAATTGAGGCAGCAATACTTGGGAAGTGCGTTCCTTTTTCGACAGCCTCCCAGGCTTTTATAGCACCTTTAAAATCACCAGCTTGTTTTTTTAATCTACCTTCAACCAGAGCCAATTGATCGATTTCTTGCGGAAGCAAACTCTCTTTAGCTAGAGAACCGAGGTGTTTTATTCCCGCCTTGACATCACCTACTGCAATATCCGCTTCAACCGCCAATATCCCTACTTTAACTTTTATTGGTCTAGGATATGCGTTAAATATGTTACCCTTTTTACTTAGAAATTTAGCAGAATTTTCAATATCCTCCCCAGCCGTTAATTTTGCAGCTGCACGCCAAAAATTTCCCTCATCTGTATCTCCCATACTTGGATGCATAAGCATTTTTAGAGCTTCCGTATTTCTTCCCATCATAAAATTAGTCGCACCACTGAGTAAACGATATTTCCCAGTAAGATCTATATCTGGATTCTTTGCCTTTATAACCTTTAGAACACCATTCGCCTCATAACTGTATCCATTACCAAATAAAAATAGTGCTAAATCCATTCTGGCCTTATCTTTCTCGGGACCTTTTACACGCGATAAACGATCTAGTATTTTTCGTTTTGTAAAATAAAATTCGCCTGGTTTTTGACGACGAATGTTTCTCCATGTTCTTATCGTAAAAATTCTTGATAGAGCTTGTATTGTTTTACCTTTAGCTTTCGCCATACCCTTGGTCGAAAGAGCGAGACGACTTGGCGAGAATATTTCAACATTTTGTTGTTTAGAACGAATTGTCAAATCATCGATATTTGGTTTGATAACTATTCCTTGCGCAGATTCAAGAATATTTAATTGTGGATATTTATAGTTTCTAATTATACCTGTTGATAGAGTAATGACTGGGATCACGAATAAATTATCATAAACCTTGGTATCCTTAAAATAGATAGGCTCGCCAGCGTCACGGATAGTTGCGAGAAGTTTAGGCCCTAACTTTGTTAATTTGGTACTTATATTAATTGGGGTTTCTGGCTTCATAAGCTGCTTCTTAAAATCAAAAATCCAAGCAAACCCATCTCTCCTAATACTCGGATTAATTCCCTCAATTGTTACCAAACGGAGTATGGTTGAAGAATCTGATGGATCTTGTGTTATAGATTTTAGAGCGAGGCCACCTTGGTCTTTTAATTTACAAATATCAACTTTCTGCGCTTTATCAAAAACCATCCATAGGTTTCCGGCTCTGCGAAAGACAGCCGCTGCAACTGGGCCAGGCCAATCAACTCTCAAAGAAACATTCTTAATATCATCCGCAGTAATTTTTTTCTTTGGCTTTGGTGTCGGGGCGCAAGAAACCTCTTTAAGAAGTTTTTGTTTTAATTTATCCTCTTTTTTCTTCAATTGTTGTTTAGAACCTTGAGGGGTTTTAGTTGCTTTCGGCTTTTTTATAGATGATGACAAGGGTTTCTGACTTTCTTCTTTAATAATATTTTGAGCTAATTTTAACCCATTCTGCGTATCATCAATAGTTTCTTTAAAAGTATTAGACAATTGAGGTATTCTAATTTTTGAATTGGTAATAGCCGCTTGCTTGGAAGTGAAGATACTTTTACGTTTGTCAGAGATTTTTTGAGAACCAAATATCATTGAACTAAGCGCCCCAATTGGTGGGGCATCATTCAGGTCCTTTGGGTTTGAAATATCAACAACTATTTTATAACCGCTCCGAAAATGTTTGAAATCAGACGTTGAAGGAACGGATAAACCGACTATTGTATTGTTTTCTTTTACAATGGAAACGGCGCCATTAATATTTCTCAAATTATATTGTTTTAGGGAGCGTAACCTTATATTGGCCTTTGCCCTAAAAACTATCTTAACTAAATTCTTATTTTTCTCTATAGAATAAGGTACTTTATTTCTCCAATCGAATACAATTCTATTATATGAAGGATAGATCCCTGTTCGAATAGCAATATTCTGTAATTTATTTCTCTTGGTGTTTATCTTTTTTATTATTGGAGATTGAAAATCGTCTCTAATGACTTCCACTACAATGGTTCGCCCATTTGAGTAATAATTATGACTAGAATCGCCCAACAGAGGAAACGTTAGGGTTTTTCCATTATCTCGTAAACTGGGCATACCAACATATTGTTTTAATGTCCGTACTGTACTTGTATAATTTGCCTCAATAGGCCTTGAAAATTGAATTATTAATTGTCGCCCCTTTAATCTTGCGACAAAAGGAACCGGCTTTGGCCAAGTAAATATCATCTTCCCGATGCCATCAACATCTTTAGCTCGAATACTAACGGGATCTGCAACCACCTCAAAACTAAAGAGCGATACGAGCAATAAAAGCCCAACCTGCAATATTCTATGACTGATTAAGTTTATTTTAATAATAAAGCGGTCGATAATACTTTCCATTTATTTTTTTCGTCCAGATGCAGAAATAACGATGTCAACTCTCCTTGATAAGATTTGACGCTGAATAGCATCAGCTTTCTTCAAATAAGAATTATGTGCATTTCCGTAGCCATAATTCATGAGATCGCCAGTATAACCAGCTTTGCGCAATGAATTCCCAACTGATATAGATCTAGCTAGCGACAACTCCCAATTAGATTGATATTTTGTATTCTCAAAATTTTTTTCATCTGAATAACCATTTATACCAATTCGATTTTTTACATTTCCTAGTAATCCGCCTAGCGTAAATAATGGTTCCTGAGCAACTGACTTGAGCGCTGCAGAATTTGCACCAAAAAGAAGAGAGCCTGGCAAAGATAATACTAAGCGATCCTCAAGAAGAGTTAATTTACTTCCTCTCAATGCTTGTGAACGAACTACTTTTTGCTCAAGAACGGCCTGCAAGTAGTCCAAATTAATAGCTTGGGATTGCATTTTAAACGCAATTTTCTTTTCAGGCTCAACAGCTTCCTTAATAGTTTCATCACTTGGATTTAATGCCTCAGTAAGCGCATCTACCATTTCTTTCCAGCTTTCCGGTGTAACGTTTGAGATTGAAAATAGCATTACAAAAAATGTAAGCATGAGTGCCACTAAATCTGCAAATATTACTAACCAATTAGTTGATAGTTCTTTTCTTTTTTTGAGCTCAAAAATATCCACAATATTAGCCATCTAATTTTCCTTTTTTAGAGGACTTAATAAGCGAGCATAAAACTTTTTTGCATCTGCTGGTGTACGTACATAAAATTCGAAAATAATTTCACCATTATCAATCGCTCCTAAACCGATAGAAATTGAATCGGGTGGGGCACCTCGGCCTAAAATCTGTCTAACAAATGCTCCAGCTCTTGCCATAGGAAGAGTTTGGTTCACTGGTAGATTTCCGCTCGGCTCAATTGGGGTACCCACAATAAACTCCATATCAAATTGGAAACCTGGCGGACGACTGCTCAAAGCTGAAATTATTCTGTCTATTAAATCTCTTTGGGACACCTTAATGGTAGCTCTGTCATTATTGAAAAGAGCTTCAGCTCCCATTTCAATACGAAGTATTTTTCCGGTCTTTAACTCTTCGATTTTTTTTACACCATTAGCTTTTAAAAATAAATCATTCAATTTTTGAATAAATGCTTGGCCTGGACTATCAGCCCCCCGATCGCTATCGGACAACTCTTCCCTTAACTGGAGACTATCCATAACCGCTTCGGATTTTTTCTGATCAATTGTTGATATGGTTACCAATAAAATAAAAAATGCAAGAATAAGAAGATATATACTTACAAATTGTAATATTGTATTATTCTGCGACTTAGGCACGGTCTTAGCTATTTTTAAATTATTTATATCCATTTATCTTTTCAGTTCTTAAGTGCCTGCATCTGGAAGATTCCGGATACGTGTTAACTCAACGGTCATCTCCTTCGCCCTCTCAGGATTCATTTGCGCCATGATTGGAGCCAACTTTCTCTCTTTCATACGTTCGGCTACCATTAATAATGTGTTGATATCCAATTCACCAAATATTCTTGCTGCATCCTTGGGTTTCATCGCCTCATAAATTTTTACTAGAGATTGCATTTTAAGATCTTCTTGACGGTCATGTGTTTTAATCAATTTTTTAATCGCCAACTCAAGTCGCCTCATTTCAAGAATTTTTTTGTCTATTCTTTTCTCTGCAGCACCCAATAAGCCCTCTCTTATTCTTAATTCCTCTGCGCGTGCTTCAATTAAATCTCGTCGCTCCGCGAGTTGCTGTAATACTTTGATTTCATTGTCAGTAAATAAAGTTGGATCATCTTCCGGATCAATTGACAAATC
>CENP01027968.1_pt1 | contig 25121 bp, 22 predicted proteins | sample 361281 | NCBI WGS metagenome assembly CENP01 (sample SAMEA2591122, study PRJEB7988) | marine metagenome | biome: marine biome (ENVO:00000447); feature: deep chlorophyll maximum layer (ENVO:xxxxxxxx); material: saline water (ENVO:00002010), including plankton (ENVO:xxxxxxxx) | depth 70 m | reverse complement strand
TGAGGCGCTGACTGATGATGTGACTCCTAAATATGATGACGCCGCGATAATCTATGCAGATTTGATTGCTAGAATACTTACTGCTCACGGAACTTTGTCTGGTGACAATGGTCTTGGTGCTTATGATCTAGTTTATGGTGGTGATTCTGATGCTTGGAAGAAATTTGCTGCATCGTTAGCTCTCAAGCTTGCTGTTCGTTCAGCAGATTATGATTCCGACGGAACTTATGGAGCCAAAACAGTTGGTGAAGCGGCACTAGCTGCTGGAGTATTTACTTCAAGCGCTGACAATGCATCTCTTGCTTACACTGCTTCACCTCCTCACACAAATCCTTTGTGGGATGATTTGGTGCAGTCTGGGCGTACAGATTTCTGTGCTTCTAATACGATGGCTGGAGTTATGAATGCTCATAATGATCCTCGTCGTGCGGTGTACTTCCGAAATTTAGATTCTCTAGGTGATTTAACTGGAGGTGTTTATGGTCAGAATTCTGCCTATAATTCGCACTCTCAGCCTGGTGATGCTTTAGAAGACCCTACTCTTGCTGCTCATTTCATGAGCTTTGGTGAGGTTAGTTTCCTAACTGCTGATGCTGCTAATCGCGGATGGAATGTTCAAGCAGGTACAGCTGCCGAGCATTATGAGAATGGTATTCGTGCTTCTATGGCTCAATGGGGTGTTTCTACTACTGATGCTGATGCATATATGGCTCAGACAACTGTAGCTTGGGATGCTTCTAAAGCTAATGAACTGCTTGGAACTCAGAAATGGTTATCAATGTACATGCGCGGTAATGAAGCTTACAACACTGTGCGTCAATATGATTACCCTGCAATGAACATAGCAGATGTTGCGCAAAGACTTCCACCTAACCGTATGAGTTATGGAGTTGATGAGTATTCTTTGAATACCACAAATGTTTCAGCTGCTAACGGTGGTAGTGACGATGATACTGATAAAGTATTCTGGGATGTTAACTGATTAATGTTAACGATGAACAGATTTGTTCAGTAAAAAAATAACCGCTCTGGAGACAGAGCGGTTTTTTTTTGATCATTTTTTCAAAGAGTTAATTGTCAAACTTCTAAATCTATACGATAGTGTTTATTGAGTTTAGATTCTATTTGGCTCGTTCTTTGTAAGTACCATCCGCAGTATTCACAACAATCTTCTCTCCAATATTTATAAACAGAGGAACTCTAATTTCGCTTCCTGTTTCAAGGGTTGCAAGTTTAAATGCATTGGTGGCCGTATTGCCTTTAACACCGGGTTCTGTATACTTTATTTCTAAAGTGACAGTCGTAGGAAGCTCTACCCGCAATGCTTTATCCTCGTCTGCATGAAATAAAACCATGCATTCCATTCCGTCTTTTAAGAAATCGGGTGCATTTATTACTTCTTTCGGCATTTCTACTTGCTCATAGGTTTTTACATTCATAAAATGGTAGCCATTCGGATCGTTATAAAGAAATTGATATGTACGATACTCAATACTTATATCATCCAGCTTTGCGCCACTGGGAAAGGTGTGTTCTAAAATACGTCCATCGTTGAGATTGCGCAGTTTTGTTCTAACAAATGCAGCTCCTTTTCCTGGTTTAACGTGCAGAAACTCTACAATTTGGTAAGGAGCATGGTTGAAATGAATGCAAAGCCCATTTTTAATATCTGATGTAGAAGCCATATTAGAATCTGGTGTTAAGGATAATAATGTTTTTACTAAGGTACGACGGACTTCCCGGTGGGTAGAAAATATGAATCGCAGTCGTATAATTCTTCATTTACATAATTTGATGCAATTATAACAATCCGGTCCTCGAAATATGATGTTGGGGATGTATTGGCAGCTAGAGTCTTTTGATACCATTCGATACCTTTCTTGTCGAGATGACTGCAGGGTTCATCCAACAATAATAGGGGTGACTCACTAAAAATTGATAATGCTAATTTTACTCTTTGCTTCATCCCGCTAGAAAAAGATGAAAGTGGTACATCAAATTCTTGACTTCTTAAACCGATATCGCTTATTGAATTCCCATTTCTGAATGGCTTTAATAAACTATGATATTTAAAATGTTCTTTGACGGTAAACTTATCAAATAATTCAAGGTGTGGACTGCAATAGCTTGCTAATAGAGGTAATTTTTCTGGAGATTTATTCGAGATTAAAATTTTTCCTGAGGAAGGGGTTAATTGCCCAGCAAGTAACTTTAAAAATGTACTTTTTCCGGAACCGTTTGTGCCTAAAATTCCAATTTTTTCAGTTGCTTCCCATTTTATATTCCACTCAGGTATTATTGTATTGGAACCAAAAACCTTACTCAAGTTAATTAGCTCTAAACTCATTCTTAGAGATTTTTTACAATTCCGCGATCCGAAGCTCTTAAAAACTTTAAAATATCTCCTATTTCTGGGCTTTCTTTGACCTCAATTTCAATTTGACTAATTGCTTGAGTTGTATTTAATCGACTTTGATATACAAGTCTATAGGCATGATGAATTTCCTCTATCCTAGAATTTTTGTACCCCCGCCTTCTCAGACCAAGAACATTAACTCCTTCATAAGATAGTGGTTCACGTGCTACGGTGATAAATGGCGGAACATCTTTTCTCACCAAAGATCCACCTCCTACCATTACATGAGGGCCAACCTTAACAAATTGATGAACTGCAGATAGCCCGCCAATAATAGTCCAATCTCCAATTTCAACGTGTCCTGCAAGAGCCACATTATTCACAAGAATCACATGATCATTTAAAATACAGTCATGGGCAATGTGAACATTTGCCATAATCAGGCAATCTCGTCCTAAAATAGTTTTGCCAAATGCTTTTGTTCCGCGATTAATTGTTGCACATTCTCGAACAGTGGTATTATCTCCAATTATTACCTGACTATATTCCCCTTCAAACTTAAGGTCTTGAGGTATACCCGCAATAACAGCACCTTGAAATACTCTACATTTTTTCCCTAATCTAGAACCAGAAAGTATACATGCATGGCTGTAAATGACCGACCCTTCTCCAATTTCTACATCAGCCTCGATAACGGCAAATGGTTCTACAGTTACATTCCCAGCTATTTTAGCTTCAGGATGAATAGATGCCAAGTCTGAAATCACAATAATTATTTTTCTTTTGTTATTAGAGCTGTAAAGAACCCTTCAGATACCAGTTGATTTCCAACAAATGCTTTTCCTTTCATTTGTACAATTCCTCTGCGTATCGGAGCTGTGAGTTCAAGATGAAAAATCAAAGTATCTCCAGGGTTCACTTTTGCTTTAAATTTCACCTCGTCCATCTTTAAAAAATATGTGAGATAATTTTCTGGATCGTCGACCGCACTTAAAGCAAGAATACCTCCAACTTGTGCCATTGCTTCTAACTGGAGGACTCCTGGCATAACCGGGGATCCTGGGAAATGACCTTGGAAAAAGGGTTCATTCATCGTAACTGCTTTAACTCCAACGATATCCGTCTCGGATAATTCAATAATTTTATCCACGAGCAAGAAAGGTGGACGGTGAGGGATTATGGACATGATTTTACTGACATCCATAATGATTTCTGAATCAGGACTGTATGAGGGTATCTTTTTTGTTTTAATAGCTTCTTCCATGATTTTTTTTGCTAATAAGGTGTTTATTTTATGTCCGGGTTTAAATGTACGAATCTCGGCCAATACAGGCTGACCTATGAGTGAAATATCTCCAATTAAATCCAGAAGTTTATGAGTTGCAGGTTCATTATTTGATCTGTATGGGGTCAATGGTAGTTCTCCAATATCTTTTCTTCGCTTGAGTGGAAGACCTATAAATTTTTCTAGAGCCTCCCATTCCTCTTGACTTGGCACTTCATCAATAACAATTACGCCTGCCCCTGGGTCAGCTCCTTTTAGTAGCCCTTTATTTATAAGTGGAGTAAGATGGGTAGATAGCGTAAAAGTCCTTGCATACGCAACTTTAGACTCAAAATCATCACTAAATGAAAATTGAGCTTTTGTTAATCCAATGGCCTCTTCTTTATGACTTAATTCTACATGGAATTCAATTCTATCCGATGGAATAGCTTCAGCCCAAGCTCCTGTTAACTCATCCTCTACCCGAATTTTATTTTTAAGCCTTAGACCAAATGCTAAATTTTTTGCGGGAGCCACACCTACAGATTTTATTGCTTTTACCCATGGAAGGGAACTACCATCTAGAATAGGTATTTCACTATTGTCTAGTTCAATCCGGGCATCATAAATAGATAATCCATAAAGAGCAGCTAGCAGGTGCTCAGCAGTATGAACAGTAGTAGTATTCTGGGATAGAGTAGTTCTTCTTTGAGTATCGGTAACACAATACGGATTTACTTTCAAAATTTCAGAATTTTCTTGGTCGATTCGATGAAAAGTGTAACCTTGATCAGGTTCTCCTGGATATACTCGAACTTTCGTTTCAACCCCAGTATGAATGCCTTTTCCCGATAATTCAAATGGTTTAAGTAACCTGTAATTTTTCACTTACTTTTCATATTATAATTTGCGAAATTACGTCGCCATATTGATGCCTCTACTGCAGGGCTACCAATGATTGTTTTTCCTTTTTCAACACTCTTGTGAACGCCACTTTGAGCACCAATTCGGACAAAATCTCCAATTTTAATATGACCAACAATTCCTACTTGTCCTCCAATTTGAACATGATTTCCAATTTCTGTGGATCCAGCAATCCCTACTTGCCCTGCGAGAACACATCCGTTTCCAATTTGAACATTATGTCCAATCTGACATAGGTTATCAAGTTTAGTCCCTTCTCCAATCGATGTAGCTCCAACAACAGCGCGGTCAACACAAGAATTTGCACCAATTTCAACATCTTCATTTAAGATCACATGACCTATATGAGGAATCTTTTGAAGGGTTTCCTTCGGATTTTCGGGTAATGCAAACCCAAACCCATCTGCACCAATGACTGCGCCTGAATGAATAATACAATTTTTCTCAATTATCGAATTGGGATAGATTGTGACATTTGGATGAATTACTACATTTTCTCCAATTAATACATTCTCCCCTATGACAACATTTTTCGCAATTTTTGCGGATTTATGAATGTTAGAACTTTTAGATATTTCTTGATTTGACCAGGTAATTGGAGATCCCAACTTTGAAAGTAATTTACCCCATGCTTGGTATGGGTTCTTAACTCTTAGGCAAATAGAATTGCAGTCATCCGGGCATATTTGTTTTTCATTTATTATAACAACCGATGCTTTGGTGTCTTTTAGTCGTTTTATGTATGAGTCCTTTGCTAAAAATGAAATTCCACCTGGCTCACCTGGGAACAAAGTGCAAAATGAAGATACTTCTTGATCTTTTTTTTCATCAAATATTGCATTCAAAATTCTCGCAATCTGAGATATTTTAATAGGTTTTATTGTAGTTGCAGTTAATCTATCCATCTAATTTCTTTTGGCCAACAAACAAAAGGCCTTGTTATTGTATGATTATAAACGCTCAAAGGAAGAATTTCTGATGCCTCGGATAAAGGAATTATGTTTCCATCTCGATTTAGGATTTTAATTTCTTCTTTATCCGATACATATGTTGAGTTGCTAGCTATCCCTTGAATTAAAAAATATTTTGAATGCTCACTGCTTATATGGAACTGAGTTCGAATTTCTTTGTCTAAAGAATTTTGTTTCTTTTCAGAAATCTCTTTTTTTAAAAATTTGATTTGAAACAATTTTCTGTCTAATAATCTTTCACTTAGATCGCTTAAAACGAGATCTTTATGATTTTTCCATTGTTTCATTGCCGCTAAAATATCAGCATCATCTAATTGAGTAAATGAGTTGAGAACATCAGGATTTGTATCAAATTCTTTTTTACCAGGTTTATTTTGAAGAAAATATTTAAGCTCTTTCCCTGCAAATAAATCATTGTCTTTTTGAGCTATATGATGTGCTCTTGATAATAATTGTACTAACATATTTTCTGCACTTAAAACTGCCTTGTGCATATATACTTGCCAATACATGAGGCTCCGACTGATTAAAAATTTTTGTACTGAGCTAAGTCCTTTATCATCGATCACAAGTTCACCATTTGAAATATTTAACATCGAGATAAGTCTTTCAGAATTTATGGCACCCTCGACCACACCAGTGTAAAAAGCATCCCTTCTGAGATAATCTAAGCGATCCATATCCAGTTGGGAACTTACTAATTGGTAAAGAAATCGTTTTTTGTGATTATTACTGAAAATCTCAATGGCTTCATCTAGTCGACCATTAAATTCTTTATTCAAATGCTGCATGATTAGAAGAGAAAGGGACTCATGCGTAATGTTTTTGATAAGTGAGTGCTCTAAAGCATGTGAGAATGGACCGTGTCCAATATCGTGAAGTAAAATTGCAATTTGTACAGCTTCAGCTTCAGATTTTGAGATTTTATGACCTTTGTTTATGAGAACATTAACTGCTTTCTGAGTTAAATGCATAGCCCCCAATGCATGATGAAATCTACTATGGTATGCTCCAGGATATACCAAGGAACTTAATCCCAATTGTCCTATACGTCTTAACCTTTGAAAAAAGGGGTGTTCAATTAAATCAAAAATTAATTCTGAGGGTATAGCAATGAAACCATATATTGGATCGTTGAATAGTTTGAACTTATTGGTCTCTTCCCTTTTAGACATTTGAGAACGGTATGTCAGGTAAATTGTAATTTAACGAACAGTAAAATTAAGATTAACGAACTGTAAAATTAAGAAATCAATATGGACAATGGGCGAATTCTTTGGGTTGATGATGAAGTAGAGACTTTAAAACCGCATATAATCTTTTTAGAAAGTAAGGGTTTTAAGGTTTTAAGTGCAACGAATGGTGCTGATGCACTGGTTATTATTGCTGAGAACTCATTTGATGTGATTTTGCTTGATGAGCATATGCCTGGTCAATCTGGACTTGATGTTCTACCCGAAATTAAGGCACTAAAAGTCAATGTTCCTGTTGTTATGGTAACCAAAAGTGAAGAAGAAGGCTTAATGGATCAGGCTATAGGAGACAATATTGCAGATTATTTGATAAAACCTGTTCAGCCAAAACAGGTATTATCAACATTAAAAAGATTATTAGAGAGAAAGAATTTGATATCAGAAAGAAGCATTCAAAGCTATCAGATGGCCATTAGAGATATTAGTGCGTCTATAAATGAGGCTAGCTCTTGGGCACAATGGACATCTGTTTACAAAGAACTTGTAGTTTGGGATAAAAAGCTAAATGATTCTGAGGCCGAGTCCATGCGTCCAATGCTTGACCATCAAAAAGAAGAAGCAAATCGATTATTTTCCAGATGGTGGAAAGAATTTTATCCAAGTAACTTAAAATCAAATGAATCTCAATGTGATTTTAGCCACCAAATCCTTGAGCGTAAGGTTCTTCCGCACCTCAGGTCGGGTAAAAAATCGGTTCTATTAATTTTTGATAATCTCCGACTGGACCAGTGGGATGAGTTGCAGCCATTTTTTAATAATTCGTTTAGAATAGAATCCAATGAACTGTATGCAAGTATACTTCCCACAGCTACTCAGTATGCTAGAAATTCACTAATCTCTGGATTATTACCTGATGAATTGACTCAAAAGTATCCGGATAAGTGGGTTCCTGATCTTATTAATTCGGAAGGAGGAAGAAATTCAAATGAGTTATTTTTCCTTAGTGAATGGGCAAAAAATAATGGGATTCAGGACTTCAGTTACGCCAAAGTAACAAATCATGTTTCCGAGCAAAAGTGGGTTCGTCAATGGCAAAGTCGAAAAAATGATAATTTAATTGTTTTAGTCATAAATTTTATTGATATGATTAGTCATGCTAAAACAGATCAAAGCATTGTCAGAGATATAGCGAGTAGCGACAGGGGATTTCGAGCATTAACAAATAGTTGGTGGAAAAATTCTCCATTACGACCTTGGACGGAAATGATAGCGGATAATGGTTTTGAATTATTCGTAACAACGGATCATGGCACTATATCCGTAAAAAAACCCGTTTCTATTAAGGGACCAAGAAATATAACAGCTAACATGAGATATAAGATTGGTCATGGGTTAGAATTTAATTCAAAGGAGGTAGGATTGAGTATTTCTCCTGCTGAAATTGGTTTGCCCTCTGTCATGCTTGGAGATACTGCTGTTTTTGCTTCAGAGAGTGGCTATTTTGTATATCCCAATAAATTTAATGAGTATGCAAGTAAATTTGAAAGTTCATACCAACACGGAGGAATTAGTATGGAAGAAATAATAATTCCATTTGCTCAGTTGACTCCCAGATAATTTATGATGTATTTTTATCTTTAAGCCAGTGGTAGTTGAGAAAGTTTTAAAGTCTTATAAGGACTGGCAGAAATGGTCAGACGAAAATAGAAAAATAATTTCTGGAATTGTCGCTATTTACGGAGAAATGGGTGTTGGGAAAACTAGCGCTGTGAAGCAATGGCTAAAATCATTAAATTCCAAAGATTTAGGTTCAAGCCCTACATTTTCTATAGTAAATGAATATTTAAGTCCGACTGGAGTTATATATCATTTTGATTTTTATCGATTGAATAGCTTAAATGAAGCAGAAGATATAGGGTTAGACGACTATTTCTCAAGTGGTAGACCATGCTGGATTGAATGGCCAGAAAATATTGGAAATTTATTACCTGAAAATAGCCATCATTTGCATATTGAAAAGCAGCCTGATGATTCTCGAAAATTGACTTTAGAAATTTATGAAAAATGAAAATTAATGAACCCGGATTCATGCCGCAAGAAGAACATTTGTTGGTTCCAATTCAGCCGGAGAGTGTGCTTATAGGAATCCCCAAAGAACAAAGTGAATTTGAAAATCGAGTGGCTTTAACACCAGAGGGGGTTTATCTTTTGGTTGAAAGGGGTCACAGTGTTGTGGTGGAGCAGGGAGCGGGTATCTCCTCTGGATATACAGATCTTGAGTATTCAGAAGTTGGAGGAATAATATCTTCTAATCGAGATGAAATATTTGATTGTCAATTAGTTGTAAAAGTAGCTAAACCTTGCGCGGAGGAAATTAAATTATTTAAACCGGGTCAAATACTCTTATCTGCCATTGATATAAATTCTTTAGATCAAGAATACATAAATTCTCTAAGGAAAAAAGGTGTTACTGCATTTAATTATAGTAAAATAATTGATGAGGAAGGTAGAGCATCTTTTGTTAGGTCTATGTCTGAAATCGCTGGAAATGAATCAATAACATTGGCTATGGAGTACCTTAATTCTCTTTCGGGAGGACTGGGCTATTCTATGGCAGGAGTTACAGGAGTTCCACCGTTAGAAGTAGTTATCCTTGGAGCAGGCACCGTCGGCACAGTTGCTGCTCGATTGGCAGTAGCTCTTGGGGCAAAGGTTAAAGTTTTTGATTCGTCATTAACCAGATTACAAAGACTTCGCGATCATATTGGAGCAGATGTATACACATGCACGATTCAACCAAGAATACTCTCTAATGCAATCAAAGAATGTAATGTCGCAATCGGAGCGATGAGACCGGTAAATGGTAGATCCCCTATGATTATAAGTACAGAAATGGTTTCTTCAATGCAAGAAAAATCAATAATTATAGATGTCAGTATAGATAATGGAGGTTGTTTTGAGACCTCTGAGCTCCGAACTCTTGAATCTCCAAATTATATTAAACATGGAGTAATCCATTACTCAGTTCCAAATATTGCCTCAAGAGTGTCTAGAACAGCTTCTTTCGCATTAAATAATTTAACCTCTTCTTTTATTTTGAGAATAGGCGAAGAAGGAGGAATAGAAAATGCTCTAAATCGCAATGAATTCCTAAGAAAAGGAATTTACATTTATAAAGGCACTATTACCCACCGGGAAATGGCTGAGCCTTATGGTATACCTTTCACGGAAATAGACCTTTTATTGTGATTTTTTTCCGTCGGCTTTTATGGTACTGTTTTGGATTGCTTATGGGAGTTTTACTAGTTATTTTTTTATTTAAGGATCACGATTTTCAGTGTACATATTTGCCAAATAATCGAGTCCTGGTGGATTTGAATGATCAACGAGTCAAGTCTATTGAGTTGGATTCAAGTTCAATTAAATATATTCAAATGTTTAAGGATTCGATATTTTTAAATTCATTTTTTTTATATGGAAATGTTGATTTTAAAGAGAGTAAAGTGATCACTCGAGAGGAAATTAAATATTCCCAATATCCGATTCAGATAAATTATCAAGGGACTCAATGGAAAGCGATTTGGGAACGAAGAGAGGACACCGTCGTTGTCTTAAGTCTAACAAAAATGACTAACTAATCATCGTATGCTTTTTCGTCGCTTTAATTCCGTTTTAATTAATGAAAGTTCTCTTCCAGTTTGGCCTTTAACTGATGTATTTTCTTCGGCTCTACGAAATAAATAAGGTATTACTTCTCGAATGGGCCCAAATGGTAGATACTTTGCTGTTTTATAACCTGCATTCGAAAGATTATAACTTATGTTATCGGACATCCCAAAAAGTTGGGCAAACAAAACAGGCTCCTCTCCATGTTTCCAACCATTTTCTTTTAGGGTTTTAATGGCTAGCATCGTACTTTCTTCATTGTGCGTGCCAAGGATTAAACTAACTGATTTCTTTGTTTCTGGTTTATCAATAATTTTCAGGATATAGTTCATACAATCATTGAACTCTTTGTCGGTATAAAATTTGGATGGATGGATCGGGGATTCATAGTCCATTTCTTTAGATCGCGAATTTTCTTTTTCTAAATACGCCCCTCTCACCAACTTAACACCAAACATAAATCCTTTTTCTTTTGCAGATTTAATATTTTTTTTGAGACCAACTAACTGATTTTTTTTATAACATTGAATGGTATTGTAAATGATAACCTCTTTTCTATTATATAATTCCATTCCATTATAAGCAATTTCATCAATTGCCTTTTGAATCCATGATTCCTCGGCATCAATCATTATGGGTACATCTAAGGAATTTGCAAACGATAGTATTTCATTGACTCTTTTAATACCTTTTTCCCAATCGTTTTCTTCTTTTTTGTCAAATTTCAGATTGGCACTTTTTTTCTCTAATAGTTTTATATTGATTAATCCTGTGACTTTAAAAACTGCAAGAGGTACTCCGTGATTATTTTTACTGGTCCTGATAGTCTCTATTATGGCTTCTTTTGTGTTATTAAACTCAAATTCGTTGGTTTGCCCTTCAACACTATAATCAAGAATGCTGCCCACTTTGAATTTCCAATTTTCAGATATCACTTCTTTGCTGTCCTCAACTGTTTGTCCACCGCAAAATTGTTTAAAGACCGTTTTTAGAATTAAAAAATTTATTGGAAGCTTTAATTTGAAGGCAAATACTGTTAATGACTTTCCAATTTTAACTAAAAAGGGATTTGATATTACTAAAAACAACCACTTACTTCTTTGAAGAGATCTTGTGCTATGCGATTTAAATGCGATGCTGGTATCTCGAAAGTCTAGAGACATTAACCAATGTTTTTCTTAATGATTTTTCAAATATAGTATCTTACAGATAAGAATTACCGAACTTTATAATATGTCAAATTGGAACACTTTTTTTGGCCCTGTTACTGCGGGTAAAACATCATTGAAATCATTAGATGAATGGTTTTCCAAGAATAGAATTAATTATTCCAAGGTTATAATTCTCACGGATTCGAATGTATACCAATTATGTATGTCTATTTTTTTTGGTGAGTTAAATAATATTGGAGAAACTTCGGTAATTGAGGTTGAGGCAGGTGAAGAAAGTAAGTCATTAGAGATTCTTTCTGAGCTTCAACTCGCTATGTTGGATAATGGAGCTGATAGAAATAGCTTATTGATAAGTCTTGGAGGAGGAGTCGTTTCTGACATTGGTGGGTTATTATCAAGCACTTTTATGAGGGGAATAGATCATTTAATAATTCCAACGACTTTGTTAGCAATGGTTGACGCTTCGATAGGCGGGAAAAATGGAATAAATATCAAAGGTTTTAAAAACTTATTAGGAACTTTTTCATCTTCAATAGGGGTATACATCTATCCGGATTTTATAAATACACAGGCTAACGGAGATATAATTTCTGGATTTGCAGAAATGATAAAACACGGGATGCTTAGTGGTAGTTCATTATGGAATGAATGCCTGGAATTGAGGTCAATGAGTGATGTTAAGAAGCTAATAATCAAAGCTATTGGAGTTAAAATAGATATTGTACAAAAGGACCATTTTGAAAAAAACGGTGAGCGGGTTTTTTTAAATTTGGGCCATACCATAGCTCATGCAATCGAATATATTCAGGGCCATAAGGTTTCTCATGGTAATGCAGTCGCAGCAGGTTTATTTATTGAATCTGAAATTGCCTTTGATAAGGGATTATTGGATAAAAGAGATCTAAAGAAGTTGCAAGCATTGATTGATAAATGGTGGTCAAGGCTCAAACTGGCTAACGATGATTTATTAGAAGGTATGTTTGGGGATAAGAAAAAATCATCTAATTCTAAAGATTATCATTTTTCCTTATGGCTTGGGCCCGGGAAAGGAGCTCGCCTAGAAAAAGTCTCTGAAAAAGAGATAAAAAAAGCTCAGGAGCGCTATGATAAAGATTAGTCTTCCAATTTCAAAAAGTATTGCTAATCGATATTTAGTTCGATGCGCTATTTTAAATAAGAAATTACCAGATTTTGATGAGAATTGGTCTGATGATATAAAATCCATGTACCATCTATTAACTTCAAAGAATGAATTAATTAATGTAGGTGCTGCAGGCACAGCTTTTCGATTTGGAATTGCTTTTTGGTCAGCAAAAAAAGGTGTAAATAAAATTATAACTGGTGATGATAGTTTGATAAAAAGACCAATTGACCCACTAATAAATTCATTAAGAGAAATGGGGGCCGATATTATAAAAATGGATAATGGAAGTTTTAAAATCTCAGGAAAAAAGTTATCTGGTGGAAAGGTTCGTGTAGACTCTTCATTTAGCTCTCAATTTGAAAGTGCTTTGATTCTAATCGAACCTTTGTTATCCTCAAGACTAATGGTCTCTCGCAAAGGGTTTGCAGTCAGTTATCCATATATAGAAATGACAAGGTTGATTTGTAAGAGTCCTTTGAGATGGCCTCCAGAATCAGATTGGAGTAATGCTTGGATTTGGATTTGTCGTTCGACAATAACTAACCAAGAATTTTTACTCAAGGGTTTAAGCAAAAAGACCCTTCAAGGAGATTCTATTTGCATGAAATGGTCAAATTTTTTTGGTTTCGAAGTACAAGAAAATAAGTTAGGAATTCAGGTTAATCAAAAGCCCTCAAAATATAAAGAAGTTAAAATTGATTTTTTATTGTGTCCAGATTTGGTTCAGGTATCTATAGCTATGGCAATTTTGTTAAAAATAAAATTTTCATGTTCAGGTCTTCAAACGTTGGCACATAAGGAGACAAACCGTTTTGAGGCATTGATTAATGCATTAAAAATACTTGAAATAGAAGTATTTGATCTTAAAGTGAAAGAATCTTTTTCATTTGATGCGAGTAATTGGGCCCCAAACAAAGAAACTATTAGAGTATCGAGTTTGGGTGATCACAGAATGGCTTTCTTCTGGGCTATTATTGGATTAAAACAACCAATAAGAATTGATTATCCCGAAACTGTCAGTAAAAGTTACCCGTCTTTTTGGAATCAATGGGATAGTATTGTAAATCGTTTGAATTGAAAATAAAAAAAATTGTTTTTCATTTTATGAGATGTTTCTGTAATCAATTGAATTTTATAAAGTTTCATAACGGGATTTTTTTATTAATCTTTTTATCTCTTTTTCTCCATGCTAATAGTTTTGGTCAGATAATTAAAAATGCTGTAGTTGTTGATCAATTAGATGTGGATTTCAATGACTTGAATATCACAGATATGATTATAGACACATCTGGCGAATATCTAATGACAACGAGTAATAAAGGGGTTTTTCGTTTTGATGGTGAAATTTTATCTCCAGTAAATGAAATATTTGAAACTAATCTAAATCCCTTTTATTCCTCGATTATATCTATTGGGTTTGATCAATGGATGATTGCAGGTAAAGGCATTTCTATTTTAAAGAACAATACTTTGATTCCGGATACTACTTTTCTAGGAGGGGATGAGATTTGTATTGATTTATTGAATAATGGAATGGGTAGAATCTATGCCTTAACTAATACGAGACTTTATTATCGAGGTATTAATTCACAAATTTGGTTTGAGGATACTATTATGGGTCTTGAAGGTGCTTCTCAAATATTACAAAATGAGGGGTTAATTATGATCTCTTCGAAAAGTGGTTTATGGGTTAGATCAACCTCTGGGGATTGGAATACTATGAAAACTATGCCCGTAATATCATCAATTTCTTTTAAAAATAATCTTTATGTGGTTTCAAATAATGGATTAGAAAAATATGAAGATTCATTATGGGTGCTTCAAGAAAAGGATTTAAATGGATATCATAATTTCTTGAAAACTAAAGACGGTTTGGGGGCATGGGTTTTTGGTGAAAGTGGATTATGGTTTATTGATGATCTTGGTACATGTACTCGCCTTTATACTCAGGGAGGGTTAATGATTGGGACAATAAATAACGCATGCGAAAATGGCTCAGGTGGCCTTTTACTTGCCGAAGAAGATAATTTAACTCTGATAAATTCACCATCTGTATGGTATGATCTTAGAACTTTGCCGTACAATGCTGGAAAAATTAATTCAATTTCTATCATTTCTAAAGATTCATGTTGGTTAAGCACCTCTTTGGGTTTCTTTTCAGTTGGAGCTAATTCGTTTAAAAAATTTCCAAATCCTGAAGGTGGTATTTCTATTGGCATTTTGCACATCCCGGGTTTTGGGATTACAACATATGGAGAATTTGGTATCGTAAAATGGAATAATGGCTTTTGGGAAAATATTTATGATTCAGAATGGGTTTATGATGCAATTGCTGAAGATGGAGGAATAAAATTATTGACCTCTAAAGGCGTTTATTCTGTTTTGGATTTCAATTTTGATAAATTGGAATTTATAGGTACAGCATTTGAAAAGATTCCTACTAGGGAATCTAAATTCAAAAATGATATCCTTGGTCATTCCAGTTTTGGACTCTACAATAAATCCAACAAGCGAGACCTAAATGTTTTTTTAGATCCGGCAGTTTTTGTTCGAGAAGTTGATCAGTCATCAGAGAAATCAGGGGAACTAATTAATATTAAACTTGGAATAAGAGGTAGGAGTGATATTTCAAAAATAATATCTCTTGAGTATCAACTAAACGATGGTTTATGGATATCCATTGGTCTCGGTAGAAGAATAGTTCTTCAAAGACTTAAACCAGGGAAGTACGAATTAAGAGTGAGAGCTGAAGAACCTCATAGAGACAAACTTTTATCCGTTTCTCATTATATCGAAATTGAATATCCATTTTGGAAACGCCCAGAGATTTTTCTTTCTGTTTTTTCCGCTTTATTCATTTTGATTATTATTATCATATACTCTTACAGCAAGAGAAAAATTGATAAGAATAAGTGGTTAAAAGAAAAATCACAACTTGAGAGGATGGCTTTCAGACTTCAGATGAATCCACACTTTACATTTAATGCCCTAGAGTCCATATCAGCCTACATCCTTGATAGTGAGCCAAAACAGGCAATTGTTTATCTTCAAAAATTTTCGAGTTTAATGCGTTATACTTTAGAAAGTGCAGATCAACAATATGTGTTTTTAGATAAGGAAATAGGTGCATTAGAAAATTATATTGCTTTAGAGCAAATGCGATTTGATTCAGGATTTCAAAGTGTTATTCAATTAGATTCAGAAATAGATCGGGATTCTTTGGCAATACCTCCAATGTTAATTCAACCATTGGTAGAAAATTCAATCCTTCACGGACTTAGACCACTTATTCAACAAAAACGAGATAACGGACTACTGAAAATTTATTTCATGATTCACCCTCAAGAAGAAAATTCGCTATTAATTCAAATCGAGGATAACGGTATTGGGAGAAAGGCTTCTAGATCCAATAATACCGGCGATGAGGGAGAAAAAAGAAGTGCTGCGACAAAAATATTAAGTAAACGTCTTCAGGCCATGAGTTTAGAATCAGGTTTCCCACACAAAGTCTTTGTGCATGATTTAAATGCGGGAACGCGCGTTTCTCTTGTGCTACCGATGATACGAAATTGGGAATTCTCTGATTAACTTTAAACTATGTTCTTCAGTGCCCTAATCCTTGATGACGAATTAAAAAGTCGAAAGGCCTTGAGTCAAAAATTGAATTTATTTTGTCCTGAGGTAAAACCATTGCTTGAGGCCTCAGATGTAGATTCGGCATGGAATCTTTTTAAGCAAAAAGAACCAAATATTTTATTTGTTGATATTCATCTCTCAGGGGAATTAGGTTTTGAATTGTTGAATAAAATATTAGAAAATAAACCTGAATGGGATGGTGCAATAATTTTTGTTACCGCTCATGAGAATTATGCCTTGCGGGCGATAAAATTTTCAGCTCTTGATTATTTGCTAAAACCGGTAGATCCAGAAGAGCTTGTAAAAGCAATAAGGAAATTTGACAAAGTCTCGAAAGCAAAGCCAAGACTCGATGTTCTTTTTGGTCATCTCAAGGACCGTGATAAGAAGTTGATTATATCAAGTTCTGAGGGATTGCATGTAGTTAAAATTAATGATATTTTGAGATGTGAAAGTACCAGTAATTACACGCAATTTTTTCTTAAAGATGGAACTAAAATGCTGGCCTCGAGGACTTTGAAGGAGTATGAGGGTCTACTAAAGCCTCATAATTTTGAAAGAATTCATAAATCACATTTGATTAATATGGACAGTGTCAAAAGGTATGTTACTGCTGATGGAGGTTATGTGATACTTGAAGATAAGAATACTGTGCCTGTCGCAAATAGAAAAAAAGAATTTTTAGTTAGTCGCTTAAAGTCTCTATAAATGGCTTATTATTTATTTTCTATTGATGCTGACATTTTTTTTACAGCTTCGACCATTTCTTTTTTTAAAGCCTGAATCCGTTCACTTAGCTCCATGTTCTCTAACGCTAAAATTTGACCAGCAAGAATTGCAGCATTCGCTGCTCCATTTAGTGCGACTGTTGCTACTGGAACCCCTTTTGGCATCTGAAGTATGCTTAGAATTGAATCCCATCCATCAATGGAGTTACTTGATTTAATTGGGACTCCAATTACTGGTAATCTTGTTGATGCAGCAATCATTCCTGGAAGGTGGGCTGCTCCCCCTGCGCCCGCGATTATAACTTTTATGCCTCTTTCAGAGGCATTTTTTGAATATTCTATCATTTTTTCCGGAGTTCTGTGAGCGGAGACGACATCCATTTCAAAGGGAACTTTAAGTTTCTCCAGTTGATCTGCTGCTTTTTGCATGACAGTTAAATCGCTCTTGCTACCCATTATCAATCCTACCATGATTATAAAGTTAAAGTTTTTATTCAGAGATTTTTACTTTGTACTAAAAGGATAGATTTAAATTCCTTCGCTTTTTTACGCGCATCTTCTATGCTATCGCTGATAATGGTTACATGCCCCATTTTTCTATGGGGTCTAGTTTGGGTTTTTCCATACAAATGCAATTTTGCGTAATCAATTTTTAATGCATCATTAAGACCAACATATTTTACCAGCCCTTCAAAACCAGGCTCGCCAACAATATTAGCCATTACGGAAGCTGAATTGAGTTTTACTTGGCTCAAGGGAAATTGGCATGCACATCTTAAAAGTTGTTCAAATTGTGAAACGTTACAGGACTCAATTGTCAAATGACCTGAATTATGCGGTCTTGGTGCTAATTCATTTACCACTATTTTATCATCTTCTAGAATAAATAATTCAACCGCAAGAAGGCCATTTGTTTTTAACGACTGTCCAACTGATAAAGCCATTTCTGTACATTTTTGCGATAGGTTTTTAGAAATTTCTGCTGGACATGTTACAAATTCCACTTGGTTCGCATCATCGTGAAATTCCATTTGAACAGGAGGAAAGGCAATAATTTCTTCATTTAAATCTCTTGCTACGATTACACCAATTTCTTTTTTGATACTCTCTAAGGATTCAACTATACATTCTCCTTTAGCTAGATTATCAAGATCCTTAAGGTTTTTAACAATTTTAACTCCAAAGCCATCATAACCACCTTCTGCAATTTTCCAAACAAACGGTAATGATCTCTTCCCCTTTGAAATATCTACTTTTAAGGATTCGAGATTTTTGTATTTTTTATAATCAGAAGTGGGAATTTCATGGTCTCTGAAAAAATCTTTTTGCCGTCCTTTATTTTGAATTATCCTAAGGACCCTGCTGGGAGGAAAGCATGGGATTCCTCTGTTTTCAAGCTCTTCCAGAGCCTCAACGTTGACACTTTCTATTTCAATTACTACAGCATCAGCATCAGAAGCAAACTTTATGACTGTATCGTAGTCTTTGAAGTCTCCCTTTTTAAAAAAATTGGCTCCCTTTTTTGCTGGCGCTTCAGAATTGGGATCTAATACATTAATTTTTATATCAAGCCTTCCAGCCTCTGCTAATAACATTTTCCCTAATTGACCACCTCCAAGCATGGCTATAGAAAAGTCTTGATTATCAAAAGAATATTGCACAATTATATAAGTTTCACTTCTACAAGCGGATGTATTGTAAAGATAATGCCGCTAGTTAATTCAGAGCATTCATATCGAGTTTTTCGTTTAACACCAAGCTTAAATTTTTTCCCATTCTTTAATTGGAAATGACATCCAAAAGGAAGTTTTTCAATGGTATTTGGATTTTCCAGATCAGGATTGAAAGCTTTCATTAATTCGACACTAGCTCCACATGATGCTTTGGGAGAGGCTATTTGATTCTTTAAAGCTAATTGAACATTTGTGCTAAAGATATCCTTATCTAGGAATGGTGAAATTAAATTTCTAAACCTATTCTTCCACTCTTCTCCATGTGCTTTAGCAATTTTTGTGTCTAAACAATAAACATGATAATGAGCTATTTCATGCAGAAGGGTAACTAAAAATGTATCGGGTTTTAAATCATTGTTTATGCTTATTGATGTTTCGCCATTTTTTTGCGCTCTAAAGTCACCTAATTTCGATTTTCTCGGTTTAGAGAGTTTGATAATTCCTTTAAAATCTTTAATGATTGGCTTTACTAAAGAATAAGACCTTTTCAAAATATGCGGTTCAATTAGAGACCAATTATCCATGAATTAATTGATCTATTAATTTTATATTATCGCTGTAATTCTTAAAACTTGGGCAATCGCAATCTCTTGTACTTCTGCATGAAATACTTGATAATATTAATATGAAAACTACAAGAATTCTATTTCTTATTTTTATTAATCTCATGACGCCCCGAATTTAACCTATTTTTGGCATATGATTTATGGCTTTTTTGAGGGTTTAGGTGCATACTTTAATTTTTTAACCGAAGTTTTTAGGCGTCCAGAGCATTGGAGAGAATATTATCGCTCTTTTTTAAGAGAGGTTGATTTATTAGGCTTTAGCTCTATTGCATTGGTATGCTTTATTTCCTTATTTATGGGGGCAGTTGTGCTAATTCAAACAGCAATGAATTTAGATAACCCATTTTTAGCCGATAGTTACATAGCTATTGCGGTGAGAGAAGCGATAGTATTAGAGTTTGCTCCTACTATTGTGAGTCTAATTTTAGCAGGTAAAGTAGGTTCTAACATCGCATCTACTCTAGGAACGATGAGAGTCACAGAACAAATGGATGCATTGAGAGTTATGGGTATTAATCCAGCATCCTACTTGGTTCTTCCCAAAATAGCGGCTTGTTTACTTTTCAACCCTATTCTAGTGATTTTTGGAATGCTTTTAGGAATGGTTGGAGGTTACCTTGCTGGAGACCTTCTAAACCTTGTGAATATAGAAGTCTATTTATCCGGTTATTTTATGGAGTTTTTTCCTCATTATGTGACTTATTCATTGACAAAAACATTTGTATTTGCCTTTATAATTGCGACTGTTTCAGCATTTTTTGGTTATCGTGTTGAAGGCGGTGCAGTAGAGGTGGGTAAAGCGAGTACAAAATCAGTTGTAGCTATGTCATTTACAATTATATTATTTAATTACATCTTAACAGATATTTTATTGTAATGATACGAGTAAAGGGAATTACCAAATCTTTTGGAGATGAGCAAGTGCTTAAAGGAATTGACGTGGAATTGTTTCCAGGAAAATGTAATTTAATTATTGGTCTAAGTGGTAGTGGTAAAACTGTTTTTCTTAAATCGATTTTAGGATTGCATACAATAGACTCGGGGGTCGTTGAGTACGATGATCGTATTTGGGATAATTTGAATAAGAATGATAGAAAAAAATTAAGGCAAGAAATGGGAATGGTATTTCAAGGCTCTGCCTTGTTCAACAGTCTCAGCATTGAGGAAAATGTCGGATTGCCTTTGAATTTTTTTTCTGGTATGACGGATTCAGAAAAGGTGGATAGAATAAAATTTTGTTTAAATCGAGTGAGAATTCCTGATGAGGCATTTAAGAAAATGCCCTCAGAGTTATCAGGAGGGATGCAGAAGAGAGTTGCAATTGCACGGGCAATAGTCTTGAATCCAAAATATTTATTTTGTGATGAGCCAAACTCAGGGCTGGACCCAGAAACAGCTATTGTAATTGATAAACTCATACATGAGATTACTCATGAATTTGGCATGACTACAGTAATAAATTCGCACGATATGAATTCAGTTCTAGAGATTGGTGATCATGTAGTTCTGCTTCAGGGAGGAAGAAAGACTTGGGAAGGTGCAAAAGAAGAAGTTCTTACTACAAATGAAAAAGCTATTGTTGATTATGTTTTTAGAAGCAATTTATTCAAGCAAATGCGTGCTGCGCTGAAAAGTATCTAATATATTTTCTTACTTGAGAGAATTTAGAATAAAATTATTGACTTCTTCGCTATTCCATAATTTTTCTATGTTCTGAATTTTCATCACTTTCTGCATTATTGCATCTTGTTTTTTCCCTTCGGCAAGAGCCTTTGAGTATCGAATTTGCGAGAATGTTACTTGGGAATACAAGGGCATCCATTTGTCAGGATACAGGTTACTAAAGTTATTTTCTATTTTTTTTCGCAATAAAAAATCTGGTTGCCCAGTTAAGTCCCTCATCTCAACAAAATTTTGCATGGCTAAGTCTGAAATTGCATCTGCATCTGGCTTTCTTGTAATACTAAAGGATTCAAATGCCGTCTCCAGGCTATCCGATTTTTCCATAATCTCATAGAGCACTCTGCAATCTTCGAACCCCGAATTCATTCCCTGGCCATAAAATGGCACTATTGCATGGGATGCGTCTCCTAAAAGAATGGATTTACCTTTAACATTCCATGGGTCACATTTTATGATCACCAAACTAGAGGTAGGATTGGTGTTCCATTGATTTTCAAAATCTTCCATTAGTTCTAAAGCATCGCCAAAGTTTTGTGACATGAATTCTTTGGCTTTTTTACTTGAGTCAAGAGATTCAAAACTTAATTCCCCCTTCATTGGAAAAAACAATGTACACGTAAAGCTCCCATCTGGGTTCGGTAACGCAATAAGCATATAACCTCCTCTCGGCCATATATGTAGTGCTTCTTTTTCTAACCTAAATGAACCTTCTGGGCCAGGGTTTATATTTAGTTCTTTATAGCCGTGTTCTATGTAGTCTTGAGAATATGAAAAGCCACTCCTTTTTTGAAACTCCAATCTTATTTTGGAGAATGCCCCATCTGTTCCAAAGACCGCATCATTTTTTATTTGATTGGTTTTTCGCTGGTGCTCAAAAGTTACGGATGCATCGTTTAGGTTTGCTGCAATGCACTTGTGATCAAATGAGATTTTGATATTCGGTTTTGATTCAGCTTTTTCTATCAAAAGACGATTTAGACCACCTCTTGAAACTGAGTATATGGCTTGACCGTTTTTTCCATAATCTTGATAGCTTAGCTTTCCCTCAATATCATGCATTACTCTTCGGTACATAGGTATTGCATCAAAAAGAACCTCTTTTTCTATATCCACTTCCTTCAGCGATGCCCATCCTCGCTCGCTGAGCGCAAGATTTATAGATCTCCCCTCAGATTTTTTGTTTTTTCTTGGATCTTTCCTTCGTTCATAAACATCTACTTGATGACCTTTTTTTGATAGGTAGAGACTTAAAAGAGATCCAACTAATCCAGCTCCTACAACTGTATATCTTTTCATGTTTCTATAGAATCTTTTAAAGCTTTTTCAAGTTTTGATATGTCTTCATAAGAATTGTAAAGTGGTGCAATTGCCATTCTTATGGTTCCAGGCTCTCGCCAGTCTGCAATAACACCATTTTTTGAAATTTGTTGAAAAAACGAGTTATTTCTATTTTCAAATTGAACTGATACTTGACCTCCTCTTTTAGCATCTTCTCTTGGAGTAATTATTTTTATTTTTTCTCCGGTCTCTTCTGACAAATGATCAATCATTTGCATAATACATTGACTAAGGGCTAGTGATTTATTTCTAAGGCTTTCCAATGGTACAGTATCAAAAATATCTAATGATGCTCTCAAAGCTGACATCGAAAGGACTGGAGCGTTACTCACTTGCCATGATTCTGCAGTTTTTATTGGATCGAATTCATCGCCCATTTTAAACCTTGTTGCTTTATTATGCCCCCACCATCCAGCTAATTTTGGAAGGTCATTTTTGTGATGATTCTCATGAATAAACATTCCTGCTGTTCCTCCAGGTCCAGAATTTAGATATTTGTAAGAACACCAAACCGCAAAATCTATATTCCATTTGTTCAAGTTTAGTGGAACGTTCCCTATGGCATGAGCCAAGTCCCAGCCAACAGTGATGCCTTTTTCTTTCGCAGCTTTTGTAATTCTTTTCATATCATAGAGCCTTCCCGTATAGTAATTGACTCCGCCTATTAAAACTAGAGATATGCTATCTCCATGAATTGAAATAGCTTTTAAGATGTCTTCATCATTTGGGACTCCAGTAGAATCTGATCCATGAACTTCTAATAATTCTGATTCAGTGAGATTATGCATTTTTAGTTTGCTGATTAATGCATATCTGTCGCTGGGGAAAGCTTTTTTTTCACATAGTATAATTTTCCGTTTTTTTGATGGTCTGTAAAAGCTTGCAAGGGCAAAATGGAGATTTGCAGTTAAAGACCCCATGCAAATAACTTCTGTTTCCTTTGATCCTGTGAGTCTAGACAAAGATTTGCTAAAGTATTCATGGTATGAAAACCAAGGTTTATTTGCTTTAAAATGACCAGCTACGCCCAGCTCTTCCCAGTCCTTGAGCTCCTGTAATAATGCTTTTTTTGTGTTTTTGGGCTGAGGGCCCAAAGAGTTTCCTGATAGGTAAATTGAATCTTCACCTTTCCATTTTGGGAGATAGAATTTTTTTCGCAATGGACGTAATGCATCTTCTGAATCTAGAGCCTTTGCATCGGAAATAGTTAAAAACACGTTCATAACCGTAAACTTTGAACTGCAAGTTAGGTTATATGAGAAGTAATTTTGTGTTGTATAAAAAGTTATAATTGAAAATATGTCAACTGAGTTTACAGGTCGTCATGTAGGAGTCAACGATGAAGATCATCAAAAGATGATAAGTGCAATTGGGGTTAAATCCCTCGAGCAGTTAATCGAGGAAACTGTTCCTAGTTCAATACGTTTAGCTGATGAAATGCAAATAGAAGAGGGCATGACAGAAAGTGATTTCTTCCGTCACATGAATTCTTTGAGTAAAAAAAATGTTATTCATAGTACGTATATCGGAAAAGGCTATTATCCAACAATTACTCCAGCCGTAATACAGCGCAACATTCTTGAGAACCCAGGATGGTATACTGCTTATACCCCTTATCAGGCGGAAATTGCTCAGGGGAGGCTAGAAGGCCTTTTAAATTTTCAGACCATGATTATCGATTTGACGGGCATGGAGATAGCAAATGCTTCCCTATTAGATGAATCGACAGCAGCTGCTGAGGCAATGAGTATGTTTTTAGGTGCTCGATCTAGAGACCAAAAAAAGAGGGGTTCAATTAAATTTTTTGTAGACTCTCATATTTTTGATCAAACCAAATCTTTATTGCAAACTAGATCTGAGCCTATGGGCGTAGAGCTCGTTTTTGGAAATTTAGAAGATTTTCAGCCCAATAATGAATTTTTCGGAATTTTTTGGCAATATCCAGATTCGCAGGGCGAAATAAAAGACTTCAAACACCTTGTTGATTTATGTCACTCGATGGAGATCCAGGTTGCTGTTGCTGCTGACTTACTTTCACTGACAATTCTAGAGCCACCAGGAGAATGGGGAGCAGATGTTGTTTTGGGATCGACTCAAAGATTTGGAATTCCAATGGGTTTTGGAGGTCCCCATGCTGCTTACTTTGCTTCGAAGCAGGATTACAAGAGATTTATGCCAGGGCGAATTATTGGAAGAACTATAGATATTGATGGGAACCAGGCCTTGAGAATGGCGCTTCAAACAAGAGAACAGCATATAAAGAGAGATCGAGCAACTTCTAACATATGTACGTCTCAAGTTCTTTTGGCAATAATGGCAGGGATGTATGCTGTTTATCATGGAGCAGAGGGTTTGAAGGAGATTGCCTTGAGAATTCATCAATATGCTAGTGACTTAAAACTGACTCTGGAAAACCTAGGATTTAAGGTTTCAAATTCTCATTTTTTTGATACGATTCATATTGAAGTAGATATTGATTCAAAGAAAAATATTAATGACCGAGCTCTGGAAAGAGGAATAAATCTTGGTGAATCTCGATTAGGAATTATGATTTCTATGAACGAAGTCATGAATAATGAGGATTTCATGGAACTGGTAAAATGTTTTTCAAACTCAAAAAACGAGAAGCTTAAAATAAATAAAAGTAAAAGGGGATCTGACCTTCCTAATAAATTATTAAGAAAATCAAAATATCTCGATCACCCAACTTTTAGTGTGCATAGGAGTGAAACAGAAATGATGCGCTA
>CENP01070237.1_pt1 | contig 25198 bp, 25 predicted proteins | sample 361281 | NCBI WGS metagenome assembly CENP01 (sample SAMEA2591122, study PRJEB7988) | marine metagenome | biome: marine biome (ENVO:00000447); feature: deep chlorophyll maximum layer (ENVO:xxxxxxxx); material: saline water (ENVO:00002010), including plankton (ENVO:xxxxxxxx) | depth 70 m | reverse complement strand
CTAGTAAGAGATTGGAGTTTTGCAGGAGATTTTGCAGAGGCAATATACTTGATTTGTTTGGATGGTAATGGCGAAAACTACGTAATGGGTTCTGGAGTTGGTCGATCTATTAATGACCTTGTTCGAATTATTTTTGAACACTTTAATCTGGATCCGGAAGAATTTATTGAGGTAGATTCTGCTAATTTAAGGCCTGGTGATCCTTTAGAAATAGTTTCTGATCCATCGAAAATTAAGGATGAACTTAACTGGGAAACAAGTCTTGGATTCGAAGATTTAATTTTAAGATGTATAAAAAAAGGAAATTTTTAGGGATCTATACGATTTCTTGCACAATTTGCAAAAAATTCTTGCTCGTCCTTGTATTGATTTGAAATATTGTTCTTTGTATTGAGTAAATATAATGGTTTTCTCAATACTTTAAACTTATAATTTTTATCAATTGCATCAATCATCAATTTGTAATCTTGAGCATATTTAAATCTTTCATCGTAATTACCTAGTTGCAACAAAACATTTTTTTTAATCACTAAAGTTCCGTGAATAAAAGGGTTTTTATATTTAATAAGAAACTTGTAAGGCAAATTATATGAAATATTTGGAATATTTTTATTTGTTTGAAGATTTTTTGCTCTTGAGGAAACAAAATCTAGATTCAATTTATTTATTTGTCCTACCTGAACTTCAATCCGTTTTTCTAAACTAATGTCATCTGCATCTTGTCTAGCAATTAATTTTCCATTTGAGGCTTCTATCATTTGGTTTAAAGACTTTGTTAAGCCTATATTTTCTTTATTTTCAATTAATTTAATATTCTTTTGATTTAGATAATTTTTGATAATTGATTTGGAGTTGTCAGATGAGTTGTCATCCGTAATAATCAACTCAATATTTTTATAGGACTGATTAAGTATACTTTCAATGGCATTTTTAACTGTATATTCGTTATTGTAGACACCCATTATTACTGAAACTAATTGACTGCTCATTTTAAAATTATTTTTTCAAACTCATCAAACATTTGGTCCTTATTAAGTAATTGTGAAATGAATTGATGGTTTTTCATTCCCTGTTTTGACATTTTTGAAAGATTTTTGACTTGAGATAGGTTTAAAACTAAATCATCATCAGAATCATAATTAAATGATAATTCATAATCCTCGGGAAAAAACTCTCTTATTCCCCCTGAATTCGGAAATATTGATGGAACTCCTAAAGATGAGGCTTCACATAAAAGAGTAGGCTGACCTTCAAATAGCGACGTTGAAGTAACGGTTGATATTGAATTTTTAATTAAATTTAAAACATCCGAGTTCGACATTTGATCAAGAAACTCAATCGAGCTATCTACATACTGTTTTTTTAATTTATCCTTATCCGGACCTTGCCCAACAATTTTGAATTTAATATCTTTGAAATCGCACTTTAAAAATGCTTTGATAAGATTTTCAACTCCTTTTTCTTTTGAAATTCTTCCTGCATAAATAATATAGTTTTCAGTATTTCTAAATTTATTACTTTTATTTACATCTAAATAATTTCTAAAAATAAATAATTTTGATTTATCAACACCAAGTTTTTCAAGATAATTTTTATGAAAGTCTGTCAAAACTAAAATTTTGATATTTGAATTCTTAAGTATTCTAAAATATTTTTTTCCATATCGTATTGCAATAAATGATTTAAGGTAGGAATCTTGAAAATACTTGTTAAATATTCCCATAGATTTTCTTTCTAAGCCACAAGCTTTGCAAAATTCCCGATCTTCAAAATGATTACTTGCAAAAAAATCTTTAGTACAAAAATATCTAAAGTTGTGAATTTTCAATAAGATTTCAATATTTTTCTTTTCTAAAAATTTAAAAATGCCGACAGAAGCCTGAAACCATGTATTGTGAATATAAACAACATCAGGGTTAAAATCATCTATCTTTTTTTTTAATTTCTTTATGCTTTTTGTGTTTTTATTTAAAATAAAAGATTTAATTTCAGATAAAAAATTTGTTACATTGTTATCATAAAATAAAGTTTCAACTTCATATTTTTCTTTTAAAAAGTTTAATTCATTTTTAACTGCAATATCTTCTCCACCAATAAGGCGATATTTGTTATGAATCAATAATATTTTTTTCATTATTTTTAATATTTACTTCCTAGTTAATATTAACCCAATGAACATAAATCTTATTTTTACATATGGTGTTTCTTTAAAAGATTGGGAAATATCTGGAATTTTGGATAGAGAGCTCGAAATGTATAGGCGAATGATATTAAACAACGGTACTGTAGTAAATTTGATTACTTTTGGTGATAATGAAGATGACGATATTTTGATAGATGATGAAAATATTAATACTTATCCTGTGTATAAATATATAAAGAAAACCAGGAGTCCATTTTTAAATTTTCTTTCATCTTTTCTAATACCATTCAAACTTAAAGAAGAATTAAAAGATGGTGATTTAATAAAAACAAATCAGTTAAACGGTTCGTGGATTGGAATAATTTTAAAATTTATATTGAAAAAACCATTAATTGTTCGAACAGGTTACAACGTTTATGAATTCTCTAAAAATGAAAGAAAGTCAAAGATTAAACAACTGTTTTACTTCTATCTAACTAAATATTCTTTAAAATTTTCGGACAAATATTTGGTTTCATCTAATTCGGATTTAGTCTTCTTGAGAGAAAATTTTTCCAATACAGAAAATGTAGTAGTATTTCCAAATTGGGTTGATTCTTTAAAATATAATGATTTCAAAAACAGATACTCTAATAAAGTATTATCTGTCGGGAGACTTGAAGATCAAAAAAACTACCAATTTTTAATTCAAAAATTTTCCAACTCAAAAATTGAACTAGACATCGTTGGAGAGGGTAGTAGAAAAAAAGAGCTAAAAAAATTAGCTAAAAAAAATAATGTAAATGTAAATTTTCTTGGAAGAGTAGATTACTTTGAATTACAAGAAATTTATAAAAATTATAGAATTTTTATCATGCCATCATTGTTTGAAGGTAACCCAAAAGCTCTTTTGGAGGCACTTGCTAGTGGATGTTTAGTTTTCGCATTAAAAAATAAGAATATTGAAGAAATTATTGTCAATAAAAAAAATGGAATACTCTTTACCCTCGAAACAGATTTGAATAAAGAAATCGAAAAATATTTATATTCCGAAAATTCTTTTAACTCACTTACAACTGGAGCTTATGATTACATTAAAGAAAATAATTTAATTAATATTTTACTCGAGAAAGAAATGGAAATTTATAAAAAACTATAAGTTAACAACTTCCCTTTTATCACCTACATAATTAATTTTTATATGATTATCATATTCAAAATCTTCTTTGTTGTGTGTTGAGTTTAAAATTGTGATATTTTTATTTTTTAAAATCTTAAATATCAATTTTTTTGTTTCAATGTCAAGATTGGATGTTGATTCATCAAGTAACAGTAATTTAGTTTCAGCTAATAGAGATCTAATAAATGAAATTTTTTGCATTTGTCCAGAGGACAAAGATTTTCTGTCAATTGTTGAATCTAGCCCTCTCTCATCGCTATTAAATAATTCGAACTCATTTAGTAATTTGATAATTTCTTCATCAGTTTTTTCAGAACTATTCCCATACAGCAAGTTTTCTTTTAAACTACCTTCAATTATTAATGGTGTTACCCCAACATATCCAATCTCATTAGTATTTAATTTAATTTCCCCTTCTTCCGGATAAAATACTTTAGAAACTAAACCAAGGAGGGTACTTTTTCCGGATCCATTTGGTCCAGTAATAATTGTATGTTTATTCAATTCGATTTCTAAATCTAAATTGTCAAAAATATATTCATCAGAATTAAAATATTTAAACTTTATACCCTTCATTATTATACTTTTATCAAGATTTTCATCTACTGATAAATACCCAGGTCTTTCAATAAGTTTGTTATTCTCAAGTTCAATGAATTTAGATAAATGGACTTGAGAATTTATCATCATATTTAAGGAAGTGTTTAGAGCTCCGAGTGTCTGAACAAGCCTCAACGTAACACCAAGAAACTCTAACGTAATAGTTTTTGTTAAATTTGTAAATATGAACAATATAGAAATTGTGAATACAGTTACAAAGTTTGGCATTAATGAATTTATAGTTCCAAAAATTTGATTTTTAAGTTGTGAATCTTGTAGTTTTTGAGTAGTAACGTCATATCTCTCAATTTCTTCATTGCTTGTTCCAAGTATTTTTATCAAAAAAATATTTTCAACAACTCTTTGGACGTCTCGTCCTGTTTCTTGAGCATTTAACCAAGATTCATGCATATATTTTCTACCAAGTCTTAGGAGTGTTCTTGTTGGAAAAAATAGAATTAAACCCCCTAGCGCAAAAATTCCTATCGTTTCGAGATTTGTACTTAGAAGAAAAGTAGAATAAATCAAAATTTGAACACAGCTGTTTAAAAAAGAGGTTAAACCTCCATAAAAATACCCAACATGACCGCTCAATGTGTTGATGTAGAAAGTCGCATCAGCTACTGAATAATTACCTTTCTTGTAAACTTCTTTTATTAAATAAACTCGAAGGTTTTTTTCAACTTGTAATTGTAGAGATAATATATTTGCTTTCTCAACAAAATTTGAAACAAATCTTAGAACAACAATTAATGGTAAAAAGTAGATTCTATCTAAGAAATAAATTACTAATGGAATATCGGTCGATTCACCAGTTAATATATAGGCAAAAAAAATGATTATTCCGATGTCAAGTAGTACTGTTGTGTTTGATAAAAGTACTGAAAAAATTATCCTGATTCTTTTTTTTGTTACTTGGGTAATCCTAGAAATATAAATTATTTCGTTTATATTAGATTTGATTTTTTTCATTCATAGTCAACATTAATAATATAATTTTTTTTGTTTATAAGTTTTTATATAGTTTTAGGTTTTATTGTTTTATAGCAACAACTCACAAAGTATCTAGTATAAAATTATTAGATATTCATGATTAAAACAATTTTTAATATAGCAATTTTGTCTGGATTAAATTTTATTATTTTCATAAATAGTGAATCAATTGATATTGATCAAATTTATTATGATTTTGAAAATATTGGAATAAATTCTGAGCTGACGTCTGGTCAGATGTTTCTGTTCATTGGAGTATCTGTATCTATTTTGACAATATTTTTAATCATGTTTTTCAAACCATTTATTGAAATTTATCTTTTACATTATTTAAGATATAGTTTTTACTTTTTAATTAATCTACTTTCTATTTCATCCGTATTCATTACATTAAGGATTTATGGTTACTCTAGGCTTTACCTATTTATGTATTTGATGGTAAGTTCCTTTATTTTTATTCTTTCGGATAAAAATTATTATGTAAAATAGTTCAAAAATTACTTTAGTTTAATGAATTCACTTTTAGGAAAGTTATTAGTGTTATCTCGTACTATTTGTTCAAAAAAATTCCAAGCCAATACAAGAACATAATCTATATTTTTATTATTAATCACATCTTTACTTACAATTTTAATATTTGTTCCTGGAATAAATTTATTGTGCTTTTGAATACTATCTTCAATCACAAACTTAAAATGGTGGTCGCTTAAACCAAAATAATTTAATATTGTAGTTGCTTTTGCCGGCGCACCGTAGCCAACGATACTTTTATCTTTTTCCAATATCTTATTTATTTTTTTTATGGATTTATTTTTAACTTTTTCAACTTCATTAGAAAAATTCTGATAAGTTTCAATTTTGTCTAACTTGTTTTTCTTTTCTAAATCGATATATTTAGCGACGCTTTTATCTACTCTTTTATTTTTGTTCTTACTTACATAAACTCTCAATGAGCCCCCATGTGTATCTACCTCTTTTACCTTATAAACCTTCAGAGAGGAGTTTTGAAAAAAATGCATTATGGAGAGTAGGCACCAATAATTTACATGCTCGTGATAAATGTTGTCAAAAGTTAAATCTTTTATTGTCCTTAAAAGATATTGAATCTCAAATACAAAATCTCCATCATTCTTTAAAAGTTCTTCGATATTGATTAATATTTCTCTCAGTCCATCGTTATGTGCAAACACATTGAATGCAGTAACTAAATCAGCTTTTCCATATTGTTTCTTAATTTTTTTTACAGTATTGTTATCAAAGTATTCGTTAAGTGTATTAAGCCCTTTTGATTTAGAAATTTTGGCTATATTTTTTGCTGGCTCAACACCAACACATTTTATTCCAAGTTTATCTAATGGTTCTAGGAAAATACCATCATTGCTTCCAATATCAATGACAACTGAAGATTTAGTTAAGTTTAGTTCTCTTTTAAATTCTTTTGCTGTATCAACAAAATGTTTTTTAAATTTACTAGATGTTGATGACAAATAAACATAATCCGTAAACATTTTTTCTGGAGGAACAGCAATACTTAATTGTGAATTCGAACAAACATTACAAAAGTTTAAATCTAGAGGATAGAGCTCATTTGAGATGTTTTTCTTGCTATTTAAATTATTTGCAAGTGGAGAAAGACCTAGAGATAAGTAGTGATTTAAGCCCTCTCCACAAACTCTGCATTCAGTCTTATAAAAGTTAAGCAAGATTTTTGCCAATTCATCTTTTACCAACTCATACTTTAAAGTATGAGTTATGCCATAGTTGCTATGCTCTCTTTCCCCATCAACTAAATTAAGAAAAATAGAATCTTCAAGAAAAACCATTGTATGTGCCACGTTAGGAGGTATGGTTGATAACTCGCCTTGGCTGACTAATCGTGTTTCAATTACTGAATGAGGATTAAGTAAATCTTTTGTAACACTTACGTATCTACCTCTTATCAGCAAACATTTTTGAGTTTGAATTGGATGGTAATGGTTTCCTCTAATAGAACCTTTTAACGATTCGACATATCCAATCATATTTATTTCATTGTCGAAATAATAATTGGAAATTATCCCTCTTTCATCAATAAAGTCATCTGTTCCCTTTACTAAATACTCATTAATGTCTTTTAAGTCTTCAGTTCTTAAATCTTCTAGAAACTCTTCGGCTAAATTTTTGAAATTATACAAAAATTTAAATCCAGTCTTTTTTATTTTTTTATTTGAAAGACTGTATCCTTTGTTTGGTACTTCATCAGAGGTTTCAATAATATCGAGTTTTTTATTAATTTTTTTACATATGCTTGCTACTTCTTTAACGGTTAGATTTTCGTTAACAACATTAAAGATTTCACTATTAATATTTTTGCTTTCACCCGTAAATTCCATACATCGTGCAACATCTTTTACTGAAACTAAACATTTCAGTTGTTTACCTTTTGAATAAAGTTTGATGGTTCCACTTTCACTAGTTATTTTTGAAAATAAATTTGGCATAATATTTATTCTCGTCGGATCACCATTGTTCCCATATACAGACCCCAGTCTCAAAATTACATAATTTTTTTTGGAACTTATAAGATCTTGTTCAGATACATACTTCCCTTTAGCATACTCTAATACTGGTAATGGTTGAAAATCTTCGTCAATATCTTTTATTAAATCTTTTACTCCCTCATGAACAACATGAGTAGAAGGAAATACTATTTTTGACTTTTTTTCAGAAAACTTAATTATATTTCTTGTGCCTTCAATACCAACCTTTTTTACTTCATTATCTCTTTTTTTATTTATATCATTTAATGTATTACCAACATCCGTTATGCCAGCAAGGTGATAAACAATGTCAGCATTATCTAGATGTTTTTTTATAAATTCTTTATCAAGAATATCTCCTTGGACGTATCCGATACCCCATTTTTTCAACTGGGTAACTCTTCCAGAAAAAAAGTTTTTATCAATTACTGTTATATCATTCTTTCTCGACTTACCTGAATATAGTCTAGAAAGTTCCATTCCTATGTAGCCGAGGCCTCCGGTGATTAATATTTTCATTTTTTAATTATTTAATTATTAAGTCATTTTAATCTTTAAAATTATCCATTGGTTGAGTTTATTTAGATTTGAAAGAAAATTTATTAACTTTAGTAAATATTAATATTTTTGGAATATATTCTTTTTATAAGAATGCTTATAAAATTATCTCAACTACATAAAAAGTTTAATTTAAAAATTAATGGCATTTCTCATTTTGGAGCTCATTTAGGACAAGAAGTTGATAGCTATAAAAATCTTGGAATTAAAAATATACATTTATTTGAACCACAAAAAGCAATTTATGAATCATTGAAAGATAAGTTTAAAGATGATAATGATATTAAAATTTATAATTTTGGTCTTGGGTCAAAAAACGAAAACGTTAATCTAAATTTAGCACCTGGAAATAATGGCTTAAGTGCCTCTGTTTTGACCCCAGAAGATCATTTTGAATATTATCCAAATATTGAATTCATGGGAAACGAAGAAATAAAGCTTTGTATTTATGATGATTTAGAAATAGAAGATATCAATTTCCTAAATATAGATATTCAAGGATTTGAAATGGAAGCGCTACAAGGTTGTAGGAAAGTACTAAAAAATGATATTGAATATATTTTTATAGAAATTAGTAGAAAACCGCTTTATAAAGGCAGTGCCCTCGTGGGAGATATAGATAATTATTTAAACAATTATGGTTTTATAAGAGTATCTACTCGTTGGGCTAGTTCGAAAGTACCATGGGCTGATTCATTTTATATTAAAGAAAATAACTTAAGCTCTAACGAAATAATAAAAGCAAAAATAATTAAATTTTTTGAGAATTTTGGATTTTTCTACATTTTTATTGATCCTTATAGATATATGAAAAAAAAGAAATACAGAATTAAACAAAAGCTAAAAAAAATACTTACCTGATTGATAAAAAATCACTCTAACATTGAAGAAAGAGATTTATGAAATTAAGCGTAGCTATACCAACTTATAATTCTTCAAATTATCTTCTAGATTGTTTAAAAAGTTTAAAAAAAATTAAGCATATAGATGAAATAGTTATAAATGATGACTGCTCTAGTGAAGATGAATACTCAAAAATTTTACAAATTAAAGAAAACTTTTCAAAAAATACAAATAAAAATATATTATTAAGCAGAAATGATAGAAATTTAGGAGGGTTTAAAAATAAATATATTGCTATTTCTAAGTGTAAAAATAAATTTGTGTATCAAATTGACTCCGATAACATAGCTGGACTGAATACCAACGAAATACTGAATGTTAATGCTAAAACTTTTGACTCAGAAGTATTTTATCTACCTTCAAAAGTGTATGTATTTAAAAAAAATCCACTAGTAAGTAGTTTTAGAAAAAAATATAGAGTATTGTTAACTAATTCAAATAAAGTCTTGACTAAACAATTAGTATTAGATGCAATAACAAACGACAAAAATTTGTTTATCGATGTAAAAAATAGCTGGGTATTTAATTTAGGAAATTTTATTGTTGATAAAAAAATGTTTCTTCAAAAAATGAAGCTGCCTTTTGAAAGTAACGATTTACCTCTAGCAGCTGATCCTTTAGCAATGTGTTATTTTTGGTTGAATGATGGCAGCAAAATTGGATTAATTAAGAATTTTTATCATTTTCATAGATTACGCTCAGATAGCTATTGGCATTCTGCTGGAAATGATGCAAAAATTTCGGTTGAATTTTTCGAATCTAAACTTAAAGAATTAAATAATGATTAAAATTCTTGAAACTCCAAAAGAGTTTATGAATACTGGAATCATTTCTAATTATCCACCACATCAAAAAACAACAAATATAGAGGCTAAATTTTATGAATATATCAAAAACAATGATGCTGTAAGCTCTAAATTTAAATACATTCCTATCCAATGGACAAATTACTTAGTACAAAATAACAAAGATGGCTCTGATGCTTTACAAAAATTTTTAAATAACAAATTAGAAAATGAACAAATGTACTTTACAGTTGTTCAATATGACGGAGGCCCTATTGTAGATTTAAAAAATTGTATTGTATTTTCATGTGGAGGAATGTTCAATACAAAATTGGAAAATAATACATCATTCTTGCCAATTCCACTATTAAGTGATCCGCATAAAAAAAGTAAAAAGGGGGAAAAAAAATATAAGGCTTCTTTTCTTGGAAGAGACACGCACCCAATTAGAAGCGAACTTCTCAGTAAAGTTAAAAATGATAATGACATTTATATTGAGATATTAGAAAAAATGTCCATATCAAGAAAAAATGAAAAGAGATTTAAAAAAATAATGGAGAGTTCGTTCTTTTCATTATGCCCTAGAGGTTACGGCCCTGCGTCATATAGGTTTTATGAATCATTTTCATTAGGAACAGTACCAATTTATATATCTGACGAATTTCATCTTCCCTATAGCGAAATTATTGACTGGGATAAACTATGTTTACTAATCAATCCAGATGAGATATTTTCTATTCAAAAAAAGATTGATAAAATATTAAATTCTAATTTATATGATGAAATGGTAACTTACGGGCAATATTGCGCGGACAAGTATTTCAATTACGATTTCACAATAAGTTATATAATTAATACCGTCAGCGAACCAAAATAGATATATGTCAAAAAAATACTTAATGGTAATTGCAAATTATCCCGATGAAAGACAAGAATTTTTTGAAAAGTATATGTCACCAAGAAATAAAGCATACGCAAAAATGCATGGTTATGAGTATTTGGAATATAAAGACAACCTTGCCCTAGTAAGGAATAACCCAACATGGTGGAAATTTAGTATTGTTAAAGACCTGATTGATTCAAACACAATAAAAGAAAATGATATTATCTCTCATTTTGATGCTGACATGTGTATAGCAAAACCCGAATACGAGTTTACGACAAACAAATCATTTACTTATGTGATTGACTCTGGAAACACTCATTGCATGGGATGTTATTCTATGAGAATAAACGAGTGGTCTAAAAATACAATTGACATGATCTTGGATGAAAAAAGATATCAAAAACAAATTGATGTTAAATCAAAACACGAATTTTTTGGTTATACAAATAGCTTTATAGAAGAGTTTAGAGAGCAAGCAGCATGGTATTACTTAGCTGGTATAAAAAGACATTCAGACATACCGTTTTGGGACCTCGAAAACTTTGGGTGGCATTCATCAAAAGATGAGTTTACATATTTTTCATTGGATGATCTTTATAAAAACGTAGAAATTTTGCCTACAAAGTGGAATGTTACAGAAATGCTTGGTGAATCTCATATGTTGTTTGATATAAATAAAACTCACTATAAAGAAGTCATAATAAGACATTTCGCGTCAAAACAACCTTGGAGAAAAGAATGGTTTGACAATACAGAAAGTTTTAAATTTAAACTTTTACATACATTTCCAATAAATTATTTGAGGAAATATATTGAACCACCACTTAGAAAAATAAAAAGACGATTTTTTAGGTCTTAAAACTTTTTATACAAATCGTCTTGCCTATAGAAATCTACAACTTCTGAAATTACTTCATCCGCATTTTTTGTTGGTGACCAGCCAAGCCTAGATTTTATTTTTTCACTATTTGGTATTTTTTCGGGAGCTTCAGCAAATAAATCCCCATGTAAAACTTTTGGATCAGTAAATACGATGTTTGATTTTGAATTTGTTAAATCTTTAATTTTCTCAGCCATATATTTTATTGACTTTTCATTTTGTTCATTTCCGATATTCCATATTTCATTCCAGTCATCTTTCCCCGCAATTGAAGTTAGATAGATTCCATTTACAATATCTTTTACCCATGTAAATGCTCTTTTTTGTTCACCATCTAAATAAACAGATATATCTTCTTCTTTTAATGCTTGTATAGCAAATCTTGGAAGCACAAAGCCTCCTTCAGGTAGTTGATATCTACCTGTAACATTAAATGGCCTAATTATTTGAAACTTAAAATCTTTATCAACTCTTCCAATATTTGTAAGCATAATTTCTGCAAGGATTTTTCCAGCTGAGTATTCGTTCCTAACAGTAAATTCACCATGAAGAACTTTGTCGTCTTCTTCTTTCAAATAGGTTTTTGTTGAACGAAATCCGTATATTTCTGATGTTGATATAAAAATCAAGGGACATTTGTTTTTTTTCGCTACTTCAACACACCACTCAAGATCATTTAATATCATTGAACCAATTTTTCCAGAATGTCTTAATACTCCGACAGGACCAACTGGAGAGGCCAAATGGACAATAAGATCTAAATTATTAAATTTTGATTTTTCTAAAGACAAAATACTAGAGTCATAAATTTTTACATTGTCAAAATTATTAATCTCTTCAGGATGAATTGCATTTGATGACATATTGTCAATAACATAAATATTCCATTTTTCAGAGTTCCACTTTTCTATTGCATGAACGCCAACAAAACCAAGGCCGCCAGTAATTAATACATTTTTTGTATTTTTCATAATACTTAGAATAGCCTAGAACTAGACAAATTTAAGAAGTAAAATTACCGTGATGAAAAAAATTTCAATAGTTGTTCCTATCTACAATGAAGTTGAGTTAATTGATACTTTTATTGAGCAAATACAAGAACTAAGTATTAATCATGAAATTATTTTTTCATGTGACCCATCTAATGATGGCAGTGAAAAAAAACTAGAAGATTATTCTAAAAGTTCAAGTGGATCAATTAAAACATTGGTAATGAGTAGAAGATTTGGACAACACCCAGCAATATTTGCTGGCTTAGAATATTCCTCTGGTGATGCTGTGATAGTAATGGATATTGATGGGCAAGACCCAATTGAGTTAATACCTGAAATGATTCAAAAGTGGGAAGAGGGTTATGAGGTTGTATATGGAAAGAGAACTTCAAGAACTGGTGAGAATCTTATAAAAAAAATGATTTCTAAAATTGGATTAAAAATGATATCTAGATTTTCAAAAATAAATATACCAAAAGATGTTGGAGAATTCAGACTAATGGATAGAAAGGTTGTTGATATTATTAATTCTTTTAATGAAACCAATCCATTTTTAAGAGGAATAGTTACATATGTTGGATTTAATCAAACATCCATTAATTTTGATAGACCAAAACGTATTAGTGGGAAATCTAAATATAATGAATTCACAGGCAGTTTGAGCTTTGGTATTAAAGGTTTTGTCTCTTTCTCAAATAGTTTGCTTTACGCAAGCACTTATTTCGGAATATTTGTTTCATTTATTGCTTTTTTAATTGGAATAATATACGCCTATTTTAAAATTAAAGGGATTGTTAACTTTCCAATTGGGAATCCAACTATCGTTATCTTGGTTTTATTCATGGGAGGTGTTCAATTGTTTTCTATTGGCATTGTAGGAATGTATATAGGTCAAATTTTTGAACAAGTTAAAAATCGTCCTCTATTTATTGTTGAGAAATATTTCGGGAAGTTTTAATTTTAATCTACGGAAATTTTACAATCATAAAAATAATTAAAATATATATCTTTATTTCTTAGCTTTCTGGATACTGAATCTACCAGAATGCATTCATGACTAAATTTAACTTCTTCATTTTTAAATGTATTGAAATAACAATTATCATTTCCTGGCCTATGAATTGTCATGGCAAAAATTGAAAAATCTTTACCTTTATTTTCATTCAGCATATCTAGAAATCTCAACCTGCTAAAAATAAACTCGTCTTGATTCCATACTAGGTCATCATCAAAATCTGGTTGTCCGTTTGTGAGTTTGTAGGGAGACTTTTCTTCCATGAAACTTGTGTATGTTTCGCCTGGAGAGCAAAAATATATACTTTTGTTGTTTTCCGAAGTATGCTTTTTTGATATTTTGTACATTTCTTTACCTGAAAAACCCCAATAATCAGTTGCCCAGTTTCCACATCCATTTAAAGTTTCATCACATACATATGAAATATTTTCTAAATCAACAAATTCATTAAAGTATGCATATCTATATGGTCCTAAACCAAATTGGGTATATATTAAATATAAAACTCCTCCAACTAATAATAAAATTCCAACAAACAAGTTTGAATTTAAGTATTTATTAAATAAATCAGAACTCAATGCTAGAAAAAAAGGAATAACAAATAAAAAGTGTCTCAATCCATCGTATGCTGGAGGCTTAAGAAGCATAAACATTATCTGTACATAAAAAATAAAATACAATGAGTAAATTGAAAAAATATTACCTTTTTTTTCATATACAAAATTAAAAAAATATATTACAAAACATATTAAAAAAATTATGGGTAGTTTGTAAAAAAACCATATAACTAAGTAAAACAAACCTGTCTCATTTGCTAAAACTTTATTGCCGTTAACTACTGTTTGAACAATATTAGGATGTCTGAATTGATCTAGAATAGCAAAATTAATCCAATCTATTGGATAAAGCCACATAGACGGAGTAAGAATATACAATACAAAAAAGGCTGTAAGGTATATCTTTAACTCTGATAAAAAAAACTTTGTATTAACTTCTTTGTTTTTAATCAATAAAATCAGACTGAATATCGATAAAGAGCCTAGGAAGACAATTGCGTTGATTCTTATTACAAGGTTTAAACCAAACAAAAATCCTAAAATATACTCTCTTGGTATTGTTGAAAAAATTTTGTTTTTATTATCTAAATAATCAATGTAGAAAACTGCACATAAAAGAAATTGAAAAGCATAAGGAATATCAGCATTGTTAAATAAAGAATGTCCAGAAATGCTTGGGGTTAAACAAAGAAAGAGGTAAAACAGAGTTGCATAAACAACATTGGTTAATTTACTAATCTTTTTGATTATAAAATAATTTATTGCAACAAAATAAAATGAGAAAAAAAGATGACGCAAAGTATAAAAAACTTCAATTTCATTATTTACATTGATATTTTGATTATTTCTAAATAAACCAGTAAAAATATTATGCATAAATTCATATCTGGAAAAAAAATGTGCAGGAAGTGAGATTAAAACACCTCTGCCTTCTGTGTAATCAAAAGATTGAAGTATAGGATTGCTTCTATCAAATAAAGTTAATAAGGCTTTCTCAATTTGTTTACCAGCTCCCCTTATGTAACCAATTTGGTCCCAAGTGGTACCTCCCATAAAAATAAATTCTTTTTGAAATGTTAGAAAGATTATTGAAATAAAAATAAATATTTTTACAAAGTTTGCATTAATAAATCTTGTAATATTTGAAATTTCTTTCGTATAAGAGTTATTCATCTGAGTATATTTTTTTGCTTCCAAATTTCTCAAGGTCAAAATTAACTACACCAGGTCCATTTATTTTCTTAATTTCTTTGGGGTCTCCAATTACTAAGATATAACCGTTTCCGCCTGCCCCTAATAGTTTTCCTCCATAAATGTTTTTATTACCTGTAAGGCTTTTTAATTTTTCTTCAAGGTTTTGACTAGTAATCAGATTTGATAACTGTTTTTTATAATGCCAGTTTTCAGATAAAATTTCACCGATTTTTTTAATATCTAAACTTTTAATTGCTTGAACCATTGGTGGAACAAGATTTAATATTTCTAAAGTTTGAGGCAAGTTTTTTTGTGATTTTAAATTTTTTGCTTGATCGCTTAATATTGTTGATGCTTGTCTTGATTTACCATATTTTATTAAAGCCATTGATGATGATAAGAATTTTAAACTTTTATCATCCAAGTTAATTTTTTTAACTTTTACTGAATCATCTTTTTCAAAACTAAATATATTTAAACCACCGCAAGAACTTGCATAATGATCTTGCTTTCCAATCGGATCACCTAATTTATTTATTTCTAAATCCGAAGCCGCTTCAGCTAACTCTTTTTTTGTAATTTTTTTATTGTTTAACAAAAAAAGACCATGTAATAATCCCACAGTGTAAGCACTTGATGAACCAAGCCCACTCCCTTTGGGAATGTCAGCTATAGAATTGATATCTAAACCTTTTAAATCAAAAATTTTTGATGCTTCCCTTACTATTGGATGTTTTATTTGACTAACATTAGTTAAGTTTTCAGTAATTGAATATTTGATTTGTATTTCATCTTGTGAAAATTTATGAATAAAGTGATACATATATTTGTTTATAGACGTCGAAATAACCATCCCACCATGTTCTCTATAAAAATTTGGTATGTCTGTACCACCACCTGCAAAAGAAACTCTAAAGGGTGTTCTTACTCCTATCATTTTTGAAAAGAAATAGAACCCAAATACATTAACAAGATTACTCTATCTCATCTATGTTTTTGTATATTTTATGTGCGTAAAGATGAAATACCATCATATGAAGATCTTCTATTGGCCCGTAGTAACCTTCTTTTGAATTAAATGTAGTTGAGTATTGAGATATTTTACTTGCTTTACCTCCAACAAAACCATTCAAGCTAAATGTAAAAGCACCTTCACTGTTACAATATTCCAAAATATTAATTATGTTTTTACTATTGCCTGAAGAGGAAATTGTGATAAGGGTGTCACCTTCTTTAGGTTTAAAGTTTTTAATTATATTTACAAAAACATTTTCATATCCATAATCATTTGAAAGAGCAGTCAACGTAGATATGTTAGAATTTAAACTAATAACATTTAATAAATTGTTTTCAATCTGAAGTTTTCCTAAATCAGTAGCTGCATGAGATGATACAGCTGCACTGCCACCATTTCCTGCAAGAAATATTCGACCACCAGATTCAAAATGATTATCTAGTCTAGAAAACAAAACATCTAAGCTTTCCAAGGAAGATTTTTCAGAAATGCTTGAAATTAAATTAATATATTTCTCTAAGATTTCTTTAATTATCACCTTAAAATTATAGTTATGAATAAGAGCGTTGTCATTATGGCTGGCGGTCAAGGAACTCGAATTAAAGAGAAGTTTTCAGACATTCCTAAGTCACTTATCCCAATAAATAATAAAACTCTTTTGGATTACCAAATCGAATATATTCAAAAGTTTAGTGATATTGATGTTCACTTTTGCTTAGGTTATAAAAGTAATCAAATTTTAGGGGAAATATCAAAATATAAACTGAAGTTTACTTATACAATTGAAAAAGAACCTCTTGGAACATACGGAGCCTTATACAACTCAAAAAAATATTTAAATGATAGTTTTTTTGTTCTTTTTGGTGACATTATTACAAATTTTGATTTGAACTTTGGTTTTAAAGTTTTTGATGATATGAACTCAGATTTTCTTGTAATATCAAGATTTAGTGATCATCCTGAAGATAGTGACTTAATTGAGACTGATGATTATCAGAGAATAAAAAAAATATTTAGAAAAAAAGATTTATTTACTGAAAGTCCATTAGCAATTACCGGCCTCTTCTTTGGGAGAAAGAAAAATTTAAAAAGATACAATAAAATTAAAAATCCAGACATATTTAAGAATTACTTTAAAGAAAATCTAAAAAAATATAATATCGATAGTGCTATTTCAAATGCGTATATAAAAGATATAGGAACTGTAAAACGATATGAAAAAGAAGTAAATTTAATTGATAAAAATTTGAAACCACCAGAAAAATATATCTTTTTAGATAGAGATGAAACAATTATTGAAAATAATGAATATAACACAATTAAAGAACTTCAGTTCAAAGATGGAGTAATAGAAACAATCAGAAAATGGCAAGAAAGAAGATACTCAATTTTTTTAGTCACTAATCAACCAGGAGTTGCGAAAGGATTTTGTAGTATAGAAGATGTTAGAAACTTCCATAATGTTTTACAGAACGAATTAATTAAAAAGGGACTTAAACCATTTAATAATATAAAATTTTGTCCTCATCATCCAGAATCTGGTTTCGAAAATGAAATATTAAAATATAAGATTGACTGTAATTGTAGAAAGCCTGGCTCAGGGATGGTTGATGAAATCATTACAGAATTTAATATTTCAAATAAATTCAACAATTTTGTATTTGTTGGAGATACAGAAAACGATTTTCTTTTATCAAAGAAGTACGAAGCAAATTTTTATTTAATTAAAAGTAAATTAACTGATTTTGATTATTCATCGATTGAAAATTTAAAAATTTTCAATCACTTCCAAAATTTAGTTGAAGAGATTTAGTATGTATTTTGTTTATTCAAGTTCACAAAATATGTTTGAAATAGAATATATTGAAAATTTATTACTTTCAAAAGTACAAAATTTAACAAAAGTAACTTTTGAAAATTTTGATATGAAAAACAAAGAACCAATTATTTTGTATTACTCAGATGCAGATAAAGAAATTTCACAAGAAATAAATGCTTTTATTGAAAAATATAATCAAAGTTTTTTTCTTATTCATATCTCTGATGAGGTACTTGATGCTAATTATGAAATTTACAAAAAAGCATACTATATTTTTAGAGGATACTATTCACCATCTATAAGGTACAAAAATTGTTTTACAATTCCAATTGGTTTCCAGTCAGGTTTTCTAAATAATTCGTTACAAAAAGAAAATAAATTTCTATGGAGTTTTATTGGACAAACTTATAATGATAGAAAAATTATGATAAGAAGCTTGAACGAATTAAAGCCATTCAAAACTTTTAATATTGACTCTTTTATGAATAAAAATTCTTTAAGTGTAACGGAGCAGAAAGAGATTTATAAAGAAACTTTGTTCGCACCATGTCCATTTGGTTTTGCTAATCCTGATACTTTTCGAATAATGGAAGTGCTGGAGTCAGGATGCATTCCCGTTGTAAAAAAGTTTTTCTTTATAGATTATTACAAATTTGTTTTTGGCGATCATCCATTTTTAATTGTTGATGAATGGAATCAAGCACCAGTATTAATTAGAAAATACTTAAAAGATGAAAGTCTCTTGAATGAAAAAATAAATGAAATAAATACTTGGTATAAGAGTTTTAAGTTAAATTTATCAAATGATGTGAATAATGTAATTCAAAATGTTAACTCAAATTTTTTATCTGAACAAAAGAGCTATCAAGATAGTGGAAAAAATAGCGTACTTGTTTTTCTTTCTTTTTTTTATTACTTTAGATTAAGAAAGAAAAGTTACTTTATTAAGATTAATAAAGCCATTTATAAATTTAAAGAAAAGATAAAAGAAAAGATAAAATGAAAAATAAACAAGTTCTTATACTTTCACCACATGTAGATGACGAATTACTTGGATGCTTCAGTTATCTAAACAAAAATACTCATGTAATGGAATGTGGAGCAGATGAATTTCATGTTGTTGATAGGAAAGAAAGACTAAGAGAACTTCAGGATTTGGCAGATCATTGTAAATTTACTTACGAAGTTTTTGACAATATTGTAAATAATTATGTTCTTCAAGATTTAATTGAACAAATAACTGGAGTTATAAATGATGTCCAACCAGAGTACATATTTATTCCTTATCCATCATATAACCAAGATCATAGAGTGGTTTATGATGCTTCGCTTGTTGCATTAAGACATCATGACATTAACTTCTTTATAAAAAAAGTATTAGTTTATGAAGAGCCTCATAGTTTTTTGTGGGATTATACCCACGATATAAATAGTACTTTTAAACCAAACTTCTTTGCTCCACTAGATATTGATGAGAAAATAAAATCTTACAATTTCTTAAAATCACAAGTTAGGGGTCATCGAAGTCCAGAAATGCTTAGACTCATGGCAAGATTCAGAGGCATACAAGGAGATATGGAAAACTCAGAAGCATTTCAAATAATTAGATGGATCGAATGATGAAAAAAGTGCTCTTCTGTTCTTATAGAGAATGGGCAGCAAAAATAGTTAACTCTATCGAATCAAACAATACTGAAGGTGTAGAGATAACTAAAGCATCTACAAAAGAAGACCTTATGAAAAGCATTGAGAGAGAAAAATTTGATTTAATTTTCTTTTTGGGATGGAGTGAGATAATTGAAAAAAATATTGTTGATAATAATTTTTGTATTTGTCTACACCCCTCTTTACTACCAATGTACAGAGGTGGGAGCCCATTACAAAATCAAATTATAAACGGGGAAACAGAAAGTGGTATTTCTTTATTTAAAATGGATGAGAATATTGATAAAGGGCCAATAATTTATCAAGAAAAATTTAGTATTGAAGACGTTGATCTTGATGAAATTTTTAATTCAATTATCAAATACGGAAAGATAGGTATAAATTTTATATTAGATAAATTAATAAGAAATCAAGAAATACCATTAGAAGAACAAAATGAGGACGAAACATCATATTTTAAAAGAAGAACTGAAGAAATGAGTGAGATAAAAATAGAAGATTTTAGTGAATTTACTTCAAAAGATCTTCATAATAAAATAAGATGTTTGCAAGATCCCTACCCAAATGCATTTATAAAATGTAAGGATGGATCTATTCTTTACTTGAAGAAATCAAATTATTCTCTATAAATCGGATTTTTTTTAATTATATTTATTATATTTTTTGCAATAGCAGTGGTTGTTCCATAATTTAAAAGCCATTCCCTTTGTGCTTCTAGTAAAAACATATATTCATCAGTGGGTTTGTTGTTTGGAACAAGACGATTAAATATTTGATAGAGTTCGTTTTTTGTAGAATAGCTCAAACAGGGAACATTTCGAGGGCTGCATGATATTGGTTTATTTAAATAATCCCTATAAATAAGGAGAGATCCTGATGCAATAATTTCATAATTTCTCAAAGCATCCCAACTTCCTCTTCTTGAAGATAATCCAAACCACGATTGAGAAAGGTCTTTATAGTATTCTTCTTCTGATTCATATTTGTAATGAGCGTTTCCACCCCCCAGGTCAGTAGGATTTTCAAAAAATGAATACTTTGGATAGGTATTTTGATACATTTTTGTTTTTTTCTCTAAGTCAATTGGCATAATTACTTCTTCGGGAACACCTAAATTAGTTGGATACACTTTTGGATCTTCATAGACAACCGCACCTTTGAATGAATAATCAAATTGATTTGATATAATTTCCTCATCCAAATATTTAGACTTCTTTAATGCTTTACCGTGTAAGTCATGACCGTCGACTATCCAAACATTATTATTTGAAAGCCTGTCGTACTTTTCAATAAAGAATTTTTCACCATACATATGACCATCTCCATAAATTACTGCATCAAATTTTTGATTTTCAACATCACGATTTATATCGTCTATAAAGGGGGTGCGAAGTAAAGTAAAACCTCTTCCATGTAATTCTTCCTTTTTAACTTCAGAGAAATCTCCATAAATTACTTTTTTCTTTGGATAGTCAACGATCTTATCTCCAAGAACCTTCTTCAAACCATTTAAAATTGCAAGTTCAAAATAGTCTCCTTGCTGCTTAGGAGATTTTATTGTAATAAAAAGAATTTTCATGATATAAACCTATAAACTTTATTTTTAATTTTATAGAAATAATGAATGAGCTTTTTGGCAAATTTAGGATTATTAAGTACTTTTCTATTGTTTAAAATTGAAGAACCAGATGGTCCCGAGTTTGGATTATCAGCTTGGTTATAATATTTATCAAGTTCTGACTCTCTCCATTTTTTCCATTTGTTTTTAATATCAGGTCTGTCTTTTCCTAAATAAATATCCCACTTTTCATAAGTGATTTCATCCAATGTTTTAAATACAACATAATTAGATGAGGTATCCCATTTTAGACTCCAAAACACACCGCTACTAATCCCACCTAGTTTATTTAGATGTGATTTCCATGAATAATCATGAGTACTTTCTAAACTTTCATAAATACATAAATTTTTTTGTTTTAATCTCCACACCCAGTCTCTATCTTCCCAGCCACCTAAGAGATATCTTTCATCCCACCAGCCAATGTTTCTAATTAGTTCCTTTGAAAATCCCATAAATGCAACGTTATATAACATCACAAAGGCATAACCATTTTCAAGAAGGTTGATCATTTTTCTTACTTCAGCTGGAGTAGCCTTGACTCTATCATTTATAAATATTATCCACTCAGTCTTAGATGTAGCAACCGCATGATTTATCATTTCTGAGTAAGAAGAGTACATTTCTGGATGGCGATCTATTCTGTTATTCCACAAAATATCATAATCGTTTTTCAATTCTTCTAGCATTTTCATTTGTTCACGGACTATGTCTGAACTAGAGCCACAATGAAGACTTATTGTTATTTCCTTAATTTTTTCCATGAAATTCTATATCTTTTAATGCTTTAATAATTGCTTGCTCTGAGTTATATTTTGGTTCCCATCCTAATGACTTAATTTTTTTTGTATTTTGTGAATATATTGGTATGTCTCCCTTCCAACCAGAAGATCCTCCTGTATAGGAAATTTTTTGATTATTACCATATGTATCTATTATCAATTTAGCGATTTCCTCAACAGTTATTTTATCTTCAGGCCCAACATTAAAAGTATTAATTGTTTCATGAGAATTATTTATAACAAATAAAAAACAATCAATTAAATCATCAACATGCATATATGGTTTTGCTTGTTTTCCATCACCAAGAACTTTTAATTCTTTTTCATTATCTTTTATTTTGTTTAGAAAATCATAAATAACTCCGTGAGTTAATCTTTTACCAACAGTATTAGATAGTCTGATGATCCAAGATTTTATGTCGTATAAATTACAAAAAGCATGAATGTAAGACTCTGAGGCAGACTTTCCAGCACCGTATAATGATTCTGGTTTAAGAACTGCATTTTCAGCGATTGGGCCATTATGTTTTCCAAAAATGGCTGATGAAGAAGTGAAAAGAATTTTATTAACACTATTTTTTCTCATCGCCTCAAGGATGTTATAAGTTGTCATAAATGTTTTCTCAAGATCGGTAGTTGTTGATTCTGTTCCCTTTTGAATATCTGAGTTAGCAGCTAGATGATAAACAAATTCAAAATTTTTATTTTTAAAAAATTTATTCAAATCAACTAAGTTAAGTAAATCAAATTCTTCTAGTTGAAAATTTTTATTGGTTAACGCGTTTTGTAAATTATTTTTTGATCCAAGCGTAAAATTATCAATGCAAGTTACAGTATGACTTTTTTCTAATAACTTGTCTACTAAATGACTACCAATAAAACCCGCACCTCCAGTTACTAATATCTTCATGATTAATTCCTACTTAATAAGTTTATAAATTGATACTTTGAAAAATTAAATGGGATAAAAAAAGTACCATATAATTTAATCCCTTGAATATAATCTATTTTTTGAATTTTTAATTTCTCTAGAATTTTTTCGTATTTTTCTTTCGAAAAATACACCTTAGGAATATTTACGCCATCCTTATAATTTCCAATAAAATCCATGAATCTCAATATTTGTCGAGATAATATTGAATATTCAAAATGATCTTTCAAAATAACATACTTTGAGACTTTAATAAGAAACATTAATAAGTCTTCTGTTTCTTTTAGATTTACCCCAACGTGATGTAAAACGTCACTTAGAATACTGAAGTCATATGACATGTCTTTTGGTAAATCGTGTATATTAATAAATGTCACGTTACTAAATTTTTTATTAAGTTCGACTATCTCTTGTTGTTTATAAAAATCAGCACAAGTAATATCTATAACGAATCCCTCTTGTTCAAGTTTACGGGATAAAATAAAGATTAGATCCGGATTAAATCCAGATCCATAGTCTAAAATTTTAATATTTTTATTTTTATGATGCGATTTAATAAGCATATAAAAATATTCAGATAATTGTTCTTCTCTATATAAACCTAAAAAAGTTTTTCTTAACTTAGTTAATACATTTTTCATAAATCTTATATGTTAAGACTACAATTTTTTAATTACTAAATTATAACCAAAACATAATAGATCATCAGAATTTGAATCTTTATTACTTTGCCTTTTTAAAAAATTCAAAAAATATATCCTTGATAAATGAAACAGTGGACTTAATACTTTTACATTACTGTATTGTTTTGACACAAGACTTAATCTCCTGGTCTCTTGTGCAAAATATTCAAAATAATTACCATTTGATTCAAGTTCAATTATTTGAAATCCATATTGAGGTAGGTGTTTTTCATAATAATATTTACTAAACCCGGTCGAATAATGATAGGGTGCATAATGTGTCAATGAATTAAATGGTGCGGTCAAAATTAGTCTTCCATCTTTTTTAAGAAGTCTTGAGAATTCTTTAAAGACTAATAAAGGGTTTTCTACGTGTTCGATTACTTCAACACATAGGATTACATCTAAGGAGTTGTCATCAAGAGGTATATCAATAATATCAGAAATAATGTCAAGTTCTGAATAATCAACTTCACCAGTATGGAGACCTTCTTTGTCTTCAACTCCTGTATATTTAGCTACATCTTGACTTATATAATTTAAATGTTTACAAAATTTTTTCTTATTTCCGTTTCCTGCACCAGCATCAAGTAATGTTAATCCTGTTGGTATTTGACTTAATCTTTCCTCTAACCATTCATTTCTAGAGTTTGCATTCTGGGTGCCGAAAGGCCTTTTAGGTGTAAAAATTGATTTAACCTTTCTTTTTATTTTTTTTATCAAATAAACCTTTCTGTCACAAATTATAACCTATTTATTTTCTCAATTTAATCAACTGTCTTCCACAGATGCAAGCATGCTAAAGATCTGTAAGGTGACCACCTCTCTGCATATTTATCATAACTTATCCATTCGGATCTAGGATTTACCATACCAAGATTATTCATTGCTAATCTTAATCCAGCATCTTTCGAAGAAAAAATATCTTGTTTTCCTAAACAAAAAATTTGAAACATGTTTATCGACCATGGTCCAATTCCAAAAATTGACAATAATTTATCATTTAAGTTTTGATCACTTAATTTTGATAAATCATAAATATTTTCTGTAAGAAAGTAATCAGAAAGCTCTTTTATTGTTCTTGCTTTATTAGTGCTTAAACCTAATTTTTTAATTTCATTTACGGTTTTATCACGAAAATATTTTTCATCTAGATATTTTGAATTAAAGTTTTCTTTCATGTTTTTAAAAATAGAATTTGCAGCTTTTGTTGATATAAATTGGGAGATCACTATCCCTACAAGAGTGTCAAACTGATTTTTTTTTACAGGCTTGAAAATGATATGACCATTTGTATCTATTATATTTTTTAATTTAGGATCTTTTTGCCTTAAATATTCTTCCTTTATTGAGAATTTCATCTAGATATTTTTAATATACTTTCCTGGTATTGATATTTAGAAATAAAAACCTATAAGATTTTAAAATATTTTAAAGTACGAATAGCAGAATAGATGATTAAGAAAAAAACAATAATAGCAGAAGCAAATTGTACCATGCT
>CENP01153027.1_pt1 | contig 25317 bp, 31 predicted proteins | sample 361281 | NCBI WGS metagenome assembly CENP01 (sample SAMEA2591122, study PRJEB7988) | marine metagenome | biome: marine biome (ENVO:00000447); feature: deep chlorophyll maximum layer (ENVO:xxxxxxxx); material: saline water (ENVO:00002010), including plankton (ENVO:xxxxxxxx) | depth 70 m | reverse complement strand
TGGTTAGATTTTGAGTTTGATCCTAAAGATATTTTATATTTTAGAATTGATCGAAAAAAGAAATTACCTATTACAACTATTTTAACAGCTTTAGGATTTTCTAAAGATAAAATTATAAATACTTTTTACACAACTAATAATTATAAATTTAATTTAAACGACAAAACATGGTCTACTGATTTTGTTCCGGAGAATTACAAAAGGCCAATCAAATTATCTCAAAATTTGATTGACTCAAAAAATGGAAAGAAAGTACTAGCAAAAGGAGAAAAATTAAATTTTATAATTGCTAAAAAGTTAAAAGAGAAAGGTCTTGGTTCAATTTCAATTACGAATGATCAAATAATAGGCAAATATATTGCTAACGATATTAAAGATAAAAATGGAGAAATTATTATAGGTGCCGGATTTGATATTACGGAAGAACAATTACAAAAGTTAATCGGTCAAGAAGAAAAAGTATTAAGCATAGTTAATATTGATTTAATAAACAAAGGTCCTTATTTGTTAGAGACGTTAAAAATAGACAAAAATTCCAATAAATCTGAAGCATTGAATGATATTTATAAAGTTTTAAGACCAGGAGAAGCTCCTTCAACCGAGGTAGCACAAGAAATATTTGATAATCTATATTTTAAAAAAGAAAGGTACGATTTATCTGAAGTTGGTAGAGTAAAATTAAATTCAAAATTAAATTTAAATATAAGTAACAAGAAGACTATTCTTACCCCGGAAGATGTTACAGCTATCATTCAATTCATGTTAGATTTACGGGACGGTAAAGGTGATGTTGATGATATTGATCACTTGGGGAACAGAAGAGTTAGATCAGTTGGAGAATTAGTAGAAAATCAGTTTAGAATAGGATTATTAAGAATGGAAAGAACTGTAAAAGAAAAGATGTCAACTTTTCTAGAAATAGAGTCTGCTATGCCTCAAGATTTAATTAACGCAAAACCAATTACCACATCATTAAAAGACTTTTTTGCGACATCTCAGCTTTCTCAATTTATGGATCAGACTAATCCTTTGTCAGAAATAACACATAAAAGGAGAGTTTCTGCTTTAGGACCAGGTGGTCTAACTAGAGAAAGAGCAGGATTTGAAGTTCGAGATGTGCACCCAACTCACTATGGAAGAATATGTCCTATAGAAACTCCAGAAGGCCCTAATATTGGACTAATAAATAGTTTAGCTACTTACTGTAGAGTTAATAAATTCGGTTATATTGAAAGCCCTTATAAAAAAGTTGTAAAAGGAAAAGTAACTTCAGAGATAAAATACTTATCTGCTATAGAAGAAGAAAAGTTCACTATTGCTCAAGCTAATTCTCCTATTAAAAACGATGGGTCTTTCGAAGAAGAACTAGTCGCTTGTAGAAAAAATCTTAACTTTGAACTAGCTAATAGAGAAAATATAGATTTTATCGATGTATCTCCTAAGCAATTGGTATCTGTGGCAGCAGCATTAATACCTTTTTTAGAGAATGATGATGCTAACAGAGCTCTTATGGGCTCAAACATGATGAGACAGGCTGTGCCTTTGCTCAAACCCGAGTCACCTTTAGTAGGCACTGGAATAGAGTCTGATGTAGCACTAGACTCAGGTGTTACAATTGTAGCTAAAAGAAGTGGCGTTGTTGACAAAATTGATGGAAAAAGAATTGTCGTAAAAGTTACTGATGTGACTGATTTATCTCAGTCAGCAGTAGATATATATAATTTATCTAAATTTCAAAGATCTAATCAAAATACTTGTATTAATCAAAAACCATTAGTTAAAGTTGGCGATCAAATTAAGAAAGGCGATATAATTGCAGACGGTCCAGCAACTAAACTAGGTGAATTGGCATTAGGAAAAAATGTTACTGTAGCTTTTATGCCGTGGCAAGGATACAATTTCGAAGACTCAATTTTGATTTCTGAAAGATGTGTTACTGATGATGTTTTTACATCAGTTCATATAGAAGAATATGAGTCAATGGCACGTGATACAAAACTGGGCGCGGAAGAAATTACAAGAGACATACCCAATGTAAGTGAAGAAAGTTTAAGAAATTTAGATGAATCAGGCATTGTATATGTTGGCGCAGAAGTAAAACCAGGTGATATATTAGTTGGCAAGGTTACTCCTAAAAGTGAGACGTCTTCAAGTCCAGAAGAGAAATTATTGAGATCAATTTTCGGCGAGAAGGCAACTGATGTGAGAGACTCCTCTCTAAAACTTCCATCAGGCAGTACCGGCGTGGTTATTGATGTAAGAGTATTCAATAGACACGGTATAGAAAAAGATGAAAGATCTATAGCAATAGAAAGAGCTGAAATTGAAGTAGTACAAGAAGATAAAAAAGTTGAGGAAGAAATTTTAAATAGAAATATTAAACTACGAGCTGTTGATTTACTAAACAATCAAAGCATTAGTAAGCAATATAAAGCATTAAAACCTGGAACCACTTTAAACAAGAATGATTTTGAAAATTTAACATTAAAAGATTTGTTAAAGATGAGCTTTCAAAAACAAGAATTGAATAGTGATTTAGAGAAACTTAAAAATCAATTTGATAATGCTTCAGAGGATATCAAATTAAGATTTGAAGATAAAGTTTCTAAAATTCAACAAGGAGATGATTTACTTCCAACAGTAATGAAAGTAGTTAAAGTTTTTGTTGCCGTTAAACGTAGATTGATGCCAGGCGATAAAATGGCCGGCAGACACGGAAACAAAGGAGTAGTTAGTAAAATCGTACCTGTAGAAGACATGCCTTACATGGAAAATGGTAAACCAGTAGATATAGTTTTAAATCCTTTAGGAGTTCCTAGCAGGATGAATGTTGGACAAATATTAGAAACTCATTTGGGATGGTCTTGCTCTGAACTTGGAGAGCAAATCAAAACTTATTTGAAAGATTTTGAACAACAAATTGAATTAGTAAAAGAAAAACTTAAAGAAATTTACGGTAAAACTTATTACGAGAGCACAATTTCTAAACTATCAAAAAAAGAGATTGCCGAACTTGTTCAAAACTTATCTAATGGTGTTCCTATTTCTACTCCAGTATTTGATGGCGCAAGCACAAACGATATAACAAGTATGCTAGATTTAGCCAAACTACCGAACTCAGGTCAAACAAACTTGTGGAACGGTCAAACTGGTGAAATTTTTGATAGGCCGGTGACCGTAGGCATAATCTATATGCTTAAATTAAATCACTTAGTAGAAGACAAAATTCATGCAAGATCAACTGGACCATACAGTCTAGTTACTCAGCAGCCCCTTGGTGGAAAAGCTCAACTAGGAGGCCAAAGATTTGGTGAGATGGAAGTATGGGCTCTAGAAGCCTACGGCGCTTCATATACACTTCAAGAGATTTTGACTGTCAAATCGGACGATGTTGCAGGCAGAACAAAAGTGTATGAGACTATAGTAAAAGGAAACAATAATTTTGAGTCGGGTGTGCCTGAGTCATTTAACGTTTTAGTTAAAGAAATAAGAGCATTAGGATTAAATATAGAATTAAATTAATATGGAAAGAAATTTAACAAAAAATATAGATAGTCAAAGTTTAGCTCCAGAAAATAATTTTGATAGCATTAAAATTACGCTAGCAAGCCCTGAAAAGATTAAATCTTGGTCTTATGGAGAGATTAAAAAACCAGAAACGATTAACTATAGAACTTTTAGACCTGAAAAAGATGGACTATTCTGTTCAAGAATATTTGGACCTGTAAAAGATTACGAGTGTCTATGTGGAAAATATAAACGTATGAAATTCAGAGGAATTATATGCGAAAAATGCGGTGTTGAGGTCACAAAATCAAACGTAAGACGTGAAAGAATGGGTCATATAGACCTAGCATGTCCCGTAGCTCACATTTGGTTTCTAAAATCTTTACCGAGTAGAATTTCATTAGCAATTGATATGAAACTTAAAGAAGTCGAAAAAGTTTTATATTTTGAGAGTTTTATTGTAGTTGAACCTGGATTAACAACACTAAAAAAAGGTCAATTATTATCCGAGGAAGCATTAGTTAAAGCACAAGATGAATTTGGAGAGGACGCTTTTACTGCAGGGATAGGCGCAGAGGCTGTTAGAGAAATTTTAATAAATCTTGATTTAAAAAAAGAACAAAAAAAACTAAGAGATTCATTACCTGAAATTAAATCTAAAGTAACTGAGGAAAGAACAATTAAAAGATTAAAACTTATAGAGTCCTTTATTTCTTCAGGGAATAAACCTGAGTGGATGATACTTACTTCAGTCCCAGTCATACCTCCAGAGTTAAGACCACTGGTTCCTTTAGACGGCGGAAGATTTGCTACATCAGATTTAAATGATTTATATAGACGAGTTATAAATAGAAATAATAGATTAAAGAGGCTATTAGACCTCAAAGCTCCAGATATAATAGTAAGAAATGAAAAAAGAATGCTCCAAGAATCTGTAGACGCTTTATTTGATAATGGAAGAAGAGGCAGAGTAATAACTGGAACAGGAAAAAGACCATTAAAATCTTTAGCTGAAATGCTAAAAGGTAAACAAGGTAGATTTAGACAAAACCTTCTTGGAAAAAGAGTTGATTACTCAGGTAGATCAGTAATAGTTGTTGGCCCAGAACTTAAGTTACATCAATGTGGATTGCCTAAAAAAATGGCGCTGGAACTATTTAAACCTTTTTTATACGCTAGATTAGATAAATTAGGATTAGCTACTACAATTAAACAAGCAAAAAGACTAGTTGAAAAAGAGAAAAGTGAAGTTTGGGACTCTCTTGAACATATTATTAGAGAACATCCAATACTCTTAAATCGTGCCCCAACACTTCATAGATTAGGAGTTCAGGCATTTGAAGCAAAACTTATAGAGGGTAACGCTATAGAGTTACATCCGCTTGTTTGTGCCGCGTTTAACGCAGATTTTGATGGAGATCAAATGGCTGTGCATATACCACTGAGTTTAGAAGCTCAATTAGAGGCAAGAGTTTTAATGATGTCCACAAATAATATTTTAAGTCCTTCTAATGGAAAACCAATAATTGTACCCAGCCAAGATATTGTCCTTGGAATTTACTATCTTTCACAATCAGATGTTAATGAAAAGAAACCTAAAGGTATATTTTCAAGCGTTGATGAAATCGAACAAGCATTGGAAAGTAAATCTATCAGTTTACATTCAAAAATAATTTCTGTATTTAAAACTATTGATGATAAAGGTCAATTTAAGTTAGAAAAATATACAAGTACAGCTGGAAGATTTTTATTAGCAAATATATTACCAAAAAATAAAAATATAAAATTTAGTTTAGTTAATAAATTGTTAACAAAAAAAAATGTTTCTGAGGTCATAGATGTTATTTTCAGATATTGTGGTCAAAAGGAAACAGTAATTTTTTGTGATAGAATAAAAACCTTAGGTTTTAAACATGCGTTTAAAGCAGGAATTTCATTCGGAAAAGACGATTTATTAATTCCTAAGACCAAGGAAAATCTTATTTCAAATACAAAAAAACAAATAGAAGAATACGAAAAACAATATTCAGATGGGTTGATTACAAGGGGAGAAAAATACAATAAAGTAGTTGATGTTTGGTCTAAATGTACTGATACAGTGGCTAATGAGATGATGAAAGAAATATCATCAGCAGAAAAAATTTATGATGACGATAGAATAGAAACTAACTCCGTATACATGATGGCAGACTCAGGAGCTAGGGGCTCGCAAGCTCAAATGAAACAATTAGCAGGAATGAGAGGTTTAATAGCAAAACCCTCTGGTGAAATTATAGAAACACCCATTATATCAAACTTTAAAGAGGGTTTATCTGTTCTTGAATATTTTAATTCTACTCACGGTGCAAGAAAAGGTCTTGCTGACACGGCTTTGAAAACAGCTAACTCTGGATATTTAACAAGAAGATTATGTGATGTAGCTCAAGATGTACAAGTTACTAAAGCAGAGTGTGATCCTAAAAAGAGATCATCAGTTACCATTTCTGAAATAATAGAAGGAGGAAATATTCTAGTAAGCTTATCAGAGAGAGTTCTAGGAAGGGTTATAGCTGAAGATATTAAGAATCCTGTAACGGGAGAAGTAATCATAAAAAAGAATAAGCTTATAGATGAATTTGATTGTGAAAAAATAGATGCAGCTGGAGTAAAGTCGGTTAATGTTTACTCAGTAATCACCTGCGCGTCTACAAAAGGTGTATGTCAAATTTGTTACGGTAGAGATTTAGCAAGAGGGAAGCTGGTAAGTGTTGGGGAAGCAGTTGGAATGATAGCGGCCCAATCTATAGGTGAACCAGGAACACAGCTTACAATGAGAACTTTCCACGTAGGAGGAACCGCTCAAATTAAAGAAGAGTCCCAAATAGTTTCTCAAACAAAAGGTAAGTTAAATATTATTAATAAAAATCTTATTGAAGACTCTAAGAAAAATACAATTGTTATGGGAAGAAACACTCAATTAAGTATTGAAGATGAAAGTGGAAGACAATTAGCAATCTACAAAGTTAACTATGGATCAAAATTATTTATTAAGGATGGAGATATGATTGATAAAGGAAAAAAAATTGCTGAGTGGGATCCTTACACTTTGCCAGTAATAGCTGAAACAAGTGGTATTGCGAATTACATGGATTTAATGGAAGGTAGTTCTTTAACAGAAACACTCGATGATGCTACAGGCTTATCTTCAAAATCTGTTACTGATTGGAAATCATTAACAAAAAATTCTGAGCTAAAACCTCGTATAACTCTAAGAGATGATAAGGGTGAAATTATAAAAAAAGCTGATGGAAATGAAGCTAGGTATTATTTAGTTCCTGATACAATTTTATCTGTAAAGGATGGTCAAAAAATATCCGCAGGAGATGTTCTAGCTCGGTTGCCTAAAGAAACATCTAAAACAAAAGATATAACAGGAGGCCTTCCAAGAGTCGCTGAATTATTTGAAGCTAGAAAACCAAAAGATAGCGCAATTATTGCCGAAAATGATGGCGTGATTGAATTTGGTAAGGAAGTTCGAGGTAAACAAAAAATTTCAATTGTTGCTTCAAGTGGTGAAACTTCTAATTATCTTATTCCTAAAGGCAAACATGTAAATTTTAATCAGGGAGAAAAAATTAAAAAAGGAGAATATTTATTAGATGGTGCTCCATTACCACACGATATCTTAAGAGTTTTGGGAGTTGAAAAACTTACAGAGTATTTTGTAACTGAAGTTCAAGAAGTATACAGACTTCAAGGTGTGGTTATCAATGATAAACATATCGAAACTATTGTGAGACAAATGTTAAAAAGAGTTGAAATTAAAGATCCAGGAGACTCTGATTTATTATCAGGTGAAGTAATAGACTTACTTGATATTAATCGTATTAATGATGAGCTAAGAAAAGAGAAGAAAAAACCTGCTCAATTTGAAAGAGTTCTTCTGGGTATAACAAAAGCATCTCTACAAACTAACTCTTTCATTTCAGCAGCCTCTTTTCAAGAAACTACTAGAGTACTAACTGATGCTTCAATTAAAGGTAAAGTTGATACATTAGAAGGATTAAAAGAAAACGTAATAGTTGGTAGATTAGTTCCAGCTGGAACTGGGTTAACAAAAATAGACTGGGATAAACAAGCAAGAGAGCAAGATAAAGGTAGGCTTGAAGAATTAAAGAAACAAGAGTTAAAAACTCCAACAACAACACCAGAACAAACAGCATAATAAATAAGAAAAAAACCTATTAAACATTGACTTTTATCGTTTCGATGTTAGTTTACGGCACATTTTGAATGTTAGAAGTAAGGCTTTTTATAACCTTAAACACTAACAATATATGCTCGTTATATTCCTTTCTTTCAATTCAAAATATTATTATGCCGACTATAAACCAGTTGATAAAAAAGAGTAGAATCAAGCCCGTTGCTAGGAATAAAGTTCCAGCATTAGAACGCCAACCTTTGAAAAGAGGTGTGTGTGTTAAGGTTTACACAACAACACCAAAAAAACCTAATTCAGCTTTACGAAAAGTTGCTAGGGTAAGATTGTCAAATGGTTTCGAGGTTACAGCATATATTCCTGGAGAAGGACATAATTTGCAAGAACACTCAGTCGTATTATTAAGAGGTGGAAGAGTAAAGGACTTGCCGGGAGTAAGATACCATATTTTGAGAGGAAACCTCGACACACAAGGTGTTGCCAATAGAAAAAAAAGAAGATCTCTCTACGGAGCAAAAAAACCAAAATAATTTACTATGTCTCGAAAAAGAAAAGCACCAGTCAGAAAAGTATATCCCGATCCAAAGTTTCATTCAGAAATAGTTTCAAAGTTTATAAATTCAATAATGTACGATGGAAAAAGATCGACTGCTGAAAAAATTTTATACGATGCTTTAGACAAGATAAAAGCTAAGAGTAAAGAAGATCCGCTTAAAATCTTTAATTCAGCTATCAGCAATGTAAAACCTAATTTGGAATGTAGATCTAGAAGAGTTGGAGGTGCTACATACCAAGTGCCCGTAGAAGTAAAGTCTAAAAGAGCGCAAGCTTTGGCATTAAGATGGTTAATGGATGCCACAAGAAAAAGAAAAAACAAAACAATGGCAGACAAATTATACTCAGAATTATTAGATGCTTCACAAAACAAAGGTTCAGCAATTAAAAAAAGAGAAGATACACACAAAATGGCAGAGGCAAATAAAGCCTTTGCTCATTTCAGGTGGTAAAATTTTATGGCAACTAAGTATTCATTAGATAAGTATAGAAACATCGGTATCATGGCACATATAGATGCAGGAAAAACAACTACTACTGAACGAATATTATACTATACCGGAAAAAGTCATAAAATAGGAGAGGTTCATGATGGTGCAGCAACAATGGACTGGATGGAACAGGAACAAGAAAGAGGTATTACTATAACTTCAGCAGCTACTACTTGTTTCTGGAGGGACCATAGAATTAATATCATAGATACACCTGGACACGTAGATTTTACAATTGAAGTTGAAAGGTCATTAAAAGTTTTAGACGGAGCAGTGGCTGTTTTTGATGGAGTTGCTGGTGTTGAACCCCAATCTGAAACAGTATGGCGTCAAGCTGATAAATATAAAGTTCCAAGGATTTGCTTTGTAAACAAATTAGACAGAACTGGAGCAGATTTTTATAGATGCGTAGATATGATTAAAGATAGACTAGGCTGTAAACCTTTAGTTTTACAAATACCCATTGGCGCAGAAGCGGACTTAAAAGGTGTTGTAGATTTAGTAAAAATGAAAGGAGTTGTTTGGCAAAACGAGGATCTTGGTGCAAAATTTGATTATATTGAAATTCCAGCAGATTTAAAAGAAAAAGCTACCCAGTACAGAAAAGAATTAGTTGAAGCAGCTGTTGAAGAAGATGAAAAATTGATGGAAGCTTATCTTGATGGTAAAGAGCCTTCAGAAATAGACTTAATCAAATGTATAAGAAAAGGTACTTTAAATTTTAGTTTTGTACCAATTACTACTGGATCTGCTTTTAAAAATAAAGGCGTACAACCTTTGTTGGATGCGGTAATAGATTATCTCCCCAGCCCGAAAGATATTGGCTCAATAGAGGCTACAAAAATCAATTCTGAAGATAAATTAAGAATGAAATTCGAAGATAACGAGCCATTTTCTGCATTAGCATTTAAAGTAGCAAATGACCCATTTGTGGGTTCTTTAACTTTTATAAGAATTTATTCTGGAAAACTTCAAGCAGGTACATCAGTTTATAATTCCTCAAAAGAAAAAACTGAGAGAGTTGGAAGAATGCTTTTAATGCATGCAAATAGTAGAGAAGATATTAAAGAGGCAACTACTGGAGATATAGTAGCTTTAGCTGGCTTAAAATACACAATCACAGGACATACATTGTGTGAAGAAAAAAGTCCAATTTTATTAGAGCCAATGGAATTTCCTGATCCTGTAATAGAAATCGCTGTTGAACCTAAAACTAAAGCTGATCAAGAAAAAATGGGAGAAGCTCTTGGAAGACTTGCAAAAGAAGATCCTTCTTTCAGAGTTACATCTGATGAAGAATCTGGTCAAACTATAATTAAAGGTATGGGTGAATTACATTTGGATATAATTGTCGACAGAATGAAAAGAGAATTTAAAGTAGAAGCAAATATTGGTGCACCACAAGTTGCTTATCGTGAAACAATACTTGGATCTTCAGAAGTTACTTATATACATAAAAAACAAAGTGGTGGAGCAGGTCAATTCGCAAAAGTTACCCTTAATGTTGAACCATTAGAACCAGGTAAAGGTAGAGAAGTAGAAAATAAAATAAAAGGTGGTTCAATACCAAAAGAATTCATTCCTGGGGTTGAAAAAGGAGTTGAAAGTGTAGCTGAGAGCGGAATATTAGCTGGGTTTCCACTAATTGATTATAAAGTTACTATTTTAGATGGACTACATCACGATGTTGACTCAAGTGTGCTAGCTTTTGAAATAGCTTCAAGAATGTGTTTTAGAGAGGCGTGTACAAAAGCTACTTTAAAATTGTTAGAACCAATAATGAAAGTAGAAGTTATTACTCCTGAAGATTTTATGGGTGATGTAATCGGAGACTTAAATAGCAGAAGAGGTCAAGTGGCATCGACAGAGCCAAGAGGAAATGCAACAGCAGTTAACGCTACAGTTCCTTTAGCAAATATGTTTGGATATATAAATAATTTAAGATCTTCAACACAAGGAAGAGCTCAGTACACAATGCAATTTAGTCATTACGATAAAGTTCCACAAAATGTACAAGACGAGGTAACAAAAAAACTAGCATAATTAATTATGGAAAACCAAAATATAAGAATACATTTAAAAGCTTACGATAACAAAATTTTAGATTTATCAACCGAAGAGATCGTAAATACAGCAAAAAGAACTGGTGCTCAAGTAAAAGGACCAATACCTCTTCCAACAAGAATTGAAAGATATACTGTTTTAAGATCACCTCATATTGATAAAAAAAGCAGAGAGCAATTTGAGTCTAGAACTCACAAAAGATTAATAGATATTATAGAACCTACACCACAAACTGTTGAAGCGTTAATGAAATTAGACTTAGCGTCAGGTGTAGATATAGAAATAAAGATTTAAAATGAGCATAGGATTAATAGGAACTAAAATTGGGATGACGCGTGAATTCATGAAAAGTGGACAGTCAGTTCCTGTAACTGTAATTAAAATTCAAAGAGGAAGAGTGTTAGATGTAATCACCAAAGACAAAAGAGGATATGACGCTATAAAAGTAGGTTTTTTTAAAATCAAAAATTCAAAATTAACCAAACAAATGAAAGGTTACTTTTCAAAGAAAAAAACAGAGCCTAAGAAAATACTAAAAGAATTCAAAACTCAAAAAATTGATCAATTTAAAGAAGGAAATGAATTCGGACTAGAAATATTTAAAGATAAAAAATTTTTAGATGTTAGATCAAAAACTATTGGAAAAGGTTTTGCTGGAGTTATGAAGAGATGGAACTTTGGAGGGTTGAGAGCTTCTCACGGTGTATCTGTATCTCACCGATCTCATGGTTCAACAGGTCAAAGACAGGATCCAGGAAAAGTTTTCAAAGGTAAAAAAATGGCTGGTCATATGGGAGATAAATTAAGAACAATTTTAAATCTTGAAATCATAAAGTCAGACCAAGATAATGATTTGTTATATTTAAAAGGATCAATTCCAGGCTCAAGAAACTCAACAGTTTTTTTAAGAGAATCTATTAAAGATATTAAAAGAAAAACAATTTCAGAAAAATTTGATGAAAAACAAAAAAAAGCTGACTCTAAGAAAGGAAAGAAATAAATGAAACTACCTTTATTAAGTATAGAAGGAGCTAAACCGTCATCAATTGAAATTTCTGATAAATTAGTGAAACTTAAGGTAAATTATAAATTGATTAAATTTGTTATTGACTGGCAATTAAATCACTCTAAACCAAGAACTGCAAAAACCAAACAAAGAAATCAGATCCGAGGTTCTACGAAAAAAATTGTTGCCCAAAAAGGAAGTGGAGGAGCTAGACATGCAAGCAAAAAAGCACCTTTATTTGTCGGTGGTGGAGTTGCACATGGTCCAAAAGGTTCTGTTTATAAAGTTAAAAAAATTAATAAAAAAGTAAGAAAATTAGCATTAGCTCAAACTTTTTCCAAAAAAAACTTAGATAAAAAACTTTTTATTTTAGAAGATGTAAAAAAAGAAATAAAGAAAACAAAAGAGTTTTATAACTTTTTACAAAAAAACAAACTTCAAGATACTCTTATCATTTCAGATAACGATACTTTAAAAAATATAAATAAATCAGCAAGAAATATTAAAAATGTGAAATTAATAAATGAAAGTGGTGCTAATATTTATGATTTGTTTAAATTTAATAATATTTTAGTTACTTCTTCATCAGTAAAAAATATACAAAATAGGATATTGAATGAAAAAAATTAATCATATAGATTCTATTAGAAATCCCATTATTACAGAAAAAGCTACAGTTATGTCTGATCAAAATAAAACTGTCTTTAAAGTTCATGATAAAGCAAATAAGAAAACTATAAAAAAAAATATAGAAAAATTATTTAAAGTTAATGTAATTAAAATAAATATTATAAACACAAAAACTAAAGTTAAACTTAAACAAGGAAAAAAGTCTTACAAAAGTGGTTTTAAAAAAGCGATTATAACTTTAAAAAAAGGTCAAAGTATCGACTTAACAACGGGAATATAAAATGGCACTAAAAACATTTAAACCCTATACGAAATCTACTCGAGGAACAGTTGTAGTAGATAAAAGCAAACTTTGGAAAGGTTCTCCTTACAAACCTTTAACGAGAGGTCAAAATTTTACTGGAGGTAGAAACAATTATGGACGAATTACATCACGACATATAGGCGGTGGTTCTAAACATAAATTTAGGATTATAGATTTTTTTAGAAAAAAAAGAGACATCTCAGCTACAGTTGATAGAGTAGAATACGATCCTAACAGAACGGCTTATATAGCTTTAATTACATATGAGGATAAAGAAAAATCATATATTATTTGCCCTCAAGGTTTAAAGGAAGGTGATAAAATATACTCAGGAAAAAATGCTGAAATAAAGATTGGAAATTCATTAGAGTTAAAGGACATACCACCTGGAACTTTGATTCATAATGTAGAACTTATACCTGGCAATGGTGGTAAATTAGCAAGGTCTGCAGGATCATCTATTACATTATCAGGGTACGATGGCAATCATGCTATCTTAAAATTATCTTCAGGAGAAACCAGAAAAGTTCACAATAATTGTATTGCAACAATTGGAGTTGTCTCAAACCCAGATCAAAAAAATATAAAAATAGGAAAAGCAGGCAGAAATAGATGGAGAGGAAAAAGACCTCAAACAAGAGGTGTTGCAATGAATCCGGTTGATCATCCACATGGAGGAGGAGAAGGAAAAACCTCAGGAGGCCGAAGTCCAGTATCGCCATGGGGACAATCAGCAAAAGGACTAAAAACCAGGAGACCAAAAAGAAGCGATAAATTGATTATAACTAGAAGGAAAAAAAGAAAATAATGACTAGATCTATTTGGAAAGGACCATTTGTACATCCAAGCTTATTAAAAAAAATTGATAAGTTAAAAGATGTACCAAATAAAAAACCAATTAAAACTTGGTCAAGAAATTCAACAATTATTCCTGACTTTGTAGGACATAGTTTTATGATACATAATGGAAAAAGTTTTATACCAATAACAATATCAGAGGAAATGGTTGGGCATAAGCTTGGTGAGTTTGCTCCGACGAGAACATTTAAAGGACATACGCCAGCAGACAAAAAAGCTGCAGCAGCTGCACCAGCTAAACCAGGGGATAATAATGCAAAAAAATAATTCAACTGTTAAAGCTATAAATAAAAATGTTAGGTCTAGTCCAAGAAAACTTTCATTGGTTTTAAATTTTATTAAAGGAAAAAAAGCTGACCTAGCTCTGAAAGATTTAGAATTTACAAGAAAAAGAATTGCTAAAGATGTTAGCAAAACAGTTAAATCAGCTATATCCAATGCAGAAAATAATTTTCAATACGATATAGACAACTTATTTGTGAAAGAGGCATATGTTGGAAAGTCTATTGTTATGAAGAGATATCGACCGAGAGCAAAAGGAAGAGCAAGTCCTATTAAAAAACCTTTTAGTCGAATTACAATAGTACTTGAGGAAAAAAAAGAAAAGAAAGAGGTTAAGTAATGGGACAAAAAATTAACCCAATTGGTCTTAGATTAGGAATTAATAGAGGTTGGGACTCAACTTGGTTTGCTAAAAAAAAAGATTTTGGTAAATATTTAATAGAAGATTTCAAGATACGTAAATATATTAAAAAAAATATTATTAACTCAGGTGTTTCTGAAATTATTATTGAACGATCTTCAAAAAAATGTACCGTTTCAATTCATACTTCCAGACCTGGTTTTGTGATTGGAAAAAAAGGCGCTGATATAGAAAAGATAAAAAAAAATATCATGAAAATTACAGGTGGAGATGTAAATGTAAACATTAAAGAAATTAAAAAACCTGAATTAAATGCCAATTTAGCTGCTGAAAATATAGCTCAACAATTAGTGAAAAGGATTGCCTATAGAAGAGCTATGAAAAGAGCCATGCAATCTGCGATGAGATTAAATGCAAAAGGGATTAAAGTTATGTTAAGCGGGAGATTAGCTGGAAATGAAATAGCAAGAACTGAATGGCTTAGAGAAGGAAGCATTCCTTCTCACACACTTCGAGCAGATATTGATTATGGTTTTGCAGAAGCTTTAACTACATATGGAATTATTGGAGTTAAAGTTTGGATTTATAAAGGGGAATTAATGGCAAAAGATGTTGATAAAGAAAAAAAAGAGAGGGTGAAAAATGCTACAACCAGTAAGAACTAAATATAGAAAAGCCTTTAAAGGCAGAATACACGGGAAAGCATCAAGAGCAGTGAAATTGAATTATGGACAATATGGTCTAAAAGCTATGGAACCAGAGAGAGTTATAGGAAAACAAATTGAGGCTGCCAGAGTAGCTTTAACTAGATATATGAAAAGGACAGGTAAAGTTTGGACAAGAATTTTCCCTAATATTCCAGTTTCTAAGAAACCTACTGAAGTAAGAATGGGTAAAGGAAAAGGTTCACCAGAGTACTACGCATGCAGGGTAAAACCAGGCAGAATAATTTTTGAAATAGATGGAGTTTCAGAAGACGTAGCCAAAGAAGCATTATATAAAGCTTCAGCAAAACTACCAATTAAAACAAAGTTTATTAAAAGACAATAATTATGGCAAAAAAAAAAGAGGATAAGAAATTAACTGAAGATCAAGCTTTAAAGAAAATTGAAAAGCTTAAAAAAGATTTATTTAATATAAGATTTAAAAAAATTAACAATCAAGTAGATAATCCTGCTCAATATGGAGAAATTAAAAAAGATATAGCAAGATTATATACAAATATAAAGAGTTCTAAATGACAAAAAAAGTATTAAAAGGAGAAGTAATAAGTGCCAAAAATAATAAAACTATAGTTGTTGAGGTGACTAGAAAGTTTAAACATCCATTTTACGAAAAGATAATTAAAAGAACAAAAAAATATCATGCTCACGATGAAAAAAACAAATTTAAGGAAGGTGAAAAAGTTGCAATTATTGAATGCAAACCTATATCTAAAAAGAAAACTTGGCAGGTAATAGAATAATGATACAAGTTCAAACAGAATTAATGGTTGCTGATAACACAGGCGCTAAAAGAGTTGAATGTATTAAAGTTTTAGGTGGTTCTAAAAGAAGATATGCATCCGTTGGTGATTTAATAGTGATAAGCGTCAAAGACGCTATACCAAAAGGAAAAGTAAAAAAGGGAGCAGTGCATAAAGCTGTAGTGGTAAGAACAAGAAAAGAAATTTATCGAGACGATGGCTCTAAAGTACAGTTTGATACAAATGCAGTAGTTCTTACTGATGAAAAAGGCGAGCCAATTGGAACTAGAATATTTGGCCCTGTAACTAGAGAATTAAGAACTCGTGGACATACAAAAATAATATCACTAGCTCCGGAGGTGCTTTAAATGATTTTAAAAAAAGGTACTCAAGTAAAAGTAATTTCAGGAAAAGATAAAGGTAAAACAGGAGAAATTTTAGAAATAAACAGAAGTTTAAATAAAATTAAAATTAAGTCAATTAATATGATTAAAAAACATCTTAAGCCAACAAAAGAAAATAAGGGTGGAATAATATCAAAAGAAAATTTTATAGATTTATCAAATGTTCAAAATTTAGATCAAAATAAAAAAAATATAAAAAAGGCTGATAAAAAATGATACCAAGACTTAAAACTTCATATAAAGATGAAATAATTACCAAATTAGTTGGTAAACTAAAACTTAAAAATAAACATCAAGCTCCTGGAGTAGACAAAATTATTTTAAATATGGGATTAGGAGAAGATGCTGCTGATAGTAAAAAAATTAAATCTTGTTTAGAGGATATGGCTTTAATCGGAGGTCAGAGACCAATAATTACAAAATTCAAAAAATCTATTTCAAATTTTAAGACAAGAAAAGGTTCTAATGCAGGTATAAAAGTAACACTAAGATCAAATAGAATGTATGAATTTATCGATAGACTAGTAAATATTGCGTTACCTAGAATAAAAGACTTCAGAGGTCTATCTTCCAAAGGTATAGATAGTTCATTTAATTATTCATTCGGTATTAAAGAACATATAATCTTTCCCGAGGTAAATTTTGATAAAGTTGATAAGATTAGAGGACTCGACATTACGATTGTTACTACAAGTAAATCTAAAGAAGGGACTTTAGAATTGCTTAAAGAATTTAATTTTCCTATAAATAACAAAAAAAATTGAGGTAAAACATGGCAAAAACTAGCGCAATTCAAAAAAATTTAAAAAGAATAACACTTGTAAAGAAATATGCGAAAAAAAGAGAAGCTTTAAAAAAGATAATTAAAAATAAAAAGTTAGAATTATCTGAGAGATTTGCAGCGCAATTGAAGCTTAATAAATTACCAAAAAATTCGGCTAAAATAAGAATAAGAAATCGTTGTGAGGTATCCGGTAGACCTCATGGCGTGTATAGAAAACTAAAAATATCAAGAATTGCCCTAAGAGATATGGCTTCCTCTGGAAAAATTCCTGGTATAACAAAATCAAGCTGGTAGGAGAATTATGACATTAACAGATCCAATAGGTGATATGTTTGCAAGAATTAGAAATGGTCAAATGAGATCCCTTAACTCAGTTGAAATCCCATCCTCTAATTTTAGGCAAAATATATTAAAAATATTAAAAAATGAGGGCTATATTAAAGATTACTATATTGAAAAATCAGAGAACAATAAACAAAGTTTAAAAATAAATCTTAAATACTATGAAGGAGATCCAGTCATAAAAGAAATAAAAAGAATATCAAAACCTGGAAGAAGAGTATATTCTAGGGCAACAAGTATACCGAAAGTAATGAACGGACTTGGATTAGCTATTTTATCTACACCTAAAGGTGTGATGAGTGACTCTGAAGCAAGAAAAAACAATATTGGCGGAGAGGTAATTTGCAGGGTGTTTTAATGTCTAAAATTGGAAAAAAAAATATAATTTTACCTAAAGAATCCTCTGTTAAAATTGAAGGCAGTAATTTAACAATTTCAGGACCTAAAGGTTCAAAAAAATTAACGATTAACGATAAGATATTTTCATCAAAACTAAACGAAAAAAATGAATTTGAAATTGCACCTTTGAACAAAAAAATTGATAAAAAAACAACAATTATGTGGGGAACTTATAGAAGCTTGATAAACAACGCAATTACTGGTGTTTCACAAGGACATGAAAAGACTCTAGAATTGAACGGAGTAGGGTTCAGAGCAAATATAAAAGGAGAAAATTTAAATTTACAAATTGGATTTAGTCATGATGTGAACTTTAAAATTCCAAAAGAAATAAAGATAGCAGTTGAAAAACAAACAACAATAAAAATTAGCGGTGTTGATAAAGATTTAGTCGCTAAAATAGCAGCTGACATTAAAAATTTAAAACCTGTTGAACCATATAAAGCTAAAGGTATAAAAGAAAAAGGTCAATTTGTTTTACGTAAAGAAGGAAAGAAAAAATAATGAAAATTAATACTAAAATAAAAAGAAAAATTAGAAATAGAAAAAAACTTAAAGATGTAAACGTTAATAGGTTCAGAATTTCTGTCTCTAAATCTTTAAATAATCTATCAGCACAAATAATTGATGACCAAAAAAAGAAGACTTTAGTTTCTGCCTCTTCTACAGAAAAAGATATTAGAAAAAATAAGATTAAAAAAATAGAAAAATCAACTATTATAGGAGAAATATTAGCTAAAAGAGCTAAAGAAAAAAATATCAGCGAAGTATATTTTGATAGAGGGCAATATAAATATCATGGAAGAATCAAAGTTTTTGCTGAAACATTACGAAAGAATGGATTGAAATTTTAATATGGTAGAAAATAGAAAACAAGATAGTGATATTAAAGAAAAGTTAGTTGCTATTAACAGAATAACAAAAGTTGTTAAAGGTGGAAGAAGATTTGGATTTGCTGCTTTAGTTGTTGTTGGCAATCAAAAAGGTTCCATTGGTATTGGTCAAGGAAAGTCTAAACAAGTACCTGATGCTATTAAAAAAGCTACAGAGGTAGCCAAAAAGAGCTTAGTACAAATTCCTTTAAAGGATGGAAGGACCTTACACCATGATGTGAAAGGAAAAAACGGTTCAGGAAAGGTTTTTATGCGTTCAGCACCTGCAGGAACCGGTATAATTGCAGGTGGAGCAATTAGATCAGTGTGTGAAGTTTTAGGTATTCAAGATGTTGTAGCAAAATCCTTAGGTTCTGCTAATCCTCATAATGTTCTTAAAGCCTGTGTAAATGGATTAAAGTCTCAAAGTTCACCTAAATTATTATCATCTATAAGAGGAAAAAAAATATCAGAAATAGTTTTAAAAAGAGAGAATAAATAATGCGATTAAATAGTCTTGTGAAAAATAATAAAAAAAAAATTAGAGTTGGTAGAGGTATTGGTTCAGGAAAAGGAAAAACATCTTCCAGGGGTCATAAAGGGCAAAAGTCTAGATCGGGTGTAGCTATTAAAAGTTTCGAAGGAGGTCAAATGCCTTTATATAGACGTTTACCTAAAAGAGGTTTCAAGGCTTTTAAAAAAAATAAACTTGCAATATTAAATCTTTCAAAAATACAAAATATTTGCACAAAAAATAAAAGCAAATTATCAAACAAAATCGATTTGAAAACTTTAATTTTAAATAAGTTATTAAATAAAAAATATCTTCAATTAAAGATATTAGGATCAGGTGAATTAACTGATAAAATTGATATTTCTGCCCACTTTGTATCTAAGCAAGCTAAAGCTAAGATAGAAAAAGTCGGCGGAACATTAAATATAGTAAAAAAATAGCTTCTTATGTCTAGCGAAACATTAAATTCTCCAAGTGGTGCTTTCAGCCAAGCTACAGATCTTAAAAATAGAATTTTATTTACAATTTTACTATTGATAGTTTATAGGCTTGGTACGTATGTGCCTATTTCTGGAATCGACCCTTCCGCGTTAAAGGAAATAATGGACACTAGTCAAAAGGGCTTACTTGGGATGTTTAACATGTTTTCGGGAGGAGCAGTAACAAGAATGGCAATATTTGCTCTTGGTATTATGCCCTACATTTCATCGTCAATTATAGTTCAGCTTTTAACTGGTACTTCAGATTATTTTAAAAGTTTAAAGGACCAAGGTGAAGTAGGAAGAAAAAAAATCACACAAATTACTCGTTATGGAACTGTTTTAATAGCCTGCTTACAAGGGTACGGTGTTTCTGTTGGTTTAGAAAATGCTGGTAATTTAGTTATTGAACCAGGGATGAGTTTTCGAATAATAACAACAATATCTCTTGTAGCTGGTACGACTTTTTTAATGTGGCTTGGAGAACAAATTACATTAAGAGGTGTAGGTAATGGAATTTCTTTGATAATCTTTTCTGGTATTGTTGCTGAAATACCCAGAGCACTTGCTTCAACTTTTGAACTAGGAAGGACAGGCGCTCTATCAGCTATAATGATAGTTGGAATATTTATTTTAGTTATTTTTACAGTTTTATTCATAGTATTCTTTGAAAGAGCAATGAGAAAAATTTTAATTAACTATCCTAAACGTCAAGTAGGAAACAAAATGTACGGTGGGGAGTCATCACATCTTCCATTAAAGATTAACACAGCTGGAGTAATACCAGCTATTTTTGCTTCAGCCTTATTGTTATTACCTATTACAGTTACAAACTTTGGTTTTACTGAGTCTGACACGTTTATAAAAATTTCTTCATTATTTACTCAAGGGCAACCTATGTACATGTTGCTATATGCTTCAGGTATTATATTTTTTTCTTTTTTTTACACATCTATTGTTTTTAATCCAAAGGAAACCGCTGAAAATCTGCGAAAATATGGAGGCTATATTCCTGGAATAAGGCCAGGAGAAAGAACTGCAGAGTATATAGAAAGTATTTTGATAAGATTAACAACAGTAGGATCATTGTATTTAACATTTGTATGTTTAATGCCAGAGTTTTTAATAGCAAAATATCCTATTCCTTTTTATTTAGGAGGCACATCCATACTGATTGTTGTAGTAGTTGCTATGGATACTGTCACTCAAGTTCAAACAAGATTAATGAGCTCTCAATATGAGTCTTTGATTAGAAAGACAAAATTCGGAAAATAATTAGTATTATGAATCTAATTATATTTGGTCCCCCAGGCGCAGGAAAAGGAACTCAATCTAATTTTATTGCTAAAAGTTACAATCTCTTTCAACTATCTACAGGAGAGATTTTAAGAGATCAAATTAAAAAAAAAACAGATTTAGGCATTAAGATTTCTCCAGTAATTAATTCTGGATCATTTGTGTCAGACGAAATAGTTTCTGAACTGATTGAAAAAATAATTAAAGAAAAAAAATACTATAACAGAATAATATTTGATGGATATCCAAGGAGTCTTGCCCAAGCAAAAAATTTAGATAATTTGCTTAAAAAATATAATCAAAAAGTAAATCTTGTTTTTAAGTTATCGGTAAGTTTAGAGACAATTAAAAAAAGAATTTCAGAAAGACTAACTTTAGAAAAAAGGGCCGATGATAGCGAAGAAATTGCAATCAAAAGATATAAAACTTATGAAAAATCTACTGAACCAGTTATAGATTATTATAAAAAATTGGATTTATTAAAGGTGATAGATGGAGAAGGCCCAATAGATCAAATAAATAAAGAAATTAGCGACATAATTCGCTCTATATAGAGTTGACTTTAAATAATTAGGCAATATAAATACGCATTTGGAACTTAAATCATTTTAATATGGCTCGAATAGCAGGAATAAATATTCCACAGAATAAAATTGTAAGTATTGCTTTAACCTATATTCATGGCATAGGATTATTTTCTTCACAAAAAATATGTCAAAAACTGAACATTCCTTCAACCAAAAGAGTAAACGAGTTAACTGAAGAACAAGTTTTAAAAATTAGGGAATTTATTGACGCTAATCATAAAGTAGAAGGAGATTTACGTAGAGACGTTTCTATTAATATTAAAAGATTAGTTGATTTAGCTTGTTACAGAGGAACAAGACACAAAAAGAAATTACCTGTGCGAGGTCAAAGAACTCAATGTAACGCTAGAACTAGAAAAGGAAAAGCTATTGCAATTGCAGGTAAAAAATTAACTCCATTAAAAAAATAGTTATAATATTTCATGAATAAAAAATTAGAAAAAACAGAAAAAAAAATTGAAACTAAAAAAACTGAAAATATAAAAAAAGAAAGTTCTTTTAAAAAAAAGAAAAAGATAAAGAGAAATATAACATCTGGTATTGCTTATGTTTATTCAACTTTTAATAATACTATAATTTCAATTGCTGACGAAAGTGGAAATGTTGTTTCATGGTCTTCAGCGGGTTCAAAAGGCTTTAAGGGATCTAGAAAATCTACTCCATACGCTGCACAAGTTGCAGCGGACGATGCGGGCTCAAAAGCTTATGAACAAGGATTGAGAACTTTAACAGTTCAAGTTAAAGGGCCAGGATCTGGTAGAGAAACAGCTCTTAGATCATTACAATCTAGAGGATTTAAAATTCTATCTATAAAAGATACAACACCAATGCCTCATAATGGAGCTCGTCCACCAAAAAGAAGGAGAGTATAATGGAAACATCATCAAATGTAATAGACAAAAATTGGAAAGCTTTAATTAAACCAAACAAACTTGATATCAAGAGCAACGACGATAAAACAATTGCAAAAGTGATAGCAGAACCACTTGAAAAAGGATTTGGACAAACTATTGGAAATTCTTTAAGAAGAATTTTATTATCATCTATACAAGGAGCTGCAGTTTCAGCCATACAAATTGATGGCGTTCTTCACGAATTTTCTTCAATAAAAGGTGTTAGAGAGGACGTCACAGATATAGTTTTAAATGTTAAAAATTTAGCGATAAAATCATCTTCAACTGGTACTAAAAAAATTATTTTAGATATTAAAGGGCCAAAAGAAGTGAAAGCAAAAGATATAACCTTAGTACCCGAAATCGAAATATTAAATCCAGAACAAGTAATTTGCAATTTAGACGAAAAAACTAATTTTCATATGGAATTGATGATTAGCACAGGAAAAGGTTATGTGGCTGCTCCAAAAAATAAGTCTGAAGATAGTCCTTTAGGTCTAATATCAATAGATTCATTGTTCAGTCCTGTAAAAAAAGTCTCTTTTGCTGTTGAAAATACTAGAGCAGGAAGCGCTCTAGATTATGACAAATTAGTAATGACTGTCGAAACTAATGGAACAGTTGCAGCAGAGGATGCTATTGCTTATTCAGCAAGAATTTTTCAAGATCAACTTTCGATGTTTGTGAATTTTGAAGACCCTCAAGAAATAGTTAAAGAGGTTAAATCAACAGAACCAGAATTTAATAGAAATTTATTAAAAAGAGTTGAGGAGCTAGAACTTTCTGTAAGATCAATGAATTGTCTAAAAAATGATAATATAATTTATATAGGTGACTTGGTTCAAAAAACGGAACCCGAAATGTTAAGAACACCAAATTTTGGCAGAAAATCACTTAATGAAATCAAAGAAGTTCTAAATACAATGTCTTTATACTTAGGTATGGAAATACCCAATTGGCCACCGGATAATATCGCTGAATTATCTAAAAAACTTGAGGATAATAATTATTAATGAGACACGGAATAGGTTATAGAAAATTAAATAAGACTGGCGAACATAGAAAAGCTTTGTTTAAAAATATGCTTAATTCTTTAATAAAATATGAACAAATAATAACCACTCTCCCAAAAGCAAAGGAACTTAAGCCTCAAATAGATAAGGTAATTACGATCGGAAAAAAAAATGTTTTAAGTAACAAAAAGAGACTTTTTTCAAAACTTCAAAATAAAAGCTCAGTTACTAAAGTTTTTGATGAACTTTCTAAAAGATATAGTTCTAGAAAAGGTGGTTATTCAAGAGTTTTAAGAGCTGGGTTTAGAACTGGAGATGATGCACCTATGGCAGTCATAGAATTAGTTGACAGAAATCCTGAAGCTAAAAAAATTGATAAGCCTAAAAAAATTGAAAATAAAGTAGACGATAAAAAAACTGAACCAAAAAAAGTAGCAAGCAAATAGTTTCAGCTCTACATGCCTAAAACCTATACTGTCGAAAAAGATTGTCAAAATTTACGTTTTGATAGATGGTTTAAATCAAAGATACTTAATTTACCCCAATCGCTAATTGAAAAAATAATAAGATTAAATAAAGTAAAAATTAACAGAAAGAGAATTAAGTCTTCTTATAGAGTTCAACATGGAGATATAGTGGAAGTTTATAATATTTCAAAATTTAAAGTAAATGATAATTTAAAAGTAATAAAATATAAACCATCATTAAAAGAAGTTAATAATTATGATGATTATATAATAGAAAATAACGAAAACTTTGTAGTAATAAATAAACCTCCTGGGATACCAGTGCAATCTGGAACAAAGTCATTTAAGAATATTATAGACATATTAAAAGATACTAAATATTTTAGAGATAAAAAACCATATATTGTTCATCGTCTTGACAAAGAAACATCTGGAATTTTGATTGTAGCTAAAACAAGAGAATATGCACAATTATTTACATCACTTTTTAGAATAAGAAAAATTCATAAAACTTATGTAGCTATAACATATGGAAAAATCTCTAAATTAAAAGATACTTTAAGAGATGAACTTGTTACATATGAAAATAATAAGAAGATAACACAAAAAGCAATTACTCACCTAAAAGTATTAAAATTATCAGATCTATATACTTATGTAGAATTAAATCCTATCACAGGAAGAAAACATCAATTAAGAAAACAACTTTACAATATTGGAAATCCTATAGTAGGTGATAATAAATATCTTATAATAAAAAAATCTAATAGACATAATGCGAAAAAAATAAATCTTATGTTACATGCTTATAAGCTTAAATTTATGATTAATAATATTCAATATAATTTCAAAGCAAAATATAATGAAAAATTTGAAGAATTTTTAAAAAAAAATTTTAAATCATATTAATATTTTTAATAAAAATTTTTTCTAGTTTTTTTTCATAATTTTTAATTATGATTCCTTTTTCGTTATATATAGATGTTATTTTTTGATTGTTTAAACCACAAGGTATAATTTTTTGATACTGAGTTAAATTATTATTTATATTAATTGAACATCCGTGGTATGCAATCCATTTTGAAATTCTTAAACCTATAGCTGCTATTTTTTTTTTATTTACCCAAATACCAATATTTTTTTTATCTTTTTTTCCTTTAATTTTATAAATTTTTAAAAACTGAATAATACTTTTTTCAATTAAACTAATTAATGCTCTAATATCCCTTTTTCTTTTATTTAAATTCAATACAATATAAATAATTTTTTGACCAGGATTATGCAGAGTAATTTTTCCTCCTCTATTTGTCTTAATAACATTTATCTTTTTATCTAAGATTTCTTTTACATCTGATCTAATACCCGCTGTGTATGTAATTGGGTGCTCTAATACCCATAATAATTCTTTGCCTTTGTTTGACTTAAGTTTTTCAACACGTTTATGAAGAATTTTCATAGCAATTTTGTAGGAAATACGTCTTTTACTTATTTTAATTTCAATGCTCATTTAGTTTGTAATTTATCATTTTATGGACTATTAGTCTCA